>Ga0302320_10023627_pt1 | contig 12054 bp, 13 predicted proteins | sample Bog_T0_3_FD_202130 | JGI IMG/M metagenome (GOLD analysis project Ga0302320, IMG submission 202130) | Peat permafrost microbial communities from Stordalen Mire near Abisko, Sweden - Bog_T0_3 | ecosystem: Environmental > Terrestrial > Soil > Wetlands > Peat | place: Sweden: Abisko, Stordalen Mire...
GCTGGTCGGTGATCACGCCGGAAACCGGGGCGAGAATATCGACAATTCCCTTCGGATTATCGGGATCGCTGCCGAGCAGGTGAAGATGTTCAGAGGCGGTATCGAGCGTGGTCTTGGCGTCGTCCTCGGTGTCTTGAGCGACCTCCAGGTCGCCCAGCGCTATGGCCCCGTGCTCGTACAACACCTTCGCTCGATCCAATTGCTTGCGCGCAAGAAGCTCATCGGAGATGGCCTTCCGGTAGGCGTCGAAGCCTCCCGAAATGTCGTCGCTGCGAACACGCAGCAAGGTCTGGCCCTTCTTTACTGTGTCGCCGAGGCGAGCGCGGATGTCCACAATACGACCGGAGGCAAGCGAAATCACCGGAACGGTTCGCGCGATGTCCGGGATTATAGTGCCGGTCACGAACAATTGCGACGGGGCTTGGTATTCGGTCGCTGTTACGATCGGATACCGCTCCGGATGCTCGACCGCGAAAAAGGAGACGTCCACTCCGGAAATCACTTTTGCCGCGGGCGGCGCCTCAGCATCCGCATTCACCTTATCGTTCTTGCAACCGCTGGTGGAAAGAAACGCGGCCAGAACGATCGGCATCAAAAATATACCAAATGCATTGCTCTTCATGTGATTTCCTGCACCCTGTTGTTCTTCCGGATCGCTGACTGACACGACGACTCATCCCCGCCAATAAGGCGGCAAGGTGACCACTGCAGCGTCGCATGTATCGATGTCCTGAAGCAGCGCCGGAGAGGATGGAGTCTCCGGCGCTGCTCATTCAGTTCACGGGCGTGGACTTCTTCACAACTCGCGGCCCAAGGCGCCAGGCGATTAGAAGCGGACCTTGATCGCCACAGTGGTGTTGGTCTGATTGGTGCGAAGGTCAGGCCACCAGATAGCTGCGGTTCCAGTCGAACTTCCACCGCAGGCCTGGTTTACCGTACCCAGCGGTGTACCGTAGCCGTAACCGGAAGCATTTCCGGCGGCGCATGCGTACTGTGCGGGCGAGCCGTTGTTACCCCCAGGAGGAGTGATGCCGCCGCGGCCAGACCAGTAAGGCACATCGGAGTAACGATAGCCTTCTTCGATCGTGAAGGTGATGAACTGGCTTGGCATGTAGTCAAAGGTGATGGTGCCATCGTGCATCTGGGATCGATCGCCACCATTCTCTGTAAAGTACGGAGTTCCACTAAACGCTGTCGCCCCGTTGATGGGAGGAAGCAGGGTAAGGTAACGGCCGGGGTTATTCATCTGGCCACCACCCAGTGTGAGAGCGTAGAGGTCCTTCTTGAACCACATGCGCTGGTATGCCATCCAGCCAATGAAGTCCTGCTTGGGCATACCATCCTTGCTGTTGTGGCAGTGTACACCGCCTGTATAGGTCGAATTCGATCCCATCTCCGGGGAGAAACCGTGTGGATCGTAAGGACCACTCGCAGGTCCACCGCCATATTCGCAGCCGGCATCGCCGGTAAGTGTAAACGCCGCCTTATCGATGAAGTTGCTTGGCTTGTCGTAAAACTTGACCTGCGCGCTGTAATCGGCATGGACGCGCGACCGGCCAGGGAAACCTACTGCGTCTTCACCAAGTCCGTAGTTATTCCAGACAAAGTCGAGGTAGGGCGTTGGCCGCCACAGAATCTGTCCGCCCAATCCAGGCTTGCCGTTTGCGCGGGCATACGATTGCCACCCGTTGATGATCCACGGCTCTATCTTCAGCTTAGCCGTTGGGAAATACTGGATCCTCAGGCCGTTGAAGAACCACGGAGTGTTCGAGGAAACGAACGAAGGCTGATAAGTCCAGTTATCGAAGTTATAGTAACTGAACAGTCCAATATAGGAAACGAAGATGCCAGCATCCACGTTGAGGCCGTGAGCCACATCCCAGTGATATCCGCCCCATGCCTCGGAAACGTATTTGTAAGCGCCCGCCAGATCCCATTGGCCACGGCTAGGGCTGGCGTCATTGCGTGGAGTGGTGGTCGCGAACAGTCCGTTCATGGTAAGAATGCGCCCGCGCACGTTGTTGATGCGGATATCGCCACCGATGCTGATCTGTTCAAGCTGCCATTCATCGGAACGGAAGCTCTCCGTCGCGCCGCCCATGCTGTCGTCGTGAGGATGGTTGTAATCCAGAATGTAGTTCGCGTCGGCTCGGAACTCCGGCGTGAAGTACTTGGTGCTCATCGGGCTGTCGACCGCATGACCATTGCTGTTGAGCCAGGTCCAGTCGCCAGGGAATGGCTCGCCCTTCTTGGTAACCTGGGCATCGAGTTCCGGGGGCGCCGGAGTCGCGGCCGGTGCTGGCACTGCCCCTGCCTGACCTACCGCCATCGAACCGTTTGTGTCGCTTGTTTCCGCGGAACGCAACGCGTTGGCGTCCTTATCTGCAGCGGTTGCGTCGCTGGCTTCGCCAAGCTGAGATTCCAGCTTCGCGAACCGCGCCCGCATTTCTCCTTCCATCAGCGCGAACTGCTTCTTCATTTCAGCCAGTTCTTTGATGGCCGCCTCGCTCTTCAGGGGGACCGATACAGAAGCTGGCGTCGCCAAGTTCGTGCTGGATTCAGGCGTGGCGGCGGCTGGATCTGCTGCAGACGCGGAAGAGGTTGTGGCTGAAGCGGCGGAGTCGCTTACTGTCTTCGCGGGACCGGTTTCCGGCCCTTCCACTGCCGGGTATTCAACTATTGCTTGTTGTACCGTGCCCGGAACTGGCGCCGGCTGAGGCGCCGCATTCTTGTCCTGGGTTGAACGTGCGTTTTGAGCTTGGCAGATGAGTTGCGCAGCGGAGCCGGATATTGCTGCTGCCAGAATGATGGCCGTCCTGAAGTTACTCTTCATAAGTATCCATTCTCCTCGGCGCCTTACGTCGCCGGGTTAAGAAGCGTTGGTTCTCACTAAGGAGTAGCTGGTAACTTCCGCTCCCCCCCTCTCAGTTTTTTACGCCTAGCGACATAAAGGAATCGCAAGGGTTTTGCAGTGAGTTAATAAGCTCCAAAGCAATACAACTTATGAAACACACTATTCCTCGCGCTGATTTTCACAGCGGAAAATCAGCCAAGATTCTATCTTTTAGTCCATGTTGTTCGATCTTTAATCGAATCCCGTAAGGGCCGCATGAGGAGACTCTAAAATCGGCATGGTTTTGCGCCCCCTCGCACCGCCTGTGTGCACCGTGTCCTCACCCGTTCCCAAAAGCCCCGCCGCGCTGAATTTCCCGTTCCCGCAGCCATGTAGAGATCAGAGGGGGCACGATCAGTACGTGGATGAGCGAGCTGACCATACCTCCAGGAACCGGTGCGGCCAGCGGCTTCATGAATTCGGAACCGATGGTGGTTGCAGTGTATGTGGCGGCACAAAACAGCGCGAATGCGGAACCCAGCGTGATCACCTTGGGACGAAGCGCCCAACTCAGCGCCGATTTATAGATCGCTCGAAGCACACGCATCACCGGGTTCTCTTCCTCGCGGTGCAATTTACCGCGAATAAGAAAGGTGCATAGAACCGGGACCAGCGTTATGGCCACTATCGTGGAACCCACCATCGCAACGTTTTAGTGAACGCCAGGGGATGGAACATCTTGCCTTCCATCCCGGTGAGCGCAAAGACCGGAACGGATGCCAGGATAATAATGACCCGGGCGCAGAAGTGCGCGCACCGGACAGCCACGGCGAAGGCAAGGAGTTAGATTCTCAGAATGGAAGCGCCCGTAGCCGCGGACAGAGGAGGGATCACTGCCAGTGCAGGAAGGTCGCTCGGTAAGGAGGCATCATTCGCAGAGCGGTTGGGAAGGGGATGTTCGCCTCCGCTACACCGCCGATCCCCGGAAAGGACTGACTATTGCGCTTTGGCGCCGAAAACTGGTCAAGATGGACAGCTTTCGCCAGCAACTCATCGGCTTGAGTACCGAACGTAACGAGCAAAACTGACCATCCTTTTCCCCCTCACTCTGACAGGCTGAATAGGAGACCGCTTCCACGCGGCGACTGTCATTTGCAAAAGCTCGATTGCCTCAACGGATCGGTTCGATTGGAGGAGAGCGCATGTTCCTGGCAATCCGATACCGGTCGGACGGCGGCTAACATTCGGCTTGCTCTTTTGCAATTAGGCACAATTCCAGATCGATCCAAGGAGACGCGTGAGATGAATATTCCAAACGTGATTCTGCTGCTCGCGCTCTTCGCTGTTGCCGGATTTCCAAGCACGCCGGCGCAATCGCAATCTCTGCCCTTTGCGCCCGATCCATCCCCCAACACAACCGTGACAAGCCCCATATTGCCTCACCAGGCTTATGTACGCCCCACCCAGAAAACGCAGCTCAGCAATTTTGCCTTCGATGCATTCGGTCCTTATCCTATCGTGGGCTCGGCGGTCGCCGCCGGAGTGAACCAATTCACAAACTCGCCTCCGGAATGGAATCAAGGTATGGAGGGATATGGAAAGCGATTCGGGTCCGACTTCGGAATTGCCGCTGTAGGGACCACAACACGTTATGCACTCGCTGAAGCCCTTCGCGAAGATACTTTGTACTATCGCTGCGCGTGCCGGGGCGTGGTCCCGCGCCTTGGACATGCCATCTTCTCCACTTTGACGGCTCGCCACGGCGCGGACGGCCATGTCGTCTTTTCTATCCCCGCACTGGTCGCGCCATACGCAGGCTCGATGACCGCGGTTTACGGCTGGTATCCCGACCGCTTCGGTGCGAAAGATGCGTTCCGCATTGGCAACTATAGCCTGCTGACCTATGCAGGAGGAAACATCGCCCTCGAGTTTCTGTATAGTGGCCCCCACTCTTTGCTTTCTCGAATGCATCTAAACAATACGCACGGTGCGCTAGACCCCGGACCAAATCATTGAGCGACATTGGATTCACAACTGCGGCAACGATCCGGCCCCCGCAGCCGGAGCCTAAGTCCATCCCATTGCCCGCAGACGGCGATCCCTCTGCGGGCTTGATCGGCAGTTTCTTCGAGTGGTTCGGCGAGTTGGGAATCTTCTCCTGGAACGTTCTCAAAGCTGCGGTCACGCTCCCGTTCGAAGGACGCGAATTGATTCGACAACTCGACGACGTTGGCTCGAAGTCTCTGCCGCTAGTAGCTTTGGCCGGAGGCGCCGTCGGTGCTGTCATGTCGATGGAAGTTCGCTTCAGCATGGCTCGATTTGGGGCTACATCGCTCCTTCCTTCCGCCATTGTTTACTCAGTCATCCAGGAGATGGGCCCGATCATCACTGGTCTTGTCGTAAGCGGGCGAGTGGGCGCGGGCATTGGCGCCGAGCTTGCGTCAATGAAGGTGACGGAGCAGATTGACGCCATGGAGACATCCGCGGTCAACCCGTACAAGCTGCTTGCGGCTACTCGAATTGTTGCATGCATCCTGATGCTTCCATTGCTCACCGTCGCAGCGGATGCATGCGGCATCGTCACAGGATGGATAACACAAACACTTTCTCAGCCGATTTCGTTCCATCAGTTTGTTAATGCCGGATTTTCCGGCTCGGCTCTCAGATACTTCCTGCCGCCAACATTCAAGACGGCTGTGTTTGGTTTGATTATCGGACTCATCGCCTGTTTTCAGGGAATGCGCACGCGGGGAGGAGCCGCGGGTGTGGGCCGTTCGGCTACTAACTCTGTAGTCATTTCATCGCTCTTCGTGATACTGGCCGATGTTGTGCTCGTCAAGCTCATTCTTGTTCTTTTTCCATAACTGCGATTCAGGTGCACTGAGACAAACATGGCAACAGTCGATAACATCGCGATGCGGCAAGACAAGCCGGAGCAAGACGCCGCTAACCCCGCTGTTCTTGTCGAAAACCTGAACAAGAGTTTTGGACGCCAAAAGGTCCTCAATGGCGTTAGCCTCCGCGTGAACCGCGGAGAGACACTTGCCGTGCTTGGACGCAGCGGAACAGGCAAGAGCGTGATGTTACGGATCATGGTCGGTCTCGAAGTCCCAGACGAGGGCTCCGTTTCCATCCTCGGCCAAAGCATTGCCGGTCTCTCCCTGGATCAACTCGGAGAAGTCCGAAAGAAGATGGGATTCCTCTTTCAACACGCGGCGCTCTACGACTCGCTCACCATCGGGGAGAACGTGGCTTTCCCCCTCGTACACCATCGGCACGATCTGTCCAAATCGGACCGGTGCGATCGCGTCGATCAGTTACTGACCGAGGTAGGTTTGGTGGGCGCCAAGGACAAGATGCCCTCCGATATCTCCGGAGGGATGCAGAAGCGCGCCGGCCTTGCACGTGCATTGGCGCTCAATCCGGAAATACTGCTGCTCGATGAGCCTACTGCCGGTCTCGACCCCATTAGTTCAGGAGAGATCGACGACCTGGTGCTCAAGCTTCAAAGGGAACATCAGATGGCATCCATAGTCGTCACACACGATCTTCACAGTGCCAAAACAATTGCCAATCGCCTGGCGTTGCTCGATAAGGGCAAGGTAGTTATCGAAGGTACTTTCGAAGAATTGCAAGAAAGCAACATTCCGTTTGTAAAAGAATTCCTAAAGCTGTCGTAGGAGGGCATATGTCGAGAGTGGCAAGGCTGGGCGCATTTATCGTTTTGACACTGGCGCTGTTGGCTGCTGGAGTCTTCATCGTCGGCAGCAAGCAGTATCTTTTCAGTTCCACCTATCAACTTAAGGCGCAGTTTGATAATGTGGCTGGCCTGTCTGCCGGAGCCAACGTGCTGGTGGGCGGAGTGACGAGTGGAACGGTGAAGAGCATTGAATTGCCACACAAGCCGGGTGACAAAGTGACGATTGTCATGGAGCTAGACCGCGCAACACACGAGATTATCAAGCAGGATTCCCAAGCCTCAATCGAAACCGAAGGGCTGCTGGGAAACCAGTACCTCGCGATCTCGTTTGGATCTGCCGGCCAAGCCGACGTGCGCAATGGCGATACCCTCGCCAGCATCCCACCGCTAGAAATGTCAGAGCTGCTAAAAAAGACGAGCGCCATTCTGGACAGCAGCCAGCAAGCAATTCAGAACGCAACGCTGGCCACCGCGCATCTGAACTCGGTAAGCGCCAAGATCGATTCAGGTCAAGGTACTGTAGGTGCTCTGGTCAATGACAAGGAGCTTTACAACAACCTGGCGCAGAGCACAAACACATTGCATTCCACAATGCTCCAGGCTGAAACCGGGGTCACGGACTTTCAGGAGAACATGGAGGCTCTGAAACACAATTTCCTGTTGAGCGGCTACTTCAAGAAGCGCGGATACTTAGACTCTGCCAGCCTTACCGCAAACAGGATTGGCGCGCTCCCACAGGGCTCGGCCCTGAAGACGTTTACGTTCACGGCAAAGGAACTTTTCGATAGCCGCGATTCGGCCAAGCTGAGAAATCAGAAGTCCCTCAAAGCCACCGGCGAGTACCTTGCTCAAAATCAATTCGGGGTTGCAGTTGTGGTGGTTTCCACAGGCATGGAAGGCGATAACCAGAAGGACCTTGAACTCACCGAAGCAAGAGCCATGGTGGTGCGCGAGTATCTGGCGGATAACTTTGGATTCGACGATGACCTGCTCAAGACTCTGGGCAAGGGCAAGCAGGCCGGCGCGAATCTGGACGCCGATTGGGGCTCCATCCAGATTCTCATCTTCCCGCCTGGAACCGCCATCCCGCCTGATCAGGCAGCGATCCCGGCCAGCGCATCGAAAACAGCAGGCAGTCAATCGGCCCAGGCAAGTTCCGAAGTCAATCAAAAGCAATAACACAAATCCGAGCGAAGGAGAGAAAATGACGGGGAGCAAGCATAACCGGGAAGGCACAACCAGCGATCGCGGTGAGCCGGACCCTGGCCCCTACTGGAAGAGAATGCATCGTGACTGGCGCTTCTGGGTTAGCGCAGTCCTTATGTCCGCGGCTCTCGGGATCTACGTTCTGAGCGGCGACCTGGCCTGGATTCCGCGCAGTCAGCCTCAACATTCCGCCGTGACGCCGACGACGAATTAGCAGTTGCCTCTGCCCTTGGCAATCAATACAGCCATCAAAGAAATGGACTCCATCCGACGCTTTCAGGCGTGAGCAAATCAGAACAGCGATCTCCTCGCCAAGTTGAAAGAATCATCAAGAGAAAGGGCGGATAATCCGCCCATTCAATGAGTCGATTGGAGAAGTCACCATGCCGCTTGTCACTGTTGTTCTAACATTGGCCGTCGTTGGCGTACTGCTATGGCTGGTCAACCGTTTCATCCCCATGCAGGGAACGATCAAGGGACTCCTCAACGCCGTCGTGGTGATTGCCGTGGTTCTGTGGCTCCTGAAGGTATTCGACCTCTTCAGCTACCTTACTCAATTCCGTGTTGGACATTGACGAGATTCCCTGCGGAATCCGCACCGGCTGTTGTCATCGGCGCAAGTCGATAACATCGCAGTGTTGCGCAGTCGGGCTGCGGGAGCCTGCTTCTAGTACTACGACCGTTTGGATTGGTAGTATCCAAACGGTCGTAGTACTAGAAGCAGAGCAACCAGGCATTCAACAAGGGGCGGCAAGCGATTGCTGTCCCTCGTTTGCTTTCTGCGGCAGCGTTCGTCTCCGAACCCCGCGCCGGCAGTCTAAACTGGTGTTTGCCTTCCACCATGCGGGAAAATCTCGAGTATTGGCTAGTGCTGGCCGTGGCGCGACCGCTGGGGTGGATGCCTCGGGGGCCGGCGCGTCTCTGGGCCAGCGCTCTCGCTTTCGTTGTTTACTGGTCGCTCGGCAGGCTGCGCCGCGTGGGTGAGCGCAATCTCGCGTTGGCTTTCCCTGAAATCCTGTCCGAAAAAAGAGCAGCGGTGTTGCGTGGGGTGTACCGGCATCTTGGCTGGCAACTGGTCGAGTTCTGCCGCATGTCCCGCTATACCGCAGCCAACACGCGCAATTGGATCCGCACCGAGGGCCTCAACGACTACCTTGCCGCGCAGGCTCGCGGCAAAGGCGTACTTGTAGTCACCGGCCACATGGGTGCGTGGGAGCTTTCCAGCTTTTACCACTCGCTGATGGGCCATCCCATGGGTATGGTCATTCGCCGCCTCGACAATCGCCGTCTCGACGACTTTGTGAACAACATCCGCTGTATGCACGGCAACCGCGTGCTGCATAAGGACGACTTCGCGCGCGGCCTGCTCACGGCCATGCGCACCGGTGAGGCCGTCGGTATTTTGATGGACACGAATATGACTCCGCCGCAAGGGGTGTTTGTGGAGTTTTTTGGGCGGCAGGCGTGTACGGCTTCAGGCCTGGCCCGTGTGGCGCTGAAGACAGGAGCGGCGGTGTTGCCTGGGTTCATGCTCTGGGAGCCCACCGAGCGAAAATATGTCCTCCACTTCGGCCCCGAACTTGTCTTCACTCATAGCGGCGACAACGACGCCGATATTCTGGCTGCCACACAGCAATGCGTCGCTGCAACAGAAGCGTGGATCAGGCGCTATCCTGACCAGTGGCTGTGGATTCACCGGCGCTGGAAGACGCGGCCGGCTGGGGAGCCTGGGCTGTACTAGGGCTGCGAACTTGAGGAGGCAAGCATGACGCTGGGCGAACTAATCGAAGTGCTGGGCGGAGATTTGGTCCAAGGATCACGACAACTCGAGATTGAGCATGTGAGTTCGTACGCGCAGGCCGATCACTCGAGTCTCGTTTTTGCCGACTCTGCACCCTCTGTCCCTGAAGCAGCTTCAAGCGGTGCAGGAGCCATCGTTGTGTTCCCAGGGGCGGTTGCTTCGGCCCCAGAGTCCTTGAGCGTTGTCGAGGCAAAGCAGCCTCGCCTCTGGTTCTCCCTCGCCGCCAGACTGCTCAACCCACCCAGGTCCTGCAAAGGGGTCCACCCCACCGCCGTTGTCTCGCGGTCAGCCTCACTAGGTGAGGGCGTGACCATCGGCCCAATGGCCGTCGTAGGAGAGGACGTATATATCGGAGCACGCTCAAACATTCGTGCGGGCGTCATCATTGGCAATGTCGTCGCCATTGGCAAGGACTGCCAAATCTACCCTCGTGCAGTGCTCTATCCCGGAACGACTCTCGGCAATCGTGTGGTTGTCCACGCTGGTGCAGTGCTGGGTGCCGATGGGTTTGGCTATGTGCGCGATTCGACGACGGGCGCATACACGCAGTTTCCGCAGCAGGGGACGCTGGCGATTGAAGACGACGTGGAGATCGGTGCAAATTCCACCATCGACCGCGGGGCGCTGGGCGAAACCCGCGTTCGCCGTGGCACGAAGATCGACAATCTCGTCCACATCGGCCACAACTGCGACATCGGCGAAGACGTGATCCTCGTTATGGGAACGGGCATCTCCGGTTCCAGCACGGTGGGCAAGGGGGCGGTGATTGCTGGACAGGTGGGCATTGGCGACCACGCGCATGTGGGTCCCGGCGTGATTCTTGGCGGGCAGGCCGGCGTGCTGAGCGGCAAGACTGTGACCAACGAGGGGCTGCGTCCCGGAACGGTGCTGTGGGGAACGCCGGCGCGGCCACTGCCGCAGGTGTTAAGGGAGATTGCGATTCTGGGGCGACTGGCGAAACGTTCGCGCAAAGCGAGTGAGCGTGAATAAAAAACATCGCTATAAGCAAGGCTCATTTAGCGTTGAGGTTTCCCGCCCATGCGATAGGAAAAATCGCAAGGACGGGGCACGGGGCATTTTTGGCGCACCTGACACAATAATCCGCGCTCGTCGAGTCGGCGAAATCCGAAAAGAAGTGCATTAGGTCTGAGGTGCAAGGAGAAGCGGCGCAAGATGGCCATCATTGTCGTAGGCGGCAGCACGCGGGGCGCAGGCAAGACGACTCTGGTCTGCGGCCTGATTGCCGCGCTTCCTGAGTTCCGCTGGACGGCCGTCAAGATCACCACGCACGAACACGGCTACCCCACGCCCATTTGGGAAGAGACACATCCAGGGGATGAGACGGACACCGCCCGCTACCTTGCGGCCGGCGCCAAACGCGCGTTCCTGGCCACTGCACCCGTCCGCGATCAGGCTTCGGAGCCCGATCTTCCTGGGGTGCTCGATGAGCTTTGGCCCAACTTCGGACGCGGCACAAACCTTATCTTCGAGTCCAACAGCGTCGTCCATCACGTGCGGCCCAACGTCTGCCTCATGATTCATGCCGGCCCCAAGCGTGAACTGCCGCTGCCCGAGCGCAAGCCCTCGTTTATTGCGGCGGTCGGACATGCCGATGCGATGGTGGCACTTTCGAGCGTCGATGAAGTGATTCAGGACGGCCTATGCCTGCCGGGCCATCCGCCCAAGCCGATCTTCCATCTTGCGGCCCTGGAGCGTATACCGCCTCCGATGCTGGCCTGGCTTCGCCCACTCCTCGACCCGTCTCAGGGCGACCCGTTCCTGCGTTCCTGAGCAGAATTGCCAATCCCGAGATGCCGTCCATGCGGGATTCCACCAGCAGTGCGTGGGCCATGGTAAGAAACTCCGGATGATGCTCGAAGTGCTTGGTTGCGGCCTGCACGGTATGCACAATGTGCGCTGCGGAGAACGATTTGCCGTAGTGTCCGGCAGTGCCGATCAGCAATCCGCGCATGAGCGCGAACTGTGCTGTCAGCAAGGCGAACTCACGCTCCATCGCCGGCTGTACACCGAGCCGCATTCCCTCTTTTCCAAACGGGAACTGGCAGCGGACGATGGTGTTGATGAGAAAGTTCTCCATGATGTGCGGATGGCGGTCGAAGAAGGGAGCGTAGAAACGGTCGTGCGACCCCGCGTACTGGGCCGTGAGGCTTTCCAGCGTCGCGCCCGGACCATTGCCGATGCCCTTGGTGAAGGCTCCAATGCACTCCACAAAGCGAGGCCGCACGTTCGACTTGTGCAGCATCATTCCCGCCAGTCGCAGCACCACATCGAGCTGGGACGAGGTGTTCATGGGCAGATTCTCCATCCCAGGCCGCAACGTCCCAGTGGCTACGGTCGACTCAAAGTCCGCGATGAATTCGGGCACGGTCCGCTGGAGATCGCCGCGGGCAATCGAATCGAGCCGCGTGCAAAACACGCCTAACAGGAAAAGACGCTGCCAGAGCGGGTAAGTCCGTGTGCGCACCAGGTTGAGGACAACTTCGCGGATTTCCC
>Ga0302320_10023628_pt1 | contig 12054 bp, 14 predicted proteins | sample Bog_T0_3_FD_202130 | JGI IMG/M metagenome (GOLD analysis project Ga0302320, IMG submission 202130) | Peat permafrost microbial communities from Stordalen Mire near Abisko, Sweden - Bog_T0_3 | ecosystem: Environmental > Terrestrial > Soil > Wetlands > Peat | place: Sweden: Abisko, Stordalen Mire...
TTTCTGTGTTTTTTTTTTATAATTTAAATGTTTTTTAATATTATTTTTTTTTTTCATTTAGGTCTTGATCACTCATCTTTCTTGAAAAAAATGGTTTGTAATGTTGGAGAACTAGTTAAATCAGATAAATTTACTAAGGCTATGGAAACAAAATATGAGACTCTCAGAGAAAATATAAAAGTTCTTAATGAAGGCGAAAGTTATGAAAAAATTTTGGAGGTAGTTGTATAAAATCAACTTTGATAAGAATAAAATAATAAATAAAATTAAAAAAATTTGAATTTTTTTTCTGCACAACCCAGGGTTTTTTTAAAAAAAAATAGTTGGATCATTAGACCGAGAAATGAAAAAAATATTTCGTTAAATCTGATCTAAAACAAAAAAACATTTTCAAAAAAGATTTTGCAATTTTTAAGAAAAATTTTATATTTTTCATTAAAAATTCGAAATAATCTGATCTAAGGAGTGGAGAGAAAAAAAAGACTCAAATGTGTGGGTGCTTTGTTTATTCATATTGATCTGTGGACTGTTTAAATCAACAAAAAAAACCTATTTTTCATTTAATTTCTTTGGAAAAAAACCCTCAAAAATATAGTTTAATATGTTATTTAATTTTCAGGTTTTTGAGGGTATTGGATCTTGATTTGATTTCTAATCATCTGCATCAGATCATCATCTTCTTTTTTTTCAACTTTATTTTGATTAATTGAAACTTCCCTGGGTATTTCTCTTGGTCCCTTATTATTTCTTTGATAATTGAAGGTGGTCTCTTCCACTTTTGTTTGGTATTCTTGAAGATTGTTATTTTTCAAAGGCATCACCCCTTTATTTTCATTATTGCTGTTATAATTAGTATTATTATTATTGTTATTGTTGACATTGTTGTTAATGTTGTTAATGTTGTTAATGTTGTTAATGTTGTTATTGTTGTTATTGTTGTTATTGGTGTTATTGTTGTTATTATTGTTGTAGACTCTTCTATCTTTATTCTCATAAGTAGTCATTTGATTGTGATAAACATTTCTCCTCTCTTTATTATTATTGTTAATATTGTTATTATTCATATTGTAATCTTTGTTATTGTTGTTGACATTCATCATTTTTCCTCCGACTATTTTCATAAAATAATCTAATAAAAAACAAATTTAACCTTTTCTTGTTGACAGGGAATTTGAATTTCTATGAGGGTCATGATATTTGAAATCATTCCTTCGAAAAGGAGGTTCATCTCTCTTCAAATCGACTTTTTCTCTTCGTTTACTGTAAGATCTTGACCTTGACTTTTTTTTCCCTAAACAAAAAACTTTTAAATCAACTAAATTTTCTTCTTAACTTTCTCTAGATTGACTATAGGAATCCGATCTGGATGATGTCCGTCTTTTATATTTGGATCTTCTTCTGGATTTTGACCTTGGGCCTGAGATAAATAACAATTTGAAATATGATTTTTTTTTAAAAAATCGAACTTTTTTCATCCTCGAAAAAAACCGCAATGTTCGGAACATTCGCGAAAAAAACCTCATCGAAAAGCTTCTTGTTTCTACGGCATTTTGGACAATTTGCCACAAGCTTCAAACAATCCAGACAATCAGCCACTTCTTTTTGATCTTTTTTCGAGGAAAATGAGCTATGTGAATGAGATCTGTTAAAAAAATATAATCTTTTTAAATTTCTCCCCTTAAAAATACCTTGGATTTTTGATATCCTTTTCAACAGATATTTCTTCCTTTTTTTCGGAATCCAAGCCTTTTAATCGAGGATCTTTCATTTTTTTTTTTTAATTAAAAGAAAGAAAAAAAAATATATAATCAAAAAAACCTCAAATTAAAAAGATATTTTTTCGCTTCATGAAAATCTTGGTCGGAGATGAGACTGGTCTCATAAAATTGGTCTCTTATGAAGAAAACCAATTAATTAGTGTCTTTGGAAATCAAGAAAAAGATAATGAAATTACCTTTATTGAATATTTAGATGACAATAATGATGTTACCCAATTTTGTTAAAATATACTCAAACATTTTTTTAAGGTATATGTTATAACTTTGAGCCTCAAAAATATAATACAATTATATCAAGCTGATGAAAAAATGAATTTCAACCCAATTTCATCAGCGAAATTAGAGCTAAATTATAAAGATTTGACTGTTGGATTTCATAGAATTCCTGTTTCAATTGATTTTATTGTAGGCAACGAAAAAGGACAGATTTATAAAGTGGCATTTCTGAAGGACAAAATGAAATTTGGAGAAATGTGAAAATTTTTTATCCAAAATGTCATTATTGTTTTATTTTCTTAGAGAAAATTTGTTCAATACCACTTTTGCAAAAATCACCAGAATGAAACTTAACCCTTTCGATGGGAAAAGCCTTATGATTTTATCAAAGGACACCAATCCCCAAGTTTTTTTTAAAAATATTTTAATTATTGAAGCAATCATTTCAAAGATTTTCGATATTCAGAAAAAACAAATCACTTGGAAAGCGAGAAATGTTCAAACGAAAAAAAATATTTTATTAAAATGTTAAAAATATTAGGTCAAAAATGATTATTTGGATCTTAAGGTCCCGATTTACGATCTCGACGTGGCATTCAACCCAAATGACAAAAAGGCTTATGTCTCAACCGCATTCAATAAAGTTGCAAATGAAACTCAAAAATCTAAAAATTTTTTTTTTTAGATTAGAATATATGATTTGTCAAAAACCAATTCACAACCCATTTCAGATTTCCACCCGAAATTCGAAGACTCACCTTTTAACCACATTTTATTAAGTCCCTGCAGCAATTTTCTTTACGTTTCAAATCATATCGGCTCGATTTTTCAATTCGACTTGAGAAAAGGTTCATTTTGAATAAAAATTTAATTCTCATAATGAAATTTTAGATATGGCTCTTGTTGGAAAAATGAAAGGAGCTTCAGGCACAATAAAATCAATGACGTTCCATAAAACATCCCCGTTTTTAGGGGTGGTGGGCAGTGATAGATATTTAAGGGTCTATAATTTAATCCTTAAAAAAATGACTTTCAAAATGCATATGAAACAAAAACTCAGCAAAGTGATATTTACAAATGAGGAGTTTAAGAAAGATGTTGAAGTGGAAGAGGAGGATGATATTGAAACTAGAAGACCGATGGAGGAAAAGAAACAAATGAGCTTGCCAAAAAAAATGAAAAAACATACCATTAAATTACCATATTTAAAAGAAGCCGAAAACAATGAAGAAGAAGAAGAAAAAAAGGAAGTTCCTAAAATGAAGAAGAAAATTAAAAAAATTAAAAAAAAAATGGATTTCTAAAGAAATACAGCAAATATATTTCCCAAAATCGTTTTTTTTTTTGGGAAGTACATTTCATTTTGCTTAATTTAAACTTTTAAAATTAAGAAAGAAATTTTGAAATAAATTCAATATAATAATGCCTATATAATTTATCATTTATAATTATAATTTAAATTCGTAAAATATCATTATTAAGAATGTCTAATATAACTCAAAAAAAAAAAAAAAAAATTTTGGTTTTTTTAAAAAATCTTCACCAGATTTTCAATGATCTATATTAGCTAATTTTTTTAAAATACTTTAATCAGAAATTCAATTAATTAAATTTCTAAGAAAAGGAACAAATCACAAATGAAGAAATTTCAGGAGGCATGGCTCAAAACCAAGGAATCCTTTTCGTATTTTCCATTATTATTTATAGTTTTTAAAATAAATATTTATTTTTCAAGGAAAAAGATGAACCAGAGAATCTTCGATCTTTTCAAGAAGGTTGATTTTATTATGAATTTTTATATAGATATAATAAAATATAGGGGATTATGTTTCGGCCATAGATCAAATTTTTAGATCACTTTCTTTTTTTGATTGCAACAATTTGATGAAATTTAAAGATGAGTATATATTTTAAAAATAAACCAACTTATTTTTTTTAATCCAGATGGGAAAAACTAATCAATGAACTTGAAATATTGCGCAATTTCTTAGATTTTGATATGTCTAAAATAGAACTTTCAAAGAACTATGATGTATTGGAATTCCTTGATGTTTTTTTGAAGCTTCTGACCCATGATTGTCAATTAATAGTCGATGACAATGAAACAATAAAAGATAAGTTTTTTAGGCTTTTAGAGGTTTTGCAAAAGGTCAAATTGAACTTAAACCAAATGAATGAACCAGAATCAATAATCTGTTTTGGTTTTCAGTATTACATGGCAAAACTTCAATCAGATCCGCTACTTTTTTCCCTAATAACCGATTCATTCATTACATTTTTGTTGAGTGAACATCAGGATGATATCGATCTGAATCTATCCATTCTAAGACAATTTTTCGAGAAAAAAGCAATTTCTTTTGAAAAAATGGAAATAGATATTTTAATCAAAAATCTCATTGAGAAGATAATGCTCGAAAAAAATTCAAATGACTGTTATAAAATCATTAATGACTTGAATACCAATCAACTTAGCGAGGAAAATTATAAAGAAGAAGTTAAAGACATCTTGAATGGCTTTTGCAATTCGATTTATTTTACTGATTTGGTAATTGATAGGGAAGTTTTAGCTCTTACAACCTTTAAACAGCATGTTTTTGTGAATGACATTTACCAATTTAGATTTCTAAGAGTCGAAAAACATAAATTAGTTTTTCATAAAGCCCTCTTAGTGAAGGAATCCGCATTTATTTTAGCAATTCTATTGCATGAACTGGGGCATTGGAAAAGAATATTGAATTCTAGCAATTGTTTAGAGTACACTCCACAGGACTTGAAATACTTTTCTCGTCAAATAAAAAGAAATAAAGCAAAAAATCTGCCAATTTCGGCTTTTGATGAAGAAACAACCCAAAATGTAAATGATTTTGGAGAAGCTGGTGCATTTTGCGATAGCCAACTATTTCCAAATTTTGTCATTCGTCAAAATATTTCCAAAAAAATTTCTGATGAGATAATGGAAGATAATTATTGGAGAAAATCTTATAAAGACAAAAAAAAAACTTTGAAAAAAAAATGGGACGAAGATCAAAAAGATGATAAAAACAAAATCACTCCAAATTCCAAAAAAATTGCAAAACAAAAATGCAAAATAACCAAATCAAAGATATTGGAAAATTTCCATAAAACAGGGTTGAGAGACATTCTTTTGAAGAAAAGCAGAAAATCGGACCGCAGAACAGAATTATTGGATTCGTTGATAATAACTGATGAAAATGTTGAATCATGTAGGATGGAAATTGAAAAAAAATTTATATAAATCACCTTTGAATTTTAAAAAAAAGGAAAATGATAATTTAAAGAATTTCTATGAATTTATTTAGTTAATAGATTTCCTCTAATTTTCTAGTTTGAAAAAGTGCAAAATTTTTTAAATTGCACCATGAAAAAACAAATTTTTTTTTAAACGAAGAAAGAAAAAAATAAAACAATATAAATGTTTATTTATTATTTTTCGCGGCTCTCTTTTTCTCCAACATCGTATTCAACATAGTTCTGAATACTTCTTTACCCTCTTTCCCCTCAGAACCTCCTTGAATGAACGGATGTTCCATCAATTCAAAAGCAGTAGGTCTTTTCTCGGGGTCTTTCGTCAAACATTTGCTCATAAAATCTAAGAACTTTCACCACCAAAATCATATTATTTCAATAAACAAATAAATCAATAAACTTTCTTAGAAAATCTAGATGGGTCGGGCTGTGGCGACTCCTTCGTGCTAATTAAATACATGATTCTCAATTGCGGCTGTCTTAAATAAGGAGGCTCGCCCTCAGCCAATTCATAAGCTATCATACCAAGACTCCAAATGTCTGCTTTTTCATTATAGGGTTTCCTCTTTTTTAAAAAGCAAATCAATTTTTTCGTTTTTATGAAAATTTATTAAACCGTAATCAGCTCAGGAGCCATCCAGGCTGGGGTTCCCACGACAGTGGTTCTAAAATCTCGGTCTTTGGTGAATTGCGCTGCAAAACCAAAATCAGCAATTTTTAAATCAGCCTATTTTTTTTGTTTCTTTAGTTAAAAAAATTTAAAAAAACGTTGATGTTCAACAAAATGTTATCAGATTTCAAATCTCTATGCATTCTTTTATTTTGATGTATATAGGTCAACCCTCTATTAATTTATTTATTATGATGAGAACAAGTATTTTCTTTTATCTTTTACCTGAGCATTTCTCGACATAAATACATTATAACATTTTCAGGAATTTTTTTGAAGTAATAATAAATGAAATCAGTCAAGGATCCACCATTCATATATTCAATGATCATGAAAAGACACCTTTTATCATAATTTTAGAATTTTTAGAAATTTAATTAATTTTTCTTTACTGCATATGTTTGAAAGTCTCATAATACATCACAATGTTGTCATGTCTGCACATTTTCATGATGGCAATCTCGCATTTTAACCTATCAAACATCTTCTCTTTATCTAATTTGATGATTTTTATCGCGCAATCCACAAAATATGATGATTCTCTTTTTTGGGGGAAGGATTTATACCCTGGATCAGATTTCGCCACATCAGTTGGGGAAAATTCCTGGCTTGTGCTTTGCTTTAAATAGGCTGAACTTGTCCCTTTCGGAGAACTAAAATCATTGCTTTGTTTTAAAATCGTTGCACTCGTGACCATTTCATTTTTTATGAGTTTTTCCGCTTTATATACTAATCCACTCGATCCTTTGCCCAATTTATCATAAAATTTATAATCTAATAAAATAAATTTATTGAAAAACCATGCGAAAATACATTTTGAAGGGTCTTCTTCTTTATAAATAGTCATATTTTCAATGAGTTTTTCAATCTAATTTAAACCATCTTAAAGAAATCCAACGATTTATCAGTTTCATACCTCTTTGGAAGTGGGCAATTCCAAAAACTCTATGCCATTTTCATAAACATGCAACATATCAACCATATTGTTGAGGTTCATTAGGATATCATTCTTTTGGAACCCACTTTCCATCAAAATCTTCTCCCATTCAAATGGCAAACCCTTTTATAAGACTTTATATGGGTCGAATATGGCTTTTTAAAAAACTTTCAATCCAAAGGGATAAGTTTCATCTAGTTCTATATGGACTTCTCTTTTAACATTCATTGGTTTGCTGATGTATATGGGGATCTTGTTGATTTCATCTATTTTTAATTTTTTTTCATGAATTTTTAATAAATTTTAGATTTTTTAATAAAAACCAATAAGTTCTGCAGGGATTTGACTCACACTCACAGCGTTGGGGAAATTTCTTGTAATCACAGTCTTGGTGGTATCAATATTACCTTGGAGTCCATCTAAAAAACAAATAAAGAATAAGTTTTTCTTGTTTCTGACTTTGGATCCATTCTTTAGGAACTCCCTCGAGTTTCTTGGTTTCAGGATTTATGCGCTTTATTTATTAAGAGATTAAAAATTAAAACTATTTTCTTTTACTATTGATAGATGCTTTATGCAATTCTCCGGCTTAGATATACGATATTCCCTTTCTAAATCGCCTCCCGAGTTATTTTTTTTATGCGCGATAGCTTTTTTATAAGAAAAAGATGACCTGCATGTTAATTTTTTTATTTTACTCTGAGATTTTTTTTTTAAGGGTTGATTTGATTGTTCTTCAATTTCATCTTCGGTGTTAAAATCATAATTTTTGTCCATATCTGTGATTTTGAGGTATAAATTTGCATTAAATAAAAAAGGGCTACTTGCAAAACTCTTAGCCTTGGGTTTGCTCAGGCCCTTTTTGAGTTGATCATTTCCCATTTAGAAAAATAAAAGTAAAATTTAAGAATTTTTATTATGGTTAAGAATTTAATAAGTTTATTTCCAAATTCCAATTAAATTCGCAAAATTTATTTTACTCGACATTCCATTTTTAATTAATATAAATTATAGTTTTATGTTATTTGTCAAAAATTTCATCCACTGGCTGAGGCTTATCCTCCACTGGGGAAGATTTATCCAAATGCACATATTCCAAATTATTTTGCGGATTAATTTCATTTGGTTCTTCTTTTTTCCTCCAATGGAAAACCCCAGCGAATTTTTTCAGTTTTTTTTTACTTTTCATAAAAATCAAGCTCAATTGATTCTTCAAACCTTCACACGCAAATGTCTAAGAAATAAAAATCATCATATTTGTGTTTAAATAAAGATCTACGAAAAAAATAAACCTCATTATATAAAATTGAACCAAAACACATCATTGCATATCCGTACATTTGTTGGAACCGGAATTCCTCAAACCCTCCCACGACACAAACCGACCAAACCACACACATCCTCATTGAATCAATCGTGGATCGATGCGAGGCGCTTGCGATTTTTGTGAGTCCTGACCCGAAATAATTGAACGGACCAATTACTGCGCTGCTGATGATAATCGCAAAGAACAATCTATAATTATTTAAAATTTGGCCTGAGGCATAGACAAAGTTATCAGAACAGCCAACAATTACGTCTTAACATGAATATTATAAATAAATAAAAATCTTAATGTTACTGGGAAAATAAAAGGTGAATGTTAATATTAAAAAAGACAAGCAGGTCCCCCAAATGCCTTCCCATCCGACCATTTCAAAAATATGGATCTAGTGTGTTAGGGGTTTTAATTTCATAATGAAAAAAAATTTACTTCAAAATCTTTCAAAATGTACTCTTCATAAATAAACATAAAAGCGAGGAGAAGTTGTCCTAAAACGCATAAAGTGTTGCCTAGGACTGGATTTGGAGCAGAGATGTTTTCAAAACTTTCGAGATTGGATCTTCCCACTTGAACGCACCCTTTAAAAAATTCATCATTACTAATTTTTTAAGAAAAGCAATACCCAAAAAAATGAATATTATTGAAATGTAATGATAACTTTTATATTGCCTCTTGAAAACAATGATACTTATAATAACTTGAGATTTTAAATCGATTGAATTTCCCACTAATTTTACATGTGAAAACCACAATGAAGCCCTTCAGCATTTGATGGACAGAAACATGAGTCTACAAACAAAAATCATTTTCACCATTAAAAAATAAAAATATTACATATATCAGTCCAGTGCTATCTAAAATTGTTGCGAAAACATCACAAAAGCTGGGGAAAATAATCAAAAAAGGGTGATATTTTTTTTTCTGAATCAGTCCCGTTTCTTCATTTTTCCTCATATTTTTCAAGGTGCAAGTGTCAATGCATCTTTTAATCGGCAAACACAAAGACATTCCAAAAAACAGCCAAAACACCTGATAACTTAGAAAAAAATACGGTATTTTTTACAAAATCATCAATAAAATTATAAAATACATAGGCTGATGAAAATAGGAAATAATGCCATCAGGACCTGGTGATTGTTGGATATTTTGATATTTTCTTGCTATAAATAATAAAATTCTATGTCTTTATTAATTATTTATATAACCTAAAGTGTAGATCGATCCCAGAGACAAGACAAAGAAAGAATAGGTGACAAATTGTTTTGACTTGTTTTCAGTCAACATCATAATTTTCCTTGTTTTGCCTAATATTAATAAATTTTAAGAATATATATTACAAAATTAATCCATCTAAGTCAAAAACTTAGATCAAAATAATTAATTTTCATAAAAAATAAAAATTTCAAAAAAGCACAACTCAAAGAACACATGGCTTATAAAATCAGAAATCAGCATCTTGCACAATTCCATTATGTGGCCTTTCTAGGTATGGCTGGGTGGATTTTCACAAGGATTGGACTTGTAGATTTCAGAAAATATTACCGTTGGGCGAAAGTCAAGCATCTTTAAAAATTTAAGACTCAAGAAAAAATGAATGATTCTTTTAAAAAAACAAAAGGAAACTGATTTTTTTTTAATTTTTGAGTTTAAGAGCAATGCTTCTTCATTTTTGTTATTCATTTGTGACCATTTTTTATGTTAGAAAACCAAAAAATTTGTATTTTGTTTGAAAAATAAAGCTAAATTTTTTTTTCCTCTTCTTTTGAAACAATAAAAAATCATTTTGTCTCTTTTAGTATTAAAAAAAAAACCCTTATATTCAATTCTTTCCAAAATGAAAATTTTCAGAAAAGAACAAAAAAATTATTAATTTTTCCAAAAAAAAAAAATCAAAACAAAGCATAATTTCAAAATATTTCATTTCGAAAAAAATCTCCCTTTATTGAATTTAATTAAAAATCATCCTGTTCTCATCTAAAGTCTTTTCCTTGGTCCCCATTTAATCCTTTGTCTCAATTTCTTCTTGCTCCAAGTCGGTTCCCTATATCCTTTGAGCAAATCACTTTTTTTAATGGGTCTATCTCTCCTAAACATATAACTCAAATCTTCTTCATTCTCAGGTAAAGGTTCATTCCTTTCCTTCAAAGCCTTCAACCATGTATGAATCCCCTTCATATATTCGAAATTCTTCAATAACATATTCACATCAGCCACACTAGTTGTGCTCACAACTGCAATTTCTTTCTTTGAGTCGCTTGTAACACTTTTTTCATTCAAAAGCTCTTCATCTGTAAAGGCATTCAGAATTTTCCTTTGACCAATCAAATGGGCTTCGTTTTGCTCAGTTCCTGTCAACAATTTGGCTCTCAAACCCTTTTGCAACTTATTGAGCCCATCAATGACTCTTTGTCGATAATCGGCCAAAGTATAACTGGGCTTGTTGGCCATGAACTCAATTTCTTTCTTAAATTCCTCAACAGATTTTTTCATATTTCTTTGCTCCATTTTTTCTTTGAAGGTCGCGAATGGGTGGATTTGGCATCTAAGAAGAAAGGGACGTTGTAAAGGTTTGGAGGAAAATTTGATGAGAGTCTGGAAGAAATTATTCATTATTTTGTATTTTATTTTCAGGAATACAATTTTTCTGCTTAAATTTGATAAAATTCAATTGATTTTGCATTTCCATTAGTCTTTCTAAGCCTAATAATGGACAATCTAAACAAAATAGTCATACGCGCTAATAAAACCGATCCACTTGTTGATTTAGACTTCATTCGAAAGGTCAAAATTCTCAATCATGGGAGTTTTGGTGAGGTTTGGTTCTTGATTGATGAGAAATCATCAAAAGAATACGCGTTAAAGGTTTTCCGTGAAAACTGCGAGCCCGAAAAAATTGAAAAGGAGGTTGATTTAAATAAAAAACTGTCAACTCTCAAAAACAGCCACGATTATTTCGTTTTTTGTTACGGAGAATTAATTTTTTCAGATTTTGAAGGTCCAGATCTCAGTGAGGATAAATTGGGTCTTCTCTTTGAAAAGGCTGATGGAACTTTAACGAAATACCTGGCGAAAAAACCAATATTATCTTTCGATGAGCTCTTGAATATCGTCAAATGCATTAATGATGGGCTTTTGATTTTGCAGCAGAACTTCCAATGTTCTCATTTAGACATAAAGCCCAGCAACATCGTTTTCCAAAAACCAATAGAAAAGGATGACCTACCAAAATTTAAATTAATTGACTATGGAGAGACCTTATTCATTAAATCCATAGGCACCCTTGCCAAAGGAATAACCATAGCAGGGACCCCGCATTACTTTTCTCCGGAAATAAATTTCGCCTATTTCAATGGAACTGACACCACCAACGCGATCAACACATATAAATCCGATGCATATTCAATGGGGTTAACGATAATAGAGACGATTTTAAAGAGGAAGATAAAATTCCCAAAGAATCAAAAAGGAGAGGAGAGATTTGATGAGAAAATCCATGACCCAAGATCAGTGGAAATGGGTCCATATGATAATTTCATAGGGGAGTTGATTGAGGAAATCAAAGGACAATATCAAGGAGAAGCAGGCATAAATGATTTCATTGAGTTGATTGGAGAAATGCTTAAATACAATTATAATAAGAGACCAAGTTTTGTAGAAATTGAATTGAGGATTAGGAAAATTTTAGAAGTTGAGAAGAAAGATTTAGATAGGAAAGTGAGGTTGTTGGAAAATATGAAAGAAGGAGGGGAGAACGTGGAGGAACTTAAGCAGGAAGTTGAGAAACTATATGATGAAAAGGATGGACTCGTAAAAAATTTGGATGATTTGAAGGAAGCTTTGAGTCAAAAGGAAGAAAATGAAC
>Ga0302320_10023629_pt1 | contig 12053 bp, 7 predicted proteins | sample Bog_T0_3_FD_202130 | JGI IMG/M metagenome (GOLD analysis project Ga0302320, IMG submission 202130) | Peat permafrost microbial communities from Stordalen Mire near Abisko, Sweden - Bog_T0_3 | ecosystem: Environmental > Terrestrial > Soil > Wetlands > Peat | place: Sweden: Abisko, Stordalen Mire...
GAGAATCAATTTACGGCTGGCCCGCTCCACCTTCGATGGATAAGGCCCGTCAACGGAAATGGATTCGACCACGAGGAACTTCGGTACGGTTGGCCCGCCCGGGCCAGCCGGTCCCGGTTTGGGTATCGGAGCCGTGTCGCCGACCAGGCCCGCGCGGAACTCGTGCTCGCCGGTTTCGACATAGAAGCGCGCTTGTGCCGTGTGGTCCGCGCCCGCAGCTGCGGCTGGTATGGGAACGGACGCCATCAGCTTGCCGTCAACCCAGAATCCGGCCGTGCCAAGCGGTTTATCTTTGGGCGGATCGCCGGTGAAGAGAACTCCAACCGTGTATTCGGCGTCCCGGTCCACGCGATAGGTGGTGGCGGCGGTGCTGGCCTTCAGGCGGCGCAGCGAGCGGTTGGTGCGGACGCCGGTGAAAGTGATCGGTTTGGGCAGTGGATCGACGCCGATAGCTGCCGACGCAATCCTTTCGGCCGCCGATAAGTACTTTTCGATCAACATCGGCGATACGGTCAGCGCTTCGGCAATGTCGTCGAATCCGTAGCTCGAGTCGTCGGTCGGGAAATCTTTGTCGGCGCGGAAATTGACCGCCAGCAGATCGCGGATGGTGTTGGTGTATTCGGTGCGGTTCAGGCGGCGCGCAACCACTCGACCGGGATCGGGCTTAATGGCGGCGTCGGCCTTCTCGAACTCGGATTGAACGTAATTGATCAGTTCGTCGATCTGGGCTTGCGGCGGCCGGGGAATCCCTTTGGGCGGCATTTCTCCGCCACGGAGCTTCTGCAGAATGGCCTGCCATTGCTCCCGGTCCGACAGCGAATCGGCGGTCTGGAAGGGCTTGAGGTTCAGGCCCCCGGAAGCGACCTGATCGTTATGGCACCCGGCGCAGGTGTTGGCCAGTATCGGCTTCACCGCGGTATCGAAAGTCGGAGCCGGCGCAGTGGCCGCCTGACCAACGGACACGACCGCGAGGGCCCAGAGGAGCGAACTAAAAGGAACGCACAACCTTGACAATTGCATGGTACGGACTAATACACCTTAGGAATTATAGTTGAACCAGAGCTACAGTAGAGGTCGTCTGGACCCGGACCTTCGTTACACACTATATATCCGTTTTCTTCCCCGTGTTGAGGTGCTCTACGGTTGACCCTTGGGCAAGCCATGCCCGATCATGGATTTAGCCTTTCCTTATCAAGGAATTACCGGAACGTATAAGCACGTATAATTACGCGATTTTCAGACTTACAGGTCGGTAAGGTGCTCCAGTTTGCCGTTGCTGTCGCCCAGGGTTTCCGGGTGGACTCCCATACGGTCGAGCAGCGTGAGGAACAGGTTGGTCAGCGGCGTTTCTTTCTCGTACTTAATATGCCTGCCCGGTTTCAGGCTGCCGTCGCCGCGGCCGAGGACAAGGATCGGCAAGTTTTCATGGATGTGGCGGTTGCTGTCGCTGAGGCCGCTGCCATAAAGGACCATCGAGTGGTCCAGCAGCGTTCCATCCCCGTCGGGCGTGGCGGCCAGCTTAGCGATGAAGTGGGAGAACAACTCCGCATGAAATACGTTGATCTTCGAAAGCTTCGCCAGATTCACCGGATCGTTCCGATGATGTGAAATCGGATGGTGCCCGTCGGGAACGCCAATTTCCGGATAGGTTTTGGGACTGGCCTCGCGCGCATAAATCAGTGTTGATACGCGCGTGAGATCGGCCTGAAAAGCGATTACCTGCAGGTCGTACATGAGCTTCACATGATCGGCATAGGCTATGGGTATTCCATCGGGCTTCTCAATCGTGGGGGTCAACTCCAGGCTGTCCTGCTCGGCGCGCTCGATGCGCTTTTCGATCTCACGGATGGCAAACAGGTATTCGTCGATCTTGTGCCTGTCGGCGGGTCCCAGTTTCCCCACCAGCTTAGCGGTTCGCTCGTTCACATAGTCCAGAACGCTCTTGCGCTCCACAGTAAGCTCGGCTCGCGCAGCCGGATCGAGATTGGTATCGAGGGAACCGAAAAGGCGCTCGAACACCGCGCGGGGATTATTCTCCGGCGGCAGTGGCGTGGTGGGCGTGCGCCAGGCCAGACTGTTGGTGTAGGCGCAACTGTACCCGGTGTCGCAGTTGCCGGTCGTACGCATGTCGTCGCAGCCCAATTCGATCGAGGGAAAGCGCGTTTCCCCGCCAATCGCCTGTGCCGCGACCTGGTCGACCGAGATGCCGTTATGGATATCGGCGCCCATGGTTTTGCGCGGATGCACACCGGTGAGGAAGCTCCCGCCAGCGCGGGCATGGTCGCCGCCGCCGTCGCCCAGTTCGTTGCCATTATGCAGCGCCAGACCGGAGAGCACCATCATCTGTTCGCGGAACGGTTCGAGCGGCCTCAGGATCGGCGTGAACTCGAAATCCGTCCCCACGCTCTTCGGCGTCCAGTTATCCATGACCATGCCATTGGGAACGTAAGCCACCGAAAGGCGCACCGGCATCTTGCCGGCTTTTACACGGCTGGGCGCGGCGCAGGCGGGTATCATCGCATCCAGCATGGGAAGCGCAATGGCGGTCCCGACACCCCGCAGCAGGGTGCGCCGTGAAAGACATTTTCCTGTAACGATCATGTTTTTCCTCTATCCGCTCTGCGCATCTGGAATGGCAGGCTCTTAACAATTTCGAGAACCAGCGCCGAGAAGCGGTACTGATTCGCCTCCACCTGACCGGCAATTGTTTTAACGGTCTTCTGGTCGTAAGGTTCCACTCCGCGGCCTATCGCGTAGGTGAGCAATTTCTCCGTCATGCATTCGGTGAACTGGCCGCTCTGGCTTCTGAGAATAGCCTTTAACTCCTGCGGTCCGTGGAAGGATTTGCCGCTCGGAAGGGTTCCGGTCGAATCGATTTGCACATTCCCGTCCTGCGTGCGCCACGCGCCGATTGCGTCGTAGTTCTCCAGCGCGAATCCCAGCGGGTCCATGCGCGAGTGGCAGGAAGCGCAGACCGCGTTCGCTCTGTGTTTCTCCAGCATCTGCCGCAGCGAAACGGTGGCGTCCGAGGCCGATGCCTCCAGCGCCGGAACATTCGGCGGGGGAGGAGGCGGCGGTGTGTTCAGAATATTCTCGAGAATCCACTTGCCTCGGAGCACCGGCGACGTCCGGTTGGCGTACGACGATACCGTCAGGATACTTGCCTGTGTGAGCACGCCGCTGCGTTCATCGCCGCTCAACTCCACCTTGCGGAATTCAGGGCCTTTCACTCCCGGGATGTGGTACAGCGTGGCGAGCCGCTCGTTGAGGAAAGTGTACTTCCCATCGATGAAGTCGAGAATGCTCCGGTCCTCATGAATGATATTCGCGAAGAACATCTCGGTTTCCTGCTGCATCGACATGCGCAGATAGTCTTCGAAATCGGGAAACGCGTCGAGATCCGGTTTGACGGATTCGAGATTGCGGAACTGTAACCACTGGCCGCCGAAGTTATCGACCAGCGCTTTCGATTTCGGGTCCTTCAGCATGCGCCGGACCTGTGCGTCGAGAACGGCCGGCCCACGCAGAGCGCCCTGGTCGGCGAGGTGCAGCAACTCATCGTCCGGCATGCTGCTCCACAGGAAGTAAGAGAGGCGCGTGGCCAGTTCATACTGGCTGATGGGATGCGAGGCGCCTGGCGCGAGGTTGTCCGGATCTCTCTCCACTCGAAACAGGAAATCCGGCGAAACCAGCAACGCTTCGAGCGCCAGACTGACCCCATCCTCTAACGAGTGGCCGCGCTTCTGCGTGTCGGCCACCAGTTCCACCAGACGGTCGACTTCCGGCGCCGTTACGGGACGGCGGTAAGCGCGGCGCGCCAGGTTCGACATGATCTTACGGGCGCAAGCGGCATTATGAGCGCCCGGCGCGTGTCCACAGATCATGATCTTCCGGCGGCTCTCGTCCGAAGGTCCCTTGGCATATTCAAAGGGACCGACTACCTCAACCCAATTCAGCACAATGGCATCGGCCGGCTCGGCTTGCCGCGATCTCCCGGCTGCCGCGGCAGCGCGTTTTTGGAGTTGGGCCAACTCCTCCGGTGTCGCATTCGGGGGCGGCTGAAGGCCTCCGCCGCCACCACCTCTGGCGGGTGCGGCAGGCACGGGTCGTGTGGATGGATTCAGGCCTCCATAGCTGGCGGGCAAGCCGTCAAACTGGCGCAGGAAAGAGACGGCTACCCAGCGTTCACCGGCTGGCACGGTAGTGCGGACCTCGCGCGTTTCGCCCTCGGGCTCGATCTGGTCGAGCTGAACGGTCTTCGCGACCTTGCCATCCACCCAGAGCGCCATTTCCACCGGGTCCGATCCGCGCGGCCGGTTTCGATAGGTCGTCATGCGGAATGAGTACTCTCCGTCGGCCGGGAAGAAATGTTTGAAGTGCAATGCGCTCGGCTGCCCCAGGCCGGTGAAATCATAATTCGTCAGCGTATATTGCGGGGGGATGGTAACCGGAGGACCCGCCTTTTCTAAACGCCGCCGCAACGTGGGCTGGTGACGCACCATGGTAGGTTTCAATTGCTCGTGACCGAACACCGCGAGGCGCGCGACCTTTTCGGCTGCCGCCAGGTACTTCTCCATTAATACCGGCGAAAGTGACAACACGTCGCCGTTATTGTCGAAGCCGTAGCCGGAATCGTCCTGGGGAAAATCGTTCGCCGGCTGGAAATCCACACCGGTCAGATCGCGGATTGTGTTGTTATACTCGTCGCGGTTCAGGCGCCGGGCAGTGACCCGCCCCGGATCCGGCTTTACGTGGGCGTCGAGCCGCTTGAATTCGCCTTCAATCCAGCTCGTCGCCGCGCGCAGCTGTACCTCGTCCGGACGAGGCATCGCGGGGGGCGGCATCTCCCCAGCCTCGACCTTCTTCAGGATCTTTTCCCAGGTTTCCCGGAACTCGGCGACCGATGCTGCGGACTTGAAAGACTGCAGATCCAGACCACCGGACTTGAGCGAGGAATTGTGGCACCCGTAGCAATTTTTCGCCAGGAAAGGCTGCACGGAACCCGCGAAAGTGTTGGTTTCACGGCCTTGCCCGGAAGCTTGCCACGCATTGAACAGCAGGGGAAGTACAAGGAACGTAATAAGGACGATGAGTGGGGCAAACCACCGTTGTGCGGCGAACTTCCCGGTTTGGGGCTTTGAATTCACTGCGGCCACCTTCCAGCTGGCTGCGCTTCTCGGCGAACGATAACTAGGCCATCATATGGTATGCCTTTTCGTTCCGAACCGCCAAGTACTCTACGGTTCGTGCGGGCCAGGACGTGGCAGATCATGCGTTTAGGCTTTCCTTAATCCGGGCAAAATCAGCACGTAGAATAACGTATAATCGACTGCACACTTGGAAATTAACCGCCGGTCAGATCGCGGATGGTGTTGGTGTACTCGTCGCGATTCAGACGTCCGGCCGTTACGCGTCCCGGATCCGGGTTTATTGGCATCGAGCCTTGAACTCGCTCTCTATCCAACCGGTTGCGGCGTGCACTCTGTACTTCCTCAGGCGGCGTCAGGCTCAAACAGTCTCAACTGAAATCGTGTCCACAACTTCCGGTTGTGGACACAATCGAATGAAGACAGGAAATCGATATGGAATGGCGGACTTTGGAATCGAAGCTCCTGGCGTCATCGGCATACGACACCCGGAACGGCGTTCTCTACCTGCGGTTTCGCAGCGGTGACGTTTATCGTTACTTCGAGTTCCCCGCAAAGCAATACCAGCAGTTCCTCGGCGCCGAATCCCAGGGTCGCTGCTTCCTGAGCAATATCCGGAATCAGTTCCGCTACGAACGCCTCGCCAGACTTCAGGCTGCCTGAGCGGTCAAATCGGCCTCGGCTGGACCCTTACCCTTTTCCGACTCCTCGCGCATTACAGGGTGAAGCCAGTCAACGACTGGTTATCTCAAGAAAAAGGAACATTGACTCCCATGCTTACTCTTTTCGCGTTTCTCGTCTCCCTGTTCTCGCCGGCACCCACCCCGGCCCCCTCAACCACACCGACGGCGGCAGCATCCACGTCCAATAAATGCTGGTGCCAAACAATGCCCGGGAAGGACTGGGGCAAGTAGACAAGTGCCGGTTGGCTGCCCCTTTCCGGGCTCACCGCGACCGCCGGACCGGCAATGTCATGCAGCGACATGGCCGCTCCGGCGGGGCCGCGAAATAAGGACTCAGGACAGACAGAGCGGCCGTAACGCCGGCAGCGACCAATCCAATAGGGACGTGTCTTATCGATGCTGCGCGCTCTCTATAGCGGCAGGCGCATCTTCCTTAGTAACGCCGCGTACCGCGGATCGGGCTCAAGGCTCTTCAGCAGCGGGTCCCCCTTGATTTCCGTAATGCCGTCGTCGCGCTGCATATAGGACCGCTCCAACCACGCGAACGCCAGGTCTTTTTCCTTCCGAAAACCATAAACCTCGGCAATGTAAAACGGATCTTCCGCAAACTTGCCGCTTAGCTCCGCCAGACTCGCATCCGATTCTTTCCTGCGGCCCCTGGCATAGTTGGCCAATGCCAGCCCCTGCAGGCGAAGCTCCGGATCCGTCTCGAGGTTCGCCTCGTCCGCCGCCGCTTGCGGTTTTCCCTGCGCCAGGTAAACCTGACCCAGCAAGCCGTGTGCCATCGCCACCTCAGGGGCGAGTTCCAGCGCTCTTTTCAAAGCTGCGATTGCCTCTGTCTGCTGCCCCTCATAGTACAGGTAAAGGCCGAGATTCCTGAAGGCAACCGAGTTGAGCGGATCTATCAGGATGGCCCGCCGGTACAGTGAGATCGCTTCTTCCCGCCGGCCCAGGATGAAGGAAAGCCCCCCGACGGATCCAAGGACTGTGACGCTCCCAGGTTCCAGCATCACTGCCCGCTGACAAGCGGCATCCGCGGCGGCCCAGTTCCAGTCGTAGTGCATTTCGATCCAACCCATGGCCGCATAGGCCTCACCCATGTTGGGATCCAGTTGCAAGGCCCGGTTGACGGCTTCGCGCGCACTTTGGTAGCCCCTGGCGGCGGGAACATACCCTGCGTCCACCTGGGCGTAGTAAGATTTCGCCAGCCCCAGCCAAGCCGGCGGATATGCCGGATCGAGCTTGATCGCCTGTCGAAAATAATCGACTGATTTTTCCAGATTCTCCTGATTGCGGTGCCCAAAAAAATACCGGCCCTGAAGATATGCGTTATAGACTTCGGGGTTCGTACTCTTTACGGATGACGCTGCAGCTTTCCTTCCCAATAATCTTGGCTTGAGCTCGCCGACAACCGCGCTCGCGATCTCCTGCTCGACGGCGAACATGTCGCTCATGCTCCGGTCAAATGTGGCGGACCACAGCGTGAATCCGTCCCACGCACGGACTAACTCCACCGCGATCCTCGCCTGCGTACCCTGCTTGCGCACGCTCCCTTCGAGGATGGTTGCCACGTTCAGCTTCTGACCGATAACTCGCGAACCCTCTGTCGAGCCCTTAAACTGGAACGACGAAGCTCGTCCCGTCACCCTCAGCCCCTGGGTGTTAGCCAGTCCATTCAGCAGTTCTTCCGCCATTCCGTCGGCAATATACTCCTGGTCCTTGGCGGGACTCATGTCGGCGAACGGCAGCACGGCAATCGACGCCTCATCCCCTCCGGCCTGAAATCCCCTTCGACCCCACTGCTGCCGGAAGATGCCAGCTACGGCCGCCGCCAAGGCAACTATCGCAAAGCCGACGATTATGAACCGCCGCGGTTGAGGAAAATGCTTCGACCGGTGGGCGGAACCGTCCCTCTCGGCATATGGCTCCCCGGACGCGGGACCCGTCCTGCCCGCTTGATTCCCCAGGTGCGGGACCAGCGCCTCGCGGAACTCGGCAGCGGTCTGCCAGCGCTGATTCGGATCCTTCTTCAACGATCGGGTAACGACATCCGCCAGGGAAGGTGGAATACTGGCATTCAAAGTCCGGATCGGCGTTGGCTCAGTCTCAATGTGCGCTTTGAGCACACCGTAATCCGAACCGGTGGACGTTCGCGAAAAGGGAACGCGGCCAGTGAGCATTTCGTAGAGTGTCACGCCCAGGCTGTAAAGATCGGAGCGCGCGTCCGCAGGCACACCGCGAATTTGCTCCGGAGACATGTACTCAGGGGTTCCGGGGCTGAATCCGGTCCTGGTTAAGTGATCGTTGCCAAGTATTTTGGCGATTCCGAAATCGGTTAGTTTCAGCTTCCCGCGCTCATCCACCAGCATGTTCGCGGGTTTGATATCGCGGTGGATGATTCCAATGCCCGTTTTGCCCGATTCATCGACAAAACTTAAGGTGTGCGCACAAGCAAGACCTTCGAGCGCCTGCGTGGCCAGCGCGCACGCTTCTTCGGCAGGCAGAATGGTCCGTCGGTCGAGCATGGACCGAAGGCTCAAGCCATGAACATACTCCATAACGAGGAAGTATTCTTCCGCTCCGTCGAAGAACTCGTAGACGCGCACGATGTGCGGATGATCCAGCTGGGCCTGGATATACGCCTCCCGGCGGAATCTCGCTCGCAGATCCTCCGCTTCTCCGGGAGAGAGCGCCATTGGCCGGATGCATTTGACGACCACTTCACGAGGCAATGACACGTGCCGGGCACGATAGACGATCCCCATGCCGCCGTGGGCGAGTTCACTGGTAACGATGTAGTTGCCAATAGTGCGGCCCACCATGGAGTCCACGGGGTGGGCGCCGCGCGTCGGCGCCCACCCCGCCATGGCGCCGGCCTGGACGACAGGATTTTCGAGAAAAGAGTCCGCTTCGACATCGGAAGCCACCAGCGAGAGCACTTCCGTCAGCAATTCGTGGTCGGTCCCGCAGCTTTCGCGAATAACCCCTTCCCGCGCGTCGGGCTTGCATTCAAGCGCACGATCGAAGATCGCCTTCACCTGCTGCCAACGCTGCGGAGTCATGGGGATTGGGCGACAGCCAGTTCCCGGTGAAGCCAGGCTTTGGCTAATCTCCATTCCCGCTTCACGGTGCTGTCGGAAATGCCCATCGCCTCTGCGGTCTCCTCGACACTGAGGCCGCCAAAGAAACGCAGTTCGACAATCCGTCCCTGTTGCTGGTCCAACTCGCTCAATCGGGTCACAACCTCATCGATCGCAACAATATCCTCGATCCGGTTCGCCCCGGCCAGGAGGTCCACATCGATCTCCACTTTTTGCGCGCCCTCGCCGCCTCGCTTTCCCGCATGACGCTGGCGCGCATAGTCCAGCAACACTTGACGCATAGCACGGGCGGCAATCGCGAAAAAGTGCGCACGGCTCTGCCATTGAATTTCCTGCTCCCCGGCAAGGCGCAGATACGCCTCATGGACGACCGCGGTGGCTTGCAGCGTGTGGCCCGCTCGCTCGCGCCGCATCTGAGCGCCCGCGATGCGGCGCAGTTCGTCGTATATCAGGGGAACGAGTTGACCGGCGACCTCCTGATTGCCTGCCCGGAGCTGTCCCAGGAGCGCCGTAACATCGCCGCTTGCGTCGGGCATGCTCCCTCCTTGATTGCCAGAAATAACACGCTCAAACGAGTGCTCTCTGGATTCTATCTCATTTCGTAATCGGCGCTTCTACACTTGCCTTCCGACTTTCTCGAGAGGCCGCGCGGCTTTATGAGACGAGCGCAGTCGAGGGCTGCGAACCCCTCTCGATCGGGCACATCCCAGGCCAGTGAACTCCGGAATCAGGATCGTGCGGGCCATCCCCGCTTCCGTGAAATCGTCCAAATGATCGGAGGAACTCTGCGCCAGTGTGCCGCCGGGCCGTTTTTTCCACGCATCTTCGCTGTCTGCCGGTCCGTGCGGCGTACCGGTAACAGCGTTCCGTGCCTGTGGATTCGCTTCCGCCATAAATCCAGACATCCCGGATGTGCGAGCAGGGTGACCTCCTTTTCCGACTCCTCGCGCATTACAGGGTGAAGCCAGTCAACGACTGGCTATCTCAAGAAAAAGGAACATTGACTCCCATGCTTACTCTTTTCGCGTTTCTCGTCTCCCTGTTCTCGCCGGCCCCCACCCCGGCGCCCGCAACCACACCGACGGCGGCAGCATCCGCACCCGCTAACTGCTGGTGCCAAACCATCCCCTTGAAGGACTGGGGCAAGTAGACAAAGTACCGTCTTCGCGTCGTTGAAGTTGATCGAACGCGAAACTCACTTCGCGTCGCGATGGAGATCGGATAGTGAGGCGGCTTCGTTCTTGAGTGGAGTGACCTTGTCGGGATCGACTCGAATCATCAGATAACGAATGTGATCGTCAATTTTGGTGAACCAGTGGCCGACGCCGGCGGGAATTACGATGACGTCGCCGGCCTTTAGCTGGTAAGTCGCGCCGTTGCGAATGGACGCGCCATTGCCACCGGGGCCATTTAACAGCTTGACCGCTTCATTATCCGCCGGCCGCCGCTTCCAATCGACAATGTCGGCGCCGGTTACCAGGGTCGCGGATCCGTCGAGGACGTGGTAAACCTCACTGACCCTGTCGTGCTCGGCTACAGCGGAACCCTCCGACTGCGTACCGCTTCGGTAGACCACCCCGATGTCGACGTTAGTCTTGCCAACGTCTACCGCGCGCACCTGCTGATCGGCGACGGAATTAGCGGTTCGCGCCGGGGCACGATTCAGGTATGCCTGAATCTCGTCGTTGCTGATGTAACTCGCCGAGCATTTATTACAGGTTGGAGTTGGTTTGATGTCCTGTGCCGCCAGACTCAGGACAAATGTTGCAGCGAGTAATCCGAAGGTTTTCCGCATCGCCATTTCCTGTTCTTTCTAGTGCCGCCGGACAGACGGCATGAACGCGCTTACCAGCATGTCACATTCCGACGCATCAGGGCTCATCGGGCCGATCTATCGTCTCTTCCACGTCGATCCTGAAGCGCTTAGAGGCGGGCGATATGCCCACCTATCGGAAGGTATCTTCGATTCAATCTTGCGGGGTTTCCCTCGAAAACGTTGCGCTGCCTCTGCCCTGATGAACGTGAACCACCATGCCGATCAAACGGCGTTCCTGGAGATGTGGCTCGCGAATCACCGCGCAGGCCGAGCCGGGCGTGAGGCAATATATCGCTGGCGATGATTGCACCATCGCCGGGGAATGAAGAACAGACCTAACAGCCCGGCAGCAGCAATAAGCGAAAGCGAAGCCGGTTCCGGCGCCACCAGACTCAACGTCTCGTCGGCGACCAGTAAGTTCGCGGCTGCTGTAGGATGCCCCGATTCGTCCCAGAACAAATACTGATCTGGATTCGTGCAGACGGTACCACCCACAAAATTCGGCGAGTTCGTTAGGCACGCATCAGTCGCATCCGTAAACCCATAGAGACCCGGGTTTCCCGCAATCGAGTCGAGCAATGAGTAAGCATTCAGCACAGAAATATTAATCGAATATCCCGCTGCGAGCGACGCAAGAGACGGAATGGGTGCCGACCCACTTACCAGAGTACTGTCGAAACCCGCGGAAAGCGCTGACAACGCGGCGCTGGCGGTCGGCCCTGCTGTCAACCCTTCCGGACTTTTGCCAAGGTCCGGGACCGTGACCACCAGGAAATTCTTTGCGCCGTCAGTGGCGAGCATACCGATGGCAGTGTCGATGTTCCCGGCAACCTCGCCAAGGTCCAGCGCGATCTGCCCCGGCGTGGCTGTATCCGGAATAGCCGACAGATCGTTCGACCCGATCCAGATCGTATACAGCGCATTGGGGTTGGCCGTTGGATTGTTGGCCAAAAACGATGGAATCTGAGCGTTCATGAGATCGATCTGATTGGCCGTCGCACCGGCGCTGTTGAAAAGGACGTTGGTTCCAGTTTGGGCACTGCCGACCGCGTAGTCTGTACCTCCCGGCTCCAGACTCGGTATTAATGGCGCCAGACCGAGATCGGCTGCGAGGTCCTGCAACCAGATATTGCCGTTGCTGAACTGACCATCAAAGTACGGTGGACCCGGGATCGTGCCCCCCGTTCCGACGAAGGCGTTTCCAACGTCCGAAAGGCTGTCGCCAAAAGCGTAAATCGCGTCGATCTGGCCCGCCTGCAGTTCAGAGACAAGAATACTCCCGACGAGCACTACAAACACGGAGAGT
>Ga0302320_10023630_pt1 | contig 12053 bp, 14 predicted proteins | sample Bog_T0_3_FD_202130 | JGI IMG/M metagenome (GOLD analysis project Ga0302320, IMG submission 202130) | Peat permafrost microbial communities from Stordalen Mire near Abisko, Sweden - Bog_T0_3 | ecosystem: Environmental > Terrestrial > Soil > Wetlands > Peat | place: Sweden: Abisko, Stordalen Mire...
GCGAGAAATGCGCCTGGTCGATGAGTACGACAACAGCGTGTACTTCCCCGATTACATCGTTCGCGAGGTGATCGACAGGCTGGCGCGCCGCGGGGGCAGGGCGGGGTTGATTTTTTTCTCGGACCATGGCGAGCGTTTGTTCGACAATGGTCTCTCCGACAGCGACTTCGGCCACGGTTTCCCAACCATCTCGCGGGAGGAAATCGACATTCCATTGCTTCTGTGGCTGTCGAGCGAATACCGTGAAGCGAATTCAGCGATGGTCCGCCGCCTCGAGGCGAACACTCAATCTGTCGCACAGCTGCACAATCTGTTCGAGACAATCGTGGATCTTACCGGCATTGACTATGCGAATCGGGACGCCTCGTTGAGCCTGTTCTCCGACGAGCTGCGATCGCCGAACAGGCTCGAAGTGCTCAATACGGATGAAGAAACCGTGGCTTTGCCCATTGATAAATTCGATTTGGCTCGCCGTTGACAGGCTCTTTCTTATACAGTGCCCCGGCGCCGCCGAAACTGGCTGGACGCTTTCAATCGATAGTGCAATAGTTCGCCTATGAGTGTTTCTCGTTTGGACAATAAGTCGTAAGGAGGGGGCATCATGATTGGTTACGTCACGATTGGAACGAATAATTTGGCCCGTGCGGCGTCCTTCTATGACGCATTGCTGGGCGAATTGGGCGCGAAGCGGATGATGGAGAATGAACAGTTTGTGGCCTGGTCGGTGAAACCCGACCAGCCGGGTCTCGGCGTGACCAAGCCCTTCGACAAGAAGGCCGCCACGGTCGGCAATGGCGTCATGGTGGCATTGATGGTCGATAGCACTGCCAAGGTCGACGCTCTGCATCGTAAGGCGTTGCAGCTCGGCGGCTCGGACGAGGGCGCGCCCGGTCAACGGGGCGAGGGGTTTTACGCGGGCTATTTTCGCGATCTCGACGGCAACAAATTGAATTTCTTTTGCGCAGGCTAGCAAGCCCGGGCAGGGCACATGCCTAACACGATCAGCCGCCGCGACTTTCTCGGCGGCACCGCGCTCGTCATTGCCGGCGGCTTGACTCCGCTTGCCCAACTCAGAGCCGCGCCCGACCGATATTATCCGCCCGCGCTGACGGGCCTTCGAGGCAGCCATCCCGGTGCGTTCGAAGTGGCCCATCAGGCGGGTCGCGAAGGCAAATCTTTCGACACCTCCGGTCTGGCCGTGGAGGAGACCTACGACCTGGTGGTCGTCGGCGGCGGTATCAGTGGATTGGCTGCGGCATGGTTCTATCGCGAGGCGCACGGACCCAAGTCCCGCATTCTGATTGTGGACAACCATGATGATTTCGGCGGGCATGCCAAACGCAATGAATTTCGAGTGGATGATCGGTTGCTGCTCGGGTACGGCGGGACCGAGTCGCTACAATCGCCAAAAGCGTTGTTCAGCAAGACGGTCAATCGATTGCTGCGCACGCTCTGCGTCGAGCTCAGCCGCTGGGATACCGCGTTCGACAGCAAGCTCTACCCATCGCTCGGTCTGACCAAGGGCGCTTTTTTCGATCGCGAGACCTTCGGCGCCGACAAGCTCGTCGTCGGAGTTCCGATCGTGACCGGTGGCGATTCGACGCCGGGCGGCGACAGGCCCCGTTCCATTGAAGACGTCGTCGGCGAGTTTCCGATGTCCGATGACGCCAAGGCACGCCTCATTGAATTCTTCAATCACCCGAGGGACTATCTCGCCGGAAAATCGAGGGCGCAGAAGATCGCCTACCTGAAGAAAATCAGCTATCGAGACTACTTGCGCAGTGATGCCGGACTCGGCGACGAGGCGGTGAAATTCTTCGACGGCGGCACCAAAGGACTGCTCGCCATGGGGCCTGACATCGTACCGGCGCTCGAGGCGCTCAATGGACAGTACCCAGGCTTCTCACATCTGGGGCTCAAGGATCAAATCGACACGGCTTTCGATGAGCCATACATCTACCATTTCCCCGACGGCAATGCCTCCATCGCCCGCCTCTTGGTTCGCAGCCTGATTTCGGGAGTGGCGCCGGGTCACACCATGGACGATGTGCTGCTCGCCGATTTTGACTATGCGAAGCTCGATGACGGCAGTTCGCCGATCCGATTGCGACTGAGCAGTACCGCGGTGGCGATCGCCAACGCCCCCGGCCAGCGCGGACCGGTCGACATCGGCTACGTGCGTTCAGGCCGGCTGCACCGCGTCCAAGCGCGGCAATGCGTGCTCGCCTGCTACAACATGATGATTCCGCACATCATGCCGGAGCTTGCAGATCCTCAGAAGCAGGCGCTCGCGCGCGGCGTCAAACTGCCGCTGGTTTACACCAATGTCGCCGTGCGCAATTGGCGCGCCTTCCAGAAGTTGGGTATCGATGAAATCTACAGTCCGAATGCCTACTTTTCCAACATCAAGCTCGACTACGCCGTCTCGCTCGGCGGCTACCGCTGCCCACGCGCCCCGAACGAGCCCATCTTGCTGCATCTGGAACACATGCCCCTGACGCCGAATCAGGGTCTCTCGAACATCGAGCAGTTCCGGCTCGGGCGCGCAATGCTGTTGAACACCCCCTTCGAGGAGTACGAGAAGCAGGTCGTCGACCAACTCGACCGCGTCCTGGGGCCCGGCGGGTTCGAGTCCGCGCGCGATATCGCCGCGATCACCGTGAATCGCTGGCCGCACGGCTATTCCTACGATACCAATACGCTCTTCGATCCGGAGATATCGGGTCCGCAGCCCTATGAAATCGGTCGCAAGCGTTGCGGCAATGTGGCCATCGCGAATTGCGACGCGGGGTGGAACGCCTACACTCACGAAGCGATCGACCAAGCGTGGCGGGCCGTCAACGAATTAAAGTCAGCCTGAATCGCATCCCGACGGATCGTCGCGACGTGAGCGCCTGACGGCTCAGGTGACGCTGTTGAATTGAGTCACGTGATAATAACCGCCGGTGCCCAGCTCGGCCGGAATGGTCTTCTTCAATTCTTCCAACAAATTGCCAAAGATTGCGCTCGGTGTCATGGCGTCGTCGTCGACCTCATACACCCCTTGGTAATCGCCCACCCGCGCCGGTTCCGTGCCGCCGGCAGGGTCGTAGTAATAGAGGTCCGCCGTATAGAAGTAATAGCGTTTCATGGTCATTTCCTCTTCGAAGCGCGTGCCTCGATTCGCCGCTCGAATGTCACCGCCGATTCGCGAAAGCCGGATGCGCCATATGCGCGACGCGCACCGGAGTTCTCGGCCAAGGTCGTAATGACGATCGAGCGGGCGCCGTTGTCGCGTGCAAATTCTTCGGCACACCCCAGGAGTACCGTGCCCAAGCCCTTGCGGCGCCAACGCGCGGTCACAATAAAGTCGGTGATGGTTACCGCCAGCGGATGCGATTCAAGCATGTCTGACTCGAGCATGCAGGACAAGAAAGCGATCACTGCGCCGGAAGCGGTCGCGACAAACAGCCGACCCGCATTTCTCTTGTCCCTGCGCAAAAGCGCACCGACATAGTCGCGCGGCAGGGTGCGCGCGGAACGTCGGGAGCGGCGCAATTTCTTCTCGTATGCCTGCAACTCTCGATTGAGACGGTGAATCGCCTCCAAATCGGCGGTGCGAGCCCGCCGGACCACGAAAGTTCGTGCTGCCATCGGTGGTCACCATGATACCGCGAAAGGCGTAGCGCGGCCGCCCGCGCTCCCACCCGTTCTGGCATCTTCACCTACGATTGTGGACAGCTGAACTCTTTCGCCGGCTTCGCTTGCGCCGGTTGAACGAGTTTCCAGCCCGCCGGAACTTCGAATTCGTCGGGTGCCACGGGACCGGCCGTGATGGATTTGGTCTCGACGCTGAACTGCGCAGCTTGGATCATCCCGGGGGGCAGGGGAGCTGCGGGCGGAGTCGAAGGATCTGCGGGGACGTCGGCCTTTTTCTTACCGAACAGCCCCCCGAGTTTGCTGCCGATCGCGGTGGCAGCCGACCCGAGGTTCGTCGGAACCCCCGATGAAGAGGAATCTTGACCACTGGAATCGCTTTGGTGATTCTGTGCCGCGGCACAGTGTTCACCGCCAAAGGAGATTCGGATCGCGGTCTTCAGGGGAAAGCCTCGCATGTCGCCGGCCTTCGCCGCGAGCTGCTTCAGGCTGCCTGCATAGGGGGCGAGAACCTGGCGCAACTGCGCCTGCAGCATGCCGTCGCGATCGTCCAGCCCGAGCTTATGGACGTACGCGCCCTGGAAAGCGCGGCGATCCTCCAACCCTGCAATCTGCTCTTGGGAGAGCCACGCATCCATTCCAATGGTGAAATCGCAGGTGTCGCCGGTATCGGGATTCTTGCAGCTTTCGGTCATGGAAAGCTGAGTGAGTCGCGCATCGTGACCGGCGAAAGTGGCGTGCAGGTCGGTCTGTTGCACATTGAACTGTGGCGGCGACATTTGACACTTGGATTGATCCGGCCCGGGAGCCGTTTGCTGGGGCTTCGCCGGGCACTGTTTCATTTTTTCAATGGTCGCCTGGGCCTGTTGCTGAAGTTCGAGACGCTGCGCAGCGGTCAGGAAGGGCGTTTCCAGGTACTCTTTTTTCTTCGGCTGCAGGGTCCATTGAACGTCGCGGTCGAGCCTGATGATTTCGCCGCTTTCTGAATTGCCGCACAGCAACGACATGAATCCCTCGCAGTGAAGAGCGGATTCGCGGCGCTGCTTGTCAGAGGTCGTATATTCGACGGATTCGGAGTGCGCTTTGATGATGCTCAAATCAAAGACCGACTGTTGCTGGATGGTCACGTCGGCCAGCACATTGTTGCTCAGGAGGCATCCTGCCCCAATGGCGCCAAGCACTCTCGCCGCCAAAAATGCATTTTTCATATCTTCTCCCATGTCAAGCCAATTGGACGCCGTGTCAAGCTCCACGGGTTGGGTGTGCGTATAAGAACCGGAACTGGCGCAAAAAGCCGCCCTCAGCGACGCGCAACGGCCTCGGCGACGCCCCCCACGGCGCCCCCCGGGCCGCGTGCCGCGTGCGGGAAACACTTCTTCTCGGCATTTCTTGACCCAATCCACAGGATCCCGGCGCAAAGCGGGTAACAATTCGATCTCACCCCCCGGGCGCTCCGGCGAGATTAGAGGCGATACGGTCATGGAATTCAAGGACGCAGGCTATTCGGACCAATTGGCTGCGGTAAGCGATCAGACCCTGCAATGCATTGTCGACCAAGGGTTTTTTGGCGCCCCGGGTAGTTTGGCCGATGCGCGGTCCGCGTGCGCTGAGCTTCTTTTCGCGCGAGCCGTGATTCAAGCCCAAACTCTCAAGATCGCGGAGCTGTCGACACACGGATGAGGGTCCGATCTCGTTAGAAGGAGGGGGGTGGCAGCCTTTTCTGACACTGCGGCGCGCAGCATGCTCGAACCGTGAGCATCAATATCATCACTCAGTTTCGGACCAAGGATGGCTGCTCCCACCAACTGATCGAACTCAATGGAAAAGTGGTTCCGGAGAGTCGCTGAGCCGATTGTGGTTCGTTATTTCGACGACGTACCCGTGGCTCCTCGCACCGGCGCTCCTTTTCGAAACTCGACAAATATCCCCAATACTGCGATGCCGGAAAAAGTGGGATCTGCGGACGCCCTCGGCGGGTGACTATCGGGTCAGGTGCGGGCCGCCCTACAATGCCGGGCCCAAGATATCCTTGAGAGTGCGACTGGGAGAGCGTCGATGACTCCATGCGTTTGATTGCGCCGCGCTGGCCGGCGGCTATCGCCTGTATTTTTCCTTGTCTAATGCGCGCCGCCGGGGCAGATGCACCCGGTATCGAGCCTCTGCAGCAACAGATCCGATCGATCGCGGCCCAAGCACACGGTAAAGTATCGGTTGCTTGCGACTTGCCCGCGTCCAGTTTGAACTGCGACCTCGATCCCAAGGCGCATCCCCCCATGCAATCGGTCTTCAAATTGCCTCTGGCGATCGCAGTCCTGCATCGGGTCGAGCGAGGTCAATTGTCACTCGATCAGCTGATCCGATTCCGTCCGGAGGATCGCATTTTGCCGCAGGTGTACAGCCCGCTGCAGGATCAGTACCCGGATGCGGGGGTCGATATCTCCGTAAATGAGCTCCTGCGGTTGAGCGTGTCTTTGAGCGACAACGTCGCTGCGGACATTCTTCTCCGCATCATGGGAGGCACGAGCCCGGTCAATGCGTATCTTGCTGCGCTGGGCGTTGAGGGTTTCCACCTTCGGGATAACGAAGCGGTCCTTCATCATCGCGCGTCGGCTCAATACCGCAATTGGTTCGAGCCTGCGGGAGCCGTGCAGCTTCTGCGCATGCTCGTCGAGCAGTCGCCCTTGACGCACGAACATACCAACCTGTTGCTGGGTTGGATGACACCATCGTTTCGGACCCGGCGTTTGGATGCGAACCTTCCCGAGGGCGTTCGGGTCGCCCACAAATCTGGAACGTCAGATGTGGACAATGGATTGGCGCACGCCACGAATGATATCGGTCTCATTTGGTTGCCGGACGGGCGCCGGATAGCGATTGCGGTATTTGTCACGGATTCGACCACGGACCTCGCCACGCGCGAACAAACAATCGCTCGAATTGCCCGAGCCGCCTATGACGCGGGGATGAAGGAGCGACCCGCAATTCGTTAGCCCTTATTGAGATCTTGCAATCGCCATACACCCTATGTAGACTTGCAACTATGGGTATCGAAGACCGCAACGTTCGGATGTCACTGCAGACTCTGCGGGTGTTGGAGGCATTCCTCGAAAACCCCATGGAGCAGCTCTCCGGTGCGGACGTGCATCAACGCTGCAATATTGCCTCTGGCACTTTGTATCCTATTTTGCTTCGCCTCGAATCGGCGGGTTGGTTCACCAGCCAGTGGGAGACGATCGATCCGTCCAGTGCCGGGCGTCCGCGCCGGCGACTTTACCGGATGACTACCACCGGACTCAGGCGTGCGAGCGAGGTTTTCGCGAGCTTCAACAGAGGAATTCTGACGTGAGCAAGCGCGATCTGCCCCATTGGTTGATTCATCACGCCGCACGCCGGGCGCCCGCATCTCTCTCTGACCGGCTGGAGGAGGAGTGGATGTCCGACCTGGCCGCGAGGCCTACGGCGGTGTCGCGATTGCGCTTTGCGCTCGGCTGTTGCTGGGCCACGAGGGTGATTGCATACGAACTTGGCGCATCAGGCGCGCCCGTCGCGAGTGCCGCGGGCGGCGACAATCTTGCAATTGCCTACTTTCACGGCGACTCGGGCTTTTCTTCCCGTCGATCGGTGACGTTCATTTTGGTCGTCGCATTGCATGTGGCTGTGTTCATCGGCCTGATGACCAACATCAAATTCTACAGACACGTTACACCTCCCTTCGAGACGCAGGTCCTGACCCCGCCCTACGTGCGTGACGTTCCGCCGCCATTGCCCCCGCCGCCGTTCACGCGGACTAGGATCGATGCTCCTCCACTAGAGTTGCCTCCGATCGCGGATGAGGAAAAGGGGTCGCAGATCGATGCCCGACCGATGGTGCAATCGACACCGGCCGATCAGAGGACCGAGGCGCCCCCGCACCTGGTGAGCCATGTTCAAGGTGGCCCGGGAGCCGGATTTCCAACAGCCGACGACTACTACCCTTCGGCTGCGAAGCGCATGGAGGAGGAGGGCGTCGCCACGATCAAGGTGTGCGTCGATACCAAAGGCCGTCTTACGTCCGATCCGTCCACCGTACAGACTTCCGGCAGCACCAGGCTCGATCAGGGTGCGATACTACTGGCGAAGGCCGGCTCCGGGCATTATCGGCCCTCGACCGAAGATGGGCACCCTGTGGATTCTTGTTATCCCTTTCGCGTCCGATTCGAGCTTCGAAAATAGCTTCAACGGAGCCAGCGGCCGAAGAAGCTGAAAGTCCTATCCCAGGCCTGCTGCGACCAGACGGGGTCGTATTGAGTAGCGGGAATTCGACCCGGCCCGACGGCCGTCTCATTGGCGAACGAATGATGTGCAAGGTAGCGATGGAACTCGAAGCTCACATCGGCCTTGCGCAGCTTCTCCTGCAAGTCATCGATCGTGGCGATGGGAAAGAACTGATCCTGCGTAGCCCAATGCGCTTGTAGCGGCACCTTGATCTTGGCCGCGTCGACATACTCCAACGGGGGGCAGCCGTACCAGACCACGGCAGCATCGATTTCGGGGGACGCGCCCAAGGCTAACAAAGTCAATGCGCCCCCCATGCAAAACCCGGTCACGCCAACCTTGCCGGCGCGGGTCTTCAAAAACTGCACGGCTCCGCGGATATCCTGCGACGCGGCATCGGCGAAGTTGAGCCCGGTCATCAGGTGATGAGCTTCCTCCTGTTCGACCGTGAATTTACCGCGATAAAGATCAGGGACAAGAGCAACGTAGCCCGCACTCGCCAGACGATCGGCCACACCGCGGATTTGTGCATTGACCCCCCACCATTCCTGGATGACCACTACCGCGGGAGCGTTGGCCGGGCGCTCGGGCTCGGCGACATAGCCCTGGATCGGCTTTCCGTCGGGCCGATTGAACGGAATCATTGTGCCCATGAATATTCCCTCTCGTGCCGATACGTTGGACGTGACCACAGGCAGCATATATTGACAAAAGGGACAAAACTACAAGGCTCTGGAATTGGCTCCTTGCAGATCGCACCCGCCAAACCTGCGGTGGCCAGCGCCGTTCTGGCTCAGATTGCGTACCATAGTGGCGGGTCTCAGGCTGGGTGCGGAGGGAGGTCGATGGCTTCGGATGGAGAGTTTGTGAGATTTGTTTGCGAACAACTCCGCGGCGCCGGTGCAATTTCTTCGCGGCGGATGTTTGGCGAGGCTGCCATTTACCTGCGTGACAAAGTCGTGGGTCTGGTGTGTGACAATCAGTTATTCCTGAAGCCCACTGATCCCGGCCGCGTCATGATCGGTGTGCTCACCGAGTCGCCGCCCTTTCCGGGCGCCACAGATTGGTTTTTGATGGCAGATCTCGACGATCCGGAATTTCTCGCCGAGGTCGTTCGTGTCACTGCAAATGCCCTGCCGGTTCCGAAAGCAAAGGCGAAAAAAGCGCGGCCTTCAAAATCAGGACTCGCCGGCAGAAAGAAGGCCGTAAGGCGCAAGGCCCGTCGCTGAGGTCAACTTGCGCGAGCCGCAATCGCCTATCCAGATCCGTCGGTTCCACGAGCGAAGGCGTCATCAAACAGGCGTTCGAGCTTCGGCGAGATGCCGCGCATGGGTTCGACGACCTGTCTTGCCCACGTGAAATATTCCGCCCTACGTTCACGAGACCAGCCAATGGGCGGAGATCGGCTCATGTCACGCAGATTGCAAATCTTGTCGGCGAGCTTAACCCACTTGGCCTTCTCGCTGAGCGCCTGGGCATGCTCGATTTGCAGACGCTTGCGATCTTCCTTGGATAAAGACTTGTCGTCGGTCACTTCTGCTACGATCGCGGCAATCTCGCGGCCGAACTCGGCCTCAATCTCCTCCGCCGTCGTGTCGGTATCTTCGATCGTGTCGTGCAACAGCGCGGCTGCCAGCGTGACGGGGTCAGTGATTTGAGCCTCGTTCGCCAGGACGTTTGCGACTGCAATGGGGTGGTTGATGTAGGGGCTCGCTTCGGCACCTTTACGGCGTTGGTCGCGATGCTTGTGGGCAGCGAAAGCGCTGGCCGCAAGGACAATCGAAGTGGCCGTCGAATTGCTGTCCAAATGATCCTCCATTGAGCACGCTACGCGCAGAATATTGCACGGCTGCGAGCGCAATCGCCAATCAATTTGGATCGTCTACCCTTTTTCGCGGACCTTCGCATCGCGGTGATGCATGGGCGGGGGCAAATTCGGTCTCGACCCTGCCCGACTGACGCCATCGACCGATAGGGGAAATTGGAGAGGTCATATGACAGATCACGAGATACGCGCGGCGCTCGAGCGACATTGGAGGGCATCCGATGCCAACGACTTCGATACTGAGCACGATATCTATCTGGAAGACGCTGTTCTGGAATACCCACAGTCCGGTGAGCGAATCCGCGGACGGCACAACATACAGATCACGCGCAGCAAGCAGCCGAGTAAAAAGCGCTTCAACGTGCGGCGCATCGTAGGCCGCGGTGACTTGTGGGTCACCGAGTACATTCTCTCGTATGACGGAAGGCCTTCATACACAGTAAGCATCATGGAATTCCGCGGCACCAAAGTTGCACGGGAAACTCAATACTTTGCGGACCCATTCGAGGCCAGCGCGTGGCGCGCTCAATGGGTCGAGCGGATGGGCGAAGATGAAGGTCGGGCGACGTAAAGTTGATACCTGACGTCCTGCGGCGCGGCTGGCGGCATGCCAAGTGCTTGATTGCCGCATTGGCGAGCGCCCTCTGGCGGAATCAGCACGGCAGCGGTAGCCTGCCACGTGTCGGGTCAGCAGGGGAGTCGGTATGGCAATCAAACGTTCAGCCAAGAGCCAAGGTACGTCGGCGCACAAGCCGGCTGTATCCGCACCGTTACTGCACGTCCATATCAAGGCGCCACGGCAGATGGTGGCGGGCGAAGTCTATGTCGGTTGGCGGTGTAAGAAGTGCCGCCAAGTAATTGCGATCCTGGACGCCGCGCAGAGTGGAAACGATCAGTTGACGGCGATCAAATGCCCTCACTGTGGAGATGAGGATCTTTACCATTGGAGTGGTCGGAGCGAGCAGACGTTTGAGCCGACGAGTGTGGGCTGAGGGCTGGTGGAACGATTTGGGTCGTGAGTTCCGACTTCTCCCGGGAGAATTGGTGGGCTCACACCATGCGTCAGCTCGCGATCCGTTGCATCGGATTTTACCAGCGGCGGCTTTCGCCCCACAAACGCTTCCACTGCGCTTACCGGATAGTGACGGGGCGCGGCAGCTGTTCCGCCTTTGCGGTCAAGGCAATCAGTCGGGTAGGGGTCTTGGCAAGCGCGGGATTGATTGTTCGCCGGTTTGGCAAGTGTGCGGCTGCCCACCGGCGCCATATCGAAGAGGGTTTTGGTGGATATCAGTTGAGCGCCGGCCGGCCCCGATTTCAATCGGGTCATTGCGATGTCCCGGTGGATGACTGCGCGGATGGATCAGATTGTGGATCTTCAGTCGGCTCGGGCGTCGGCGATTATGTTTGTTCCGGGTGCGATTTAAATTTATGGAATCGCAGGAAACGTGATCGAGAGAAGAAGGGTGGAGTATGAGGCCATATCATGCAGGCCCATCGGCGCGCCGCCAGGCTCCGCGGCGGCGGCCCGCGATCTTCCCACGCTCCTCTCTCGACTGCGCTACCCAGCGCCGACCCGTCGCGTCAGGGCACCGCGTACAAGCCGTGCAAAACAAAACTGGAGTTGTAGACCAAACCCGCGATGACGCCGAAGTCATTGATGGCGGATAAGTACGTCGAGTATCCCGGAACATTCAGACGCCTGATCGATCCGTCGGCGTTTCGTACAAAACCGTGCGAATTGCCGTCCTCCCCGTAGTACGTGCCGGTGACGGCACCGAAGGTGTTGATGCTGCCAGGATAGGTGCCCTCGTAGGCGCAATCGGCGGGCGGACTGCTCGTCGTGCATTTGGTAGGAACATCAAACACCGTGATGACGCCCTGCGCATTGCGCACGAAGCCATGTCCCACGTCATTCGTGTCTACGTAGTACCCCACGACTTCACCAAGGTCGTTGATACTTTGCGGAAAACTGCCCTGCCCGGAGTACGCATCAGGGCCGGCGCCATCAACGTCGAACACGACATAGCTGCCGTCCTGCCTCCGAACGAACCCGTGCGCGGAGCACGCAGACTGGTCAGCGTTACACGCCCAAAAATCGCCGGTGACCGTGCCGCTATCGTTGATCGCTCCCACCGCGGGTATTTCTGTGTTCGTGGACCCCGGCGGATCGAACAGGGTGACCGTGCCGCTGGGGCTGCGTACGAAACCATGGTAGTGAAGGAGTACGGGGTAGTTTTGTACGTCCGTGAGATTCAGGTAGTTGCCAACCACGGAGCCCCAAAGGTTGATTGAATCGGCGTTGCCGCCCAGGAGATTCGGGATTGGGATGGTCACGAAA
>Ga0302320_10023633_pt1 | contig 12052 bp, 18 predicted proteins | sample Bog_T0_3_FD_202130 | JGI IMG/M metagenome (GOLD analysis project Ga0302320, IMG submission 202130) | Peat permafrost microbial communities from Stordalen Mire near Abisko, Sweden - Bog_T0_3 | ecosystem: Environmental > Terrestrial > Soil > Wetlands > Peat | place: Sweden: Abisko, Stordalen Mire...
TGAAACAACTTCGCCTGTGGTGGGTGTTGATGGGCCTCTTGGTCGATGGCGACATCTTCCCATCGAAGGAAGTCGCCAGCGACGCCACCAAGATCGCAGCCGGGCATGTCGATATGTTCGTCATGCCAGACACCGGAGAGGCCATCATGCGGCCGAAGTCGATCGCGTTCGAATCGCTCTCGCACCAAAAGTTCTGCGAGATTTTCGAGCGGGCGATCGAGGCCATCTGCGAACGCTGGATGCGCGGCGTGACGCGGAAGGCGCTCAAGACAGAGATTTACGCCGCGATCGATGGGGCGGCGCGACCGGGAGATCGAGTGACATGAGCATCTGTTTCGTTGGCCTAAATTCGATCGAGGCTTTCATCGCGCACGAGTGGGCGGACGCCTACGAACGGAATAGAGCGGACTGCGATGCGATGGCCGACGATCCGGGCGTCGAAGAGGGGCCGATGGCTCCGGTCGAGGGCGTGGTTGTGATCGGTGAGGACTGCCAAGAGAAGGAAGCGGATTCGTGATCGCCGCTCGCACTGTCGCTTGCGGTTCGTGCTCGGCCTGCTGCTGCGGCGAACTCATCGCCCTGGTTGAAGGCGACATTCCCGCACTATACCCGGATGCGTTTGAAGACCCGGACTCTCGCATCCGCGAGATCCTGCCCGTGGCGCTGAAATTCTTTCTTCCTCACGGGAAGGACGGCAATTGCGTCTATCTCGTCGAGGGCAAGTGCTCGGTCTACGACTACCGGCCGCAACTCTGCCGCACATTCGATTGCGTCGATCTTGTCCGGCGAACGTTGGCGCGCACCACGCGGGCTGAACGACGGGCAGACAAGGGCTTCACCCGCTCTCCGATCTTCAAGGCGGGGATGGAAAGGCTGAAAGGATCGACGTCATGAAGGATGAAACACTTACGGCAGATGACGTTCGGGCGATGTTGCGCCGAGCTTGCGAGGAAGCGGGCGGGAAGCCGACCCTGGCACGCAACCTGGGATGCACAACCTCATATGTCGACATGCTTTTGTCGGGTAGAAGGCCGCCGAGCAAGAAAATTTTGGCTGCTTTCGGGTTGCGCCAGGAAACTAGTTTTGTCGTTGACAGGGATGGGAAACATGCTTAGGAAAAGGGTGCCCGGAGAGCGCCGCAAACTCTCCGGGCCATTCGAGCGGAACTGCTTTGGACAAACGCCCGAACGTGTCGCCATTATATCGACCTCTACGAGGTCAGGCAACATGAGATTTTGTCGGCCCGGCCTTGTGCCGATCGAGCACGGTTCACCTAAATTGCGAGCGGCGCAGCGCCAACCTGGGAACCATCCCCAGTCTGCGAAGAAGCACATTCGAGGGGGTGGACCCCGCCCCGAGCTTAGTCGCCTAGGACGAAGCCATATACAGCGCGAAACAACGGCACTCACACCTATAGCCTGTCCGAGGCGATGTACGGACGCCGGGCGGTTGACCCCCGATATCGGGTGGCTGGTAAACTCGTCTAGGAACCTCAACCGCGTGGCTTCCCGATAGGGGGCCGGGTTCGCGGGGTGCGGGCTATGGAAGGAGCAACGCCATGAAGAAGAATCAGGACCGCGGTGCCGAGATCAAGATCGCCTTTCGGCAGGAAGGGAACATGTGGAACGCCTACGTTCAGTTTGGCAGAAAAAGCGGATTCCTGCTCGGTTCGATTGCGATGAATTGCGCCATCGGGTCGCCGGAAGTGAAGGATGCGTTCATGGATTTGATGAAAAACGCTTTCGAAGTCGCGGCGAAGGAACTCAAAATCCCGATCAGCTATTGGAATCCTCCGGTTGCTGCTCCTGAGACCGAACGCGGGGGAAACGCATGATCTCCGATACCGCCTTCCTCCATTTTTGGCGAGCCGTAGACCGCATTGTTCTCGCCACCAGTGGCAGACACCCTCCACTCGGTATTGTCGCCCGTGCGTGGCGTGTCACGCGATGCAGCGGCCAAGCGGCGACGTTGCTGCGATGACTGAACCCATCGGCACAACGCCACGGAAGCCGCTCACGCCCCGCCAGCGCCTCGCGCTTTTGGAGGAGTACGGCCACAAGTGCGCGTTGTGCGGATTGCCGATCGGGCCAGAGGAAGGGTTTATCGATGAGCATCTTCGCGCTCTCGGGCTCAGTGGGACGAACAAGTGGGACAACCGGGGTCCGGCCCATATCCGATGCGCCGAGGTCAAGACCAAAGACGACATGGCCCGCATTGCCAAGGCCAAGCGACAGAAGGCCCATCACTACGGTATCAAGCCGGAAGGGGCTGGCAAGATCCGATCGGCTGGATTCCGCAAGTTCGCGCGTCCGTCGAAAATAGGTTTGTCCAGGGTCGAGAAACCAGAGTTACCGCCAAGGAGAGGATCATGACCGACATTCCCGACAACGTTCTCGACGAGGTCAAGGCGGCGCTTGAGCCGTTTAAGCAGTTCGCGCCTAAAGCCCGAGCATTTGTCGAAAGCCGTGCTCGCGCTGCGAACAACGTTCCGACGACCATGGCGCCCACGAAAGATTTTCGACTGGCGCACTTCGAGGCCGCAGCCGAAGCCCTCGCCAAGCTCAACGAAGCCGTAAAGGACACGAACTGATGACAATCACCAACGAAGCCGTCGAGGTCGCGGCAAGAGCATTGATGTTAAACGACCCTGTTTACCGCAAGGCTGAGTGGGACTACGCAGCGAAATCGCTTCGTTCCATGTTTCTATCCGACGCCCGCGCCGCCCTTGAGGCAGCCGAGCCGTTCATCACGGCGGAGCTGCGCGCGGAGATCAGAGACCGTCTCAACGCGATGAAAGCCATTGAGGCAACGGGTCGAAGTGAACTTGCATCTATGCTTCGCGAAACGGTCGCGCTATACGGCAAGCCGGGCGGCCCTTGGAGCATTCCGAGCGATCCGGGCGGATGGATATCTCGAGCGCGGGCGTTGCTGGCGAAAATCGATGGGGAAGTGACGGATCACGTCGCCCCGTAGACATAGGCTGACCCCGCTGGCATTGGGCTCGCCGTCATCTCCGCGAGGCTCTCCAGAGGAACGCTAGAATAGACGATGTAGTTGGACATCGGAGCGCCCGATAACGCAAGGCCCCGGTCTGCGACGATTTCCCGCGCTGGCGACGCGTCAAGCGCGGGGTCGAGCGACCGAGACTCGATCAAAATGCGCCACAGCGCGTCAAGCGGCAGGTCCGGCCCCGGTTGCGTCGTGACGGCTCCGAATTGGTCCGTCGTCGAGATCGCCCCGCCCGAGCCGTTGACCGTCACGCGCAAGCCGGGGATCACGTTACCCATCCACGCGCCAGGCAACTGAGCCGAAGGAGCCGCCCACCACGCGCCGACAACCGGGTCAGCCTGCGCAGCGGCCTCGGACACAAAAGCGAAGATATAATCAAACGGTCCCATTACGTCCTCACTGGTTCAAAAGCGATTGGCCGCACGCCACGGCGACGCGGGAGATTGTGCCGTTTAACGGGGCTTGGACGCCGTTCTCCACGCCGATGCGCAATGTCGTCATGCCCGCCGGAAAGCCAGTGACAGCCCCGGAATTGATCGTCCCGTTGTTGTAGACGGTTTGCAGCATGCTCGCCGTCGCGAACACGGAAGTCTTGCCACTCACTCCAGCCGCGACAGGGGCCGCGCTGGCATTGACGTTCACGCCCACGGCCGCAACCGTCGAATTTGACACGACGTAGCCGCTCGTCGCGCGGAAAAAAGTCACGCGGTTATGTGAGTCTCCTTCGTCGATCTGCGCGAACGCTTGGTTTTGCGGGTAGCCCGGTGGCGCAGCGGGTGTGCCAATCCCGTAAAGGCTGCCCGATCCCGAGCACGCCGCAACCGGCAACGTGATGTTATCCGGCGCCCTCGCCAGCGCCCCGCTCGTCGTCAGAATTGGCGTTGTCGCGAAAGCCTGCGCGGAGTTGTTGACAGGGGTGAGAGCGATCCCCAGCGAACCGCTGCCTGTAAGTCCTCCCCCTGCGGTCCACGTTGACACAGCCGCCGACGTGGGGAACGTTGTGCATGAGCCGGGCGTCACGACGCTGTTGATGCTGACAAGCCCGCCGCCACCCCCCGACGTTGCATTGAGCACAGGGTTAACAGAACATCCAGCACCTGACCACGTTAGTGTTCCGGTTTGGCTAGCCCCGTATCCAAGGAAATTCGTCAGCGTTACTGTAGCCGTGAACCCGCTACCGCCTGTAATACCACCACCGGCGGTCCATGCCGCAGCGGTCATGACGTTACCACTGGCGCAAGTTCCACCATTGTTGACGCCGGTAACAGTTGCGACACCAGCCGCGTAAGTGACAGCAAGAACCGGATTAACGACACATCCCGATCCGTTCCACGTCATTGTCCCAGATGTATTTGAATACCCGGACCCAGAACCATTAGCTAATGCGCTACTGACTAATTGCTCAGTTGTCGCACTCGCCACGCTGGCGGGGATGTTCGGGTTGAGTTCGAGCTGCGGGACCGCAATGTTGAACGTGACATTTACCGCTTGCCCGGAAGTGAAATTAAATTGAAGCAGCGCATTTAGCGCTGACGCAACGTTTGCGCCGGAGTTACTAACCACGAAACTTTGTTGGTATCTTACCAGCGACGTTGATATAGACGGCGAGGCGTAACTTCCGGAAATATACGTGCCTCCTGCGGTTTGCCAGAAGGCTGCTGTTTGTAATGATGAAATATTGGTAAGCGAACCAGAATAACTAAGACTCTCTGACAACGTCCACGTTTGTCCGTCAATAACACTCACCGGCGATGCACCAGTATAAACTATTTCTACGGTGCCAGATGCTGACGGTGTACCCACATACGAAGTAGATATTACATTGTAGCCATTTACGGTCGTTACTGTTGGTGTTGAATGTACCACTCCACCAATGTCTAAATACGACCAACCAGACGCGGACGTATTGTTAGGAACGCTGTTCGTCCGCCCTTCCCACGCCCCGACGCCGAGGTCCGTCACGCAGTTCTGGTATGGCCCGGCTTGAACCAAGTTGCCGCCCGAAGTGAAACACGTCTCGGCGGTCGCGCGAGAATTTTGCACCGGGCCTGTCGCGCCTTTGAGCCAATACTGGCCTGTGGCGAAATTCAAATCGACGCCGTTGCCGCGAACGGGCGGGAGGGTCCAGCCGGGGGCGCCGCCTCCCGTGACGAGGAGCCGCCCAGGCGATGCAGCATCGGCCGGCGTGGCTGTCAATGCCAGCGCACACCAAAGCGCGAACAGGGACCGAAGCGCGCGCGGCATAGCCATCCTCACTGGAACCATACCACGTCGGCGCAGACCTGGACGTCAGCCGTCCCGGCGAAGTTGTTGGTCAACGCGGCATTGGCGAGCAGCAGCCCGTAGAATGAAGGGGAGCCCGCGTTGAGCGCCTGTCCTAGTCCGGTCGCCACGAGCGTCGTCTGCGTTCCAAGAGCCGACGACGCACTCAGCACAATCGTGCCACGAGGCAGAAACTTGTCTGCGGTCGGGATAGCGGCGACCGTCGCGTCCGTATAGGAACCGCCCGTAGGCGAGCCAGTGAGCGGGACAAACGTAAATCCGCTCGACTCGACGTCTTTGATGTTGACGTAAATCGATTGTATGACGCCGGACCCGGACGACGGAAATGGACCGGTAAAGGTAAGAAGCCCGCCAACAACATAATTGATCCCGTAGGCGTTCGACGCCGTGACGGTCGGCGTCACGCACACCTCTTTGACCGGGGCAGGCACAGCCCCGGACGCCATTTGGGCCTCTGCGGGCGATGCAAAAGCGAAGGCTAGGGCGGCGACGATGGCGAGTGCGAGGCTTCTCATGTCTCTGTGTCCTTGGTTGTTGCCGACGACGGATTCATGCTCTTGCGCGAAGCTCCCGAACATCCTGGCGGATTTCACTGAGCGCTCCAAGGATTGCCTCATGCCTCTCCCCATGGAGCTTCTCAGCCGCGATAAACGCCGTCTCGATCTTACCTTGGCGGCGATCGGTATTCCAGACCCATCCGAACAACCCTGTGAGAGCGCCGCCTACCGCCCCCTGCCATCCGGTCATATTCCCCAGCCCAAATCCAGGGTCGTCCACGGCTATCTCCTCATCCTTACGAATCACGGCGCAACTCCCGCCAAGATTGCGGCCATGTCAGCCGACCCCGTTTGCAATGTCGCAGCCCATTCCGATCCACCAGAAATGCGCGGCTAGGAAGCCAACAAGCACGCCGGCCACCCACGGAAGCGGCGGCCATGCTTTTGAGAACTCCCACACCGTACGTGAGAGCGTCGCTCTACCCGTGTGAAGCGCCCACCACTCGAAGCCGCCGAAACTGACGGCGATCACGAGAACCCAGATTACCCAAACCATCTGCATAGCTCACTCCGTTAGTTCCCGGGCATCGGTTGCTGCGCGGTCGGCGCAACCAACTGGAGTGTTGGCACGTTCGCGCATGCCTGCGCAAACAGATTGATCGGCGTCGCGTTGACGCTGATGCTGATCGGCAGGTTGCCGATGAACTTTTGCGCCATCACGGCTTCTTCGGTGAAGACAACGTTGCAGGCCACATTGTCGCAGAGATGGCGCGCGGCGATGATGGCGAGACGCTTCGCCTCGATGTCCGTGGCGAGCTTACCCGTGAACACGCCAGGATGCGCCTTGAGGACTTCGCCGAGCGGAGCGAATGCCGTCCAGCAAGCTGCTCCATTGCCGTCCTTGATGCTCGTATTCGTGGCCAACGTTTCCGCTGCGGAAAAGTCGGATGCGAATAGGTCAGCGAGGCCAGCGAGAGGACCCGCCTGGGCCGCCCCCGTCGCATCGGTGGACGGCTGCACAGTGGGAAGATCGCTTGGCGTTGAGCGAAGCGCCATCACCATCGCAGGCGTCATCTTCGTCAGGTTTGTACCCAGCGGCTCCGCCGCATGCGCCGCCCCCGCAAACAACAAGAGCGCCGCCAGGGCGCTACCCCAGCGCACTATTTGCCCCCTGCCGGGATCGTCGTCCCCGGCTTGTTCGTAATGGCGGACCACACAGCCACAGCGCACGTCGCCACAGCGGTGGCAATAATCGTGTCCTGATCCGTGGTCCCGAACCCGTAGTGCGTGGCAGCCGCCACAACACCGGGGATCAACGCGCGAAGGATACCGCCAAACTGGTCAATGTTCACTGTTCTCTCCTCATGCTAAGGCGTCACACGCCTATTCGGTAAGTGCTTTGATCGTCTCGGGGCCGAGAATGCCGGCGTCGACCGTCAACCCCTTGGCCGCCTCGAACTCGCGCAAAGCCTTGCGCGACGCCCCGCCCCAACTGCCGTCAACGCCTTGCGGATCGAAACCCGCCGCCGTCAGGCGCTTTTGCGCCCATCCTGCCGAGCCGAAGAGAAAACCATTCGGCTCTACGGCGGCACCGAGCCCGCCAGATGACACTGCCGTGAAACCGCCAATCCCGGCGCGCTGGAGCGCCGCCAGCGCCGCCTCATGGTTTGCAAGGTTGATGATCGGGCCGTTCGCCCGACCCGAGCCTACGAGCGCCCAGACCGCGTGCCAATCGCCGTCGTCGCAGTAGGACAGGATGTCGGGATATTCGACGAACAGCGCGACCGAGCATTCGAGCATGTTGTCGGAACTCGTCACCATGGCCGGCGTGTCAAGCAGCGGCAGGCCGGTTTTCTTTGCGAGGCTCGCGAAGTTGTCGTGGCCGGTGATTTGGATAAGCCCTTGGCCGCGGAAGCGCCAGCCGTCGTCGGGGTCGGAATTACCCATGCGCCCGCCATAGACGAAGTTGGCGAATTTCTCCGGCTGAAATGCGTAAGGCGCTGCGGATTCTGCGGTCGGGAATTTGCGCGGAAAGACCTCATGCGCCCGCTCGGCGCTGTAGCACAGGCATTCCGTAAGCGCCGTGAAGCCGCCAGATTCCTCCAATGCCGTAGAGAGGAACCCAAGCACGCGGTTCGACGTGACGAGGCTGTATTTCGCGAAAACAGCATCGACATGGTCAACGATACCCGCAACGATCTCCGAGTGCGCACGGGGTGCGGCGGCAAGGAGCTGTTGTGCTGTAATGGTCATATGATTACTCCCAAGAGTCACCTGACGGAGCACCCCTCCCCCAGGATGCTCATGCTCAACCTCCGTAGGCCCATTGATACGTGCCTGAAACGTTCGTGCAACCCACGCGCTGCGAACTCGTGCCGGTCGAGGAAGGCACCCCAAGATACGTCGGCGAAGCCGGGGCGTTGCTTACGAACGCTTGCAACCCGACCAAATAAGCCAAGCACGAAGGCAGGGTTCCTCCAATTGTATAAGTTGGGTATATTGGAAGCGCAAAGCCTCCGCCGGCCTGATTGTAGTTGTTCTGCCCTGTTACCGTCGTTGTCGTGCCGGGCAGGAAATTGCTGTTATACGCTTCGTTGTTTACGAACACACTATTGCCAAACGTCGCACTGGAAAACGTCTCATTTGGGCTGTTGGACCATGTGTTGTTTATAAACTGTAGATAGTTATTCGCACCGCTAAATGCAATTTGTTGATTGGCCGCATTCTCAAAGTCCGACGACTGCACAGCGCCATTCGACGTTCCTACGAACGACAAGTTGTTGTAATTACCTTCTATATCAGCGCCAATTATCGACCACCCTTGCCCCCCGCCAATCGCGATAGCCGCACCTGCCAACTGAAGCCCGCTATTAAAGATCCCATCTCCCCATATACGCGCCGCGTTACAACTGCTATCAGCTGAGCAATCAATCGCATTCCCGTTGGTGTTAACTATCATATTGTTGGTGATATACGGTGCGTAGGATGATGAAATAGCCAGTCCAACGTTCCATCTACCATCTATCGTGACGCGATCGACCACGAAATCGCTATTGTTCCCGACGCGGATTGCGATACCACTTGCCGCACCGTACTGATCCAGCCGCATGTTCATTACCGAGAAACTCGTATATGCGGCGTAGTTTTGTGCGGGGGATATATACTTAATGCCTGATGTTTGCGCAGGAGCTTCCCATCGGAGTGCCGTGCAGCCGCCTTGACCGGAAATATTATACAGCCCGTAGTCGCTCTCTAGTAGCGTAGCAGTCAACAGCGCCGTCCCGCACGGGAGTTGCAGTTTCGTTCCCGACGAAGCCGTGAGCGCGGCCTGAAGCGCCACAGTGTCATCGTGCGTCGCCAGTCCGCCAGAGAGGGTCTGACTTGATGCGTTCGCCAACACGAGAGTGTTCGTGCCGCCGCCAGAAACGATAGTCGAGAGCAAAAACCCATTCGTCGCCGTCGCGCTCGGCGCTAGCGCCAGCCAATCCGGGCGGTGTGAATCGTTTTCATTGTTGTCTTTCCATGTCGAGGTCGAAGTGACCCCGACGAATTGCATGAGGTTTAGCGCAGCGCCGCTGGAGACTGTCGTCAGGTTGAACGTGGCGCCGGTGCCCGCCCCTGACGAACTGGCTTGTCCGACTGTCGATGCCGCAGGTTCCCAATAGTACCCCGGAGCCGTTACCGTCACCGTCGCGACCGCAGAGCCCGAGAGCGTCGCTACAGTCAGCACCGTGCCATCTGTGAGCGTTATCGTGTTCCCGACCGCGTACCCGGAGCCCCCCGCCGCCACGTTCGCCGCGCTCACGACGAAAATGCTGCGTGACACGACGTAACTCGACGGAATCGTCCCCGTCCCTGGGGGGTTCCACGAAATTGTATTATAGTTTGTCGGTGACAGCAGAGCGTTGCCCGTCGAGACGCTGACCGGCGTTATCGCAGGCCCGACTCCGCCGTAAGCATCGACGGCTTGCACGGTATAATAATACGTCGTGCTACCTGTCGCCCCCGTTGGCGTTATCGTCAGCCCTGTTGGCGGGTTGAGCGAGAATGTCGGACCGCAGCCATTGACGCGAACCCCCTCGCCGGTCACAAAATCAATCGCGGCGCTGAGCGATATGTTCGCCGAGCCCGAGGCGCACGTTGCCGACACGCTTTGACCCGACATAGAGACGTTGGTCAGTGCGACCGGGAGCGCTGCGCCACCCGAAGGCGTCGCCCATGTGCCGTCGCCGCGCCAAAACGTCGTCGATGCAGCCCCCGTCCCACTGTTGAGATTGGCGACCGGAAGATTGCCGGTGACCTGAGTCCCAAGATTGACGGTCGCAGCCGTCGCCAGCGCGCCGAATGCAACCCCGCCGGTTTTTGTGCATGCCAGCGCCAATGATCCTGCTGAGCTAGTGCAATCTCCGGTAAACGCGCCTAGATTGCCTTGAGCCGCACCAGTGGCAAGCATGGACGCGTTGACTTGCGTCTGAGTCGGCGTGCGCGCCGCCGAGGTCGAGTTCCCTAAAACCGTATTTGGCGCGAGAACTTGGGCGTAAGACGAGGTGGCGATGCACGCGATTGCCAGCGCAGCGAGACGCGTTCTCAGTGGTTTCATGACGGCCATCATATCAGATACCAACCCCCAAACGTAAGAGGATAGAGTGTCTTTTTGCCATAGTTCACGTCAATGACCGCCACGCCGTTCGCCGCCGCCGCCGCCGCCGAAAACCCGTCGATTGTCTCGCCAGAGAATGGAACGAAGGTGATGTTGTACGTGTTCGCATTCCCCGCGATGTCTTTGACTGTAATCGGCAACCCATTGCGCACCGAAGACTGCGGAAGGACGATATTGACCGCGGCGGGCGTCGCGAGATTGGTCAAGATCACCACATCGGTCCCGAGAACGTTGATCGCGCCCGAGGCGGTGATGAGCCGGTAGGCCCCATCGCCAGACACAACCGGGGCCGTGAGCAATCCGAACTGACCCGACGCCGGGTCGAACGCCACGATAACCTGCGTCCCGGTCAAAGATGGGAAGTTGGCCAGCAACTCGTAATTTGCGGTGATTGTCCAAACGCCGTTGGACTTCGACACTTGGATAAACGACGCGCCTTGAACCCGCGACGGGAAGGGGGCGCGAACGTTCACGCGGATGTTTGCCGGCAGGGTCAAGGGCCACGTCCTCCGTCCAGAATCGGCAGAGAGCCGAGCAAAAGCTGTCTCGCATCATCATTCGCCGAGTCCTCCAGTCGGAGCGACACGCCGTAGGTTCGGTTCCCGTGCATTTTTTTCATGACGGTGTAAGGAATCTGAATCGTTATCGTTCCCGTGTCCGGTATCGAAATGTAGTTGTCGAGGCTCGCGAAGATGATCGGCTCGCATCCGTTGCCGTCATAGTAGGGCGAGGCCACGGGGCCATTATAGCCGCCGTGCCGTTGCGCTGGGCGGATCTCAAGATAGATTGCGTAGAGCGGAACCCCGTTCCCGTCGACAAGCGCAATCAGGTCGCCCGTTTGATCGTCGCAAATCTGGACGGTCTGCGCCCAGCTTTCGCGGTTGCTGATGGCTGGGAATAAAACAGGTTGCTGATAGATTTCCGCCTCCTACAGTTTGATGTAAAATGTTCCGAGCATGAACGGGCTCATATTGTTGTGCGCCCCCCCGCCCGCATTGTCAGTCAATGTGATTCCGGTTGTCGCGGTGGTAGATGTAAAGTAAACAGGAAAATTCGGGTTAATTGATGGGATTGCCCCAGATCCGCCGCCTGTCCCTGTACCCTGCTGGATTGTAGTAGAATGACTGTGGCTCGGATCAGTTATGTTGTGCAAACCAGTCGGGATTTCGCCTTTTACTAGCGTGTGGTTTGACTCGCCACCCGTCGCCGCTGGCGTTGTTACACCGTCGCCACCACCGCTTGTGATATTCGACGCGAGCAACCCGCCCTTGGCGGTATTGCCCATATCGTCGAGGCCGATAATCGACAAGTCTCGCAAGTCGGGGAGTTGGATTGTCTTCCCTGCCGTGAAGTCAGCCGCAGCGCTCGCGCCACGGCCGCCGACAACAGGACAATGTGCATTGGTGAAGTTCTGCCAGAGATATGAAAATAGGTTTTGCGTGTCGGCGTTCGCGCGCTGGGAAGCTCCCGAGGTCGCGTTGCCGATCGTCTGGCCGTTGGCCTTCACCCATCCGGCCAAGGTTTCCGACGTCGGCCGCCATTTGAAGTCGCCGGTTGACATGATCGTTGTGGGGTCGACCGAGCTTCCGCCGCCGCCGCCGCC
>Ga0302320_10023635_pt1 | contig 12051 bp, 10 predicted proteins | sample Bog_T0_3_FD_202130 | JGI IMG/M metagenome (GOLD analysis project Ga0302320, IMG submission 202130) | Peat permafrost microbial communities from Stordalen Mire near Abisko, Sweden - Bog_T0_3 | ecosystem: Environmental > Terrestrial > Soil > Wetlands > Peat | place: Sweden: Abisko, Stordalen Mire...
AGTGGCTGAAACGGGTGGAAACGCTGCGGGATTATGTAGAGGCTGGCGAGGAACATCGAGCTGCCGTACCATATAAGAAGTATGGGGAAGCGCGAACTCATTGCCCGCGAGCTCGACCGCCTGCCGGAGCGAGATCTCGATAAGCTCCTTGCCTTCATGCGCGCCATCAATGAAATGAATTCCGACGCCGCAATGCCGGTGCTGGCCGCCGAAACCTCCCTGGCGAAGGACTGGCTCAGTCCCGAGGAGGATTCAGCCTGGGCCGGTTTGTAAAGGGCGATGTCGTAGTCCTGAATTTCCCATTCTCCGACCTTAGTCAGACCAAGAGGAGGCCTGCGTTGGTGGTTGCGACGCTATAGGGCGATGACGTGATTTTGTGCCAGATTACCAGCCACGCAAGAACCGACGCATATTCGGTACTTCTGGAGCAGTCCGACTTCTCCGCGGGCGGTCTTAATCAAAGCAGCCGGGTGCGTCCAAATCGCCTATTCACGGCCGACGAAGCGATTATCGTTTACCGCGCGGGGCAAATCAGCAACGACAAACTGGGCGAGGTGATCGGCCGGCTGATTACGATTCTGAGGCAGCCGTGAGAAATGGCGTCCCTAATCACGTCGAGTTGGAACCCCCTGATGGAATGGTTAAAGCGCGTGGCAGCCGTTCGGGAGTACTTGTCGGAAGAGACTCGCGATACCGACGTTGCATGTTAACGCCAGCGCGTTAACAGGTGATTGTACGCCTCGTGAGTGCCAATCCAGAACCAGTACAGATCGTCATCTCTTCGGCGCGCCATTGCGCGATAGTGATTCCCGACTTCGGCGGTCCAGACGTGCCCTTTGCGAGCGAAGCCCACCGAGGGATGGAACGGGTTTTCCCTAAACAGCGCGAACTGCTTGTCGGCGCGCGACTGGGTCTCGGCAGGGAGCTGACGATAGCAGTCCCAAAAGCCCGGCAGAGCAAAGGAGCGGATGGCGGCTACTCCAGTGGCGTGAAGTCGCCACGGTCGATTTGTTCGTCGATCTTCGCGAGAAGCTTCATGCCAGCGCCGCCCTGCGAAAAGTCATCAGAGAGTTGCTCGTCCCAGGCCGAGCGGTCGGCTGCGAGGAGCCAGGAGAGAAGGGTGTGCCAATCATCGGGCGAAAGCTCCGTAATCGCCGCTTGGATTTCAGGCAGGGTGCGCATATTCCCTCTTCCTTTAGGATAGATCGAGTGCTGGCGTCCCCAGGGGGATTCGAACCCCCGTTATCGCCGTGAAAGGGCGGTGTCCTAGGCCAGGCTAGACGATGGGGACTTGCTGGGCCGGAGAAAGGTGAACACTTCTACTGTACCTGATGCCCGGGCAGTTCACAACTATTCATCGCCGGGCGCCTGCTTGTGCTTGGGCTTCTTGCGCTGCGACTTCGGGACCATCGTCTTGGCGGACGGAATGCGGCCCACGCGCTCGCGCGCGATGGCTTTCACTTCTTTCCCCAGATCAAAGGTTTTCTTCTTGCGCGGCAAGCAACCTCCGCACCGCCGCCGCCAGCATCTCCGGAGCGAAAGGCTTCTGCAGAAAAGCCACCCGGCCCGGTGCTGCGGCTGACATCGCGGTCACATCTACAGGATACCCGCTGGCCGCCAGCACGCACAGCGCCGGGTTCGCGCGCAGCATTCGCGTCGCTAACTCTTCCATGCTCATCCCCGGCATACTGCCATCCAGAACGGCCGCCGCAAACCCCGACGGATCGGCTTCTACCAGCGCCCAGGCCCTGTCGGTGCCGTCCGCGGTGGTCACCGCATACCCCAGGCGGCCCAGATACAGGCTCATCATGCGGAGCAATGGCGGTTCGTCATCGACAATCAGGATATGTCCGGCGGTACGATCCATAAATAAGAATTGTATGATCTTTCTATGAGATTCTATACGGAATATCTCACATTTAAGACTACAAAGCATAGAGAGTATCTAAATATTACGCCGCAAGTGGAGTCGGCGCTGCGCAAAGGCGGTATCCAGGAAGGCATGATCCTGGTATCGGCCATGCACATCACCGCCGGCATATGGGTCAACGACGCCGAAGACGGCTTGATCGCCGACATCGACGAATGGCTCGAAAAGCTGGCGCCGTTCCGCCAGGACTACCGCCATCACCGCACCGGAGAGACCAATGGCGATTCCCATCTCAAAAGCCTGCTGGTACACCATGAAGCGATCGTGCCGGTGACCAAGGGGAAGCTGGATTTCGGGCCCTGGCAGCAGGTTTATTACGCCGAATTCGACGGGCAGCGGTCCAAACGCGTCATCATTAAGGTGATGGGTGAATGAAAGGGAAAGCCGGCCGGCGGCATTCCCGTTTGGAGACCTCATGAAACACGTACTCCTCGCCTTAGTGTTGAGCGCCGCGGTGGCGCAGACGGCCGATCTTCCCGTGAAGCAGGTGGTGCTGTACAAGCACGGCGTGGGATTTTTCGAACGCTCCGGCACGCTGGGGCCCGGCGAATCGGCGCGGTTGGACTTCAACGCGTCCGACATGAACGACGTGCTCAAATCGCTGACCCTCACCGATAGCGGCGGCGGCAAGATTTCCGGTCTGCGCTACGATTCCATGGACCCGCTGAGCCACAAGCTGGCCGAGTTTCCCTTCCAGATCGAAGGGGGCGCCTCGCTGGCCGCTATGTTCGACCAGCTCAAGGGATCGCGCGTGGAATTGAAACTGGGCAGCGATACCGTGGCCGGCGCCATCGTCAGCGGCCGCGTAGTGGCGGGCACCGACAAGCAGTCCGAGCGCCAGTACCTCACCCTGATGCTCGACTCCGGCGAGATGCGCACCATCGACCTGGACGCCGCCACCGGCATCCGCTTCCCCGACGCCAAGCTGCAAGGGCAGTTCAAGGATTACCTGGGCGCGCTGGCCGCGGCGCGGTCCAAGGACAAGCGCAGCGTGTACATCGATTCCTCCGACGCCAAGGAGCGCACCGTGGTCGCCAGCTACATGATCCCCGCAGCCGTGTGGAAGTCCAGCTACCGGCTGATTTTCGGCGATAAAGGCCAACCGGTGCTGGAGGGTTGGGCCATTGTGGACAACACCACCGGCGAGGATTGGACCAAGGTGCAGCTCTCGCTGGTTTCGGGACGGCCGATTTCGTTCGTCAGCCAGTTGTACGCGCCGAAATATGTGCAGCGCCCGGAAGCGGAACTGGCCGACGATGCCGCCGCGCGGCCGGTGGTACACGGCGAATCGTACACCGTGGATGGCAGGCCAGGCGGTGTAGCCGGAGCCATGCCCGCGCCGGCGCCGCCTCCGCAAATGGCAGCCCGGATGATGCCCAGGCAGATGATGGCCCAGGGCAACGCCGGCCTTCAGAGCATGGGTCAAGTTACCGTCGACCAGGTCGCCCCCAGCACCATCGTGGCCAGCGCTTCCGCCGGCGAACTGGGCGAGCTCTTCGAATACCGCATCGCCCAGCCCGTCACCATCCGTAAAGACGAATCGGCCATGCTGCCCTTCCTGCAACAAGCCATCGAAGGGCGCAAGCTGCTCATCTACTCCGACCACAGCTCACAGCACCCCACGAACGCCGCCGAACTGACCAACTCCAGCGGCAAGACCCTCGACGGCGGTCCCATTACGGTCTACGATGGCGGCGCCTATGGCGGCGAAGCGCTCATGGAAACCCTCAAGGCCGGCGATAAGCGGCTCATCAGCTACGCCGTCGACCTGGGCACGCGCATTACCGACGCTTTCGGCAGCAAGTCCGCGGTGGTCCGCGAAGTCCACGCCACGCGCGGCATGCTGACCGTGAAACTGGCGGCGGAAGAGACCCGCACCTACACCATCCGCAACGTGGACCAGAAGGCCAAGACCCTGATCCTCGAGCATCCGCTGCGCCAGGGTTACACCTTGCTCAGTCCGCAGAAGCCCTCCGAGAAAACGGTCAGCGCCTATCGCTTCGAGATTCCGCTGACGGCCGGCGGTTCGCAGGAGTTCGCGGTCAACGAAGAGCGCATCTTCGATCAGTCGTACCAGGTGAGCGGCGTTACGCCGGATTTCCTGGGTACTTACATCCAGAACCGCGCCGTGAGCGACGCCGGCCGCCGCCAGTTGCAGCGCATCGCCGACCAGAAGGCGCAGATCGCCGCCAATGACCGCGCTTTGCAGGACGCGCAAAACCAGATCCGCGACCTCTCCAGCGACGAAGATCGCATCCGCCAGAACATCAACAGCCTGAACAACGTCAGCAGCCAGCAGCAACTGGTGCAGAACTACGCCAAACAGCTCGACGCGCACGAACAGCAACTGGCCACCCTGCGCGATAGCCAGGCGGATCTGAACAAGAAAAAGGCCACGCTACAGGCGGATCTCGACAAACTGATCGACGCCCTGACCTTCTGATGAAGCTCGCCCTGATCGGATACGGCCATGTGGGACGCGCGCTGGCGCTGCTTCTTCGCCGGAAACGCCGCCAGTTTCCATTTACCATTACCGGCATCCACACTCTGCGGCACGGCACGGCGGTGGCTCCGCAAGGGCTGCCGGCCGACCCGCCCATGGGCCCGCGTGCGGCCTCGGTAGAAGAGTTTCTAGATGCGGCCGGCGCCCAAGTCGCGGTCGAGTTGACCACCCTCAACCCCTCGACCGGCGAGCCGGCCGTCTCCCATATCCGCGCCGCCTTCGCGCGGGGCATGCACGTGGTGACGGCCAATAAAGGACCCATCGCCCACGCCTACGCCGCGCTGCGCGAGGAAGCCGCGCGGGCCGGCGTCACCTTCCGCTTCGAATCGGCGGTGATGGATGGCGCCCCCATCTTCAACCTCTGGCGCCACACCATGCCCGGCGTGACCGTGCATGGTTTCACCGGCGCGCTGAATTCCACCTCGAAGGTGGTGATTGAGAGCATGGAGCAGGGCGGTTCCTTCGAGGAGGGCTTGGCGCGCGCGCGCACCATGGGGATCACCGAAGCCGACGGCGCTTACGACATCGAAGGCTGGGATTCCGCCGCCAAGACCGCGGCGCTGGCCAATGTCCTGATGGACGCGCGCACCACGCCCCAGCAGGTGGCGACGCGTGGGATCGCGCGCCTCACTCCGGAACGCGTGCGGGAACTGGCGCGCAAAGGCAAGACCATTCGGCTGATCAGCCGCGGCCATCGCAGCGGAGACAAGCTTTCCCTGCGCGTGCGCGCCGAAGTGTTGGACCGCTGCGACATTCTGGCCTGTACGCCGGGCACATCCAACATCCTCCTGTTCCACACCGACCTGATGGGCACATTCGGCACCGTGTCTCTGGATCCGCAAGTGGAGCAGACGGCGTACGGCGTGTTTAGCGATCTAGCGGAGTTAGCGTGAGGAGTATTTTCGCGCCATTTGTGCGCGTTCCCCGCGGTATCGCAGTAATAGCTTCAGGCTTGCCTGAATGGTGGACGAAACTCCCATTTTGCTGGGTCCCGCCTTCTGGTCGTAGCGCAATACCATCGGCACTTCTCCCATGATCGCGCCGAGAGCGGCCAACTTCAACAGAATCTCCGCCATACATGCGAAGCCGCGTTCCGTCGCCAGAGAGTCGCCATAGCGCCGAAACGCGCGTTGCAACAGGCCCGCTCGATAAGCGCGGAAACCGCACGTGTAATCCCGCACGTCGGGAATCGGCAGCACCGCCGCGTAGAGCAGCCGCGCACACAATGTCAGGAAGCGGCGGAACGGATTCAGTCCCAGAACGTTGGCGCCGGGTTGAAAGCGGGAGGCAATGACGACATCTTTGCCCTCCTCCAGACCGAGAATCATCCGCGGGATGAGAGAAACCGGCTGGGTGTTGTCGGCGTCCATCGCCACAATGGCGTCTTCCGGGTGGGCCAGTTCCGCTGCCCGGGCCAAGCCATCCCGGATAGTCTCGCCTAATCCGCGGTTCTCCGGATGGAGCAAGATTTCGATCGGCAGCCGTTTACTCCAAGCCTGAGCTACGCGGACGGTCCCGTCCAAAGAACCGTCGTTGACCAGAATTATCCGCCACGTATAGGGAGAGAGCCATACCTGTTTTTCGCAGGATTCGAAGAGGGAGGGGAGGCTAGCTTCCTCGTTGTAGGCCGGGAGCACCAGGAATATGTTCATCGAATTCGGGATGGATCTCCAATTTCTACTTGTCCGCGAAGTGGCGGAGCGTGATGATACGGCTACTTCAGTCGAATCACCTTGCGATTTTCAACAGTAAAGATGTAATCCGTCTTAGCCATTTCTTCCGCGGGCAACGGACCTTGACCCGCTGTGTGGACATTTACGCTCTTGTCGTGCAGCCACAGCCGTACCAGACGATACATGTCCGTGTGGTCGACAAATGGATCGTTCAGGAAAGCCACGCGGCTGTTGGGCCGCGGATGAAAACCACTGGCGCGCAACTGCTGGATGAGATCCCATGTCTCGAACCCCAGCGTGTTCATGGGTGCTCTACCGACTTCCAGCCGGAGATAGCGCTGGTCGCGCGTCCAGATGAAGACCACGGGCGCCACCATTGCGCATACCAACAGCCTGCGTTTCCAGGGCGGCCAACGGAATCCCTTCGCCAGGAAGCCCGCTATGGTCTCCACCGCGTCGGCGAAAACCACGGCAGCGAAGGCGGCCAGGCCCACCATCACCAGGGCCAAACAGGCCTGGCTTTTCCCCACCAGAAACTCGATTGGCAGGGGGGCCACGATCAGAAACCAGAACAGGAAGCGCAGCACCGGGCGATCGGCGCGGCGCCACGCCAGCCAGGCCAGCAGGATCCACGTCCCTGCAATCTGCCACCGTTCCGGCGTTGTCCCCCAGGAGAAGAAGAGATCCCGGAACGCGACGACGTCGAAGTCGTAGATCCGCTCCAGTTTGAACACCGGATGGAATCCCTCCGCATTCGCCAAGGCCGTGGGCCCGGCTATTTTGGGATAGATATCCAATACGTTCAGTACCGCCGCGATCAGAGATACGCGCGCCGGACCCCGCACCCACTCCAGCAGTGCCGGCCGATTCCATTTTGGCCGATGATAGATCCATTCATAGATCAACAGCATGACCGGGATGGAGACCGCCATCTCCTTGGAATTCAGGGCGCACAGGAAGAGCATCAGGAACAACACGGTTTGTCCGGGACCCAGTAACTGGCCTCGGTTGCGAATGCGCAGGTAATAGATAAAGGACGCGAGATAGAAAAGGCAGCACAACCCGTCGTAGACGAAGGCCGCGTTGTAATAGAGGTTGGCCAGCCCGCCGTGATAGCAGCAGACCAGGGCCAGCAGTGCCGCCGCCAGCTCGCTCCCGCCCAACAGACGCGCGAAGCGATACGAACAGTACACCGTCGCCAGCAGGATCAGCAGCATCGCAGCCTGGTAAGGCACGGGATTCAGACCGGCGAAGTGGTAAATCGGGATGTAGAATAGCGCCCCCAGGGGCCGGTTATCCCCGCGCCACGGCAGAAAGTTGGAAAGCACCAGTTGCCAGGAAGAGTACTCGTAATAGTGGGCCATGTTTCCCAGGTCGTCGAGAGCGAAGTGGACCCGCAGACTGCCCCAGTTGAAGCAGAAAAAATACCCCGTCAGGAAAATCGTCAACGCGAATTGCCACCAACTCTCAGTCGGCCGAGACTGACGGGCAGGGGGGCTTCCCGCGACTGTCACTAGTGCGCCGCCCACCGCCGTCCGCGTTGGCGGCCCGCGTTGGCGGAGCATGCTGTTTTCCCCGGCGCCGTAATGGCCCAGATCGCCACGGCCGGTGGGGCAAAACCACCCCAGCCCTGCCTCCGCGACGCGGGTAACGCAAACACTTTCGGCCTCCCATTCTAGAATTCGCTATCTGCTGGCAATTCTGATACCACGCCGGCAGCCGATCTCAACGTTCCCAGAGACTGGATGGAGTTCCTTCGGCAGGCCCCCTCCGACGCCCCACAAACTCCTGAACTGGTCTGCTCGCCAGGTGACATTACCGCACCTTCGCCGCCTTGCCGGCGCTCTCCTGCTCCGCATTCCCGATCTGCCGGTAACGTTTAATTTACCAAGATGTACCAAGACCACCTCGTCCTGGACGCGCACGGTCGCCGCGTCCTGCCGCGGTTATTTCCCGTCCCGCGACAAGTGCCGTCAAGCCGGCACGGCACACGTTCGATAGCATTACCGTGCGGCTCCCGGCTGCAAACATCGACTTTCGATTTGCGGTTGTTCGTGGCTCGTATGCGCAAACTACTCCTGAGCGCACTGGGTGTGCAATATCGTGTTGGTCCCGCGCGTCGAGACTTTGAACTACTTCAGATTGGCCTCGTGGTGGATTACCAGTGGCGCACTCCAGCGTGCTGTGTCTGCCCGAAAAGCGCGTCGACACGATTGTCGACGCGGCACGCAGGAGTGCGTGCGCCACCAAACCACCGCGCAAGTTGTTCTTGCGCCTCCCCTTAGTCCGGCACCCAGTTCAGCAGAACCCCCAGAAACTTCCCCTTCGGTGTGTTCTCCAGCGCTTTCCGGCACAGCCGGCGATCCGTGTGGTCGGGACGGACCACTACGATCACGCCATCGCAAACTGCCTGAATCAGATCGTAGTCGGCCACCGCTCCCACCGGCGGTGAATCCACGATCACATAACGGAACAAGCCGCGCAGCTTCGCGCACAGCTCCTGCCAGGCCTCGCTGTCGAGCAGTTCCCCAGGATTCCCGACCGCCGCACCCGCCGGCAGGACGAAGAGATTGGGAAAGTCGCGGGCGCGCACCAGAGCATCCTCCACCGTGCAGGCGCCCCCGAGCACCTCTGCCAGCCCCGGCGACTCGGGCAGGCTCAACTGACGATGGATCGCCGGTTGGCGAAAGTTCGCGTCCAGCAATAACACTTTTCCCTCGCTCTTCAACGACAGCGCGCCCGCCGTATTGATGGCGCTCACACTCTTGCCGTCGCCCGAGCCGGGGCTCGAAACGGCGATCAGATGCGGCTGCTGGGGATGTTGGCTGATCTTGGTTCGCAAGATCCGATATTGTTCGCTGGGGCGCCGCTGCCACTCGGCAAACGGCATGAGCGGCGACCCCGGCGGCAGATGGAATTCCAGCGTGCGCGGCCCGCCGGGCGAATCGACCGGCGGCCGGATGGTGTCCGCGATCAATGGCAGCCGTGCCAGCACCGGCGTGCCGGCCGGCAACTCCCACTCGCCCAGAACCACGTTTTGCCGCAATTCGGCGCCAAACCCCATCACTAGGGCGAGCATCAGGCTCAAGATTCCCACCGCCCCGTACAACAACGGGCGGTTCGGTCTGATGGGCTTTTCGGGCAACTCGGCCCGGTCGACCACCGTGAATCTCTCCGACTGCTGGCGCTTCTCCATGTCGAGCGCCATCTCCGCGGCCATCTTCTTATCCAGAAGAGATTTGTAATTCTCCTTGGACATCTCATAGTCGCGCGTCACCTGGGCCATTTCCTGTTCGCGAACAGGAAGTTTCTCCATTCGGTGTTGATACGTATCCAGATCGCCGAGAATGCGCCCTTGTTCGGCCTTACGGTCCTCCATCTCCTTGTCTGAGCCCTGGATCTGGGCTTTTAGTCCGGCAGCTTGTTGGCGGGTATGTTCAAATTCCAGCGGTTCGCGCGCCGGCGGCAGACTCCGAGCGCCCCCGCCAGCCGCGGGAGCCGACTTTCGCTGTTCCTCCACGGCCTTCACCTTCGCAATGTCGCCCTGCAAGCGGATCACGTCCGGATGTTCGTCGCTATAGCGTCCGCGGAGCACGGCGAGTTGTTCCTCCAAGGCTTCGGACGTCTTCTTTTCCGCCACCGGGGAGGACGCATCTTTTCCATCCGCCGCCGGTTGGGCCTGTTCCCACGCCCGGGTTTGCGCCGCGAGCGTCGCTTCCACCGCCGTCAGGTTGCCCTCCAGGATGACCCTGGTTTGCTGCGTGCGATTGATGGCGTCGCGATTGGCTTCCAGTTCGGTCTGCAGCCTGGAAAGAGCGCCGGCCAGCGACTGTTCCTGCTGCGGTAGTTCTCCGTTGTGCTGAAGCTTGTAGGCGCTGACCGCAGCCTCCAGCGTGTCGAGCTGTTTCTTGGCCTCGCCGAGTTGCGCATCGATGAATTCGGACGTGCCCTCCGCTTCGCCCTCGCGGGTCCTCATGTTCCGTTCGACACAAAGATCCGTCAAACGGTTCGCCACACTCATCGCTAATCGAGGATCCGGCCCTTGGTAGCCGATGCGGAAATCGGCCGTATGTTTGCTGTTAGCGCCCGTGCCGACGGTTTCCAGCGTGATGCTGATGTCTTTGCGCATCCGATCGAGAATTTCTTCCTCGAAGCGCGTCTTGCGCGCTTCCTTGTATAGCCCGAATTCTTCGATGATCGCCTTCAGTTCGTCGCCACTCAGGAGCGTCTGCCGGATGGCGGCGATGCGGTCTTCCAGGTTACCCGCCACCGTGGCTGAAACGAATCTCTCGGGAATCTTCTGCGTATCGATGAGGACGACTGCTTCGGCCAGGTACACCGCCGGCAACAAGCGCACCACCGCTCCTCCTGCCAGCGCCCACAGAATCCACGCGATGGCGATGCTGCCTTTTCTCTTGCCGAGCGTACGCAAAACGGAAAGACGCGAGAAAGCAGGATGACCGGACTCCGGCACGTCCCGCTCCGTCGGTAAATTCCCTGGCATGACTCTTCGATGTGCGTCTAATGCAATATGCGGACCAAACGTGAGCCCTTCTGTTGTTGGGCGCATCGACGACGATCAGTTGGGGCGGCTGATCGGGTTTCCCAAAATTTGGGACATTAACCAGAGAATCTCCCGAAAACCGGGAAACTCAGTCTAGAAGAATCGCGGCGGCAGGTTGTGGGAAGAGAAAGCGAACCCCATCGACGCTGTGTAGATTAGCCGGTTGTAACCGGCGAAAGAGGCGCTCTGGTAGCGGGTGGCCTCGAACGAAGAGACGAAGCTCAACGCTCCCACGATCTGCCGGCTCAGTCGATAGCTGCCGATCACGTCCTCATACCGGCCGGTAACATTCCCCAGGGACAGCGCGGATTTATACGCGGCAGCCACACTCAGATTCCAATCCCGCAGGCCCAAATAGCGGTAGCCGGCCGTCACCGTGGTCGCGCTGGAGGTGAGAAACAGGCCGTTTCCGGGTATGACGGCTTCTCCGCCGTTGACGTAAGCCACGCCATGCTGGAACGACCGCGCGAAACGTATTCCGTAGTTTGGCTTCCACTGGGTGCTGTTGGAAGGGTCGGCGCCCGCTTGCGCGAGTCTGCTATCCATCCGCGAGGGCCCGGCAAAAAACGACAACTCCGTCCAGCGGCTCACGCGCCAGGCGGCCGTGAAGGCGGTGGCGTGTATCGCAGCGGCGCCGGCGCCGCGTGTGTAGTTGTAGTGGGAAAAAGTGTAGTCGGCCCCGATGGTCACATGGGGGGAAAGACGGTACTGCACATCTCCCATCGCCATCTCGCCCTGGGCGCCATACAGCGCGGAAGATCGCGCTTCGTTGAGGAAGAAACCACCGCCCAGATCGAAAGAGAGCCGGGACGAGTGTTGCAGGGTCAGGTCCGTCCGCGTGGTGCTGTAAAGAGTGCGGGCGTCGTAAAACGCCGCAGCCGGAACGGTGCTTGGCGAATCGAGCGAACCCGTAGTGGGACCGAACTGCGAGAACATTCCGGCGCTTTCCCGGACCGACCACGCGACATGCGGCGAAAACAGGTGGGAAAAATCCAGCAAAACGCCCTGGCTGAGCCCGCTGTAGAAAGTGGCTTGCGAGTAGTCTCGCAAGCCGCCGCTGTAATTCAAAGCGAGATGACTGTGCTCCCAATGGCGACTGGCCGTGATGCCGCCAGCCAGCCCTCCACCGAACGCCGCTGGATTCGCCGGTGGCCCCTGTGTTCGCTGTGCGAAGATGCCGGCCACGGCATTGGTGTACTTCGAGGCAAGAGTCAGGGAGTAAGTGAAACCATCCGTCATGGTGGACATACCCGCCGGAAGCTCACCGCGTGAAAGGATGGCCGGCGCTGCATACTGCGCCAGGGCGGGCAGCGCCGGAGCGAGCAGAACGAATCCACGCAACAGATGTATCGGCATTCTGATTCGTCGTATGCAAGTCTAC
>Ga0302320_10023638_pt1 | contig 12051 bp, 11 predicted proteins | sample Bog_T0_3_FD_202130 | JGI IMG/M metagenome (GOLD analysis project Ga0302320, IMG submission 202130) | Peat permafrost microbial communities from Stordalen Mire near Abisko, Sweden - Bog_T0_3 | ecosystem: Environmental > Terrestrial > Soil > Wetlands > Peat | place: Sweden: Abisko, Stordalen Mire...
ACTCGAGCCCGTGAACCATCCCGGTCAGGGTTTCGGAATGGCCGACGAACAGGTAGCCTCCAGGCTCCAGGCAGGCGGCTAGACGGCCGACCACCGCCGTCTGCGTCTCGCGATCGAAGTACATCATCACATTGCGGCAGAAAATCACGTGAAAGCGGCGGCCGTGAGTTACCGGCTCCATCAGGTTCAATCGCCGGAATTCTACTCGCGCCGCTACCTCCGGCTTGATGCGAAAACCTTGATCGCCGGTCTTTAGCAGGAAACTCTGACGCCAGGGCGCCGGGAAATCCCGAAACTTCTCGGCAGGATACACTGCCGCTTTGGCTTTCTCTAATGCGCGCGTGGAGAGGTCGGTGGCCAGAATGGAGAACTTCCGATTCGCAAATCCCGCGGCGGCTAGCAGCGTGCAAGCGATCGAATAGGGTTCTTCCCCCGTCGAGGACGCCGCGCTCCAGATTTGCAGAGTAGTCACCGGTGGTACCGCCGGCGCCACCGTTTCAGTCAGAAAGGCGAAGTGCGACGGCTCGCGCAGGAAGCTGGTGTGATTGGTGGTTAGCGCGTCCACCATCTCGACCAACAATCCACCGGTGGGGTCCGCCAAAACGCGTTCGAAGTAGGCTCCAAAACTCAAAAAGCCGCCCTGCCGCAGCTTCTTGCCGAGCCGGGCCGCCACCAGACCTTCTTTTCCGTTTCGCAGATCCACTCCGAACTTGGCATGCATAAGTGTGCTGATACGAGCAAACTCTTGGGCGGTCAGTGCGGCGGGTTGTACCGGGGTGGAGCTCTTCGCGCCGGTTTCGAGTTTCTCAACCACAACTGGCACCATACAATCCCACCAAATCGAGAATCAGCCCAACCTTGCCATCACCGAGAATCGCCCCTCCAGCCACGCCCGAAATTCCCTGCATCGTCTCACCCAAGCTCTTGATCACTACTTCTTGCTTGCCCAACAAATCGTCTACCAGCAGGCAAAAACGCTTATCCCGGCTCTCGGCCACAATCAGCAGACTTTCCCAGGGCGCGAAGGAACGGGGCTGAACATTAAAACGCTGGTGCAGCCGGACGATGGGCAGCAAGCTGCCCCTTACCAGCGCCATCTCGGAGCGCCCTTGCACGGTAGAGATCATGTCCTCGGTAGGCCGGAGCATTTCCCGCACGGCAAAGATCGGAAGTACATAGCGTTCCTCACCCACGCTTACGACCAAGCCGTCGATGATGGCTAACGTGAGCGGTAGCTTCAAGAAGAATGTCGTGCCTTGCCCGGCATTCGATTCAATGTCGATCCGGCCGCGCATCTTTTGGATTTGGCGGCGCACGACATCCATGCCGACGCCTCGTCCCGACACATCCGTGATCTGCTCGGCGGTGGAGAACCCGGGGTGAAAAATCAACTCGAATACTTCGCGATCGGAAAGCTCTTGCAGCAGCTCGATCAGTTTTTTGGCGCGGGCTTTGGCGAGAATCTTTTCGCGGTTGAGCCCGCGGCCATCGTCGGACACTTCTATAACGATTTGTCCGGCTTCATGGGCAGCCCGCAGACAGAGTGTCCCGGTTGCATCCTTTCCGGCCCGTTCACGCTCTGACGGCGGCTCCAGGCCGTGATCGAGCGAATTCCTTACCATGTGCATCAACGGATCGGCCAGTTCCTCGACGATGTGCCGGTCGAGTTCCGTATCTTCCCCAAACGTTTGAAGTTCGACTCGCTTTCCGCTTTTCTTCGAAAGATCGCGCACCAGCCGGTTCATTTTCCGGAACAGTTGCCCCACCGGCACCATGCGCATCGACATCGCCGTCTTTTGCACCTCGCCGGTAATGCGCGCCAACTGGGAAAGATTGCGAGCCAGGCGCGGCCTCAATTCGGTCGACAGATCCGGATCGTGCCGCACCAGTGATTGGGCGATCACCATTTCGCCTACCATATCCACCAGGAAGTCCAGCTTCGCGGTGTCCACTTTTACCGAGCGCGCTTCGGGGTTATGGGTGTCCACCCGGCCCGGGCCGGATTTATCCGCGCGTTCGGGTGCTTCAGCGCCGGGAAGCGCCTCCGCCATAACACCGGACGCGAGCTTGTGCAAATCGTTGGTGATCGAGGGTTCGTCTTCGTCCGCTTGCCCGAGTCCGCGCTGTTCGGTTTCGGGAGCCGCCACTACAACGTTACCCCGGCCTGCCACGCCGGCTGTGGGACCATCCTTCTGGTCAGATTGGGCCTCGTTGCCTTGAGTCAGTCCGCGCAGCGCCGTCAATAAAACGACGCTCGGCGTCATGTCCGGTAGCTCGCCCGTAGCCAGCATCTGATCGAGCCCTCTCATGCAGCCCGACAGATAGTCCTTCCCTTCGAGGATCCGATCGATCACCACCGCATCGATCCGCAGTTTCCAGGTTCTGGCGAGATCCAGAATCGTTTCTACTTCATGCGCCACTTCCTGAATCGAATTCAACTCCAGAAATCCGGCTAAACCCTTGATGGTGTGAAATCCCCGGAAGATGGCATGAATGGCTTCGGCGTTGCCTGGATCCTGTTCGAGCGTCAACAACTGCGCCTCAATGGTGGTGAGGTGTTCCGAAGACTCGAGAATAAAATCGCCCAGTAGTTCCGGATCGCCCGCCAGTGAGTTCAACCCGCTCACCGAGGCCGGATGTGAATTATTCGGCATGTTGGCTGTCGCGTCTTCGTCGCAAGTCAGCTGAGAACAGTCTCAAGCTTTTGAACTTCCAGTGCGGTCAGCACCATGTTGATGTCGAGCAGAATCTTCACCTTATTCTTGATCTTGGCCATGCCAAGGATGTAGGGCGCCGACGTTCCATTACCGAAATCGGGAGCGTCCTCAATGTCGGCAGCATGCAAGCTCAATACCTCCGAAACACCATCGACGATTACACCCATCAACATCTTTCCACCCTGGCCCTCAATCTGGACCACGATAATACAGGTGCGCTGGCTGTATTCGATCGCGGGCAGGCCGAACTTCAACCGCAGGTCGATCACCGGGATCACTTTCCCGCGCAGATTGATAACGCCCTTGACATAAGACGGCGTCTGCGGCACCGACGTCACTTCCTGCATTCCCATGATTTCGCGCACACTGAGAACTTCGATAGCGAACTCTTCTTTCGCCAAACGAAAGCTCAAGTATTTTTGGGGCTTTTCTATGGTACTCAGCGTCGTTCCCATCGTCGGCGGCCCCGATCTAACCATTGTTTTCATAGTCTCTCTTTGGCCTCCCATGCCTGCCCGCCTCTAAACGCTCAGCACGTGCGGCATTGGGAAACCGGGGCGAGTGGTCTGGCCAGTCTCACGGCTGGGCATTAGGCAAAGTTGCACATGCAATAACTCGCCTTCACACTGGAAGGGAACCACTATCCATTCGTGGCTGCCCGAACTCCTGGTTTGAAAGTTCCTGCCGAATATGACCGTCGGAACACTCAGTCCCATGGGACCCAGGCGCTCCTCTACGGCAGTTTTCACATTGCCGATGATCATATTGGTCAGTTCCGCGATGGCATCCAAAACCTCTTCGTTCACCGCCGGGTACTCCGCCATCAACATCAACGATGAAAGGCGGCATGCCAGACTCGCGCTACAGGAGACGCTGCCGGTACCCACCCAATCGCCCGCCAAGCCGACCAGCGAGACGATCCCCGAAGCAGGCGCGGTCGCCACGGTTTGAACAAACGATTCCGAGGGAACAATCTCGACCCCCATCATCATCGAGACAACTTCGGTGGTCGAGGTAGTAATGAACCCAGATAGTTCGGCTTGCGTGAGGGCTGTTTTTGTTTCGACTTCTGCCATTGATTTGGTTCTCCTAGATGAGGCCCGCGAGTTTTTCTTTGATCTGATCGGCGGTGAACGGCTTCCGTACATAACCCGCCGCGCCGCGTTCCACCGCTTCCAGCACCTTGTTCTGGCTACCCTCGGTGCTGACCATGATGATGGGAAGATCTTTCCAAATTTCTTCCGCCTTGACTTTGGTCAGAAACTCCAGGCCATCCATGTTCGGCATGTTAATGTCGGAAAGGACAAGTCCTATTTTTTCCTTTCGCAACGTGGCTAGCGCCTCGATTCCGTCACCCGCCTCAAAAACAGTTCCGATTGGAACGTCGGCCTGTCGTAAGACTCTTTGCAGGATCTTTCGGATCGCGGCTGAGTCGTCAACAATGAGCACGTCTAGCATCCAGTATTCGTTCCCCCTAGATGCCTTATCGGAGTAAGAAATGGAATTCGGAGAAGAATCCGAAGAAATTTGCTTGGTGGAAACCGGTTGTCTAACCTTCCGGGCTTACTCCGTCGTTAGGAGTCGGAGTAGGTCGGTATTTCAGCGTGGGCCCGATCGTCCAACGGTTTACTCGTAGCGCAGCACAATCGCCGGATCCAGACCTAAGGCTTTGCGAGCGGGTATCAGGCAAGCGAGCAAAGCCGCTGCTGTCAGCACAGCCCCTACAGCGATGAACGTCAGCGGATCGGTCGCTGTTATCCGCACCAGCAGCGCTTTCAGCACTGCCGTCGAGACCGAAGCCCCGGCTAAACCTAATAGAAGGCCAACCGCGATCTGGATCATGCCATGAGATAAAACGGTGGAGACTATATTGGCTTTCGTGGCGCCCAGCGCGACACGCACTCCGATCTCTCGCTGACGCTGAATCACCGTGTACGACATCACTCCGTAGACGCCCACCGCCGAGAGTATTAAAGCGACGATCGCAAAGATCGAAAACATGCCCCCGAAAACATGATAAGGCCAAAGCTGCAAATCGAAGACCTGCTCCATCGTCATTACGCGGTAGACCGGCAGGTTTTCGTCAATAGCCTGGACTCGCCGGCGCACCTCCGTCACTACGCCCGATGGATCCGTCCTGGTGCGAACCAAGATAACGGCTGAACTGCCCGGATCTTCCCAGTAGGGTAGATACACGAGCGGAGCGAGATCCGCCTGAACGCTAGGATCGTTCTGCCGGACGTCACGACTGACGCCGGCGACGGTGTACCAGCCGTCCGCGGAATCGCGCTTTACGCGCAAACGTTTTCCAATGGCGTCTTGACCAGGCCAGTATTTGCGGGCAAAGCGCTCGTTGACGATGGCGAGGTCGCGGGCACCCAATTCGTCCACATCCCGGAATCCCGGCCCCCGCAGAAGGGGAGCGCCAATGGTCTTAAAATAGCCAGGGGTAACGTACAACCCTGAGACCATAGGCGCTTTTTGTATGGCGGCCCTCTGACCTTCCAACTGAAACTCCCAGGTATTCGAACCCTGAATGGGCGCGTGCGATGTCAGCGCAACGGACTGAATGGATGGGGCCGACGCCAACCCAGCCACCAGGCGGTCGCGAGCACGCTGACGCGATGCAGGATTCGGATATTTCGCGGCCGGCAAATCGACCCGCATGCTGAGAAGGCGTTGGGCGTTCACCGCTCCCTGCATCTGGTGCAGGATCATGAAACTGCGAATCAGGATGCCGGCTCCGGTGAGCACAATTACGGCCAGCGCCATTTCGATCACCACCAAGGCCGCCGAGAGGAACCGCGCCCGCAGACCTGCGCCGGCGCCGCGGGTCCCTTCCCGGAGCCGCTGGCTTAGATTGGTCCGCGAAATAAAGAAAGCCGGCGCGGCGCCGAAGAGCATTCCCGTCGCGATCGTGGTGCCGGCGATGTAGGCGACGACCGTCCAATCCATCGTGAACTTGATCCAATAGGGCTTATCGACAGCGGCTACAGCGAGATCGAAAGCCCGCACCCCGGCCATCGCCAACCCGACACCGAGCAGGCCACCGAAGACGGAGAGAAGAGTGCTCTCAATCAGGAATTGCTGGACAATGCGCCAGCGGCCGGCTCCCATAGCACTGCGGATCGAAATCTCCCGGCTCCGCGCTATCGCCCGCACCAGCATGAGATTAGCGGTGTTGGCGCAGGCGATCAGCAAAACAAAGCCAACCGCCCCCATCAATGCAAGAAATAAAGGCCGCACCGCGCTACTGAACGTGTCGTTAAAGTCGTCGATTTCGATGACAACGCCTTGGTTGCTTTTGGGGTACGCGGTCTGCAGCCGCCGCGCCACAACAGCCATCTCTGTCCGCGCGGCAGCCAGCGTCACACCCTCCACCAGCCGGCCGAACACGACGATTTCCCGATCCTCCCGCTTCAGCAAGTCTCCAGCGGGCGTGAGCGGAAGCCACAGATCCGAGCTGAGAGGGAACCGCAAGCCCCGCGGCATCACTCCAATCACCGTGGTAGGAATTTCGTTTAAGCGGATGGTGCGGCCGATGATGGTGACATCTCCCCCATATCTGTTTTTCCAGATGCCGTATCCGAGGATCGCGACTGGAGCTACTCCGGGCTGCGCGTCTTGGTCGCTGAAATCGCGGCCTAATACCGGCTTCTGCCCGATCAAATCGAACGAATTCGGCGTCATCCTAGTAGCCTCGTAGCGTTCTGGAGGACTACTGGGGTCGCTGAGATTCACCGGCGCCGCGCTCCACGCCGCTAAAGCGTCAAACGACCGTGACTGCTTGCGCCAATCCTCAAAGTCCGGATACGAGGCCCCCATCCGGTAGTAACCAATCGATGGATTACTCGAGAAGAGAACCATAATCCTTTCGCCGTGTATAAAGGGAAGTGGACGAAAAAGGACGGCATTTACTAAGGTGAATACGGTAGTATTCGCCCCAATGCCGAGAGTTAATATAAAGACGACGATCGCCGTGAAGGCGGGGTTTTTTATCGACATTCGTAGCGCGAAGCGAATGTCCTGCCACACTGCCATTCAGTAATAATACGCCAGGACGCAGAACTGCTATCGAAGCTAATAAAAACGGGCACTGGCGTCGTTCGATGGACGCACAATGCCCGGTTGGCGATTGCTGAATTTACCGGCGGGTTAGGGCTTCCCTAGATATTCAGTAGTAAACATCATGCTAGACGACTTCCCCGCACTATCGGTCACCGTAAGTGTGATGGTATAGGTGCCAGTTCCGTTGACGAAATACGCGTTGGTGGTCGGCATCATGGTGTTGTTGGGAACAAAATTCACCGCATTCGCAGGCGTCGAAGTCCAGGAGTAGGTGAGAGGCAGATTACTCGGATCGGTTGAACCGGATGCGTTTATAAAATACGGGCTCTGGAAAACTTGCGCCGGGGGCATGGGACTTAGAGAAATCACCGGAACTCCGGTCGTGGTTCCCGGTGGGGTGACGGTGACGGTTGGGAATGTCAATGTCCCGGCGCCGCTGGCGGAATACGCCAGAATGGAACCAGCGATCAGTTCGACGACATTATCAATGACGGGTGGATCGGCCGTGGTGTAGCCCAGCGAAACCGCGGCCGGGGCGCCGACGAAGTTCGCATACGGGGAACTACCAGCCGTCGAAATCGTTCCTACCATCAAAATGCTGGGTGTTGGCTGACAGGACTGTAAGATCTGGGTTACGTTCAGAACGTAGCCTTGAATCGTCGAACTGGACACATCCACTCCCAGCGGCGTCGGAAGGGGTGAACCGGCCGGAACCAGGAACGTGGTGTCCGTCAACGTGCTCAGTTGTGGATTGTAGATCAGCCGCGAGCGGATCTCCACCGCGCCGCCTGAGAGTTCTCCCAGAATAGTTGGCGATACATTTGGAGTCAGCGTGGTCAGGATGTTGCTTAGCGTCAGAACTCTTTCAATCGAGAGCGCCGTGATGCTGGTAGGCGCCGTCGTGCAAGTGGTTGACGTGGTGGTGGTCGAGGTTTGAGCGAACAGAGGAACGGATGATCCCAGGCACAAGCCAGCAGCTATAGCGAGGAAGCATGCATTCTTTCTAATTTCTATCATCGTGGATCTCCTTACCTTTCCTATCGTTTTGTCTCAACTTCGTTAAGCTGTGGAAGGTACAAACCTTTAGATGCGTATTCTATCGTAGTATTTCAATCGGTGTCTAACGCGTTACATGGTGTTGGGTAGGCTACACAGTTACGTTCTGCGTTCCGAACAACAAAGACCCCTGATTGTTGTCGCAGATCCTCGATTCCAAATGACTTTTCGTAGGGCTGCTCAAAGGATCGCAGATGCCAACGCCCATTGAGAACGTGAATCTGCGGGCAGGAGTTTGGATGTATGAAATTGGAGGGCTGGTCCGGCGCGGCTCTGGCGGTCGCGATGGCCAAAATCGCGCCAGTCGATAAAGCGATCGGGGTAGGAGGGGCTTCACGGCGCCGTCCCCCCACACGACCGTATGTGCTTCCGGAACTACCCACTCGGTTGGCCGACGCCGCGGACACCCCCAACTTCCGAAGTAGACCGGAAATGGATTGCCGCGTTTGCATTGGTGGAGCCGATAGCAGCGCAGCCTCCGCCGCATCCACTCATCCGGGCGAATCAGTTCACCGCGAAACGCCGCCACGCGGTAATAGGTGAGCCAACCCACGATGAACAAGTTGAGTTCGACGATGACTTGCACCCAGCTAACGCCCCGACTCCGGCCGGTAATCTGCCTGATCCTTTCCTTGGCGCGGTTCACGCTTTTGGGTGAGATCCCGAGTTTCCCGTTCAACAGCAGCCGATGGCCGAGAAACTTGCGTTCCCCGACCGGAGCGACGGCGCTCTTTTTCGCGGTTGACCCGGAGCTTGAGTTTCTCTTCCAGAAACCGAGTCACCGGAAGTGGTGAAATTCTTGCTGCCCGGATAAATGCTTTTGGCCGGAGCATCCGCAGAGCGCCAGCAGCAGAATTAGACTACTGAGAGTTTGCGTTCTATCCAACCCAGACCGCCATCCGCCAGGAGCGCCATGCAAGCGGCCGGGATGGCGCCCGCCAGAATTTCGGTGCTGTCGACGCTGGCTATCCCGCGAAAGATGAACACACCCAAGCCTCCCCCACCGATCGCGGCCGCGATGGTGGCGGTGCCGATGGTGGTGACTGTGGCAACGCGGATCCCCGCGATCAGCGTACGCGAGGCCAGCGGCAGTTCTACCTGCCATAGTAATTGGCTTGGCGTCATGCCCATCGCGACGGCCGATTCCCGGACCGCCGGGTCTATGGACTGAATGCCCACCAGCGTGTTACGCAAGATGGGCAGCAGCGCGTAGAGGATCAGCGCGACGATGGCGGTCCGCTTGCCGATGCCGCCGATCAGAGGAACGGGAATCAGGAACCCGAATAGCGCCAGGCTGGGGACCGTTTGCATGATGCTGGCGAAGGCTAGAATGGGACCGCGTAAACGCTCCCGGCGCGTGCAAAGAATGCCTAACGGAATCCCAATGAGGATCGCTATGCCAATCGAGATCGATACTAGAACCAGATGCTCGCCGCTGAGGCTGATGAGTTCGTGGATCAGGAACGGCCGCATCTACGTTTCATCTAACCACGCCAGGAAGGCGCGTGCTTCGGGACTCTTGGATTGCCGGAACCCGGCGGGTTCGGCCAGCTGATCGAGCTTGCCCTGATGAAGCAGCGCGATACGGGTACCTAGCCGCAACGCTTCCCGCACATCATGTGTGACAAATATGGAAGTCTTACCGAAAGTCTGGCGCAACTCGAGGAACTGGTTTTGCAGTTCGAGCCGGGTGACCGGGTCCAGCGCCCCAAATGGTTCGTCGAACAGCAAGAGAGCCGGGTCTGCGGCCAGCGCGCGGGCGACGCCGGCACGCTGACGCTGGCCTCCGGAAAGCTGACGCGGGTAGCGGGCGGCATAGAGGGAGGCGGGCAATCCAACGCGTTCCAGCAATTCAGTGGCGCGCTGGTCGATTTTTGCAGGCTCCCAGTTTTCAAGCTTCGGCACTAAACCGACGTTCTGCTTCACGGTGAAGTGTGGAAACAATCCCACTTCCTGGATCACGTAGCCGATGCTTCGGCGCAGTTTGATCAAGTCCCATTCCGTCGTCGGCTTGCCGTCCACGATCACTTGTCCGCTAGTTGGGAAGATGAGCCCATTAACCATCTTCAAAGCGGTCGTTTTCCCCGACCCGCTGCGTCCGAGCAAAACGATAGTCTCGCCGGCTTCTATCTTCAACGCGAAATGGTCGAGAATGGTTCTGCCGCCGACCGCGTAGGTAACGTCGCGGTATTCGACGATCAGATCGCGGCCCACAAGCTTTCAACGAACGGCCACTCGCGGTCGACCCACTGGGCCTGCACTCGAAAACCGTTTGTATCGGCCATTTCGTCGACTTGCGAGAGTTGATATTTGTGCGACGATTCGGTCCAGATGGTCTCACCGGCGGCGAAGTCGACGGCGCAGCCCGCTCCTGGGATCACCACGCGTTGCGCGATCTTCGACCGAAGGTGCATCTCGACCCGCTGCTTTTCGTCATTGTAACGAGCTTCGTGCTGGAATTGGCGAAGTTCGAAATTAGCGTTGAGTTCGGTATTGACGCGGGAGAGAATGTTGAGGTTGAAAGCGGCAGTCACGCCCAGCGCATCGTCGTAGGCGGCCAGCAATTGGGCAACGGGTTTGACGAGATCGACGCCTAGAAGCAGACAGTCTCCCGGACTTAACAAGCTGTGCAGTTCCTTCAAGAACTCGCGCGCGCAGTGCGGTTCAAAATTTCCCAGCGTACTGCCGAGAAACAGCACCATCAGGTGTTCGCCAGGCGCCCGAAGCTCAGCGGCCGAGCGGATGCCGGGAAGGTACGACCCCAGGATCGGACGCACTTCGGCGAACGATTCGATCTCGCGTTGGCAGTGATGCAAGGCCGCCTGGGATACGTCGATCGGGCAATAGCGAACGCTACCCTGTCGCGCCAACATGGCTTCCAGAATGAAGCGCGTCTTCTCGCCGGTTCCACTACCCAGTTCCGCTATCAGCGCCGGGCGCGCTGCCCGTTCCACGATCTGCGGCGCGTACTCCCGGAGGATGCGCGTGTCGGCGCGGGTCAGGCCGTATTCCGGCAGCAACGTGATGGCTTGAAAAAGTGCCGTTCCAAGATCGTCGTAAAAATACTTGGAATGCAGTTCCTTTTGCCCGGCGCGCGTCAGTCCCTGGCGGACATCGCTTCCGAACTCGCTGCGGACGGGGGCAATTCTAATTTTCGACGAGACGAAAGCCGGCGTAGACATAAGGATAATCCGCACGGAACCAGTTCCGGAACGAGCGTCGCAGGAAGCACGCAGCCGTACGGGGGGAAGCCCCTTTCATAACAAAGTGAGCGTTGTCGAAGAAATTCCGCGAATACCCCAGATAATAATCGAACGGCTGGAAGCCTTCGAACGGACCGAACGGCGTACTGGTCCATTCCCAGCCGTTGCCAACCAGTTGAGAGGCGCCGTAAATACTGTCACCCTCGGGGTAAGCAGTTACAGGAACTGGATCCCAGTGGCGAAAATCGTAGTTGCCCGGCGGACCGTCTTGCTCGGGTGCGCCTTCGGCCGACCGATGGAACTGCGGTTCGGTCATCAGGCTCTTGCCGGCCCACTTCGCATACGCTTCTGCTTCGTGCTGTGTCACCCACACCGGCCAATCTACGGGGAGCGGGATCATCTCGAACATGCCTCGATAGAACCAGCTTCCCTCCCGTTTCGTCCAGAAGTGCGGAGCGGCTGCCCCTGCTTCCACGAACCGCCGGTACTCGCCATTCGTGATCTTGTACTTACTGACAGAGAATGCGGGGACGTTCACGGTATGCCGCGGAAACTCGTTATCCCATCCAAATTGTCCCGGGTCCAGCCCCAGCGAGGCGCTGCCTGCGGGAATCCGGATCATCGCAGAATCGCCGGCCGGCTGGCCTGCAATCGTTACCCCCCGTACCGCTGACTTCCGATCATACGGTAAGTTGTGCAACAAATAAGCCAACGTCTCAACGTGCATCAGGCGATGCTCCAGCGCGACACGCACTCGTTGTTCGGGCGCGTCGGCGATCACGTTATCGAACTGGCGGCGTATCTCCTGGCGATAGCGGGCGACTTCATTGTGGGAAGGCCAGTCCACGGGCGTGTCGGCCGGTTCTTTACCCGGTTCGGGGTCGATCCCAGCCTCGAAAAGCTTATCGAACTCGGGATGAAAGGAGGGCAAATGCAAGGCTCCGCGGCACACCACATTCCAGTCGAAGGCTTCCAGATGGCCAATGTAGAAAATAAGACGATGGCGT
>Ga0302320_10023640_pt1 | contig 12050 bp, 5 predicted proteins | sample Bog_T0_3_FD_202130 | JGI IMG/M metagenome (GOLD analysis project Ga0302320, IMG submission 202130) | Peat permafrost microbial communities from Stordalen Mire near Abisko, Sweden - Bog_T0_3 | ecosystem: Environmental > Terrestrial > Soil > Wetlands > Peat | place: Sweden: Abisko, Stordalen Mire...
TCTCCGAAGCCCCGCGCCCGATGAACAGGTCGGCATTATGCGGACGAATGGCCGCCTTCGGAAATCCTGCCGGAACCGTCGGCCAGGCGGCAAAGTCTGGCGGAAGCTGAATCTTTTCCGGGTCGTACATGTCGAAGAATCGCTGCGGCGCCTGGGGCGGGCTATGGGGCTTGGTGAATCCGCATCCCACAAAGAACGGCGTCTCGGGATCGGCGGCGACGCGCTGGAGAAATTTGATGGCCAGATCGGCGACCATGTAGTCTCCCGCGCCCTCACCGTCGCCGTCGAGCACCAGGATCTGGTCGGAGTGGGCAGCGCGCTCGAGGTCTTGGGGTAACGCGGGCAGCGCGCCACTGGGCATGGGAACCTGCGCGCGCGGAATCTCCATCCTCTTACCTTGTTGCGTGGGATGCATGGACTCGACGTCGCCATCGAACTCTGTCCAGGCCTTGGGATCGTCGAGGCCGGCATGGAACAGCTTGCCGCTGCGCAGCGTCGTGTATCCGCTCTCGCGAAAGAGGCGCGGCAGGGTCATCCACTCGGGATGCGCCTTCACCACAGCCGCAGTATTGGCCAGAACCCCAGTCTCGCGAGGCAGATGCCCGGTGAAAAGCGACGAGCGGGACGGATTGCACAGTGGAAACTGGCAGTAGTTGCGATCAAACCGAACCCCGTGTGCGCCCAGCGCGTCAATGTTGGGACTGTGCACGTTGAAGCGGCTGTTGTAGCTGGCCAGCTCGGGTCGCATGTCGTCGGACATAAAGAACAGTACGTTGAGCGGACGCTTGCGCCCGCCTGGTTGAGTCGTCTTGTTGGCCGCGGAAGAAGTCCCCTTGGTCGCACTTTGCGCAGGCGCCGGCAACGTGGCAGCGAGCGCAGCGCCCGCCAATTTGCCCAGAAAGCTGCGTCGGCTTGTTGTGTCTGCTCCTTCTTCGCTCATCGTGAATGCCCCTCAGAACCGCACCCCAATTCTACATAGCAGCCACACCCCCAGCCACGCTGAAGCCGTAAAGCCGCAACCTCAAACAGAGCCCAGTCCGACCGATGGCCCACTCATCTCGATTAGGCCGAGCTCCATGGGCCACCTGCCCGCGTTGGGGGACTACGGCCGCACGCTTTACTGGCTGTCGTCAAAAGAGGCTGTGATCGCATGGTCCGCGTTCACTTGCTCACCACTCCATACCTTCTTTGAGGTCCAAGGCGTTGCAGCGCCGGCCCAAAACGGATCTGACTCCGGCAGTCCAAGCGGAAGCCAAGCCACGGAGCACAGATAGCCGCTGCCGGTCGAGATATAGGGCTCGGCAATTGACGGCTGATGGCCATAGAAGCCCACTGTGAGCCATCCCCGCTCGTCAAAGGTACCGGGAGCCTCAATCATGCGGCGCATTACAGCGGTGAGAGCGGAACGGACTTGGGCAGGGGAAATCCCTCTGGGCAATTGGCTCCGGCGGCTGATCTCCGCCAGCAGGTGGAATGCTCCGAAGCGGTAGCAAAGCGATCGACCGATGGGAGGAAAAGAGCCATCGGGGCCGATGAGGCGCTCTTGAATAGCCGCGTAGCGCTGGGCCCGAACCAGGACTTCAGGCCCGAACGAATCCCACGCTTTGGAGGCCTTCGAGATGGTATCGAGGATGCTCAGCAGCATGGGATGGATGACAAAACTGTTGTAGTAATCCCAATGAAACGCGGTCCCATCTCCGTAGACCCCGTCGCCCTTGTACCAGGTATTCATGGTGCGGATTGCGTAGTCGATGCGCATCGGGTCCCACCACGCGCCCATAAACGACAGCGCGGCCTCAACCATTGCCGAAAACAGCAGCCAGTTGTTGTAACCGGGGCGAATCTGGCGGGAAGACTCGAAGGCGGCGACGACGTTGTGCTGGGTCTGCGCGTCAAGCTTGTGCCACAGTTGCGTGGGAGCGCGGACGATCGCGAGGGCAAGGAATGCTGCATCGACGACAGGCTGGCTGCCCTTGTCGAAATTGAGAAAATCGGGCGATGCCGGATCGGTGCCCGACTGGATGGCCAGGCGCGCCAACTCCGCATAGTGGTTTCGGAGCTCACCTTCCGCACCCGTTTCGGAGCCGGATTCAAGCCATGGCGCAATGCCGCTTAGAAGCCTGCCAAGAGCCTCAAGATGCGTGAACTGACGGCGGTCTGCCAGGTTGCCGTGGGGCGCCTCGACCGGCATCAGCTCTCTGAGTCGTCGTTGGCTCGCAGCACTCAGAACGGGATCGGCTACCTTGGCAAGAATTTGCAGCCAGTATTCTCGATCTTCCTGGCCGGTGATGATGGGGGGTGTTTCTGCTGAAATATTCAAACCAGCAAGAGCGCTTAGTGCGACTCCGCCTTGCAAGAACCCTCTGCGACCCATGCGGGTGAGAGTCTCTGACGGCATTTTTGATCCTTGAAACCAAAATCGAGTCATTGCGCAACCACCGCTCGTGCTGAGCGGTGGTTGCGACGGTTACGGTATTTGTGAAAGGTCGTTTAGAAGTTCAAACGACCCGAGAAGCGCAGTTCGCGGTTGGAGTTGCTGGTTGTGCCCGTGATCAACCCGAAACTACCACCTGTCACACTCGCGTTGGGATTGCTGAATTGAGGTGTGTTGGTGAGGTTGAATGCCTCGGCGCGGAAGACCAGGCCAAATCGTTCCGAGATTGCGAAGGTGCGAGCCACGCTGAGGCTGGGGTTGGTGAGCCCTGGCCCGCGAAGCGAGTGGAGCCCCGCCGTGCCGAAGCGGCATGCTGCGACATTAGAGGTAGAGCAACTCGACCCCAACGCGGCCTTCTGGGTTACGGACGGGTCCTGGAAGTTGGCAGGGTTGAAGTAAGCGCCGGTGCCGTTGCCGTTGTGACCGCCAAGAATCATGTTCGTCTTGGAGATCACGTCTGCGAATTGCGAGCTGCCGACAGTGCTGGGGCCAAGAGAGCCGCCGCTGCCCGTTACCGTAAAGGGAGTACCGCTTTCACGGCTCAAGGAGCCGCTTAGTCCCCATCCACCGAGGATGAATCCGGCGGGGCCGCTCTGCAAATGGGCCTGGCCCTTTCCGAAGGGAACCATATAGTTTCCGAAGATTTGAATGTTATGTGTCCGGTCAAAGCCAGCCACGCCGCGGTTGAGACGCCAGTAAGGGGCGGCCATTGCAGTAAACAATCCCGACTCGCCGTCAGACTGATCGCCATAATCGTTGATCGCACGGGAGTAGGTGTAGTTGATTGCCACGTTGCTGTCGCCCGAGAATCTTTTCTTTGCCTGGGCTTCCAGTGCATTGTAGTGTCCGGTTCCATCCGGAATTTCGGACGTGATACTGGCAGTGATGCCATAGAGCGCCTTCATGGGCTGGCCCGCATTCGTTTGGCCCGGCGCTGTGTTTCCGTTGATGTTGACACCCGGAACTTCGCGGATGATGAGTTCGCCAACATAGGTTGCGTTGAAGGTGATTTGGCTTGGGAGCTGGCGCTCGAAGGCCGCATTGTACGACTCGTAGTATCCACGCCTGTAGTTCAGGGGCAGCGTGGTCGCTCCCAATGAGCCTGCGGGAGTGCCGAGGCTGCCAAGAGCGATGGAGGGTGAGCTTGGGCTCAGCGTCGGAGGCGTCAAGAGTGGGATACCCGTAACGGTAGTGACGGGCACGTTGTTGATCAGCGGTGACACAGTCCCTGTGGCTCCCTGAATGGTTTGCGAAACCACCGAGGGATAGGTCGTGAGCACATTGCGATAGCTGTCAGGGTTGGAGGACAAGCCGAAGCCGGCGCGGACTACCGTCTTGCTGTCAATGCGGTAGGCCAGGCCAAGGCGCGGCGAAATTACGCCTTTGCCCGTCTGGATTTTGACGCCTGAGGGAACGCCTGCGGACCCCTCCACATAGAGGTTTCCGTCGGCGGGATTGAAGATGTCAAGGCCAGAATGGTCGCGCGTAGAGATGGGATAGATCTCGTACCGAACGCCGTAGTTGATCGTGAATTTTTCCGTCGCCCGCCACTGGTCTTGAGCATAGAACGCCCAGACGCTCTCACGAGACGTCGCGGGATTCAGATATTGCGTGTCCTTTTGAACCAACTGCGGTAGGCCGAGCAGAAAGTCCGCCCAGGAGTTGAAAACATCCGCCGCGGCTCCGCCGGTGAGCGTGGTCAAGCCGCCGGTGAAGTTGAGCCCGCCACGGGGGCCAGAGGTATTCTGCGGCTGGAAGTGGTTAATCGCAAAGCGGTCGAACTCCATGCCGTAGCGAGTGGAGTGCTTTGCTTTGTTCCAGCTCAGGTTGGCTGCGGAGACATAGGTGTTGTCGCGGAACTGGAAGGGGTTGGAAACATTTTGATTTCCCAGATTGGAGAGACCGCTAAACACGAACCTGGGCAGTCCTCCGCAGAGGCTGCATGATCCGTTGGTGCCGGGAATGTTGAAGTAACTCGTTCCCCAATCTACCCCGAGATCGGTGTTCTTGGCGGCCATGCCCTGGCGCAAGTAGCCAACGTTGGCATCGAGCAGCAGGTTGGGCTGGAAGGTATAGGTGCCGCCGATTCCGATGGATTGGACGAAGCTCGGCGCGGTGCCGGGTTGTCCGCCGTCAAAGGTTGTGCCACCGGCCGCTCCCAGCGTCTGGGGATCAAAGAGCAGGGTCTTCTGAAATCCATAGCGCCCGAAGATTGTGCTCTTGCTGCTGGCGTTGTAATCGACGCGGGTGTCGACGTTGTCGCGTGTGTACTCACCGTCGGCTGCGCCAAAGAAGTCATTGTTAATTCCGCTGGCGGAAAGCAGGTTGGCGCTGGCGACGTTGGGCCCATCGGCAGTCAGCAGTTTGATCATCTGGCTCGCCGCGTAAGAGATGCGCCCTGCGGGAATGACGTTGTTCAGGAATGGTGTCCGGCCGGTGCCATCGGCATTGCCCGTAGCGGGATCGTAGATGACCACCGGCGTGGTGCCGTTGGTGGTGATGCCCGTGAAGTTGCCTGCGATCATGGCGGCAGATGGTACTGTCTGGAAGTTGCTGAGCGCCGCCGAACGCCGGGTGCGTTCCCAGTTGCCGAAGATGAAGGCCTTGTTCCTCTTGATCGGGCCGCCGTAATTGGCGCCAAACTGGTTCAGGATGTACTTGGGGACCAAGCCTCTGTTCGCTGTCGTCGCCGTGAAAAAGAAGGGTTTTGCCATCAGGGCGCTGATCATGTTGTATTCCCATGCAGTCCCGTGGTATTTGTTGGTTCCGGACTTGGTTGTCACGTTGACCGAGGCGCCTGAGGCAAACCCCTGCTCGGCGTTCATGCTGTTGGTCTGCACGTTGACAGCGGCAACCGCTTCGGTCGACGGGGTATACGCCGTAATCTCCGGCAGCCAGGGATAGATGTCGCTGACACCGTCGATGCGTGTGCTGTTGTTGCTGCCTGACACACCGTTTGCGTTGAACATCATCGTGTCGGCTGGATTGCCCGATTCCGAGTGTTGTTCACCTGGCGGCGAAAACCCGGGAAGGACCACAAAAAGGCTTTGGAAGTTGCGCATGTTGAGCCCGGCAGTCGTCACCAGGGTCTGCACTTCTTGCGTTTCGAGCTCAGAGGTAACGTTCGCGGTATCAGTCTGCAGATCGGGAGGCGCAGCGTTCACTGTGACCACCTGACCAACGGTTGCCGGCTTGAGCTGGGGATCGAAGCGCTGCTCAGTGTTGGCCAGGATGTCGATGCCTTGCGACTGGACTTTGCCGAAGGTCTTGGCTGACACGGTCAGCGAATACGTCCCCGGCTCAACGTTTGAAAAGCGGTAGTCACCTGAGGCGTCCGCCATTGTGGTTTTTGAGGTGTTGGTTGCGGTATCGGTAAGAACCAAGGTTGCTCCGGCGACGGAGGCTCCCGTTGTGTCGCTCACCCTGCCCAGCAGAGTGCCGTAGAGAATCTGCGCCTGTGCCGAAACGGCTGCCAACATAAGCAGCGCGCAGGCAAAGAGCACGTTGAGAAACACGGACATGCGACGCCCGATCAAAGCCTTTCTCGATCCATTTTGTTGCATCATAGCCAAATCCTTCTCCACCGCTTAGATAGCGGCGGTCGCTGGTCGGGGTTGATTGTGTGGTTCGCGATCAGCCACAGTGCGCATTGGCTGATCCACAACGCCGAAAACCCAAGGCCCGCCTCCCGTGGTTTTCTTTGCGCTGTGCCCAGGACCGGAAAAAATGTTGCCAAATCAGGCCCCGGATCGCCGTTCGTGAATCCTCCTCCAAGTTTGCATCCTTTAGTTTGCCCCTTGGATTATTCAGGTTTGCTTTTGTTCTTCATTGACTTCCCTGCCCCCGCCGCGGCCGGGGTGATTTAGCCAACCTCCAGAAAACATTTACAGATGCACATTCTCCGACTTCCTTCTCAAAACCACTGCCCAATTCCGCCGGGAAACTGCAACTGCCCACAAAGTCTTTGCAATCATCGCTGCCGAGCTCTTTCACGTTGCTTTCTGCGCTTTCCTGGTTGACCGCCACACCCACAAATCGCCTCTCATTAGGATGCTTTCCAGGCGATAAGCTCGTCGAGGTGGCGCACACACATCACCGCAACGAGTAACCAACTCGACGTGTGCGACTCTGAGGGTCAAACCGTGCAATTGGCAAGTGGCATACGGTAGCGAATGGCGATCAGCGCTAAACCTATGATTTAAAAGGACAGTTAAGAGCTTGTAACAATCGGCTTTGGCAATGTAACATGGCACCGGGAAGCTTCATTAGATTTCCCGGGGGATTTGAACGATGGGCCTGATCTCGGTTCGAAAAACATGGACACCCATCTCTCCTGATGACCGTCTGGAGGTGAAGGAAGAACTTGAGCGGATTTTGGCGAGCCCACCGTTTAGAAACAGCCGCCGCTATCCCGCTTTGCTTCGCTACGTAGTGGAGAAGACGCTTTCGGGTGAGATTGTGGATCTCAAAGAGCGGACGTTGGGTATCGAGGTCTTCCACCGGACAGCCGATTACGACACCAATGCAGATCCCGTTGTTCGATTCAGCGCGGGCGAGATTCGTCGCCGGATCGCGCAGTTTTATCAGGAACAGGATGGCCATGGCCCGATCGAGATTGCCTTGCCAATTGGGACCTATATCCCGCAGTTCTCTCGGTTTGATTCTCAACTCGAACAAGAATCCATCGCGGGAGACAAAACACCGGCTCCATTCGACGTGCCAGTAGCCATCGCCCACGATCAGCCGCCATCGATTCAACTCATTCCACCCGCACAAGGGGGCGCAAGCCTCTGGCGGCCCCTTTTCTGGACCACCTTTCTCTACGGCCTGCTTGCAGGTGTCCTCGCGATGGTTGTAATCGCCAGGATCTCGGACTTACTCCCATCTGAGGATTTTTGGCATCATGCGAAGACGCCCATCATGGATCTTTGGGGCCCATTGGTGACAAATCCTGGCACCGTCCTGATCAGCGTCGGCCGAACCCATTTCCCTGATACCGATATCCCGGAACCCCCTGACGCAACCGTAGAGGAGCATATCTTGCGCCCGGAGGCTCGAATCTCGCTTTCGGCTGTTCAGGCCGTTTCAGAAGTGGCTGGATTCCTGCAGACTCAACACAAGCAATTCCGTGTTCACGAGGCTTCTTCCAATAGCCTTCAAGATCTTCATCGGTTTCCAGTCGTGCTGGTGTCCGGATACAACAACACCTGGACCGTACGCCTGCTCAAACCCCTTCGCTTTCACTTTGAACAGCAAGGAAGCTTGCACTACATCGTAGATACCGAGCATCCGGAACGACGCGACTGGAGTGTTGATTTCAACTCCCCCTATGTTCAGCAGACCGAGGACTACGCGATCGTTGCGCGTTTCAAAGATGCTACGACGGATGGGCCAGTCGTCGTTGTCGCGGGAATCGGCTCGAATGGTTCGCAGGCCGCAGGCGAGTTCATCGTCTCCCCTGCCGCGCTTGAAGCGCTCGCCCGTTCCGCTCCGCACGGCAAACTCGACCAGGATTTCGAAGCTGTTCTCAAGGTCGAGGTGATCGGAGGAAACACCGGGGCTGCAACCGTAGTGGCAACGCAGTTCTGGTAATCCTGTTTCGCGCGATTGCCCCGAAAATTACGCATGAAGCTGCCGGGCAACTGCGACTGCTTCAACATGAGCGGCGGCAAAGTAACCTTAGCGTGGTTCCTGCCTTCGGCCAGTCCTGCGCAGTTGGGCGGCTTCGCACTGGTGTGCGACGTCGGCATCTGACAGCAGGCGTGGAGGGGCACTCCTGAGCCCAGTCACGCCAAGCCGCTCGGCGACGGCTCTACGGCTCTTCTTTCTCAAGTTTTGGATCGAATCCGGTTTCGGTAGAAGGCACAATTGGGCTATCGCCGATATACCCCGCCTTGCTGAATTCGAGATGGACATGCAACGGCGGTGGAGGCGGTAGATTCTGTAGAGTGTACGTCCCCTGATCGTCCGTCGTTGCTGTATAGGTTTTGCCGTCGCTCAATCTCAAAACCACTTCAACGCCGGGGATGGGCAGACGCGTCTTGAGATCGGTCACTTCACCTTGAAACTGCCATGGCGGCGGGGGTGGAGGGTTGAGCTTGTGCCAGATGGGAATGGCCAGTGCTACCGCGACCAAGACGGCTACGACCGCCTGAATCACCCGCCTGCGGGTCAGCGTCAAGCTGAGAGAGCGACGCAACAGGCCAGCTACTTGGGCGCCGTCCGCTACCGAGATGCCCTGAATCTCAAGCATTGCCGGCAGCGGCGTCTTGTCCAGAAGCCACGGGAACACCGGCTTCTTCAGTGCCTGCGCGCGGGAATACTCAAAGGTGATGTAATCAGAACCGTGCGCATTTTGTGACCAGCACAAGATCAGCGTACGAGAGCCGCGAATCGCGCGATCCAGGCGTTTCTTCCACTCTTCGCCGGGGTCAATCGATTGCACATCGAAGAACACTTTGTAGCCAAGGCGGCGCAACTCGTCAACCAGAGGCTGAATGCGCTGAGTGTCAGCGCGCGAGTAGCTGAGAAAGACATCGTAGCGTGGCAGGAGCATGGCCTTAGTTTTGCATAACCCCCTCAAGTTGGTGTAGCGCGGCGCCCATTGCGGCGCCGTCTCCCTTTTCAAATCCGTCAAAGAGTCCGATCCACGATGCCCGGCCAGACCCAAAGACAGCCGACCGAGCGAGAAAATGCCGCGTCCCGGTGACGGTCCAATTTGGATCCTTCAGTTCCTCTGCTTTCGGCAACAGCGCCTTTGCACTGGCGAGCGCAGCGGCCTTTTGTCCTGCTCCCCACTGGCAAGCAACTTGCATCGTGTCGCGGACAAGCAAATCGCGGGCCGATGAACCCGCCTCAGGGATCGCTCCCGCTTCCTGGATGCAACCGGCAAAGTCTCCCACCGTCAGCCTTGCTTCCTCCAGATCCAGTCGCGCCGCAGTCGACGTATCGATCTTGATGCGGCGTTCATCCAGTGCAACCGCCTTTTCAAATAGAAACACCTCGTCATGGTCGATGTGCGATAGACGCTTCAAGGTTCCCAGATCGTTTGGATAGGCATCCAGATAGGATTCGTAGGCCGCTACAGCATCGGCGATGTCGCCCTTTAGTTCATAGGCCCGGCCAATATAGAACTGCGCATAGAGCCACCTTTTCGGAAGAGCGCTCTTGGTGTAAACCTCGAGAGACTGACCCAGGGCCTTGATCGCTTGGTCGGCTTTTGCTGAAGCTTCATCCCCAGTGGCTTGTTGCCCCTCATCGAGCAAAGCAATCCCAAGGTTCTCCTCCGTTCTGGCCCAATCAAGGGGGAGATCGGCCTTGGTCTCCACCTCTAACGCGCTGCTGTAGGCCTGAACAGCTTGGACGAGCAATGCTGCAGATTGGGCGCCTTCCATCGTGTCGGCTTCAATTCTTTCGGCATTGCCCAGGTTGAACTCAGTTCTTGCCCATTGCTGTGGCAGATCGGCCTTGGTCTGCACCTCCTGCGACCTCTGAAAAGCCTGTACCGACTGATTGAAGAGTGCGGTGGCTTTGTCTCCAGTAGCCTTCTCCGCCTGCATACGCAATAGCAGCCCCAGGTTGTTCTGTGTTGCAGCCCAATACTGAGGCAGGCTATCTCGCGTCAATACCTCGAGAGCATTCTTATAGGCCTGCGCGGCCTGTTCGAGAAGGGCATTCGCTTTGTCGCCTGAGGCATTATCTGCCTGGTTCACCCACGTAATGCCCAGGTTGTTCTGAGTCATCGCCCAGTCCTGCGGAAAACTGGCCTTTGTCCGCACCGTGAGCACATTCTGATAAGCCTCCACAGCCTGACTCAGCAAGAGATCGGCCTTATCTCCTTCGAACTGTTCCCCTTCGGACTCCAAAGCGGTGGCAATATTATGCTGAACAGAGGCCCATTCCTTGGGTGCGGTGGACTTGGTGAAAACCTCCGCAGCACTCTTGAATGCCTGAATCGCCCGGTCATAGAGCTCATAGGCTTGATCCCCGAGTACCTGGTCCCCTCGAACGATCAAGGCGTTTCCAAGGCTGTCTTGTGTGCCTGCCCATGCTTTCGGATCATCGGATTTGGACATCATCCCGAGCGCCGTCTGGAAGTCCCTTACAGCCTGATCAGACAGGGCCGGCGCCTGATCCCCGGTTGCCCGCGCCGCTTCTTCCCTCAATACAGTTCCCTCAGCATCTAGCAAAGAAGCCACGCTTTGCTTCTCCTTTACCGGATCGTATTCCTGTGAGAGGCTTTGAAATTCTTGAAGAGATTGCGTAAGCAACAAATGGCTTTCCGCGGCGCCGGTTATCGCAGCCTCTTGCTGCTGCGCACTCGCCACCTGCCAGCGAGCAATCAGCCACGTGTCTCGCATCGCCGCGTCATCGGGAAAACTGCCATGCTCCTCACTCGCTTCGTCGCGCGCTTGCTCGAGAATTTGCGTGGCCTGGCGATATTGCGTATTGAGCTGGTAAGTATTCGACGCCTGAACGGCGGCCGCCATCGAGTCATTTAGGTCTTTTCGGCGCCCTTCAAGATATTTCTCCTTTTCGTCCTTGAGTGCCTGCCGCTTCGCATCGAAGGCCTGTTCAAAGGTCTGGGCGGCCACGCCATAATGTTGCAGCGCCAATTCCGCCAGTCCCTTCTGTTCAAGCGTGGACTGTGCCTGTTTGCTTTCGATGTCCTCCGCCCATTGCTTAACCTTGGTGTCCACTTGCCCCGACTCAAACCCGTTGGCCTTGGCCCACTCCGTCAGAGCGGCCGTCAGGTCGGCCTTCTGTTCGTTCGCCTGCGCAAGTTGTCCCTTCATCTGCTGGTTCTGCTGCTGTAATGTCTGTGCCTTGAGTGACAGACGATGCAATGTTGCCTCAATCTGTGCGGGGCCCAGCAGAGCGGGAGATCCTTTCGGCAGCAGGCTGATAGTCACTGTGACGGGAAGCCCCGGCAGTTGACCATCCGCAGGCTGAAAGATAACCAGGTCGCTGGCCCCCGTGACCTCGATCCTCAGATCGCCACGCTGAGCAGCTTCTGAGGATACGACCAGCAAGGCCTGCCCGGCGCGATTGGTGGCATCGCGCGAGTCCACTACTTTTTCGGCGCCAGCGACAAAGCTCAGCGAAACACGCATGCCTTCCACCGGCTGCGCAGGGTCATCATGCGCATTCACGACGACGACCGTCAATTCCCGTTGCGGAGCACTTTGTGGTGGGGCTGACCACACTGCGGGAGGGCCGGAACAGAACGCAAGGCCACAGGTCAAAAGGGCGAAGATCCGGAGTTTTCGCAAGCCGTCCCCCCTTCAGTCGAGTGTTTACCTTGAGATACTCAGATTGAAGCCTTTGTATCACAAGTCGCACGCTGGCACAGCGCAATCGATTGCCCCATCAGCACGAGGCTGGTTCGTGTCATTGCTTCATGACCCCGTTAAGCTGATTCAAGGCGGCCGCCATGGCCGCGCTGTCTCCTTTTTCGAGACTCGCAAACAACGCAACCCATGACGTGCGCCCAGTTTCAAACGCCGGGGAACTGCCGAGAAAGTGGCGCGTTCCTTCAACGCCCCAGCCCACATTTTGCAGCTGTCCAGATTTAAGCAAGAGCGCCCGCGCGGACTCCTGTGCGGCAGGCTTGTCT
>Ga0302320_10023643_pt1 | contig 12049 bp, 10 predicted proteins | sample Bog_T0_3_FD_202130 | JGI IMG/M metagenome (GOLD analysis project Ga0302320, IMG submission 202130) | Peat permafrost microbial communities from Stordalen Mire near Abisko, Sweden - Bog_T0_3 | ecosystem: Environmental > Terrestrial > Soil > Wetlands > Peat | place: Sweden: Abisko, Stordalen Mire...
GCAAAATAGTGACCACGGTAAGCATGGCCGCGACGCTGAAAGCGATGCCGGCGATGCTGATGAACGACCGGATGCGATGGCGGCGCAGGTTGGTCACGATCAGCTTGAGAAAGATCACGGACGCGCTCCCATGGACAATTCACAAGCATTCTTGGTAACGCGGATCAGTTCGTCCTCCAGATTGCTCCGAAGCCGTCCCATGAACAGCAATTCCGGCTTCAATTTGAGCAGTTCGCCCAGCGTCCGGTCACCTAGGCGAATAAAACGCGTGAAACGCTCGATAGCGCCGGGAATTCCCATTGCCGCGGCGACGTTTGGCCGGTCGAGCAAAAGGTCGCGGGCCACGGTCTTCCCGGCCTGGGCCGCGCTCTCCAGCACATCTTTCAGGTCATCGACCATCTGATAGCCAAGGCCCCAATACAAGGCAATCCGTTCGAGTAGTTGAATCTCTCTAGATAAAGCGCCGCCCAGTATGGCCGGCAGAACCAGCGTAAGCCGAATCAACGAAACCGTCTTGCCCCGCGCAATTCGCTCTGTGGTCTCGCGGTTGTGCGGCAAGGTTGAGTAATGCAGGTCGAGGCTTTGCCCGTTGAGCAGGCCTTCAACGCCGAGACGCTGCTCAATGTAGGCCAGCGCCTGCGACTGGCATTGCCGGGACGCGGCCGCAGCCGCCCGCCAACTCAGCGCGTAGGCGCGATTGATCAGGGCGAGCGCGGTAAGAATCGCGCCAGCATCGCCGTATGCGAGGTGGACACAGGGAACTCCGCGCCGCTCCATGGCATTATCCATGCACGGCAAATCGTCGAAGACCAGCGACGCGGTGTGGAAGTATTCGAGCGCGATGGCCAGATCTTTCGCGGCAAGCTCATCCAGGCCATACGCCGCCGCCACCTGAAAGGCAATTTGCGGCCGGACGAGGCTACCCGGATTGTCGAGCACATGCCGCATCGCTTCTTCGAAGGGCGGATCGAGGACGGCGGGCAGCGGAAGGCTGGCTCTGAATGCATCCGCGAGCGGCGTCGTATTCAATATCTCCATGCTTGGCGCCAAGGTCACGTTGTTCCCATCTCCTTACGGTTGATTACAAGATTGCCAACGAAGTGGAAGGATGCGCAAAACTTTCCAGCGCGAGTCGACGATTCCAGGTTCAAAGGTGAGACGGAAGTACAGCGGCTTTGGAAAGCATTCAAGCCTTCAGGGTTCGATGACGATTTGTTCATCCATCCTGCACTACTACCAAGCATACTCACTCGAAATGACGAGGAGTGAACGCAACCATGACAGAGTTGTCATTTCTATGTCATTCATTGTTCTTATTGCGGTCAGTCCCGTTCATTGATGCAGTATCTAAAGGGGATCCGCCGGCCGGCGCTGTAGAATCCCTTCATGCAGCTTTTGCTCGTTGAAGACGAACTCGACATACAAAGTTTCCTCAAAAGTTCACTGGAGGAAGCTGGGTACCAGGTGGCAGCGGCATCCGATGGCAAGACCGCCGAGCTACTGGCGATTGACGGCGTGTTCGACATACTGGTTGTTGACCTTGGACTGCCAGATATGGACGGAATCAGCTTGATTCTCAAGTTGCGTCAACTTGGGGTGCGAGCGCCCGTGCTGATCCTGTCAGCTCGGCGTAGCGTGGATGATCGAGTACGGGGCCTGGAGCAAGGCGGGGACGATTACCTGACCAAGCCCTTCGCGCTGGCGGAGCTGCTGGCCAGGATGCGGAATCTGCTTAAACGAAACAGCCCAACCGGCAATGAGGCAACCAAACTGCGCGTGCTCGATCTGGAACTGGACCTGCTACGGCGAGAGGCAACCCGATCGGGGCAGGTCCTGCAACTTACATCGCAGGAATTTGTGCTGCTGGAGTATCTTTGCCGGAACGCGGGCCGCGTGGTTACGCGTTCCATGATTCTCGATAAGGTCTGGGGCATGCGTATCCAGCCGGACACCAATGTTGTGGATGTACACATCTATCGGCTGCGGGGCAAGGTGGATGGCAAGGGACAGCAGCCGCTGATTCGAACGCTTCGGGGTGTGGGCTATGTCCTCAAAGACCGCTAAGCCCATTCTGCACAGCGCCGCCTGGCGCATCTCGTTGTGGGCGACGCTGGCATTTGCGTGCGGAACCATGCTGGTCTTCGTTTTTCTGCACGGGTTTGTCGCCAACGACATTCAGCGGCGCAGCGATGCATGGCTGGCGGGCGAGGTCGAAGTGCTGGGCGATGTTGCCGAGCGGACTCCGAAAGATGCTCTCTACGACCGGGTTGTGGGAGAGGTGGCTGAGTTAGCAGGCAAGGAAGTACCGAACAAGGATGTGTCGGAAAGCAGTTCCAATGATTCGGTGTTCTTTCTACAGACAAGCGGCGGCGGCGCACTCCAGCTATGGGTTGGCGCGGGGAATGGCGAAGCGAATCTGCGGGCCATCCGGGCAAGCAGGATCGTTCCCGATCACCCAACGGACCTCGATGTCCACGGCTTCGCCGTTCCATTTCGCGTAGCTTCCATCCGCATGGACGACGGCAGTTACATTTATCTTGGGCTGTCGGAACGGGATGAATTGCGCGTGCTGAGGAGCCTGCGGCTGCGATTCGTCCTCCTTTGGTTTCTGCTTGTTCTCTTCGGGTTCGGCATCGTTTTTTATACCACCCGCCGCATGCTGAGTCATGTGCGGGAAATAACCGAGGCCGCTTCGAGAATCGGCCATTCCGATTTAAGCGCCAGGGTGCCGACGACCGCGCAAAAGGACGAAGTGGGCAACCTGGCCCTGACACTGAATCACATGCTCGACCGCATCGAGAATTCGATGCACCAGTTGCATACCATTACGGATTCTCTGGCTCACGATTTGCGCAGTCCCTTGACTGCGATCCGTGGCAAGCTGGAGATGTCTCTGTCAATTGGCTCGCATGGCGACCAGGCGGAGCCGATCGTCTCCGTGATCGAGGAACTGGATCGGCTGACCGATTTCCTGAACAAATCGCTGGATGTGGCGGAGGCCAAGGCGGACGCGCTTCGACTGACTCGCAGCGACGTCGACCTGGATGAGCTGCTCAGAATCATGATCGATCTCTACGAGCCGTCGATGTCGGAGAAGGGTTTGCGAATCAGGTTGCAAAGCGCCGGTCCTCTCAAAATCGAGGCCGATGCAGCGCTGATCCATCGGATGATCGCCAATCTCTTTGACAATGAGCTGAAACACTTGCCGGCTGCTTGCACGGTCACCCTGCGACTCACGGTTGAGGACGACAGTTCTTCGCTTATCGTGGAAGACGATGGGCCGGGCTTCGATCCGGAGGTGTTGCCTCATTTGTTTGAGCGCAGGGTAAAGGGCAGAGAGTCGAATGGCCACGGGCTTGGCCTTGCCTTTGTCGATGCGGTGGCGCGCGCGCATGGCGGAGCCGTTGCGGCTTCCAATCGCAAGAACGGTGGAGCGCGCCTCGATGTTATCCTGCCTCTCTTCGCCAATTCTGCCGGCCACGTGAACGCGAGCAGAAAGATGACGACCACTTCATCGCTGCAGCCGTAGAGCCTCCTGCACAATGACTCCAATCTATAGACGATCCTCGGATATTTCGTCCCACGGCACTTGATTGCGGACTGTTCCAGTCAACGCGGTGCTGGCAGGTGATGTCGAGCGGATTCACGAATGTGTCCAGGATTGATGCTTCGTGACCGCCGTCACTGTTTGCAAACCCGGGTCGCCCTAGACTCGATATATGGTTATCGGTATAGATTTATCGAATTCTCCAAGGATCAAACGGTCTGAAGCGCCGTCCATTCCTCAGCCGAGCCTGAGGCGGTTGCCTCAATACCACCATTACCTGGAGGATTTGGAAGCCCAGGGAATCCACCAGATCTCTTGCAGCGTGATCGGCCGGGATTTGGGGCTTGTGCCGGTGCAAGTCCGCAAAGATCTGCAATATACGGGGATCGTCGGCAAGCCGAAGACCGGCTACTCGGTGAGCGAACTTATCCAGGCCATTGAAACGTTTCTTGGCTGGAACAACGTCAACGAAGCGTTTCTTGTTGGGGTGGGGAATCTGGGTACAGCGCTTCTGGGCCACGAGCGGTTCACTCAATTCGGCCTGCGGATTGTGGCTGCATTCGATACCAACCCAGTCAAGGTCGGCCAATGGATCCATGACAAGGCGGTTTTGTCGCTGGACAAGCTAGCCGATCTGGCTCCGCGTATGAGCATCCATCTGGGAATCATCACGACCCCGGCTGACGTGGCGCAGAGTGTGGCCGATGAAATGATCAAGGGCGGCATCCAGGCGATCTGGAACTTTGCTCCAGTCAAGCTGAAGGTACCTGAACACATCATCGTGCATAACGAAGATCTCTACAATTCGCTGGCCTCGCTTTCCTGGAAGCTGGCGCGGCGATTCCGAGTGCCCATTCAAGAGAAGGAGGCTGTATAGATGGCGACGACGCCCATTGCCGTTGATCGCGCGGGAAGATTTGAGAAGGTGGTCAGCATCCTTGACCGCTACGCCCGCCGTCCGTCGGGCTTGATCCCGATCCTGCAAGCGATTCAACACGAATACCTTTATCTGCCGGAAGAGGTGCTGACGTATGTGGCCACCTCGCTGGATATTCCTCCGGCGCGCGTCTTTGGCGTGGCTACCTTCTACGCACACTTTGCGCTGGAACCCAAGGGCAAGCATGTGATTCGCATCTGCGACGGAACGGCCTGCCACGTGAAGCAGTCTCTTCCCGTGCTGAATGCGCTGCGCGAGAAGCTGGGCACCACCGAGAAGAGCGTGACCACGCCGGATATGCTCTTCACCGTCGAGACGGTAGCCTGCCTGGGCGCATGCGGGTTAGCTCCAGTGATCGTGATCGACGAGCAAGTCTACGGACAGATTACGCCGGAGCGGGCCATGGCTCTGGTGGATGAGATCAAAGCGACGGAGGCATCGCCCGTAATGGTTACAGCAACTGAGCAGCCCTCAGGGGAGGAGTTCCATGAATAGTACAGAAGCTCTCTCTACTCCAGGGAAGGGAACTGGAATCTCCACACATGCCCAGGTGCGCCGGGTGATCATCTGTGCCGGAACAGGATGCATGGCCAATGGGGCAATGAAGGTTTATGAGCAGTTCAAGCGCGAGATCGCCTACTCCGGGCTTCGCGTGATATTGGAACTGCGCGCCGAAGCTGCCAGCGATGAGATTCGCCTCTCTAAGAGCGGATGCCAGGGCTTCTGCCAGATGGGGCCGCTGGTCTCTGTGGTTCCGGACGGCATTCTCTACACCAAAGTGCGCAGCGAAGACGTAGCCGATATCGTCCAGCAGACCCTAGCCGGCGGGGAAGTTGTTGAGCGCCTGCTCTACAAAGACCCGTCAACGCGCAAGAGCTGCCGCGGGCTTGAAGACAATCCTTTCTACGCTCTCCAGAACCGGCTCGTGCTCAGCGAATGCGGATTCCTAGACCCCGAGGATATTCACGAGTACATGCTGCACGGCGGCTATCGGGCAGCGCGAAAGGCCTTCGTCGAGATGTCTCCGGAGGAGATTTGCAAAACGATTACGGACTCCGGGTTGCGCGGCAGAGGCGGCGGCGGTTTTCCGACCGGGCGCAAGTGGGATGCGGCGCGTGTGCAGAACTCCGCGAAGAAGTACATCATCTGCAACGGCGACGAGGGCGACCCAGGTGCATTTATGAATCGCTCTGTGATGGAGGGCAATCCGCATAGCGTAATCGAAGGCATGATGATTGCGGCGCGGGCAATCGGCGCCAACGAGATGCTGGTCTATGTTCGCGCCGAGTATCCGCTAGCCGTTGAGCGTATGAGGAATGCGGTGGCGGATGCGGAACGCGAAGGCATCCTGGGAAAGGATGTCTTTGGAACCGGCCTTGCGGTGAAGTGCGAAGTGATGGAGGGCGCAGGCGCATTTGTCTGTGGCGAAGAGACGGCCATGATTGCGTCGATCGAAGGCCAGCGCGGCATGCCGCGGCCCAAGCCGCCGTTTCCCGCGCAAAGCGGACTGTGGGGCAAACCGACCATCATCAACAATGTGGAAACGCTGGCGCACGTCTCCCGCATTCTCAATGTTGGCCCCGATGTTTTCAAAAGCATCGGCACCAAGGACTCACCCGGCACTAAGACCTTCGCTCTCACGGGACACGTGGCCAACACCGGCCTGGTCGAAGTTCCATTCGGAACGCCGCTGCGCGAGATTGTCTATAGTATTGGCGGCGGAGTGACCGACGACGCAGGAAAGATTTGGAAGAACGGCTTCAAGGCTGTGCAGATTGGCGGCCCGTCTGGCGGATGCCTGACCGAAGACCATCTCGATCTGCCTCTGGCCTATGAGTCGCTGCGATCTGTGGGCGCGATGGTCGGCTCCGGCGGACTGGTCGCGATGAACCAGGGCACGTGCATGGTGAGCATTGCGCGCTTCTTCATGGAGTTTACACAGCGCGAATCCTGCGGCAAGTGCGTGCTGTGCAGGGAAGGAACACGGCAATTGCTCGCGCTGCTGGACGATGTGATCGAAGGGCGAGCCGATGCAGGCACGCTGGATCTTCTGGAGAAGCTTGGACACGCGGTGCAGATTGGTTCGTTGTGCGGCCTGGGAAAGACAGCGCCAAATCCGGTGCTTTCGACGATGCGCTACTTCCGCAAGGAGTACGAAGAGCATGTTTTCGAGAAGCGCTGCCGGACCGGCCGCTGCAAGGCGCTACTGAGTCCAGAGATCAATCAAGTGAAATGCAAAGGCTGCGGCCTGTGCATCAAGGCTTGCCCGACAGGAGCCATCACCGGAGAAAAGAAGCAGCCTCACCACATCAATCCGGAGCTGTGCATCAAGTGCGGCGCATGCGCCACAGCATGCAAAATACACGCGATCGAGGGGATATAGCCAGATGAACAAGCTTACGCAGCCGACTTTGACAATCGACGGGAAGACTGTAGCAATCGAGGGAGAGCGCAACCTGCTTGAACTTGTGCGCAAGGCCAACATCGACTTGCCCACGTTCTGCTATCACTCCGAACTCAGTGTCTATGGCGCGTGCCGCCTGTGCCTGGTGCAGATTGATGGCCGTGGCATTCAGGGCGCATGTTCAACGCCGCCAGAGCCGGGCTTGACAGTGAAGACGACGACGCCGGAGATTCGCGAGATTCGCAAGATCGCGATTGAGTTATTGCTGGCCAACCACGATCAGAGCTGCCCGACCTGTCCGCGCAGCGCCAACTGCCAGTTGCAAAGTCTGGCTCTGCGGCTTGGCGTGAAGAAAGTTCGCTTCAAGTCCGTGCATCAGCCGGTTCCGCTGGACGAGTCCTCTCCCTCGCTGGTTCGCGATCCCAACAAGTGCGTGCTCTGCGGCGATTGCGTGCGCATGTGCGCGGAGATTCAGGGCATTGGCGCGATCGATTTTGCGTACCGCGGCCACGAGGTCAGCGTGCAGCCGGCCTTTGGAAAACTGCTGGGCGATGTTGAATGCGTCAATTGCGGTCAATGCGCGAGTGTCTGCCCCACTGGCGCTCTGACGGTGAAGTCCGAGGTCGATCAGGTTTGGAACTTGCTTGCCGATGCAAAGAAGAAAGTGATTGTTCAGATTGCGCCGGCTGTGCGCGTCGGGCTGGGCGAGTGCTTTGGAATGAAGCCGGGAGAAATTACCACGGGCCGCATTGTCGCTGCCCTGAAGCAACTGGGATTCGATCAGATTTACGACACATCTTTTGCCGCTGACCTCACGGTGATCGAAGAAGGCTCAGAGTTTTTGGCGCGCAAGGCGCAAGGCGGTACGCTGCCAATGTTCACCTCCTGCTGCCCTGGCTGGGTGAAGTATGCGGAGCAGTATTTTCCTGAGCTGCTGCCCAATCTTTCCACCTGCCGTTCTCCACAGGCGATGTTTGGATCGCTGGTGAAGGCGATGCTCCCCGATCAGCTCAAGATTGAGCGCAAAGATCTGAAGGTCGTCGCCATTATGCCGTGCACGGCCAAAAAATTTGAGGCGCAGCGCCAGGAGATGGGCGTCAATGGCGACCCGGATGTGGATTATGTGTTAACCACGCAGGAACTGGCGCAGATGATTCAATCCGCCGGCATCCTATTCGATACGTTACAGCCTGAGTCCTTTGACATGCCCTTCGGCTTCTATACCGGCGCCGGAGTGATTTTTGGAAACTCCGGAGGCGTGATGGAAGCGGTGCTGCGCTACGCCGCCGAGAAAGTTACAGGCGAGAAGCTCGAGCATGTTGAATTCGAGCAAGTGCGCGGCGAATCTGGCCTGCGCGAGGCCACCATTGCGCTCAACGGAACAGAGCTCAAGCTGGCTGTCGTTCACGGATTGCGCAATGCGCGCGTTGTCGCGGAACAGGTGAGAGCGGGAAAGAGCCGCTACGACCTGATCGAAATCATGGCCTGCCCCGGCGGATGCGTGGGCGGAGCGGGGCAGCCTGTGAGCACCCAGCTCAACGCGCGGGAGCAGCGCACCAAAGGCCTCTATCAAGCAGACAAGATGCTGCAACTGCATAAGTCGCAGGACAACGTCTTCATCACTGAATGCTATGCGAAGTTCCTGGGCGAGATTGGCGGGGAGAAGGCCCACCATCTTCTGCATACCAGTTATCAGAGCCGCCACCGCATAGCGGATGAATCTCTTGCGCTGATGCAGTCCGCGGGCGAAGACAAAGTAAAAGTCAGCGTTTGCCTGGGGACAAATTGTTTTCTGAAGGGCTCGCAGGAAGTGCTGAACGGAGTGCTGCGCCACGCGGAGCAGAACAACCTGGAAGGCCGCGTGGATGTGCGCGCGGGATTCTGTTTTGAAAAATGCGAGAGCGGCCCAACCGTAATGATCGACGGCCAACACGTTCCACACTGCACGGCCGCGAAAGCAGTTGAAGTGATCAACAGCAAGATCGAGAACGGCAACCAGGACCACACAGAAGACGCGGATCGAGAACGCATAAGCGGCCACTGAGGGTTCAGAACTGGAGATTCTCTTGATTACGCAAGAGTGTGCAGATTTTATTGTCCAGCAAGAGATTGAAGATATTTTGGCGCATCGCGCCAGTCCTGCGCCGGCGCGCGTCCGAGAACTGCTTGTAAAGGCGCGCGAGCAACAGGGACTCACCATGGAAGAAGTTGCTTGTCTTTCCTATGTTGAGAGTCCCGAGCTGCTGAGTGAAATCTTTTCGACGGCCAAGCAGATCAAGGAAGAGATCTACGGCACGCGGCTGGTTCTCTTCGCGCCGCTCTACATCTCCAACCGTTGCTCGAATGAATGCACCTACTGCGCCTTCCGCGCCACGAATACTGAGATCAAGCGGCGCACACTGACGCAGGAAGAGATTGCGGAAGAGACGCGCATCTTGATCCGCCAGGGACACAAGAGGGTTCTGATGGTCGCGGGCGAAGCGCTGCCGCCACAGGGTTTCCAATATCTGCTTGACAGCATTGCCACCATTTACAGCACGCGCGTAGGACCAGGTGAAATTCGTCGCATCAATGTGAATTTAGCCCCGCAAACAACGGAGCGTTTCAAGCAACTCAAGCAGGCGGAGATTGGCACCTTCCAGCTTTTCCAGGAGACCTATCATCGCCCCACGTACGCCCAAGTTCATCTGAAGGGAACCAAGAGCAACTACGATTGGCGCGCGACGGCTCTTGACAGAGCCATGGAAGGGGGCATTGACGATGTGGGAATGGGAGCCTTGTTTGGGCTTTACGATTGGCGTTTCGAGATCATTGCGATGATGCAGCACATTCGCCATCTGGAAGAGAAGTTCGGCGTCGGGCCGCACACCATCAGCTTTCCACGCATCGAACCCGCGGTCGGCTCCGAGATTGCTTCCAAGCCTCCGTATGCGGTGAGCGATGCAGACTTCATGAAGATGATCGCGATCATGCGCCTTGCCGTGCCGTACACAGGAATGATCATGTCTACGCGCGAAACGGCAGAGGTGCGGCGCGCAACGCTGGAGCTAGGTATCTCGCAGATTTCCGCAGGCAGCCGTACCGATCCGGGTGGCTACAAAGATGGCGAAGGCGACCCCAACGGCAGCCAGTTTCAACTGGGCGATCATCGCACCGTCGAAGAGGTTGTCAGCGATGTTGTCTCACTCGGCTTTCTGCCTTCTTTCTGCACTGCTTGCTATCGACTGGGGCGCACTGGGCAAGACTTCATGGATCTCGCCAAACCTGGAGAAATCAAGTATCACTGTCATCCCAATGCGCTCTCGACGTTTCAAGAGTATCTTTGCGACTACGCCAGCCCTCAAGCAAGGTCTGCCGGCGAGAAACTCATCTCAATCGAGTTGCAACAAATGGATGGACAACAAACCGCCTGCGCTCTGCCGATGCTGAATAAGGTCCGCCGTGGCGAACGAGATGTGTTTGTTTAGAAAAGGGCGGGTGGGGAATTGTCCGTGACCGCATTGACCAAAGCCGAAACTATCGAGTGGCTCCGCGAGCGCCGGGCAGCGCGCCTTCAGGAGCTGTATGCGCGGGCGGATGCGGTGCGCAGGGAGCACGTCGGCGATGCCGTGCATCTGCGCGGCTTGATCGAGGTCTCCAGTCACTGCGTGAGGCAATGCATGTATTGCGGATTGCGGCAGGGCAATGGCGCCCTGCCGCGCTATCGCATGACCCGCGAGGAGATCCTCGACTGTGCGCGCGAGGCCGAAAGACTCGGCTATGGCACAGTTGTGATGCAGGCCGGTGAGGACGATCAGCTAACCGCTGAGTGGATCGCGGAGATCGTGCGCTGGATCAAGCGCAAGACCTCGCTGGCGGTAACGCTCAGCCTGGGCGAGCGCCAGCACGAAGAGTTGCAACTGTGGCGCTCCGCCGGCGCAGACCGTTATCTACTGCGCTTTGAAACATCGGATGAAAATCTCTTTCGCATGATTCATCCACAACGAACGCCTGGCGGGCCCAGCCGATTGACGCTGCTGCGGCAGTTGAAGAGCCTGGGGTACGAGGCGGGCGGCGGCGTCATGGTCGGCATTCCAGGCCAATCCTACGAGAGCCTGGCCAACGATATTCTCACGTTTCATTCGCTCGATCTGGACATGATCGGCATCGGCCCCTATATTGCGCACGCCGCAACGCCGCTGGGGACAGGCGCGCTGCGCCCGGCGATTGCAGCCGCAGAGCAAGTAGAAGACAGCGAAGAGATGGTCTACAAGATGATCGCTCTCACGCGCATTGCATGCCCGGCGGCAAACATTCCAAGCACAACCGCGCTGGCCACGATCAACCGGACCGATGGGCGGAAGCTAGGGCTCAAGGCCGGCGCGAATGTTGTAATGCCGAATCTGACTCCGACAAAGTATCGTCGCCTCTATGAGATTTATCCCGACAAGGCATGCATCGAGGAAAGCGCCACGGACTGCAATCAATGCTTGCGCGGCCAGATTCATTTGCTGGGAAGATTTGCAGGCCAGGGGCACGGTGGGAGAGGCGCCATCGAGAGTGTTCGGAGCGTCTTGCCGGATGCTGCTTCGAGGCTTGTGCAGTTACAGGAGTTATGAGGTGAACTATGCCGACGGACGATGGATTTATTGAAATTGTTGTTTGCCTCGGGAGTTCTTGTTTCGCGCGAGGAAACTCGGAAAATCTCGCGATCATCCATGAGCATATACAGCGCCACGGATTGAACGCAACAGTTCACTTGACGGGCAGGCTCTGCCAAGACGAGTGCAAGCAAGGGCCCAATCTGACGATCGGCGGAGAGTTGCACCACGGAGTAACCGCGGCTCGATTGCGCGATCTGCTGCAACAACCAGGCATAGCTCTTCGGGGGGAACATGGAACGGCTTAATCCCATCTACACCAAGGAGCGCGAGTGCCAGGATTGCCACAAATGCATCCGCGAGTGTCCGGTCAAGGCGATTCGAGTTGAGGATGGCTATGCGCGCGTAGTGCCGCAGTTATGCATCATGTGCGGCAATTGCGTACTGGTTTGCCCCAGCAGCGCCAAGCGCGTGCGCGACGATTTGCCTAGTGCTAAAGCATTGATGACGAGCGGGCGCAAGGTGATCGCTTCGCTGGCGCCTTCGTTTGTGGCGCAGTACGTAGAGGTACGTCCGGGACA
>Ga0302320_10023645_pt1 | contig 12049 bp, 1 predicted proteins | sample Bog_T0_3_FD_202130 | JGI IMG/M metagenome (GOLD analysis project Ga0302320, IMG submission 202130) | Peat permafrost microbial communities from Stordalen Mire near Abisko, Sweden - Bog_T0_3 | ecosystem: Environmental > Terrestrial > Soil > Wetlands > Peat | place: Sweden: Abisko, Stordalen Mire...
ATCCTTTTCACAACTTTTACAAAGAATCTTGCGGCTGATATCGCGTCGAATCTCAAGAAGCTCTGTTCACGCGAGGAATGGGAGAGAATTGAGGTCATCAACCTCGATGCCTGGGTGAGACGGTTTCTTGAGAAGCAAGGGTTCCCACTCAAATTGACCTACGAGGAGACTTCGCGGGAAAACTTCTGGGAAAAGGCATTGGAGTTGACCGCAGGCAACCTGAATTACCCGGCCGAGTTTATTCGTGGCGAATGGGATAATGTCATCCAAGCTCAGGGAATAGAAAAATGCGAGGGCTACCTGACCGCATCCCGTGTCGGTCGGGCGCGTCGCTTGAACCGCCAAGAGCGCAAGCAACTTTGGCCCGTTTTCGAGGAATACCGCGCTCTGCTAACCGAACGCGGGCTTAGTGAGCCACCGGATGCTTTCCGGGCGGCCACGCGGCTCATCGCGGACCGAAGCATTACATTTCCCTACCGGGCGGTACTCGTCGATGAAGCCCAGGATTTTGGGAACGAGGCTTTCCGTCTTGTCCGAGCAGTCGTGCCTGCGGCGGAAAACGACTTGTTCGTCGTGGGCGACGCGCACCAGCGGATTTATGGGCACCAGGTGGTCCTTTCCCGGTGCGGCATTGATATTCGTGGACGGGGGCGAAAGCTCAGGATCAACTACCGCACCACAGAAGAATTGAAGAACTGGGCTGGGGGGCTGCTGAAAGGCGCATCGTTTGATGATTTGGATGCAGGCACGGATGATGCCCACGGTGTTCGCTCTCTCCTGCATGGGGAGCCGCCAGTGGTTAAGACCTTCCCGAACGAAACCGCAGTGGCCGAAGCGATTTCAGCGCAGATAAAGCATCTGCTGGAAAAGGGGCAGGTTAAACCGGACACGATTTGCGTTGTGGCCCCCACGCACCGCGAACTGGATTTCTATCAACAATATCTAAAGCAAGTTTGTCCGACGGTCCATCAAATCGAGCCTGGCAGGGCCGACGATTCAGGAATCCCGGGCTTGCGCATGGCAACGATCCATCGGGTCAAAGGCCTGGAATTCGATTACGTAGTCTTGGCGGGCCGGCTTGACGACCTGGATGCCAAGGTCGAGGCATCCGAGAGCACGGCCCAGAAACGAGCGCTGCTTTACGTGGCGGCCACGCGCGCGAGGTGCGCGCTGTTTGTGTGCCGCCTTACGCCATAATGGCCACGGAGGATGTAAATGCATAAACCAGAGATCGGCCAAAAAGGAGGACAGGAATATCCAGTCCTCAAGTCCATCCAGACCTTCCTGAAACAGATGGCTGAGGGTGGCGCGCGGCCCGCGCCGACCGTTCTAAAAGAGTTGCTTCAGAACGCCGACGACGCGGAGGCGACGGAACTTTCGATCATTCTCGACGAAAGAGATTGTAGCCGTGTCTCTGCGCTCTGCCCTGGATACTCGGCTCTTTGTTCACCAGCACTGCTCGTTCGGAACAACCGACCCTTCCGCTTGGCCAGCGAGGTGGGAGCAGCGCACGACGACTTTTCCAACATTCTAAATGTTGCTGGCGGGCACAAATGGGCTCAGGCGACGGCGGCGGGCCGCTTTGGCATCGGTTTCAACAGCGCTTATTTTTTGACCGATTCACCGCTGATCTTTTCAAGACGTGAAATTCATATTTTCGATTTGTTGAAGGACATGTTCGGGGAAAATGGGTGGCGGTTTCCGCTCGATGATTTTCCCCGTAACGCGGGTAGTCATGTTGGCCCAATGAAGGAGGTGTTGGATTGGTGCCTTCCAATTGCCGTTCTGCAGAGCAATTCGCTTGGCAACATCGCCGGAGATCCCCACGGGGATTACAAGCAGACCGTATTTCGGCTGCCGTTGCGGCGAAGCCCGGAAGGGACCCGGGCGCTGTATGATGATCGGTTCCCGGAGTTCCAGAATCGCCAGGCAGTCCTGACGGACATGGCGGAGGAGGCGGCACATAGCATTCACTTCCTGAAAAACATTTGTAAGATTTCATTCTCGGTCCTGCGTGAACGTCAGGCAGAACCATTAGTAGAGGTGGAGGCGACTCCTTGCCCAGCGGAGTTTAAGCAGTTTGTTGCTAATGTTAATGAGTTGGCCAAGCAGGATCAAGCGGGTGAATCGCAAGGGTGCGCGTTCGAGCGGACCATCACTCGCCGGGATTTTGGTAGGGATGGGGAGCGTGAAATCTCGAAGACGTGGAGATTTCACGTTCAGCACGTAGCGCGCTTCGATGACGCGTCCCTACTCCAACTCCGCGAAAGGCTCAAACGAAACGAAGAAAAGGCAACCCCTTGGGCGGCGATCGCCGTTCCGCTGGATGTTGCTTCCTGCCGACTTGTGGGAGGCGATGTCGCCAAGTGGCGCGTATTCCTCCCATTGCTCGAGGATGGCCCGTGTGGTTGCGTCGTGCATGGGGCCTTTTTTGTCGGGCCATCCCGACAGCGCTTGGAATACCGGCTGGATCAATCCGATGCGCAGAAACGGAAAACGGAATGGAACCAGCGGCTGGTCGAAAAAGCTCTCTCTCCCCTGTTACGCGATATCAGCCTTGAACTTCCGGAACTCGCACAGGCATTGTTGGAAGAGAATCCCAAAGAATATCTGAACTTATTTCCAGTCGCCGCCCCGCAAAGTGACACGCCGACCAACCTGACAGAGTTCGTCCGTCGCTGTTTTTCATCGGATGCCTGGGCTTTGCGCCTGCGCGATATTTGGAATGAACCATTCGATTTATTGGTAGGGGATGGGGGGCTTGAGACGGCGGTGGAACTCGTCCCAGAATGGCTCTTCGCTTACCGGGATCGCTTTAGGGATCTCGCTTCGGAACGGCGACGTTTCGTTCGTTTTGTACTCGGGGATGCATTGGCTGCTAGGATTGGCCAGGGTGGCAGCATCACTATTCGACGCCTGATTTCGACAGACGTCGCGTTGAAAGTGCTGCGGCACGCCGAACCCCCAAAGGCCCAGGACCTTGAAAAGCTGCTCAAGATCATCATTACGATGGAGGACTTTCAGCAAACGGTTGAGGGATCATGGACGTTTCAAAAGCAGGGAACGGAGGAGTTTTTGCGCTTCGAGGCCAGCAAACTCTACGTGCTTGAGGATCCTGGCGGTGATCCAATCATCGGGCATCTACGACGGCTCCAGTTGCCTTTTGTTGGCACCTGTTGGGTTCGCCGTGACGTTGGTCTGCCGGCCCTTCCTACTGATCTTCGCCCGGCTCCGATGAACATTCTGAGACCCACAGCTGAGGCCGGGCTGGAATTGCTGCGCAGGCTTCCGGCGACGAATTCTCATGACCAGGTCGAGCATGATTACGAAATCAAGCCTGTTGTTGATTTTCTCCTAAAACAGCAGCCGGGGCGGCTGCCGGCAGACCTCCGCCTGGGCTTCCTGGTCCGCACCGCGAACGGGCAGGCAGACCGACGGGCGTTCGGCGTGATTCTATTGAAACCCGCAAAGCCCACAGCCGAAGACCAGGCTTTCGGGGAGGTCTGGTTCCGGCGGGTCTTCCCACATGCGGATCCCAGTTTTGAAGGTTTGATCCAACAGTTGCTTGTCGTTCATCCAGCAAGCTTGGACATGCTCCACGCGTCCGATTGCCATGTGGCATTCGCGCGAGCTCACGAAGCCCTCGAAATCCTCCATCGGGCAAGACTCAAGCAACCCGGCCTCTGCGGGATTCTGGAAAAGGAGATAGCGAATGCCGCCCAAGAGCATCCCGAAATCGTCGAGCGAGCGGCGGCGTGGTTGCTGGTTGACGCCGACAACTCTTGGGAGTCGATGGACCAGGCACGGCGATACACCGTGCTTGCGTTGCCAATCCACCGCTGTTCCGACGGCAAGTTCATCGCATTGGTAACAGCCCTCGGTGACGACATGACCCTCGTTTCACGAGACTTCAGGTTACAGTCTGAAGACAACATCGAGGATGCGCCCATCAAGCTGCCCGCTTGCCGGCTTCTGCAAACCGCGAACGCCGCCGTGAAGCGGTTCTATCGACTATGCTTGGGCATAAAGGCGCACAATCAGGTGGAGGTTTTGAAGGAAACTCTGCGTCAAATCGGCGAGCCATCCACGGACAACCGGCGGATGCTCCGCTACCTCGTTTGTTCTTACGATGCGACGTTGACCGGACTTGATCGCTCCGGGGATTCAACTGACAAAATGGATGCTGGGGAGTTGCGGGCATTGATGGTTTCGGCGCGGACGGTGCCCTGCCTGGACGGGTCGTGGTATGCCGCCCAAGATTCCACTGAGGCGTGGCAAATTGCAGACCGCCTAGCTGACCAAGGGTGGCCGAAAAAGCAACTCGTTCCACTCATGGTTGAACTTTTTTCGGGAAAAAACATCGCCAGTATTGATACGCAATTCCGAGATCTGCTCTCACACCTGCCCCGCCTGACAAGCTGGGATTCGAGGAGAATTGTTGAGCTGGCCATCACAAGCGAGAGCACGGACTTGGGCCTGTACGATCGCGTAAAACTGTTCTGGGGAAATAGACGAGATTTCCCTGAAGCCAGTGTGGTGCGGTCGAAAGCGGCCGGACTGCTGCAAGTACCGACGACCACGGGACAAGTCACGCTGGCTGAAGCCGAGTTTTTCGAGGGCATTGCTGATTTGCCCGGGCGGGTCGTGTCCTTGCTTGCGCCTAAGGCCATCGCCTTGGCGAATCTCGCAACTGCGGTTGGACTAAAGCCTGCCGACTTGCCGTACGTGCTCCGGAGTTTCCAAGTAACAGAGCTGACAGCATTTCACTTTGAGACCCGGTTAGTCGAGGGGTTCAACGATGTGTGGCCTGGCCTGAATGATTCGGAGCGGCTGCAGGTGCTCCGCTATGTGGACACGCGAAGACTTTCGAGACGGGTAGCGGAAAAGGCCAAGGGCTTGGAAACCGTCCTGGTGGCGACTCGAAAGCCGACGTGGCAAAATCCATCGACTGTAGTCTCGCCTCACTGGGCCCAAACGAAGCCACCTCTTGTGCTCGCTGAGGCCCTCCCGGTATTGGAAAAGATGGCGGAAGCGGTCGTGCGAGTCTGGGACGACTGGTGTGGTGTGAGCACTTTCTGCGACGTGTTCTCACTAGTCATCGAACAGACTTTGAAAGGAACGGTCGAGAAGCGCGGTGCGGCAAAAACGATTTACACTTGGCTCGATAAAGCCGTCGGCGCTTCGCCAAGTGCAGAAGACCTCAAAGCCCTGAAGGCGCAGCCTTGGGTGTTGGCAGAGCGAAACGGAACTTTGGAATTCAAGAAGCCCGCTGAGGTGTTGGTTCACGCGGGCGAAAAGATACTGGGTTCACGCTTTTGGGTCCGTGCCATCCCACTGCCCGATTTTTGCAGAATTGGAAATGCAGTCTTGGGATTCGCAACGACGCCAACCGTGGCACTTGCGGAATTGGAGGAGATATGCGAGTGCCTGGTAGAGCGTGCGAAGGTGGACGAGCCCGCAGCGCTTAAAGTTTACGAGTTGATCGCGCAGTTGCTGGAGGATTTCGAAACACTGCGTCCGCACTGGATGCTCCTTGCGGAGCGCCGTCCCGTTTATCGCAGCTTCCGCGACAAGGAGCGTCAGGTCACGTCTTTGCGACTCTTCCTCGGCGACAATGATTTTAAAGAGGATTTATCGGCGAATCTCCTGTGCTTGAAAGCCAACAGCAAGCCCCCAAAGGGTCTGACTGAGGCGTACCGTAGGCTCGGCGTGTCAGAAAGGGAAACCCTCTCCCAAGTCCTGGGCGCCTTGACCGAGATCACGGCGGCAGAGTCGGACGTTGGAGTTTCCTACGGGCGCCTGCTGAGCGCGTTGCAAAGGCTTGCGGATAAGGACCCAGCGCAACTTCAGCGGGCGTCACTTGGGTCGATAAGGGTGCTGACCTGTGCTGGCACCTATGAGCGGCTCGATGGTTGCCACTGGGATGATGTGCTGGGGAGGAAGGAGCGGGTGGTCGTGGAACATGCAGCCCTGCTCGCAGATACCCAAAACCCGGCTACCCGGCGCCTTGCCGATTGGCTGCGTGAGCGGTGTCCCAAGGTGGTTTCCAACTTGCGCACCAGTGCCCGGATTGAAGCCGCTGAGACTCCCGTCCCGGTCTTGCTCCCGCCCGGAGTTTCGCACTTGCTTAACCCGTGGCGACGGTGGCTCAAGGATCTTTCGACTGGAGAGTCAGCGTTACGAGGCGCACTTTCCAGTTTTGGGCTCAATTTCCCTGAGAATCAACTGGAACTGATTGCTGTGGAGCAGATTCGACTGCGTTGTCGATTGCAGAACGAGCAGATCATCGATCAATCCTCAAAATGGGATGGCCCAACGGCTTTAGCAGACGCGGGCGGACGCTTGCTAGTCCGAGCTCAAGCGCTGCAACCCAAGGACCGCAAGGAAACCGATTGGCTTGGTGAACTGGATCACGCACTGTCGAGCGAGATGGCACGTTTCCTTCGAGCGGGAGCACCAACTGGCGATGTGGCACCTCTAGTTGAAGAAATCCTGAAGACTCTGGAACGCCCGGCCACGGTGCTCCGCCGGTTGCACGATAACTACCGGGAACATTTTATACACCAGTACCAAGACCAGGTGGCTGATCCAGAGTTTGCCGAGTTGTTTGATCAATACCAGCGAACCGACCCTCGTCGACCACGCGCTAACGAGCTCAAGTCCCAAATGTTTGCGCTGCTCACAGCCAAGTTCGTCCACGCAAGAAGGGATCAAATCCGCGGCTACGGTTACGACGAGTTTTCGGTATTCGCTGAACTGCTGCAAAATGCGGAAGACGCTTACCTGCAACGCGAGCAGCTCGGCATGGAACCAGCCCTTCCGCGTGAAATATCGTACCGCTACGTTTCGCGAGATGGAGCGACGCCGGTTCTAGAAATCGAGCACAAGGGTCGTCCCTTTAACTACGCCCAGCATGGTGCCAGACAGTTTCCTAACTTCTCCAAAGACGTAGAGGGCGTGCTGCGTTCGGCGGGCAGCTTCAAGCCGCATTCGCCTGATCGCGACACAGTGCAGCCAAATGGCGAGACGATTGGTCGTTTCGGCCTCGGCTTCAAATGCGTTTACCTGCTCACCGATCGCCCCGAGATTCATTCGGGGGACTGGCATTTTGCCATTGAAGCCGGTTGTCTGCCCAAGGAATTGCCTCGGCCGGACGATTTGCCCGAAGAGGTAACCCGCATACGACTTCCGCTGCGGAACGACTCGGCAGAAGTGAAGGATGTCTCACGATTTTTGGGGCTGGTGCCGTTCCTGAGAATGATCACACGCCTCGAAGTCCATGCGTTAGACGGAGAGCGCACAACAATCGTGGCGGATCCCGTCGAACTCCGAAGTGGCAATGGCACGTCGGTCGAGCGGGTCGAAATCTTTGCTCCAAAGACGGCACGAGGTGGGTCTGTGCGGCTGATCAGATGCCGAAGCAATTCCCACGCGGGCCAGTTGGCTATGCTGTTAGCGCAAGATGGGACCCCGGCGCGGTGGGATGAGGTGTTTTCGCAGGATCTTTATGCGGCATTGCCACTGCAAGCGAGGCTGGGATGCGGTCTCGCGGCCTCGCATCGTTTTGAGGTGCAATCGGGGCGAACTCATCTTGTAGATCCGAAGGCAAACGAACGCCGCATCATTGAAGTTGTGGCCCTTTTGGAAGGGCTGCTAAATGCGCTTCCCGCCAGCGCCTCGGCCACCACGCCATTGTCGGAGGTTTTGAGGAGATTCTGGTCGATCTGCCAGTGGGAACGAGGAGATGCTGAATGTGAACTCTTGCGAAAAGCGTTAGCGACTGAGCTTGTCAAACTGGCGGAGCAAATGGCTATCGTGCCGACGCTTGCCCCCGATAAGCCCATAAGTCTCGGGCAAGGTCCGTGTTTTTATTTCTACGAGCTACCCGACGATTTTCGCCGAGGTCTTGTGGAAGCGGAAGTCACGGTACAGTTCGTTGGTCATCCCGAAACAGAATTGCAGGCTAAAAGGATCGTGGTCGAAGGATTCGCGACTTCCTACCGGCGGGCCTGCGAGTATGCTGGCAAACAGGCTGGACAGACACTTCTGGGGATCGGTTGGGCTGAAACCGCAGCCGTCTTTCGGACGCAGCCTTGGTTCGCCAAAAAGCCGCATCTCTTGAACCTTCTTGCGAGCAGCTTGAAAGAGGAACAGTTCCTCATTGCGGGCAGGTGGATATCGCAGTGCCGGGTGCTCGGGTTGTGCGGCAACGGAACGGTCATTCACGATTTTCCGAGCGAATTGCTGCTCGTGGAATTTCCAGGAAATCGGCATTTGCCTCAACGGTTTTTGAGGTGTGTCAGCCAGAGCTACGACGAGGCCGGGCTGAAATTGCTGCGGTGTGCAGGCCTTCGAGAGAAACCCTCATTGGAGGACATTCGAGGTTGGACCAATGTCGCTGACCTGACCGGAGCCGAAGGTGTCGGCATCCTGACGTATCTCTCCGGTTCCGATCGCTTTAGGGAGTATTGGGATTTGCTTGCTGTCTTTCGCGCACCATGGTTTCCCGCGACAGGAAAAAGATTAAATACTAAGGACGCAGTCAACCTTGGTCTGATTCCTGACAATATCATCCAAAGCGAGGTCTTCAGAGCGTGGCTTGGGATCGTTGAGGAAAGCGAACCGCCGCCTCCAAAACCGACTGGACCACGGTATGACGCCCGACAAGTCCTCGCAGTACTGTTCGAATGGTGGCAAGCCCACGGTGTAGCGTGGACCAAGGTCTACGAGGGACGCATTTACCCTGGCGGCCGGCCGCCGTTGGTGCGACAGGAGTTCTTCGCCAAGGATGTCAGTGATCGTCGTGAATGGGTCACTTTTTTGCTGCTGGCGTCGATGCACACGATCGGACGTTCAAATCCAGAACAACACAGGGATTTTATCCGCCGATGCGACGAAAAGGGGTGGCTGGACGTATTCGCTGATGCGGAGCATGACGCCCGCCGCTGGATGGATATGCTGGAAGGCTACCTCGACGACCCCACGGGAACACACGATTACTACCAGTGGATGAAGCAATTCGTCGTTGTCTTTCAAATATCACGCTGGCTGCCCGATTATGTCGATAGCTTTCTGAATGTTAACCGCATGACGAAGCCATTCGGGTTTGACGACATCATCAGCCCTCGAACCAGTTCACATTATTCCGGCGGCGGCCCTGATGCGCCGGCATTGACGCGGGCGCTAGGTATCGGCGCATGCTTCGTAATGCGTGAACTTTCGCGTTTCGGTCTTCTGCGCCAAAAATTGGCGTACCGATACTGCTACGTTCCAGGCACGCGAGTTTGCGGGATGTTGGAGACCATCGGAGGCCCCTCGCTTCGCATGCTGCCGACAGGTGACCGGTCCTCGGGGATTTACCGGTTTCTGGTGGAAAACATGGACAATGAACGGGCCACGTTTAACCTCGGCTTCGATTTGCCGCTGTTGGCCCTCAGGGAAGGAGAAGATGTGCAAATTGCGGTGTTGGGAGAACCACTTCCGCCCGGGGACGCTCCATCCACTTCTCGTCCAGATGAGGGGTGGCGCACTTTGTCAGACGGCCGCCGCATTAACCTCAACTGGTGAAACCATATGGCAGCAGAAAATATACTCAACCCCGGGAAGCGCGTTCAAAGCGATCGTTTTGGCCAAGGCAGTGTGGAATACGACAAGGGCTCGACTGTCATTGTTCGTTTTGATCACGGGATAGAAGAGTGCGAGCGCGGTAGCCTGAAAGTCATACGCTCCGTGGCGGATTGCATTTTGGAAGGAAACTGGGATTCTGCGCTACCTGTGGTGGCCAAAGCACTCGCCTCAGCAATCGTATCAGTGAATGATACGTGGGGAGTTTTTTCCCGGTCTCGAATCGCACTATTGCCCCACCAACTCTGGGTGTGCCGTCGCGTTCTTTCAGGGTGGCCTGCGCGGTGGCTGGTAGCGGATGATGTCGGATTAGGCAAAACGATTGAGGCTGGTTTAATCCTGTGGCCGTTGCTCTCGAAAGGCCTGGTCCGGCGGCTTCTGATCGTGTGTCCCGCGTCGCTGGTGGAGCAATGGCAGTATCGGCTGAGAACGATGTTCGATATTCGTCTGGCCCGGTACGTTACGGAAGCCGATTCGGAGCGAAGCGACTTTTGGAACACGCACAATCAGGTGGTCGCGTCGCTTTCCACGCTCCGGCTAGATCAAGGCGGAAGGCATGACCGGCTTTTCGAAGCTCCTCCTTGGGATCTCCTCGTTATTGATGAGGCGCACCATGTTAACGCCGACGAGGATTCTGGCCCAACCCTTAGCTACAAGCTGGCTCAACGGCTAGTTGAAGAGAAAAAGGTGGCTTCGATGATCTTTTTTACGGGGACTCCGCATCGGGGCAAAGATTTCGGTTTTCTGGCGCTGCTGCAACTGCTGCGACCGGATCTATTTAATCCGCGAGAACCTTTGGCCCGCCAACTGAAGCACATGCGCGAGGTCGTGATTCGGAACAACAAGAACAATGTCACCGATTTGAAAGGACAGCGGCTTTTCCGACCGCCAGCCGTTACGTCTGAGACATACGCGTATTCGGCCGAGGAAGCGCGGTTCTATGGGATGCTGACCGAGTTCATCCTCTCGGGGAAGGCGTACGCTTCCACCCTGGGTGCGTCTGACCAGCGGCTGGTGATGCTGGTGCTGATCGCGATGCAGAAGCTCGCATCTAGTTCGGTCGCTGCTATTCGGAGAGCGCTACGTGGAAGACTGGGGCGACTGCTGACCCAGAGAGACAAACTTGCGGAAGCCAGGCGAAAACTTGAGGAGCTTGGATCGGAATACGCGATACTCGAAAGTTCGGGGCCCAATGATGAGATTGGCCGGTTGGAGGAAGAAATCGCCAATCTGGCGGCTGGGGTTCAATTGATGGCGGACGAGGAACCTCGCCTGCGCGAACTACTCGCCGCGGCAGACCAGGTTCGACGGGAGACGAAGATTGAGAAGGTTCTTTTATTGACTGAAAAGCGGTTTGCCACGCAGCCAGTTGTTTTCTTTACGGAATACAAGGCGACGCAATCTCAGTTGATGTCTGAGCTCATCCGGCGTTTTGGCGATGACTGCGTTGCGTTCATCAACGGAGACAACCGGGCAGACGAGATCATAGGACGCGATGGCCAGACGCGTACCAGGCATCAAACAAGGGAAGACGCCGCAGAGCTGTTCAACGAAGGCAAGGTGCGATTCCTAATCTCGACGGAGGCTGGTGGCGAGGGCATCGATCTACAGGAGCGTTGTCACTGCCTAGTGCATGTTGACCTTCCATGGAATCCAATGCGACTGCACCAGCGCGTCGGGCGACTCAACCGGTATGGCCAAAAGGATCGGGTTGAGGTGGTCACGCTACGCAACCCGGACACGGTTGAGGCTAGAATTTGGGACAAGCTGAATTCCAAAATTGGAAATATCATGCTGGCCTTTGGTCACGTCATGGATGAGCCCGAGGACCTGCTCCAGATGGTGCTTGGGATGACTTCCCCGGCTCTGTTTCGGGAGTTGTTCGCCGAAGCTCCACAGGTGCCGGCGGATTCCCTGGGAACATGGTTTGATCAGAAGACGGCGACATTTGGCGGACGCGATGTGATTGAGACGGTTAACGAGATCGTTGGAAACTGCGATCGGTTCGATTTTCAGTCAGTCGGAAAGGAAGTGCCTCCGGTCGACCTCCCGGACCTTCGCCCATTTGTGGAGGCGATGCTGGTCTTGAACCGAAGGCGCCCGAGGCGCGGAGTTGACGGGTCACTTGGGTTCAAGACGCCGGATGCGTGGATGAGCGAAGTTGGGGTTCGTTCGACTTACGAGGGACTGGTATTTGATCGGACAGTTCGGGGCAAGGACGCGGTGAACCGCGTAGTCGGCGTCGGACACAAAATTGTGGAGCAGGCGCTCCGACAAGCCGTCAACGAATCAGCATGTGCCGCGATCGTGAGCAGCACGCTTTTGCACCAACCCATCGTTGTTGCCCGTATTCTGGACCGGGTGACAGGCAAGGATGTGCCCGTTCGGAGTGTGGTTTTGGCCGCAGAGAGGTCTGCGGAAACGG
>Ga0302320_10023646_pt1 | contig 12048 bp, 8 predicted proteins | sample Bog_T0_3_FD_202130 | JGI IMG/M metagenome (GOLD analysis project Ga0302320, IMG submission 202130) | Peat permafrost microbial communities from Stordalen Mire near Abisko, Sweden - Bog_T0_3 | ecosystem: Environmental > Terrestrial > Soil > Wetlands > Peat | place: Sweden: Abisko, Stordalen Mire...
GCGCCCGCCAAGGCCTACAACCCGCTGTTCGTCTACGGCGACTCCGGGCTGGGCAAGACGCACCTGCTGCATGCCATCGGCCATTACGCCCAGACTCTGTATACCGGGGTCAAGGTCAGGTACGTGAGCTCGGAGGAGTTCACCAACGACTTCATCAACATGATCCGCGACGGCAAGCAGGACGGTTTCCGGCGCCGGTACCGCGATGTGGATGTGCTGCTGGTCGACGACATCCAGTTCCTGGAGAATAAAGAAGGCACACAGGAGGAGTTTTTCCACACCTTCAACACCCTCCACAACGCGAGCAAGCAGATTGTCATCTCGAGCGACCGGGCCCCGAAGCGGCTCGTGACCCTGGAAGACCGGCTGCGCAGCCGGTTCGAGTGGGGCTTGCTGACCGATGTCCAGCCGCCCGAACTGGAGACGCGGATCGCGATCCTCCGCCGTAAGGCCATCCAGGAGGGACTCAACGCGCCGCCGGAGGTCCTCGAGTACATCGCCAGCCGGATATCCACCAATATCCGCGAGCTGGAGGGGGCGCTCATCCGCGTCACCGCGTTCGCCAGCCTGAACCGGCAGTCGGTTGACCTTCAGCTCGCTGAGATAGTGCTCAAGGACCTCATCCCGGAGGCACAGGGCCCGCAGATCACCATCGCCACGATCATGGGGCAGACGGCCTCGTACTTCGGCCTGTCGATGGAGGATCTCAGCGGCACGTCGCGGTCGCGGGTCCTGGTCACCGCGCGCCACATCGCCATGTACCTGTGCCGGGAGCTGACCGATCTGTCGCTGCCTAAGATCGGCCAGCAGTTCGGCGGCCGGGACCACACCACCGTGATGAACGCCGATCGCAAGATCCGTGGCCTCATGCGGGAACGCCGTTCCATCTACAACCAGGTCACGGAGCTGACCAACCGGATCAAACAGCAAGCGCGGACCGGCTGAGCGGCCACCGGGCGGCTTCCGGAACATCGGGTTAAACAACATGCTGCGCTCGGATGTTACTGGGTAACGACAGACGTCGACAGGCGCTTTGCGCACAGCTTGTGGAAAACATTGTGGACGACAGATGGAGAGCGGGGGACAACCAGTGGGAAGAAGACGGCCCGGCATTGCCAGGCCACAGTGGGCCCATCTTCATCCCACCCGCGGGCACAGCTCCTGTGGACAAAATCCAGCTGGTGACCTGCGGAAATGGAGCTTCTCCCCAACATCCACCGCACCTATGACTATGACGGTTCTCTAACTAAAAAGAAAACAAAACCAAGTAGGTGCCCGGGGATGTGCGCATGACAGCCTCGTCGCCCGTATGCCCGTAGGCTCGCTGCTACTAAACACGGCGGGCCCAAGCGTCTATCGATGTAAGAAACTCGGTGCAGGAGGCAGTTCCCGTGAAGTTCCAGGTTGAGCGAGACGTACTCGCTGACGCCGTCGCCTGGACGGCCCGCGCCTTGCCCGCCCGCCCGGCCGTTCCGGTGCTGGCCGGCATGCACCTCGCGGCCGCCCAGCAGCTCACTCTGTCCACGTTCGACTACGAGGTCTCGGCTCAGGCCACCGTGCCGGTGATCACGGATGAGGAGGGCACGGTACTGGTCTCCGGCCGGCTCCTGGCTGAGATCGTCCGTAGCCTCCCGGCCCGTCCGGTGGAGATGAGCACAGAAGGGACCCGGACCACCCTGAAGTGCGGCAGCGCGGTCTTCACGCTGATGACCCTGCCCGACGATGAATACCCGACGCTGCCGGGCATGCCACCGGAGGCCGGGGCGATCGGCGCGGACGTCCTGGCCTCAGCGATCAGCCAGGTGGCCATCGCGGCGGGCCGCGACGACACACTGCCCGCGCTCACCGGGATCCGGATGGAATTCGCCGCAGACACCGTGACCCTCGTCGCCACCGACCGGTACCGGCTCGCGGTCCGCGAACTGCACTGGCAGCCAGCCAAGCCGGACATGTCGGCCGCGGTCCTGGTCCCGGCGCGGGTCCTCGTGGACGCCGCCCGATCGCTGACGACGGCTGCCGAGGTGTCCATCGCCCTGACCATGCCCGGCGACGACGGCTCCCAGGGAGAGGGCATCATCGGATTCGACGGGGGCGGCCGGCAGACCACGACGCGGCTGCTCGGCGGCGAGTATCCGCGGTACCAGACGCTACTGCCGAGCGAGTTCAACGCCGTCGCGGAGCTTGCCGCCGCACCCTTTGCCGAGGCGGTCAAGCGGGTGGCCCTGGTGGCCGAGCGGAATACCCCCGTCCGGCTGGCGTTCGCCGCTGGCGAGCTCGTGCTGGAAGCCGGGGCCGGCGACGAGGCCCAGGCGGTGGAGACCCTCGAGGCGAGCTTCGACGGCGAGGATCTGCAGATCGCCTTCAACCCGCAGTACCTGCTGGACGGGCTGAGCGCCATCGACTCCGACACGGCCCGGGTTTCCTTCACCACGCCGACCCGGCCGGCGGTGGTCACCGGCAAGCGCGGCGAGGACGGCCCGCCGGACTACCGGTACGTGCTGATGCCCATCCGGTCGGCGGGTTAGCCGGGCCGGGTGCCCTGTCCCGGATGCGCGGCTCAGTAGCGGAGCACCGTGCGCCGCTCCCCGGCAGTAACCTCTACAGCCGTGCACCTAACACGGCTCGCTCTCACCGACTTCAGGTCCTATGCTTCGGCTGACCTGATGCTCGCGCCGGGAGTGACGACGCTGAGCGGGCCGAACGGTGAGGGAAAGACCAACCTGGCGGAGGCCATCGGCTACGTCGCCACGCTGGGCAGTCACCGGGTCGCGACGGATGGCCCGCTGGTCCGGCAGGGCGCTGACCGGGCCATCCTCCGGGCCGCTGTCACATCGGCCCAGGGGAACGCCCTGGTCGAGATCGAAGTCAACCCAGGCCGGGCGAATCGGGTACGGCTGAACCGGGCGCCGTTGCCGCGGCCCCGCGAAATCCTGGGCGTGCTCCGCGCCGTGCTCTTCGCACCGGAGGACCTGGCCCTGGTCAAGGGGGATCCGGGGGAACGGCGGCGATTTCTCGACGATCTTCTGGTCGCCACAGCACCCCGTTACGCTGCGGTCCGCACGGACTACGAACGGGTCGTCCGCCAGCGGACGGCGCTGCTGAAGTCGGCGGCCACCCGCATGCCACGTGGCCGGCCCGGCGGCCCTGCAGCCGGGACCCTGCCCGAGGCTATGGCCGCCACCCTCGAGGCCTGGGACGACCAGCTCGCCCGCGCCGGAGCCGAACTTCTCACCGCGCGGCTCTCGCTGGTCCGGGCTCTCCGGCCGCACATAGCGGCCGCCTACGCCGCCGTCTCCGGGGACCGGGGGCCGGCCGACGTCACCTACCGGTCCTCGTTCCCGCTGGCTGCCCTGGACGGCGCAGCGGGCCACGACGGGGTGGCGGAGAAGAGCACCGATATCGAGGTGGCCATGCGGGAGGCGCTCCAGCAGGCCCGCCCGCAGGAACTGGAGCGCGGAGTCTGCCTGATCGGGCCGCACCGCGATGAACTCGAGCTGCGCGTCGGCGACCTGCCCGCCCGCGGCTACGCCAGCCACGGGGAGTCCTGGTCGCTCGCGCTGGCCCTCCGGCTGGCAGCCTACGAGCTGCTCCGCGTGGACGGGGACGACCCGGTGCTGATCCTCGATGATGTCTTCGCCGAGCTCGACGCCGGCCGCCGGGACCGGCTGGCCGCACTGGTGGGCGAGGCCGAGCAGGTGGTCGTGACCGCTGCGGTTCTCGTCGACGTGCCGGTCGGCCTCACCGGGGCGAGGTACGACGTCGCCAACGGGAAGATCACCCGTGCCGACTGACGCCGATCCGGCTCTGGTGCCGCGTGCGGAACGGCTCCGCCGCGCGGGCGCCGCGCTGGCCGACGTCATCGCTGACGCCCGGGCGCGGGGGGACTGGCCCACCACGGGGCGCCCGGGTGCCCCGGGCCAGGGCGCAGCGGGAGCCGCCGGCCAGCTGCCGGGTGACGCTTCCTCCCGCCCGCGCCGGGCGCGCCGGGACGACCCCCAGCCGCTCGCCGCCGCCATCGGCGGCCTGCTGTCCGACCAGGGCTGGAAGGAACAAGCCGCGGTCGGTTCGGTGTTTAGTAACTGGGCCCAAATTGTGGGGCCCGACCTCGCCGCCCACACTCGCCCGGACGGCTTTGCCGACGGCGAGCTCGCGGTCGCGGCCGACTCGACCGCTTGGGCCACGCAGGTCAGGCTGCTCGCATCAGCGCTGGTCCGCAGGCTCAATTCCGAGCTGGGTGAGGGCACCGTCCGCCGGGTCAAGGTCAGGGGGCCGGCTGGCCCCCGGCAGCGTGGCGGATGGCGGGTCCCAGGAAGCCGGGGACACGGCGACACGTACGGTTAGGAACGCCCGTGTCACCCCGAATTCCCAGCTAGAATAGGGGGTACGCGCACACTAAGGCACCGGGGGTGTCTCGCGCGCGCTTCAGCAGGATGGAGTTCCCACTTGTCATATGATGCACGCTCGATCACGGTACTGGAGGGGCTGGAGGCCGTCCGGAAACGGCCTGGCATGTACATCGGCTCCACCGGGGATCGCGGGCTTCACCACCTCGTGCAAGAAGTCGTGGACAACTCGGTCGACGAGGCGCTCGCCGGGTACTGCGATGCGATTGCGGTCACCCTGCTGCCGGACGGGGGCGTCCGGGTGCAGGACAACGGCCGCGGCATCCCGGTCGACATGCACCCGGTGGAGAAGCGGCCCGCGGTCGAGGTCGTGCTGACCACACTGCACGCGGGCGGCAAGTTCGACGCCAAGTCCTACGCGGTGTCCGGCGGCCTGCACGGGGTTGGCGTCTCGGTGGTGAACGCCCTGTCGTCGCACCTTGACCTCGCGATCCGCCGGGACGGGTATGTGTGGCGGCAGTCCTACGAGCGCGGTGCGCCGATCGTGCCGCTGGCGCGCGGCGAGGAGTCGCCGGATACCGGCACGATCACGACGTTCTGGCCGGATGCCACGATCTTCGAGACCACCACCTGGAACTTCGAGACGCTGTCCCGGCGGCTCCAGGAGATGGCCTTCCTCAATCGCGGTCTCACGATCACGCTCACCGACGAGCGCCCGGACGCCGACACCGCCGACGCCGACATCGACAGCGCTGGCCCGCGAGTCGTGACGTACCTGTACAAGGGCGGGATCTCGGACTTCGTCCGGTACCTCAACTCCTCCAAGGAGCCGGTGCACGCCTCGGTCATCGACTTCGGTGAGGACGGGGACGGGATCTCCGCCGAGATCGCCATGCAGTGGAACGGCTCGTACTCGGAGTCCGTGCACACCTTCGCCAACACGATCAACACGGCGGAGGGCGGCACCCACGAGGAGGGCTTCCGGTCCGCGCTGACCTCGATCATCAACAAGTACGCCCGCGAGCAGAAGCTGTTGCGGGAGAAGGACGACAACCTGACCGGCGAGGACGTGCGCGAGGGCCTCACCGCGATCGTGTCGGTCAAGCTGGCCGACCCGCAGTTCGAGGGGCAGACCAAGACCAAGCTCGGCAACACCGAGGCCAAGTCGTACGTGCAGAAGGTCTGCAACGACCACCTGCGCGACTGGTTCGACCGGAACCCGGGCGAGGCCAAGGACATCATCACTAAGGCCACGCAGGCGCAGCGCGCGCGGGTCGCGGCCCGCCAGGCGCGGGACCTGACCCGGCGCAAGAGCCTGCTGGAGAGCAGCTCGCTGCCGGGCAAGCTGGCGGACTGCCAGTCGTCGGATCCCGCCAAGTGCGAGGTCTACGTGGTCGAGGGCGACTCGGCCGGCGGCTCCGCGAAGGGCGGCCGCGACCCTGAGTTCCAGGCCATCCTGCCCATCCGGGGCAAGATCCTCAACGTGGAGAAGGCCCGGATCGACCGGGTGCTGAAGAACAACGAGGTCCAGGCGATGATCACCGCGCTGGGCACCGGTATCCACGACGAATTCGACATGGCCAAGCTGCGGTACCACAAGATCATCCTGATGGCCGACGCGGACGTGGACGGTCAGCACATCCGGACGCTGCTGCTGACCCTGCTGTTCCGGTTCATGAAGCCGCTGATCGAGGCGGGGCACGTGTACCTGGCCAACCCCCCGCTGTACAAGATCAAGTGGGAGGGCCGCGGCAACGCCGACGAGTACGCGTACAGCGATGCCGAGCGGGATCTGCTGATCGAGGCCGGGATCGCGGCGGGCCGTAGGGACCCGCGCCCGCGGGACGGCGTGCAGCGATTCAAGGGTCTGGGTGAGATGAACGCCACCGAGCTGTGGGAAACCACGATGAACCCGGCCCGCCGCGTCCTGTCTCAGGTAACGGTGGACGACGCGGCTCAAGCCGATGAACTGTTCACCGTGCTGATGGGCGAGGACGTCGAGGCGCGGCGCTCCTTCATTCAGCGCAACGCCAAGGACGTTAGGTTCCTCGACATCTGACCGCGTCCGGCGCAAGCACTTCGGGCCGCGTGAGCAGCGCGGCCTTTACTGAGAACAGGAACGTTTAGTGACTGACGTGACCACCGAGGGCGTTCCGTCGCCACAGCATGACCGGACCGAGCCGGTCGACATCGAATTCGAGATGCAGCGCAGCTACATCGACTACGCGATGTCGGTCATCGTCGGCCGGGCGCTGCCGGACGTGCGAGACGGCCTCAAGCCGGTGCACACGCGGGTCCTGTACGCGATGTACGACGGCGGCTACCGTCCCGAGCGCGGTTACTCGAAGTGCTCGCGGGTGGTCGGCGACGTCATGGGCCAGTACCACCCGCACGGTGACAGCGCCATCTACGATGCCCTGGTCCGGCTCGGCCAGGACTGGTCGATGCGTTACCCGCTCATCGACAGCCAGGGCAACTTCGGCTCGCCGGGCAACGACCCGCCTGCGGCCATGCGGTACACCGAGTGCCGCCTGGCCCCGCTGGCCATGGAGATGCTGCGGGACATCGACAAGGAGACCGTCGATTTCCGCCCCAACTACGACGGCCGGTCCGCCGAGCCCGTTGTACTGCCCGCCCGGTTCCCGAACCTGCTCGTCAACGGGTCCGAAGGCATCGCGGTCGGCATGGCGACCAAGATCCCGCCGCACAACCTGCGTGAGGTCGCTGAGGGCGTCAAGTGGTACCTGGAGAACATCGAGGCCTCCGACGAGGACCTGCTGGATGCGCTGATGGCCCGGATCAAGGGCCCGGACTTCCCGACCCGCGGGCTGATCGTCGGCCGCCGCGGCATCCAGGACGCCTACCGCACCGGCCGCGGCTCCATAACGATGCGCGCGGTCGTTGAGGTCGAAGAGGACCAGCGCGGTCGGCCCTGTCTGGTCGCGACCGAGCTGCCGTTCCAGGTCAACCCGGACAACCTGGCGTCCAAGATCGCCGAGCTGGTCAAGGACGGCCGGGTCACCGGCATCGCGGACGTCCGGGACGAGACCAGCCTGCGCACCGGGCAGCGCCTGGTCATCGTGCTGAAGCGGGACGCGATCCCGAAGGTCGTGCTGAACAACCTCTATAAGCACACCCAGCTGCAGGACACCTTCGGCGCCAACATGATGGCGCTGGTCGACAGCGTGCCGCGGACCCTCCGGCTGGACCAGTTCATCAGGTACTGGGTCGCGCACCAGATCGAGGTCATCATCCGGCGGACCCGGTACCTGCTGCGTAGGGCGCAGGAGCGGGCGCACATCCTGAGCGCACTGCTGAAGGCGATCGACCGGATCGACGAGGTCATCGCGCTCATCCGGGGCAGCGCCTCGGCTGCCGCGGCGCAGCAGGGCCTGATGGGCATGCTGGAGATCGACGAGATCCAGGCCCGTGCCATTCTGGACATGCAGCTGCGGAAACTGGCCGCCCTCGAGAGGCAGGAGCTCGTCGAGGAGTACGACGGCCTGATGACCAAGATCGCCGACTACGAGGACATCCTGGCCTCTCCCATCCGGCAGCGGACGATCGTCGCCGACGAGCTCGCCGAGATCGTGGAGCGGTACGGCGACGAGCGGCGGACCGAGATCATCGCCTACGACGGGGACGTCACCGACGAGGACCTGATCGCCGAAGAGGACGTCGTAGTCACGATCACCCACGGCGGCTACGCCAAGCGGACCAAGACCGACCTGTACCGGGCCCAGCGCCGCGGCGGCAAGGGCGTCCGCGGCGCGCAGCTCCGCACGGACGACATCGTGGATCACTTCTTTGTCACCACGACGCATCACTGGATTTTGTTCTTCACGAACAAGGGCCGGGTGTACCGCGCCAAGGCATACGAGCTGCCGGAGGCGGCGCGTGACGCCCGCGGCCAGCACGTGGCCAACCTGCTGGCCTTCCAGCCGGACGAGACGATCGCCGAGGTCCTCGCGCTCCGGGACTACCAGGTGGCTCCCTATCTGGTCCTGGCCACCAAGACCGGCCTGGTCAAGAAGTCGCGCCTGTCCGATTTCGATTCCCCCCGCTCAGGCGGCATCATCGCCATCAACCTGCGCGAAGACGACGAGGTCATAGCCGCCCGGCTGGTCGCGCCGGAAGAGGACCTGCTGCTGGTCAGCAGCAAGGCTCAGGCCCTGCGTTTCCAGGCCAGCGACGAGTCTCTGCGCCCGATGGGCCGGGCCACCTCGGGCGTCATCGGCATGCGATTCGCCGACGGCGATGAACTGCTTGACATGTACGTTTTCCGCGATGATGAGGACGTTCTGGTCGCGACAGAGGGAGGGTACGCAAAACGAACACCAGCCGATCAGTATCCTGTGAAGAACCGTGGCGGGATGGGTGTCGTTACGGCGAGGATAGTAGAAACGCGCGGGCGGCTCGTGGGCGCCCTGATGGTCCGCCCGGACGATGAGATTTTTGCCATCACGTCCGCGGGCGGCGTCATCAGGACGCGAGCCGGTGAGGTCAAGCGATCTGGCCGGCAGACCATGGGTGTCCGGCTGATGAACCTCGCGTCTGGAGACAGCGTGGTCGGGCTCGCGCGCAACGCCGAGTCGCTTGACGCGGCCGACGATGACCAGCCCGACGGTGACGCCGAGCCGCTAGCCGAAAGCGGCGACGGAGCCGGCGGGGAGTGATCCGGTAGCGAAGGGACCGCAGTTATCTGGGACGGCTGGGGTGTTTCGGGGGTGGTCTAATGCCTGATGGCCGACCGTATTCCGCCGGGCGAGGTAGCCTCAGCACGGGGACTGCAGCCGAGGATGACGGCGTGGAGCAACGCACGGACGATGCGGCGCGGCAGCCACGGGTAGCCGCGGAGGATGCCGATGCGCCTCCGGCCGAGGACGGGCAAGCTGAGATCGGCCCGCCGGCCGGTCAGGACGCTGACGAGGGCAACGGGCACGGGAGTGGGAGTGAGTCGGTCTGGAGCCCGGCCACGCTCCCGGCTGCTGACGCGTCTCGCGACCGCCCCGCGGGCCGTCAGCCGGGCGCGCCGGGCGCCAGTTTCCGGACTCCACCGGCCGACGCCGGCCAGCCAGGCACGTCTGAACGCACCTACCAGGCTGCGACCGACCGCGTATATCCGCCCAGTGCATCCGATGGCGCCTATCCGGCCGATACCGCCTATGCTGGCCCATCAGCCGGCGACGGTTACGGTTCGCCGGGCACGGAACGGGACTTTCCCGCTTCCAGCACGCAAGGTCACGACCTCCCTTCGGCGTCGGTCACCGGGCCGGATTACGGCGCTGCCCCAGCCGACAGCATTTACGGCGCCTCGGCGGAGACCCAGCGTGACCTGTCCCCCCCTCCGTACCCGGCTCAGGTGACCGCGCCGCAGCGGGCCCAGTCCGCCGATTCGCGTTCCCCGTCCGATTCGCAGCCCCTGTCCGATTCGCGGACGCAGACGGAGGCGGAGGCGGAGCGGCCGGAAAGGCCGTCACCGTGGCAGGCCGCCGCGGCACGGGTACCCCGGCCGCAATCGGTGCCGAAACGGCCAAAGGCCAAGCGGTCCGAGAAGAGCGGCGCCCCCGCCCGCCAGGCGCACCTCATGGTGTACCGGTTCGAGCCCTGGTCCGTGATGAAGTTCAGTTTCATGATCTCGCTGGCGTGCTTCGTCATCTTGTTCGTCGCGGTGACGCTGCTGTACGGCACGCTGGCGGGCCTCGGTGTCTTCGATTCGGTCCAGAAGGCCCTGTCGAACGTCACCTCCGGCCAGGGGACGTCCGGCGTGAACGTGTCGCACTACTTCTCCGCGTCGACGATTCTCAGCTACACAGCACTCCTCGGGGTCTTCAACGTGTTCCTCATTACCGCCTTCGCCACGGTCGGTTCGGTCATTTACAACCTGACGGCGCACCTCGTGGGCGGGGTCGAAGTAACGTTGCGGGAAACGGAGTGACGCGGCGTCCGGCCGGTTCGCCGTTGCGCCCCAAGTTGCGGTAACCTTTCCCGGCGTGCGCGGGTTCAGCCGCGCATCTGGGGGCTATAGCTCAGTCGGTTAGAGCGCATCCCTGATAAGGATGAGGTCGATGGTTCAAGTCCATCTAGCCCCACTCAGGTCAGAGCGTTAGCAGTCTCCGGGCCATCGCCCGCGACAACGGCAGTTGACAACATCACTGCTCCTTCGGCTGTCCTTGGAGTGGCTGTCGGCCGCTCTCCACTGATCGCGCGCCCGGAGATCCCGCACGACCTCGTGAAACTTCTTCGTGAGCATATTCGCTGATGGCATTCCGTGACGGTAACGCTGTCGAGCCCACCCGGCCCGCTGCGCTGACCGCAGGCGGTGGCCTCACGCTGACGGTGGGAGTTGCTAGGCTGCGTCATACCCGCGGCGCCGCTGGACGGCTCCGTAGCATCAAGACTTCCGAGTCCCTCAGAGTGGAAAGGCTTCACGTCGTGAAGAAGATGCTCGTTCTTGTCCTGCTAGGTCTCGGAGTGTTTGCCGTCTGGCGGAAGGTGCAGGCCGACCGGGCCGAGATCGACCTCTGGACCGAGGCCACCACGGCCGAGCTGAACTAACTCTCGCCGGGCCGGAGGGCGCGGTAGAGGAGGCATGGGTTGAGCGATACATTCCGCGTATCGCTGGTGTGCTGTGACCTCGCAGGAACGATCGTCTCCGACCGGAGCATCCTCGAAAGGGCCTTCGCCGAGGCGATCGCCACGCAGGGAGTGGTGCCCGGCACGGCGGCCTACGCGCGGTCAATGGTCTTGGTCGACCGGTCCGGAGGCCTGCCGCCCCGGGACGTTATGCACGCCCTGTTCGCCGAGAACGACGCCCAGGCGCAGGCCGCCTACCTGTCCTTCGAGCGGTCCTACCGGGCTGTGCTGGAGCGGCTGGGCGCCTGGCCTGTGCCCGGTGTGCTGGACGTCATCTCCAAGCTGTCCGGCTCGCACATCAAGGTGTGCTTTATTTCCGGGTTCTCCCGGTCGATGTCACGCCTGGTGCTCGAGCGGCTGGGCATCAGCCGTCTCGCCGATCTGACCCTCTGCCTGGATGACGCGCCCCGCGGCTGCCCCTGGCCCGACGTGGTGCTCACGGCCGTCATCCGGTTGGGCATCGGCGATGTCGCAGAGGTCGCTGTGGCCGGGGATAGTGAGAGTGTCGTCACGGCCGGGCGCCGGGCCGGCGCCCGTACCCTCATCGGCGTGACCGGAGGACGGTCTCCGCAACGGCTGCGCTCGGCTGGCGCCACTCATCTCATCGGGTCGATCACCGAACTGCCTGGCCTGCTGCTGTAACAGGTACCCTAGGAGCGCGCTTGGGGCTATAGCTCAGCTGGAAGAGCACCTGCTTTGCAAGCAGGGGGTCAGGGGTTCGAGTCCCCTTAGCTCCACCAGGCAAAACACCTCATCTCGATCACGGGCGGCCCCGCGCCGTGCCGTTAACGTGCCATTCCGCCCCGCCGTTTGCCACCTTTCGGCCGCCGTCGCGGAGCCTCATCACCGGTAGCCGGGTGACCGATCGCCTGGTCTAGAGCGTTGGCGATCCTGCGGTCCGCCGTGCTGGTCGCGTGCTGGTAGATCATCGCTGCACGGACACTGTCATGCCCCATTCGTGCCTTCAGATCGGCCAGGCTGACACCGGTTTGGGAACTGGTAGAGAGCATTGTTCGAACCCTGCGAATAGGGCTAGCTCGACGAACGGACGGTTGTGGCAGCTGCCCTC
>Ga0302320_10023647_pt1 | contig 12048 bp, 8 predicted proteins | sample Bog_T0_3_FD_202130 | JGI IMG/M metagenome (GOLD analysis project Ga0302320, IMG submission 202130) | Peat permafrost microbial communities from Stordalen Mire near Abisko, Sweden - Bog_T0_3 | ecosystem: Environmental > Terrestrial > Soil > Wetlands > Peat | place: Sweden: Abisko, Stordalen Mire...
ATTACAAAATAAAATAACTGCACTAACTATCACAGCAGTTGTTTTCACGATACGTATCCTTTAATGGTTTGCCTCTGATTATATCTATAAAGTTTGGTTTTACAATCACTTTCTCCCGCTTTATCTCCTTCCTCCAAACCACCGTCGCCGCCCATAATGCTGCGCTACTGTACCCTTGCCGAACACGGTGATCTGACCGGCGTCGTCTCGGTTAGCCCGTCTCGAAGCCGGACAGGCGCGTCTTGAGGCCTTGTTGCCGAAACTTCTCGACGGTCAGGCGATCCTGCATCAAAAACGACATGGAACTGAAACGACGACTGAACGAACGGAGTGATCGGTGATGACGGGAGATGAGGGACGTCGGAACGACCCCGGTTCCATGTCCGAGGCACTCAAGACCGCGCTTGCCGGGTTACAGGCCTTGGCGCCGTCCCTGCACCGGGCCGATGCCCACGGCAGCACTTGGGTTACGGTCGGGCTTTCCGACTTCAATCTCAAAAGCCTGTACCGGCGTGAGCCATGAACATCATCGGACTATCCTGCTATTTTCATGACGCCGCGGCCTGTCTGGTTCGCGATGGCCGAGTAGTGGCCGCCGCCGAAGAAGAACGGTTCACGCGGAAGAAGCATGACAGCGGCTTTCCCGAGCATGCGTTGCGCTACTGCCTGAAGGCGGGCGGGCTCACCGGTGCCGATCTCGACGGCGTCATCTTTTACGACAAGCCGCTGCGCAAGCTGGAACGGGCGATGGCCGCCGGCTACGCCTCGGACTCCTGTGACGAGCTGATGCGCTGGCACCTCCGGCACCTCCTCCACGAGGACCTGCTACTGACCGAGCGCGTGGCCGCGGCGATCGGCTATCAAGGCGCGCTGTCCTACTGCGACCACCACCTGTCCCACGCGGCCTCCTGCTTCTACGCCTCGCCCTTCACCGAGTGCGCGGTACTGACCGTGGACGGCGTCGGCGAGTGGGCGACCACGGCGCAGTTTCTCGGCCGGGACCGGGACCTGACGCTAGTCCGGGAAATCCGCTACCCCCATTCGATCGGATTGTTTTATTCGACGCTCACCGGCTTTCTCGGCTTCGAGGTCAACGAAGGCGAGTACAAGATCATGGGTCTTGCCTCGTACGGCCAGCCCCGGTACGTGGACCGGCTGGAAAAGCTGCTGATCCGTCATGAAGACGGCAGTTTCCAGCTCGACATGAGCTACTTTTTGTTCCTGAGCAACCGGGAGCGGATGCACAGCGAAGCCTTGGTGGCGTTGCTGGGACCGCCGCGGGGGCCGGGCGAAGCGGTCACCCAATACCACATGGATATCGCGGCATCGCTCCAAAGCGTCACCGAACAGGCGATGGTTGGGTTGGTTCGCTCGTTCCGCTCGTTCACCGATGTCCCAACCCTGGCCATGGCCGGCGGCGTCGCCCACAATGTGGTGGCCAACGCGGTGATCCGCACCGAGACCGATTTTACCCACATCTTCGTTCAACCGGCGTCCGGAGACAGCGGCGGCGCGATCGGAGCAGCGTTGTATCTCTATTATCGACAAAACGAGCGCGGCGCCGGGCGGACGCTCGCACGCTATGGGACCTGTCTCGGGCCGGCTTATGGCGACGACGAGATCACCCCGGTACTTGACGAACACGGCCTCTCGTATCGCCGCCTGGACGAGGCGGCGCTGGTGGCGCGCACCGCGGCCTTGCTGCACAAGGATCTGGTGGTCGGCTGGTTCCAGGGCCGGATGGAGTTCGGGCCGCGGGCCTTGGGCTGCCGCAGCATTCTGGCCAATCCCTGCAATCCCAAGATGAAAGACATCCTGAACGCCCGCGTCAAGTTCCGGGAGGAGTTCCGGCCGTTCGCGCCGGCGGTGCTCGAAGACCGGGCTCGGGAGTATTTCGACCTGCCCGAGGCCAGCCCGTTTATGTTGTTCACCGCCAACGTGATCAAGGGCAAGGAAGCCGAAATTCCGGCAGTGACCCATGTAGACGGCACCGCCCGGGTCCAAACCGTCAGCCGAGACGACAATCCTCGCTTTTATCGGCTGATCGAAGAGTTCGCCAAATTGTCACAGGTTCCGGTGGTGGTCAACACCTCGTTCAATATTCGGGGTGAGCCGATCGTTTGTACGCCGCGGGATGCCGTCAATTGTTTTTTGTATACCGACATCGATTTTCTGGTAATCGGTGATTATCTGGTGTCGAAGTCGTAGGTCGGAGTTAAGAAAAGGGGGCGTTGCCCCCTTAGACCCCCACCAAGGGGTGACCCCTTGGAACCCATAACGTCGATGGGTCCGTATTCGCATGCCGCTACTGGTCGATGACGCATTGGCGGCCCTGCTCCAGGACATCCGGCACGGGCGGGTCGGGCTGGTGGTCTGGGGCGTGCTGCCCCACAACGACCTGTTCCTGTGGCAATGTCCGCTGCCGGTGGCCTATTACGTAGACGACAACCCCGAGCTGTGGGGCGGCACCTGCCTGAATCGGCCGGTTCGCGACCCGGCGGCGCTCCGGGACGAGGAGCCGGGAGCGGTCGCGGTCTGTCTGCATCGCCATTTGGGGCCGTATCTGGAGCAACTCGGCCGCCATCTCGACGCCATCGGCCCGTTCCGCTACTTCGTGCCGCCCCGGATCGGCGCCGATCCCGCGGACCTGGCCGGGTTGCTGGCCGACTGGCGGCGGCGCTCCGACCGGGGCTCGGGGGTTCGCGGGGTGGCGGTGTTGTATCTGGAGCGCCTGGCGCTGGGCGGTGCCGAGGGTCAGCTCTGCCATCTGGCCGCCGGACTGGCGGACCGGGGCTGGTCGGCTACGATGGTGCTCGACCGGCCGGTGCCGCCGGACGCCGCCCGCTACGGCCGGGAACTCGACCGGCATGGCGTCGGGTGTGTCGTGATCGGCCAACCGTCGGCCACCGACTGGCACGCCCGGCTGATGGCAACGCTGGAGCCCGAGGCCGCGCGCCTCCTCCGTCCCCTACCGCCCTGGTTGCTGCCGCAAATCCTGGCGCTGATCGGGTTTTTGCGCCAGGTCCGGCCAGAACTGGCGATCGGCTTTCTGGACCGGCCCAACCTGATCCTGGGCGTGGCGGCGGTGCTGGCCGGCGTGCCGCGGGTCCTGCTCTCGGGACGCAACGTCGATCCCACCCATTTTCCCCACTTCTTCCAAGGCCAAACCGCCGACTTCCGGGTGATTTACCGGGCCTTGCTCGCCCTTGACGGGGTGTGGTTCTCGGCCAACGCCGAGGTCGGGGCGCGGTCCTACGACGCCTGGCTGGGACGGCCGGAGGGACAGACTCCGGTGATCGCCAACGCCGTCGCGACAATGACACCGCCGCGGCGTTCCGCTCGGGCCCGAGCGGCGCTGCGGGCGCGATGGGCGCTGCCGACCGAAGCGTCGCTGGTGCTGGGCGTGTTCCGCCTGGAGCCGGAAAAGCAGCCGACCCGGTTCGTGGAGGTGCTGGCCCGGCTGCGCACCCACCGTCCCGAGGTCCATGGCGTGATCTGCGGCACCGGCTCGCTGACGGCAAGGGTGCAAACGCGGGCGGACGAGTTGGGGGTCTCCGAGGCGCTCAGTCTCCTGGGAGCGGTGGACGATATCCCGGCGTTGCTCGCCGAAGCGACCCTGCTCCTGCATGTCTCGCACTTCGAGGGCACGCCTAACGTTCTGCTCGAAGCCCAATCGCTAGGGCTGCCGGTGGTCTCGACCCGCACCGGCGGCTCCGAGGCGATCCTGGCGCCCGCACTCCGACCCTATTGCCGGGAGCCCGACGACAGCGACGGTCTGGCCCAAGCCTGTCTCGCCCTGATCACCGACGACGCCCTCCGCCGCCGGCTCGCTCCGCGCCTCCGCCGCTTCATCCGCCGCCGCCATACCGTGGACCGGCTCGTGAACGAAACCTTGGCCGTGGTGGAGAGGTTTCATATCGGTGAGCGTAAAGAGTGACCCATAGACCGTTATGGGAGCTTTGCCCCCGATCCCCCACCAGGGCCTTTGCTGGACCCACCAAGGGGTGACCCCTTGGAACCCATAACGTAAGGCAGGTCCAGGATCATCATGATCCTGGTGGGGGTCAAGGGGGCAAAGCCCCCTTTTGATGCGTTATTCTTTAGGCTCGTCGGTGAACGACACTATCGCGGAACAGTTGACCGCCGCCGGCCGGTTGGCACAGCATCCGCCCGGCCAAAGCCCGGCCAAAAATGAGGAGGAAAGGCCCGCTATGCGCAGTACTCCGGCAGATCAGGTGGTGATCATCGGGGCCGGCATCGGGGGTCTTACCGCGGGCGCTCTGCTCGCCCAGCGGGGGCTTGACGTGCTGGTGCTGGAGGCCCATTCCCAACCGGGCGGCGCCTGTACCAGTTGGAGGCGGCGGGTCATCAGGGATGGCCGTGTTCTCACCTATGTTTTCGACGCCGGGGTTCAGGACATCAGCGGGGTGGTCAACCGCGGTCCGCTTTGCCAGTTGTTCCGCAGCCTGGACGCCGAAACTCGCCTCCGCTGGCTGCGGGTTCGCCATCACTACGTCCGCGACGGCCTGCACCTGACCGTACCCGAGAATGCGGCGTCCTGGGTCCACAGTCTTGGCACGGCGTTTCCCCGGGATCGGGCCGGCATCGTCGCCTTTTTCGCCGAGATGGAAGCCATCTACCGGGAGCTTTATCTCGACATCGAGCACACCGGCGGCGTGCCGGTGGCGCCGGCCGATGCCGAGGGCCGGGTCCGATGGGCCGAACGCCGTCCCCATGCCGGCCGCTGGCTGCACCGGCCGTTTGCCGAGCTACTCGACCACCACCTGTCCGAGCCGCGGCTCAAGGCCCTGCTCACCACGCTCTCGGATTACCTCACCGACGAGCCGTCGCGGCTGAGCGTCGGCGATATGGCGCCGCTGTACGGCTATTATTTCGATGGTGGCTATTATCCGGCCGGCGGCGCGCAGCGCCTGCCCGACACCCTTACAGAGATCATCACCGAGCATGGTGGCCAGGTCCGGTTGCGCAGTCCGGTAACGCGGATCGTCATCGAAAATGGACGGGTGGCGGGCGTCGAGACCGCCTGCGGCCGGCGGGTTCCGGCGTCCGTGGTCATCGCCGGCAGTGATGTTCGGACCATCCTCGAAACCATGGTCGGGCGCACGGTCCTACCTCGCCGCTATGCCGCCCGGTTGCGCGCGCTGGCGCGTGGTCCGTCGGCACTCCTGGTCAGCCTGGGGCTCGATCGCATGCCCGAGTTGCCGGCTCGGGTCTTCATCCGCCATGACGGCTTAGACTTCGGCATCGGCAATCCCAGCGTCATCGACCCGTCGCTGGCGCCCGAAGGCCACGCCGCCATGACCCTGGTGTGCCTGCGTCCCGAGGCCGAAGCGGCGGCCTGGACACGCGGGACTCCGGACTACCCGGCGCGCAAAGCGGTCTTCGCCAATCGGTTGATCGCCGCCGTCGAGGCCACCGTCTGGCCCGGCATGAGCCGCCATATCCAGTTCCGCGAGGAGGCGAGCCCGGCCAGCTTCGCCCGCTATCTTCGCACCGAAGGCGGTGCCATTTATGGCGCCGCCCGTGGCCAATGGCTGCCCGGCGTGCGCAGCCCGATTCCCGGTCTTTTACTGGTCGGCGGCGGCACCGGCACCGGGCCGGGGATCGAGGCGGTGGTGGTCTCCGGGACCATCGCCGCCAATCTGGTGTTGGATCGTTAACGAGACAAATCAGGCCGATGAGCGTAAAGAATGACCGATAGGGTATGAGGGGGGCTTTGCCCCCATAAGGTATGGGGGTCAAGGGGGCAAAGCTCCCTTGATGGGTTATTCTTTACGCTTGTCGGTATTACTTCCCAAGCGTCACCATCGTTCCAAGGAACGCCACACCGGACATGATCGCTCCGTTACCGCACATATACTGTACGTCGCTGACCGTCACGATATTCTTATAATTGCTTTTGATGTCGATCACGGCGTTAGCGCCGACTTCCCGTGCCCGATTGATCAGAGCGTCCATGGCGCTAAGGAAGCTCCACTCGCAGGCTTCTTGATCGGTCTTGTTCGAGGCATTGGTTTTCTTGTTGGTACCCCAGGTTCCGAATGTCTGAAGAACCTTCGGATGGGGCTGAGTCCCGAAGAAAAGCGGAATACTCTTGTCGAGTTTCTGTTGAGCCAACGGGTTGTTAAGGGCATGATCGAGCGGATACATGTTATGATCGTCGCGCGCCCACGCCGATGTCGCCAAGAACGAAGCCGCCAGCAACGCGATGAGCAGAACCGGTGCTTTCATGAGGCTATTTCCTTTTCATGTTCATGTTCGAAACATCGTGCTTATGCACAACCGAGATAATGTTCGACTGAACATAATCGGCCTCGTCCGGTCCGGCAACCTCAATGATGGCCAGAACGGTCGCGAGGACCCCGGCCGCCGACCGCAATCAAAGCCTGCTCGGAAGCGCTGACGGCTCACGCGGCGGCTGACTTGGACTTCTCCGGGCTTGTCGGTTAGGATCGGACCCATGCTAACCGTCGCCGAAGCCTACCGCGCCGCCGTTGTCCATCACGATGCCGGCCGTTTGGCCGAGGCCGAGGCCCTTTATCGGCAGATTCTGGAGGTCGCGCCCTCCCATGCCGGATGCCTGCACCGGCTGGGCGGGCTGGCGCTGACCACCGGGCGGTGCGATCTGGCCATCACGCTGGTCGGCCGGGCCATCGGTTTCAACGATCGGGAACCGGTTTACTTCAACACGCTCGGCAATATCTTTTTCGTCCAAGGCCGGCTCGACGAGGCCGAGGCGCAGTACCGGCGGGCGCTCGGGCTCAAGTCCGACTATGCCGGAGCCCGCTACAATCTGGGCAACGTTCTCCAGGCCCAAGGCCGACCGGCGGACGCGCAGGCCGAGTACCAGCGGGTGCTGGCGTTCGCGCCCCACCACGCCGAGGCGCTCAACAATCTGGGCGCGGTGCTGCTGGCGCTGGACCGCCCCGAAGAGGCGATCCGGCGCTTCCGGCAGGCCATCGCGGTCAGACGCGACTATGCCGAGGCCCATTTCAACCTGGGATCGGCCTTTCAGGAACAAGGGAAGCTCCCGGAGGCGGAGGCGCGCTATCGACGGGCAATCCAGCTTCGCCCCGATTATGCCGAGGGCCACAGCCGGTTGGGGACGCTGCTGTTGGAACAGGGCCAGCTTGACGAGGCGACGGCCCGGCTGGAACGGGCGATCGACCTTCAGCCCGATTATGCCGAGGCCCACAACAATCTCGGGACCGCGCTCATGGATCAGGGCCGGTTCGACGAAGCCGCGGTCCGGTTCGAGCATGCAATCCGGCTTCGCCCCGACTATGCCGAGGCCCATTTCAACCGGGCGGAACTCCCCAGTGTCCGGCCAGGCGCCGCCGATCGCGCGGCGCTCGAAGCTTTGATCGCCGAACCCGACCGCCTGCCCGTCGCCAAGGCGCCGTTCATTCACTTCGCCCTCGCCAAGGCCCTCGAAACGGCGGACGAGCCGGCCCGGGCGTTCCAACATCTGCTGACCGGCAACGCTCTGAAACGGGCCCGGATCGACTATGACGAAGCCGCCACCCATGACCTGTTCGGACACATCGCCGCCGTCTTCGACGCCGGGCTGTTCGCGCGCCGTCCGAACACCGGCATACCCTCGACGATGCCGATTTTCGTGGTCGGCATGCCGCGCTCGGGCAGTTCGCTGGTCGAGCAGATTCTGGCAAGCCATCCCCAGGTTCAGGGCGGCGGCGAACTGACCACCCTGGTGGCGGTGGCCACCGGCGTGACCGGCGGCGGCCCCCGGCCGCTCGCCTCCCCCCCAATCGCCTCCCCCACAGACATCCCGGCCCTGGACGACGCGGCCCTGGAGCGGCTGGGTCGGGCCTATCTGGCCGACCTGCCGCCATTGGCCGCCGGCAAGACCCGCCTCACCGACAAGATGCCGTACAACTTCCTCAATATTGGTCTGATCCGGCTGATCCTGCCCGGCGCCCGGATCATCCACACCGAACGCCATCCCGCCGACACCTGCGTCTCGTGCTTTTCCAAGCTGTTCCCATTCAGCCAGGCGTTCAGCTACGATCTCGGCGAGTTGGGCCGCTATTACCGGGCCTATCGCACACTGATGGCGCATTGGCGCTCGGTTCTGCCGCCCGAGGCCTTGCTTGATGTCTCTTATGAGGCGGTGGTGGACGACCTCGAAACCCAGGCCCGGCGACTGATCGCCTATTGCGGCCTGCCCTGGGACGAGCGCTGTCTGGACTTCCACCGAACCCAACGACCGGTCAGAACCGCCAGCGCGGTTCAGGTCCGCCAGCCGCTGTTCCGAAGTTCGCTCGACCGCTGGCGCCGCTTCGAGGCGTGGCTCGCGCCGCTGCTGCGGGAGCTGAACGACCCGACGCCGTTGCCGCCGGGATCGACGCTGCTAACGCCGATGACGAACCATCAGCCGGTTTGGGAACTCATGGTGGCGCGGTGCGCTTCCAATGCGGTTGACGCAACCCAAAGGACCGCGGGCGTCCCGCCCGCATAATCACCGGACCACGGGCATCTTGCCCGCATAATCACCGGACCGCGGGCGTCCCGCCCGCAAATCACTGGACCGCAGGCATCTTGCCCGCTTAGCTCAAGAGTGTGATGGGGCTTGCGAAGGGCGGGCAGGATACCCGCGATCCCGAGAGGAAAGGAGTCGCGCGATTACACCACCCCGTGGTCGCCGAAGACGTCCCTTAACTTGGCCGAGACCTGAGCATGATAGGCCTCTCCGTCGGGATGCCCGCGCCAATCCTCCACCCGTGCCGCCAGGCTCCGGGCGGTCTTCACGTCATTGACGGCATAATCGTAAAAGTGCATCTGCTTGCCGTCGAGCACGCCGTCGGCCAGACGCCGGTAAATCAAGAGGGCCGCCAGCGGTTGGGAGTCCGACAACCGCTCGGCGGCCGGGCGCAGAACCCGATAGAGATGAGTGTTCAACTCCTGAGACCGCTGATGCACCAGTTCGGCCGCGGCGGCCGGGTCGAGCCGGAGCAGCAGGACCAGGGCGCCATGGACGTCATCGTGCCGGCGGGCGAGTTCCACGGCACCGGTCCAGGCGGCCGGCCGTTCGGCTTCGGGCAGCCAGGCGAGATAGTCGTCGAGCACGCTCGAAGACAGGGTCCGGGCGAACAGGTCCCGGCGCAGGGCTTGCGCTTCCTGATGACGCCCCAGGCGTTCCAGAATCTCGACCCGCAGTCGGTCGACGTCGCTTTGCTGCCAGTCCGGAATTTTGGTCCGCTCGACCCGATCCAACGCCTCGTCCAGCCGACCGGCGGCAACCAGCCGCTCACAAATGTCCTTGACCGCGACGTCTTCGGTGCCGGCCAGCCGATGCAGCGCAATGAAGCCGTCCAGATCGCCGCGCGCCTCGGCAATCTCGATCAGGGCGCGGATCAGGTCGGGTTGCCACGGATTGCCCGTCGCCACCGCAAGCGGGTCGCGCCGGCGCCGAATCAGACGCTCCAGCGCATCAAGGCCCACAGCCCCCAAGGCATCCTTGAAGGCCGGGATGATGTCGTCCCGAACGCCACAGTCGTCCTCGGAAAACAGGGAGAACACCAACTCGGCCAGGGCGACCGGGTCGCGGTCGGAAACCGACAGCCAGGCCCGGCCGAAATCGGCCACCGCGGACCGGAAGACATCGCCGATGAAGCCGTCGGCATCGTCGGTGCGCGCAAAAACGCTCTGATCGAGCCGAAGGAACCGGTCGAACAACGCCACTGCGGCCCGGGGCTGCCGCGGTAGCAGCTCGGTCATCACCGCCTTGCGGACGTGGTCCAGCGCGTCCGCCAACACTCCACTGTCCCGATTGTCGAAGAACCGGCGGTCGTCCTCGATCGCCCCGAGCCGGTCGGCCAGCGTCGCCGCCAGCCGGTCAACCGGGCCCGCCGCCATCAGCGCGAGCCGAACCGCCTGCCCGACACCGGTGTCCCGATCGGCATGGTCCACGATCAAGGCCGCCAGCCGTGCGGCGCCAAGCGCCTCGATGGCGGCCACGGAAAACTCGACGTCGTCTCCGTCCATCATTTCCGCTTCTTATCCTGCCCGTTTTCAGCTTCGGCCATCATACGCCATCATGCCGCCGACATGTCATCCGGCAAAACTCAAGCTCCATCATACCGGCCCCAGGCGCCCCCGGCAATCCGGCCGACGGCCGGTCCAAAGCCTCGGGAAGACGCGAAAACGACTTGACACTTGTCATGAATGACATGACTTTTCGCCAAAGAAAGAGAAAGAGCGAATCTGGCGATGGCTGTGACACCGTTTTGATGGTTTTTTAGATAATATGCTTCTAGGATAGACGATCCATTGGTATGATCAGGGAACAGAGCCGCCCGTGCCAAAACGTATTTTATTCAGCGTTCCGGGCATCCTACCGGCCCTACACGGAGAATTGGGGGTTGGCACAATGCGCATCACGCTTGTCATGAAAATTACCGCTGCTATCGTGATGCTGATTGCGCTGGGACTTGGGCTGATTTCCTATCTTGGCTACGCCAAGTTTGTCAAAGTCTACCGTCAGATTGAAGAGTCCCGTTACGCCGCGGTCCTGGTCGAGTTGAAATCGGGGATCGAACTCACCTTAACCCTGGGCCTGCCGCTGACCCAACTGCCCAACCTGGGAAAGGTTCTGATCGACGGCAAGCAATCGGCCGCGGGCATTGATGATCTTGATGTGACCACGCCGGATGGCATGATCCTGTTTTCCGCCGGTGGTTCGGGTTCGGGTGCCCGGGTGCCCGTCGGCTGGCTGACCGCCGCCGCCATCGAGCCGGACGAGCCGTTGCGACGGTTTTCCGACGGTTCCCTCTCGGGTCTCTCGGCACCCATCGGCGACAGTTTCGGCCGGCAGGTCGGTGCTGACCTACGAACAGGCCGGTTCCGATGCCGTGATGGGAGAGGTGTTCGGCCGGCTCACCCGGCTGTTCGGCCTGGTGTTCGTCGCCTTTGCCGGGATCGCGGGGGTTGCGGTCTGGATTTGTTTCCGTCCGGTGGGCCGCAGCTTTGCCCGGATGACCGAATTGTTGGGAACCGCCGACACGGCTCCTCCCGTCGCTACGCCCACCGCCAACGATCTGGAGCATCAGGTGGTGGCGTTCCACCGCATCACCGAAACCGTGCGAACAACCCTTCGCAAGGCCTTCGAGCGGTTCCCGGCCCCCGAGGCCTGGTCACTGTCGGCGTTGCAGAACGATGCCGATCTGAACACCCGGCTGGCCAGCCACGGTATCATCACAGATCATCTTTACGCCGACCCGGACTTCGTCGCGCTGATCAAACGAAGCTTTCGGCGGTTTGCCGAGGTCAACGGCGACAACCGGGCGGTGCCGTGGCCAACCCCGGCGCCACCGTTGGTCCGGGCGCTGACCGACCCTGCGGTGCGCGAGCGCCTGCTGGACCATGGCCTTGATGCCGATGACCTGCTCGACGATCCGGCGTTCGCGGCCCTGGCGGCGGGGCTGCCCGACCCGGCCGCAGGGTCGCCCAAGAGGAGTGCGGCATGACCCGAGCCGTCGAGGATACCGGCTTTACCCGCCGCATCAATCTCCAACTCGTAACGCTCACCCTGGTGTTGTTGATTGCCGCGGCGGGTCTGTTCTCATGGGGTGCGGTGCGGGTATTCGGCGACGCGCTGACCCCGGCGCTCACCGAAAAATCCGCCACCATCGGCGACATCGTGGCGCACCAGATCGGCGCCGAGGTGGCCTTGGGGGTTCCGTTCGACCAGATTCCCGGCGTCGAGGAGTTCCTCGCCCCCCTCATCGCCGCCCACCCCGAGACCGCCTACATCGCCATCACCGACCGCGACGGCCGGATTCTTTATGCCAGCGGTCCCCACCTCAACACCGCCCGTCCGTTGCTGGGCACCCTCGGGCCGGGTCGAACCGAGGCCGGATCGAGCAAACTCGGGACGTTTTGGGACACCACCGTTCCGGTGGCAGGTCTTAATGCCGCCGTACCGGCAGCGGGCGTTCCGGTGGCAGGTCTTAATGCCGCCGTACCGGCAGCGGGCGTTCCGGTGGCAGGTCTTAATGCCGCCGTTCC
>Ga0302320_10023648_pt1 | contig 12047 bp, 8 predicted proteins | sample Bog_T0_3_FD_202130 | JGI IMG/M metagenome (GOLD analysis project Ga0302320, IMG submission 202130) | Peat permafrost microbial communities from Stordalen Mire near Abisko, Sweden - Bog_T0_3 | ecosystem: Environmental > Terrestrial > Soil > Wetlands > Peat | place: Sweden: Abisko, Stordalen Mire...
TCCAAATCTACAATCACCGGCGCCCAGGAAATGTTCTGCACCACTCGTTGCATCGAGTGGAACGCATCCGGCACCGGCAACGCCGCGAGATCGCGCACTTGGACGGCCACCAGTTCGGGGTGTTGCTGAAGCTGGGACACGGGCCCCTGCAGCCCGCGATAATAATCAAATTGCGTCAACACCAGTTTCGGCGGCTGCAGTCGGATCAGGGCATCCACCTCAACGTCGGTCAGCCGTCGGGCATGGTCAAAGTACCAGTCGGAATTGATGGCGTTTTTGACCCCCATTGCGGCGGCCTCATATAAAAATGCGGAAGACACCAACACGGGCCGGTCGGAATTTGTGAATGGTTTCAACTCGGTCTGCACGGCCGCCTGGGCGCTCTGATAACTGTTCTTCCATGCGCAGGCAGCGCCCCAGGTGGACATGCCAATCGCGCGCACGGAGACCAGCAACACGCACCCCGTCAGCGCCACTCCCAGCAGACGTTTGTGGTCAGGAAAGTATTTCTGTGCCAATGCCAGTAACCCTGCCGCCAGAATAACCTGGGTAAAGATTGCGTACATCACATAATTCGGCGCCAGCAACGTCATGGCCGCGGCCAGCAGCACCCAGCCCATGGCGAAAATTCCAGCAACCAGCGCAACCCAGATGGATTCTGACGAAATAATCTCCCGGCGACGTGCGGCCACCACCGGCAGCGCCGCCAAACCCAGCAAGAACACCGGCATGTCACGGCCCAACTTGAGCAAATCAACGCCGTGCGGCGCGTGCAGGCCCGTCGTGAGGACCGATTGTTGTTTCGCGCTCTCCATGAACCCTGCCCACCACAGCGGCTCCGCCTTGGCGATAATGTAAGTGATAATGCCAAACAACACTGCCGCGACGATGAATGGCACAAACCAGTTAATTTTCCGCCGCCAGATACAGGCCGCCGCGCATGCCAGAAAACCCACGCCAAAAAAATACGCACCGACGATGACCGAGGTATAAAGTGCCAGCAGCAAGGCCAGCGCAAGTCCCGCAGCGGTGCCGGCGCTGAAGCGGTCGTTGGAAATCTGGCACGCCACGAGCCACAGGGACGCCAGGCCAAAGACAAATGCCAGGCTTTCCGGACGGTCGTCAAACGTCAAGCCGAACAGCAACAGCACTGCGACCGCATAACCCGCCCCAGCCGGAAAGAATCTCTTTATTATCGCCACCGTCAAAAACCCGGAAATCGCGAACAACGCGAGGTGCATGGCCATCGCTGAAACCAGGCTCGTGCCAAACAGCTTCATCCAGACCAGCAGCGCGCCTTGATAGACCGGCGGATAGGTCGAATAGATTTCTTTTCCCGAAATCGGGAACACGACCGCGAGGCTGGGGTTGCAATAGTGGCCGTTAAGCAAAAAGTTCACCACTCCGCCATCGTATGCAAATGCGTCCACATCCGGAACCGGCTGCATGGTGAAAACCAGCAGCAGGATGCGCCATAGCAAGACCAGTCCGAGGATGAAGAAGGGGTTCTGAAACCGGAATTTCACGGCGATACCGTAGTTGAAGTCTTGCCAGCAGCCAAGCTATTCCGCCAGCATACCGCTGACATGGCCGATAACCAGAACGTTCCGCTCGTCGTTGACCTCGATGGGACAGTCATTCTCACCGACATGCTGTGGGAATCCATGGCGCGGTTGCTGCGGCGCAATCCCCTGGCCATTTTCCAAATCCTGTACTGGTGGACCCGGGGCCGCGCCTTTCTCAAACAGGAACTCGTCGCCCGCGTCCAGGTGGATCCGGCCACCCTGCCCTATCAGGTTTCATTTCTTGACTGGCTGCGGAAAGAAAAGAGTTCCGGGCGTAAAATCATCCTCGCCACCGCCTCCGACCTCAAAATGGCGCAGCCCATTGCCGAACGCCTGGGGTTGTTCGATGAAATTCTCGCCAGCGACGGCAAAACGAATTTACGCCGGGAAAACAAACGCCTCGCGCTCGTGAAGAAATTCGGCGAACGCGGCTTTGATTACGCCGGCAATTCCAAGGATGATCTCCTGGTCTGGCCCAGTGCCCGTATGGCTATCGTCGTCAACGCCTCCGCCGAGGTGCTCCGGGAAGCGGGCAAGATCACCGAGCTCGGCCCTTCATTCTGCGACGGGTATTTCCGGCATGAAGTCGGCAAAAGATTTTTGTTTGAACTGTTCTGGCGCAGCGGCTATCTGGCCGCCGCCGGTGCGGGCCTGCTGCTGGCGCTTGCCTTCCCGAAATTCAGCGTGGCGGGGCTCGCCTGGATTGCACCGGCCTTGATGCTGGCCGCCGCATACGGCAAGTCCGGCGGTGACGTTTTCCGCGTGGGCTATGTCAGCGGCCTGACTTTCTGGCTGGCCTCACTTTATTGGCTGCTCCTCATGCCTGCGCCTTTTTACCTCGTTACACTCGGGTGGGTGGCGTTGTCGGCGTTTATCGCGCTCTATTTCGGCGTGTGGGTGTGGTTTGTTGCCCAAACATCCCCCGGGACGCCAGGGTTATCGTACCCACAGATTAATGGCGAACCAGGCCAGTCCGCCGGCCCGGCGGATTCTTGGGCCGGACGGACATTGTGGTCGCTCGCCGGAGCCGCAGCCTGGGTCGCGCTGGAAATGGTTCGCGAACGTTTGCTGGGCGGTTTTCCCTGGAGCTTTCTTGGTGTCTCCCAATACCAGCTTGTGCCGCTCATTCAGATCGCCGCGTTCACGGGCGTTTACGGCGTGTCCTTTCTGATCGTCTGGTTTTCGCTCGCATTATTTTCCGCCGGGCGGCTGATTCTTCAGCAACCGTCCCGCCGCTATGTCTGGCAGGCGGAAATTATGTTCCCGCTGCTTGCTGTTCTCGGTTGTTATATGGGCGGCTTTTTCGCCACGCACAACCTGACGCCGGCAGAAAATTCACTGCGCGTCACCGCGGTCCAGCCAAGCGTGCCACAAACGCTGATCTGGAGTTCCAGCGAGGATGCCCGCCGGTTTGCGGATTTGCTCCAGATGTCGCAACGCGCGCTCGACCAACAATCGAATGCCACCGAACTGCTCGTCTGGCCGGAATCCGCCGTGCCGGGGATTGACGACCCGACCTACCTGGCCATCAACCAGTTCGTGCAGTCCAATCACATCTGGCTCATTCTCAATGGCGACGATGTGGAATTTCACCCGACCGCCACCAATTATTTCAACGCCGCCTTTCTCGTTGGACCCGATGGCCGGTGGCGGCAGGCGTATCATAAACGCGACCTTGTCATCTTTGGCGAATATGTCCCCTTGGTGCGTTGGCTGCCTTTTTTGAAATGGTTCACGCCAATCCAGGGCGGCTGGACGGCGGGTGACAAGCCGGTGACCTTCGAATTGGAGCGTCGGCCTCCGACCCGGCCGGCCGGCACAATTCAAATTACCTCCCAGCCGGACGTCGTTGAACCCACCACCGTCAAATGCGCGCCGTTGATTTGTTTTGAAGACACCTTCCCGGACTCCACGCAGGATTCGGCGCAGGACAACTTGGATTTTCTCGTAAATCTAACGAACGATGGCTGGTTCGGCCGCAGTGCCGAGCAACGCCAGCACATGGCCAATGCCGTATTTCGCACGGTCGATAACGGACTGCCCCTGCTCCGTTGCAGCAATAACGGCGTTACCTGTTTGATTGACCGCTACGGGCACCTGCAGGAAGTTTTCCGTGACGAGCAAAACACCGAATATGGCCCGGGAGCGCTCACGGTGGATATTCCCCTGCCGACTTCCGCCGAAAAATCTGCGCCCACTTTTTACAACCGCCACGGCGACCGGTTTGGCTGGGCTTGTGCGATCATTGCCGTGCTGTTGCTGGTGCGCAAAAATGTTTTTGCTCGTAAATCCTAAATCGTAAACCGTAAATTCCCTCAGTGCCGCCATTCGCCGACGAACTCAATCAACGCCTTGCCGCCTTGCGCGAACAGGGTCTCTGGCGGGAATTGCGCCGCGTGGATTCCGCCCCCGGCCCGCGCATAAAAATCGGCGGCCAAACGCTCCTGAATTTTTCCTCCAACGATTATCTCGGTCTGACCAACCATCCGGCCCTGAAAGAAGCAGCCATCAAGGGCATTGAAAAATTCGGCGCTGGCGCGGGCGCATCGCGTCTGGTTTGCGGCTCGTTGGCGCCGTTTCATGATCTGGAAGAAGCGCTCGCAGATTTTAAGAAAACCGAAGCCGCCCTCACTTTTTCCACCGGTTACGCCGCCGCCCTTGGCACCATCACCGCGCTGGTGGGCAAGGAAGATATCATTATTTTAGACAAGCTGGTCCACGCCAGCATTGTGGACGCCGCAAAACTGTCGGGCGCAAAACTCCGAATTTTTGCCCACAACGATTTGGAAGATCTCGAAGATAAATTGAGGTGGGCGACGTCTGGTTCTCACCCCTCGTCACCCGTCACCCGTCATATCCTGATCATCACCGAGAGCATATTCAGCATGGATGGAGATGGCGCGCCGTTGAAAGAAATTGTCGTGCTCAAAGAAAAATACGGCGCCTGGCTGATGGTGGATGAGGCTCACGCGACCGGCATCATCGGGACGAAGGGGCGCGGACTGGCGGACGAACTGGGGGTCAGCTCGCGAATTGAAATCCAGATGGGCACGCTGGGTAAGGCGCTCGGCGCGAGCGGGGGTTTCATTTGCGGCAGCCGTCCGCTAATTGATTATCTGATCAACCGCGCGCGTAGTTTCATTTTCTCGACCGCACCGGTCCCCGCCGCCGCCGCCGCCGCCGCCGCTGGTATTGAAGTCGCCCAATCTGCCGAAGGCGAAACGCGCCGAACTCAACTCCGGCAGCTTGTAAGTAAGCTCAACTCAGAAATCGGCAACCGGCACCCGGCCATGCCGGGCGCCATTATTCCGCTCCTGCTCGGCGACGAAAATAAAGCCCTTGCGGCCGCTTCCCGGTTGCGCGAAAACGACTTTTTTGTTCCCGCCATTCGTTATCCAACGGTCGCCCGGGGTGCCGCACGCCTGCGCATCACTTTGACCGCCGCTCATTCCACCGACGACGTGGCGTCCCTGGTTCGCGCTCTGGAACCCATCGTAAATCTTGTATCGTAAATCGTAAATCCAATGCCTTCACTCGCAAAATTGGATCAAAAATTCGTCTGGCATCCCTTCACCCAGATGCGGGATTGGCTGCGCCGCGAGCCGGTTGTCATTGTTGAAGGCCGCGGCGCGGTGTTGCGCGACGCGAAAGGCCGCGATTATCTGGACGCGAATTCGTCCATTTGGACCAACCTGCACGGCCATCAGCATCCAAAAATTAACGCCGCCATTCAGCGGCAGTTGAAAAAAATCGCCCATAGCTCCGCCTTGGGGCTGGCGAACGAACCCGCTTCATTGCTGGCCGCCGAACTCGTGAGATTGGCCAATGCGATTTACGATTTGAAAGGCAACGCGGCACGTAAATCGCAAATCGCAAATCGTAAATTGGCCAAGATTTTTTTCGGCGACGACGGTTCAACCGCGCTCGAAGTGGCCTTGAAGCTGGCCTATGAATTCACGCGCCGCACTCGCGGCCCGAAAACCAAACCCCGTTTTCTATCACTGGACGGCGCGTATCACGGCGATACCATTGGCGCGGTCTCCCTCGGCCACATTGATTTGTTTCACCAGGCCTACGGCCGGATGCTGTTCCACACCGACAAGGTAATGGCCCCGTATTGTTATCGCTGCCCGTTCAACCGAGCCAAGCCGGAGCGCGACGATGCACGGAATTACCGAAAATGCCGCTGGGAATGCGTCAGTCTGGTGGAACGAAAATTTGCGGTGCAGAAGAAAAAGGGCAACCCGTACGCCGCGTTTGTGTTTGAACCATTGATGCAAGGCGCTGCGGGCATGATTCCGCAGCCCGCCGGCTGGCTGGGAAAAGTGGCCGAAATCGCCCGCAGCCACGGCGCGCTGCTCATAGCGGATGAAGTGATGACGGGATTTGGGCGCACAGGCAACGGCACCTCCGGCGCCACGCTGTTCGCGAGCCATCACGAAGGCGTGCAGCCTGATTTTCTGTGCGTGGCCAAAGGCCTCACCGGCGGTTATCTTCCCATGGCCGCGACACTAACAACGCAGAAAGTTTTCGACGCGTTCCTGGGCGAATACGAGGAATTCAAGACGTTCTTCCATGGCCACAGCTTCACCGGCAACCAGCTTGGCGCGGCGGCATCACTCGCCAGTCTCGATATTTTGCGAAGCCCAGCCTCGGAGCGCGCGCGGGCGGAACTGCAAAAAAACCTGCACCACGAATTACAATCTCTGTGGCGGCTGCCGAACGTAGGCGACATCCGGCAGGTCGGCCTGATCGCTGGCATTGAACTCGTAAAAAACTGGCGCACGCGTGAGCCCTTTGCATTGCACGAGCGGGCGGGCATCCGCGTTTGCGAAGCCATGGCCCGGCGCGGGGTCCTGACTAGACCGGTGGGGAACGTGATTGTGCTCATGCCCCCCTATTGCACCACCAGGCTCCAACTTCAGAAAATGATCTCCACCCTGGCCGAAGGCATCGAGGCGCTTGCGGCACCACGGCACGGTAAAACCGCCTGACGGATATTGACTGCAAGGAATAATTGCTCCACTCCATGTCACCGAAATGTAACAGATTGAAATATTTTCCTGTAATTTTTCGCTCGCAAAACATCGCCCTTTTGCCTAGATTGTTGTCTCAGCATCGAGGCCTTTATTCTTATGAAAAAATATCTGGTTGAATTCATCGGCACGTTTCTGTTCGTACTGGTGGTGGGCATGGTCGTCATTGGCCACGATCCAAACAACTTCATGCTGCCGGTGGCGATTGGCTCCACGCTCATGGTTATGGTGTATGCCGGCGGCCACGTTTCGGGCGGCCATTACAATCCCGCCGTCACCCTCGCCGTCTGGCTCCGCGGCCGCTGTGCCACGGCGGAAGTTCCCATTTATTGGCTTTCGCAAATCCTCGGCGCCTTCGCGGCATCGTTCGTCGTGATGTATCTCAAGGGCAACACCACGGCGACCCCGGCGGACATCCCGACCGTTCCCGCGCTAGTCGCCGAATTCATCGGCACCTTCGCGCTTTGCTACGTGGTCCTCAACGTCGCCACCGCCAAGGCCACCGCGGGCAATTCCAACTACGGTCTCGCGATCGGATTCACCGTGGTCGTCATGGCCTATGCCCTTGGCGGGATTTCCGGCGGCGCCTTCAATCCCGCCATCGCCACCGGCATCACGCTCATGCACATCGAGAAGATGGCCAACATCTGGATTTATCTTGCCGGCGACTTTGCCGGGGCCGCGATCGCGGCACTGGCATTCAAGGTCATCAACCCGGAAGACAAATAATTCCAGCCGCCCGCCCCCGCCCCGCTGCCGCCTGTGACTTTCCTCACCGAAACAACGGGCGGAACTTTGCTCGCGGTCAAACTCGATCCGCGCGCATCCAAAAATGAAATTGGCGATGCGCTGGGCGCTGAATTGAAAATCAAGGTCACTGCCCCGCCCGTGGACGCCGCCGCCAATCAGGCCTTAATCGAATTACTGGCGGAAAAGCTTGGCTGCTCCCGGGGCAAGGTGGAATTGATTCGCGGCCGCACTTCCCGGCACAAAACGGTCATGCTTCATGGTTTCACCGCGGACGAAGCACGCATTAAAATCCTCGGCAGGCCAGATTGAGCGACTGTCCGTCAAATGGGGTGCGGGCGACCCGCTCTTCGCCGGAACAATTCAGTGCGACCACAGTTGAACAGAGATAAAAATCTGGGTGGAAAAGCTGTTCTACTCACCAGTGCGCCGGTTTTTGCGGCCCTGAAACGTCTCCGTATCTGTGCCCATTTGGTTGAACCGAATTGTGCCATGCCCCCGATAAAAGTGATAAAAAGCAGTTGCAACAAATATAAAATTGTTATAATTTAGTCCAGTGTTGCAGTATTTGTTATTTGACATGGGCTGATCGGTGGTGACGATGGGATGAAGCAGTGGCGGGAAGACCGTTGGGGAGCGCACGCCCCAGCGTGCCGCCGTTGCCTTTGAGTCACCATTTTCTCCGCCTCCATATTACGCGCCCCGCCGCCGCCTCGCTCCAATTTGACGTGACCATGTGCTTGCGTTTGGTTTGCGGGGTTTCAAATCTACTTGTGATTGAAAATGAGACAGCAGAACACTAAATAACACTAAATAACACAAAGTAACATCGTAAAAAAAATATTTCGTTTCCCACCTCAAGGTGTTCTTTTCGTTCCCAGCGGTCTGGCAAAAGATCTGTGCCCGTCTGTGGTTAACGTTCGGTTCAACCGCATCGTGCCAGCTTCGGCAACGCCCATTCACTTGGTCACAAAAGGCCGCAGGCGATCGGCCAGCAGTTTGTAACCGGCCGCGTTGAAATGCAATTGATCGGCCACGAATAATTCCGGCCGCAGCTTGCCATCAGGCCCAAAAGCAATGTCGTAATCCTCGATGTATTTTAAATACGGCTTGTCCCGGACAAAAGCAGCGACCATGGCATTCAACGCCAGCTCCTTCTCGTGTTGTTTCCAGCGGGACGGAGTGGCGTTCCACGAAATGAAATAGATTTCCGTGGCCGGCAGGTTCGAATGGACCAGCGCCGTAAATTCCTGATAATCGGTGAAGACCTGTTCCGCCGATTTGCCCGCCCAAAGATCGTTGCCGCCCGCGCGGAAAAAAATCTTCGCCGGCGCGTAAGGGAAAATGATCCGGTTCGCAAAATGGGTGGAATCCACAATTTCCGAGCCCCCAAAACCCCGGTCAAACACCGGCTGGCCCGGAAAATCCTGCTGCAGCGTCTTCCATCGCGCAATCACCGAGGAACCGATAAATTCGATCCCGCCCTTCGGGGGCGGATTGGTGGCATCCATCCGCTCGTAGGCGGAAATCTCCCGCTCCCACATGGCATAATTACGATTCGTGTCGGCGGCCTTCACATTTAACCATGGCGACAGCAGAAACAACGCGCACGCAACAATTAATTTCATGAATTGAATGATAACCGGTGACCGCAAATTTGTCTCCCGTTTTCGGGCTGCTCTGTTATATTGTTCGACTGGCAGTACAACATTTTGCATGACATCAAAACTATTTTCCGAACTCGGGCTTTCGCCCGAAATTCTTCAGGCCGTTGAAAAACTGGGCTTCGAAAAGGCATCACCCATTCAAGCCGAGGCCATCCCCGTGCTGATGACCGGCAAAGACGTCGTGGGCCAATCCATGACCGGCTCCGGCAAGACGGCGGCCTTTGGCATCCCGGCGGTGGAAAAAGTGGACCCCGCCAAGCGCGAAGTGCAGGTGCTCATCCTCTGCCCCACGCGGGAACTCGCCATCCAGGTATCTGAGGAAATTCACAAGCTGGCTTTGTTCAAGCGCGGCATCCAAGCGCTGCCGATTTACGGCGGCCAGTCCTATGAACGCCAGTTTTATGGCCTGAAACAAGGAGCACAGATCGTCATCGGCACCCCGGGCCGCGTCATGGACCACATGCGGCGTGGCACCTTGCGCCTGGACACGGTGAAAATGGCCATTCTGGACGAAGCGGACGTGATGCTCAACATGGGTTTCCGCGAGGACATCGAGACGATTTTGCAGTCGGTGCCGAAGGAGCGGCAGACGGTTTTCTTTTCCGCAACGATGCCCAGGCCGATTCGCGACCTGATTGAAAAATATTCGCACGAACCGCAATCGGTCAAAATCGAGCAGAAGGCCATGACCGTCCCGACCGTGGAGCAGATCTATTACGAAGTGGACCGCCGCCATAAGGTGGAGCTGCTCATGCGGCTGATAGATTTGTATGATCTCAAGCTCGGAATCATTTTTTGCAACACCAAGCGCATGGTGGATGATTTGGTGGACCACCTCGAAGCCGCGGGCTATCAGGCGGACCGGCTCCACGGCGACATGACCCAAAACATGCGCGACCGGGTGATGAACAAATTCCGCCAGTCCGGCCTGGAATTCCTTGTGGCCACAGACGTGGCGGCGCGCGGAATTGATGTGGACGACGTGGAAGTGGTTTTCAACTTCGACCTGCCCTACGACGTGGAGGATTATGTGCACCGCATCGGGCGCACCGGCCGCGCCGGCAAAAGCGGGCGCGCGATTTCGCTGGTTCCGTTTCGCGAGCTGTTTCAAATTCGTAACATCGAAAGGTTTGCCAACGTGCGCATCCAGCGTGGCAAAGTCCCCACCGTGGACGAAGTGGCCGAGGCAAAAGAGAATGTCTTCCTCGATAAGCTCCGCGCCCAGCTCAAGAGCGGTGCTTACACCAATTACGAGCATTTGCTGGAACGCTTGTTGGAGGAGGGATTTAATTCCTCCGACGTGGCCTCGGCCTTGATTCACCAATTGCAAAGCGGCGAGGCAGCCAAAAATGCGCCGCGCGTTGAAGAATATGAGCGCCCGCAGCGCGAGGAACGCCCCGGGCGTTCCGATGACCGCCGCGAACGCGCACCTCAGCGCGACGACCGCCGGGGACGTTCCGATGACCGGGATGAACGCGGCTTCCATGACCCCCGCCGGCCCCGTTTTGAGGGCCGTCGTGACGACCGCTCTCCCCGCCCCGGAGCGCCGGGCACCGCCCCGGCTCGACGCGAAACCGATGTCAAACGAGCCACCCCTGCAAGCGCCATACCAAAGCAGCCCAAGCCCGTCGTTTCAAGCCCAAGCGCAAGCGAGAAACCCGCAATCGAAAAAGTTCCCGAGACTGCTCCGGTGATTTCACCCCAGTTAGAATCCAAACCGGAAATTCAAAACCCGGAAATTCCAAAAACCTATTCTGACGAGGAAATCTTGGCATCTGTCCAAAATCCCGTGCCCAAGCCGGAATCAAAATTGTTCGTGAAATCCAAGTCCGCGCCGGCCGCCGCAAAAACAAAAGTGAGCCGGGCCACGCCCCAGGGCCAAACGCGGCTCTGGATGAACCTTGGCGAGACGCAGGAAATCAAGCCGATAGACATCGTGAATGCGGTCGCCGGTGAAACCGGCCTGCCCGGCAAGGTCGTGGGCACCGTGGACGTGCGGGAAAAGCACCTCTTCGTGGACGTCGCCAGCGAGCATGCCAACGGCATCATCGCCAAACTCAACCGTGCGGAAATCAAAGGCCACAAAGTCAAAGTGAAAGCCGCGTGATGGACGAAAGCCGCGTCATTTACCATGCAGCGGAGCGCCGAGCATTGCTCGGCACGAGCCGCCATTGCTTTTTCACGCCGGGCGATGCTCAACGCTGCAACCCATGAGCGACGAAGCACCACCTCCAGATGCGGTTCCCGCAAAAAGTGTCGAGCGGCTTTTTCCGTTCGTTTTGAAAACCCGCGGACTGGTCATTGGCCGCGAAGCGTTGCGGGCCAACAAGGGCAAATTGCATTTCGTGCTCATCGCCACGGACATCGCCGAAACTGGCCGCGAGGAGGTATTGAAAGACTTCATCCATTACCCGGTCGTGCAACATTTCACGGCCGCGGAACTCCAGGCCTTTTTCCACTTCAAGGACGCCAAGGCCGTGGGCTTCCTTAAGTCCGGCCTCGCGCAATCTATTTATGCCGAGCTCAAGGCCTCCCGAATCAACCGGCCTTTTGTTCCACCGAAGCCGCCCGTAGCGCCTCGAGTTGCTCCCAGCGGGCGTAAAGCTTCGTAACCTTTGCCTTCGCAACCTCGAGGTCGTCCGTAAGCTGGTTCACCTTCGTGGCGTTTTTGCGAAAGAATTCCGGGTCCGCAAACAAGCCTTCGATGCGCACCACCTCCGCCTCGACCGCATGAATTTGGGCTTCCATGCCTTCCAATTCACGCTGCTCCTTGAAAGACAGCTTGCGCGGCTTCGCCGATTTCGCAGCGGCGTCGCGGGTAAGCGCGGCAGACTTGTTCAAAGAAACAATTGCCGCACTCTCCCGGGCGGCGGCCAGTTCGGCGCGTTGTTTCTTTTCCAGATAATAATCATAGTCGCCGACGCTGTGATGGATTTTGCCGTCGCCTTCAAAGGCCAAAATATCCGTGCAGACCCGGTTGAGAAAATAGCGGTCATGGCTCACCACGCAGACCACCCCTGGAAACGCCGTCA
>Ga0302320_10023649_pt1 | contig 12047 bp, 8 predicted proteins | sample Bog_T0_3_FD_202130 | JGI IMG/M metagenome (GOLD analysis project Ga0302320, IMG submission 202130) | Peat permafrost microbial communities from Stordalen Mire near Abisko, Sweden - Bog_T0_3 | ecosystem: Environmental > Terrestrial > Soil > Wetlands > Peat | place: Sweden: Abisko, Stordalen Mire...
AACTCAGCTATGGCAGGAACCGGGTAATCGACGCTAAATGTCAGATAGCTATGAGAGACACACTGAATTGTTTCGGAATAGAAAGGCTCTTCTTCGGGGGGAATCACCTCATGATCGCCTATCAGGAAATCGAAGCAGGACATTCCGGTCGTCGCATACATATTGAACCAGCCAATGATGACGGGAGCAGGGCGGAGCAGGTACATGGGCAGACGATTCATGTTGCTATAACCGTTGAGATCTACCAGGATTTGAATGCCTGTCGAGCGAATCAGGTCTGCCAAGGCCTGGTTTGATAGGCGTGTGGTATCGAAGAAGCGGTCAGCTTCGTTGGAGTGATAGCCGTGCCGTATTGCCGACCTGGGAGCGTCGGAGAATAAGCAGATGTCGAATTGCTGGCGATTATGTTGATTGATCAATCCCCAGACGGGTTTCATCCAGTTATCGGTGGCGAAAAAGGAGGATACATAACCTATCTTGACCTTATTAGTCGCGGATTGGATAAGAGGAGCCGTTCTGGATGGTAACTCGGCTGTCTCCAGGTCGCTGGTCCACGCTTGCCGAATCTCCAGAACTGCCTGGTTGTCTGCCTGTGGAGCACCGGGCACGATTACTGCAAGCATGGCGCGCGCGAGGCTTGAGCGATCTTCCCTTCGATTTGCACATGCTTTGAACTCTTCGTACGCCTGAGATACCTGGCCCATCTCATAGAGAGCCCTGCCCAAATTGTGGCGGGCTTCGAGCCACTTCGGCTGCATGTTCAGGGCTTTCTCGAAGCATGGGATGGCTGGAGCAAACTCTTCGATGGCCATTTGAGCGCAGCCGCATCCATACCAGATTCGTGGTAATTGAGGGTCGAGTATCAGAGCGCGTTGGTAGACATCGATAGCCCCAACGAAGTCTTCGGCCTGCTGCAGAGCTTCCGCAAAATCGCAAAGACGGTCAGCATTTGAGCCAAGCGGAGCTACTACCCTATCAAGGTATGCAATGGCCTCATCGTTTCTGTTTGCCGAAATTAGAGTTTGCCTCAGGACTGCGAGTGTCGGAAGGTCAGCCGGTTCAAGTTTGAGTGCAGCCTCGAATTCTAGAATGGCATCGGCCAAACGATTTTGTCTCTTAAGCACCATTCCCAGGCTGGCGTGAAAGTCCGATCGGTTGCCAAGCCTGGTTGCCTGTCGCAGATGGCTTTCAGCCGCGTCCATCTTTTCGAGTTTTGCCAGCGCACTCCCAAGAGCGTAGTGGAACTCTGCTCTGTCTGGGCGGCCCTGAATCGCCTTTTCCAACAGCTCAGCCGCGGCCAAGCTGTTGCCGCTCTGATGCAAGAGGCATCCCATCAGGTAAAGCGCGTCGGGCTGGTTTGGATCTTCGTTTAGAACCTGCTGGTAGATCTGCGCGGCAGCTTTGGCATTACCGGCCCGGTGAAGGTTCAGGCCTCGTTCGATTTGTCGATCGGCGTCGTGCACAATCGTCAAAATACCACGGCCGGGCCACACGGCATCGATTGCCTCTCAAGGAGGGTCTGAATCGGTCGGATCATGGAACGTATACCTCGATGAGGGGTTTCCCTCAGGAGCTAAAGCTCACGCTTCATTTATGCTCAGGCGGCACGGCTAAAGCAATGCCCTTTCAAAGCAGATTCGCTGCCTTTGCGGTATGATTCCCTTCGGTACCCATGTCGACCCTTCCTCCATCTCCGCCGGAGCAACACGAGTTCGAGGGAGACTATCGCCCTGCCGATTCGGCGAACCCGACTGCGCATCTGGACCCTGTCAATGCGCGCGTCGAAACGACGGATGTCGCTTATCTGGCGCAACTTTCTGAGACGCTGAATACCACTCTCGACCTTGAAACGCTGCTGAACCGCACCTCCGAACTGGTCCGCGCGGTTATTGACTACCGTATCTTCGCGATCCTGCTGCTGAACGATCGCACTCGCGACCTTCGGATGCGCTTCCAGATTGGACACACGCCCGAGACCGAACGTATCCGCATCCCTATAGGCAGGGGCGTCATTGGGCAGGTTGCGCTTACGCGCCAGGCGATCCTGCTGAACGATGTTTCCATCTCCGATATTTACATTGCTGCAAACCCCGAGGTCCGCTCCGAGCTCGCTGTTCCGCTGATCGCTAAGAATCGACTTATCGGCGTTATGGACATCGAGAGCGAGCAGGCCAATTATTTTCGCGCCGAGCATCTGCATCTGCTCACGCTTACCGCGTCACGCATTGCACAGGCGATTGAGAATGCGCGTCTGTATACTCGCGTTTCGCGCCAGGCGCAGACCTTGGCGGTACTCAACGAAATTGCGGTCGATCTTACTTCGATCCTTGACCTTGACCCGCTGCTGGAACGCGTGGGCCAACTGCTGCGGCGGCTGATTGACTACCAGATGTTCACTATCATGCTGCTCGACGATACGGGCGAATTTCTGATCACTCGCTACGCATGGCGGTTTGGGTATACGCATGCTCCGAAGCGGCGCATCTCGATCACAAGCGGCCTGGTGGGTGCAGCTGTTCGGGAGTGGCGCCCCATCAATGTGCGCGATGTTCGCAAGGACCCGCGTTATCTGGAAATGAACCCGGAGACCCGGTCCGAGCTGATCATTCCGCTCTTTTACAAGGGGCGCGTGATCGGTGTGTTTGATCTTGAACATACGCGCAGTGGCTTCTTCAACGAAGACCATGAGCGCATGCTGACGACACTCGCGGGGCAGGTGGCGATTTCCATTGAGAATGCTCGGCTTTACCAGGCTGTACGACGCCAGGAGCGCCAGCTTGAGCGCGATATTGCGATGGCCCGTGAGGTTCAGCTTCGCCTTCTACCGCCCACGGCCCCGGAACATCCTCACGGTGAAATGGCAGTCCGTTTTCTTCCTGCGCGGACAATCGGCGGAGACCTTTACGACTTCCTCGACTACGGGCCTAACCGGACTGCGATCGTGCTGGGTGATGTGAGCGGCAAAGCTGCTCCTGCTGCTCTGTTCGCTGCACTCATCAGCGGCATCATGCGCTCCGCAGCTGCGCATCGTCCAGAACCCGCGCAGATGCTTGCTTCGCTCAACGACGCTATCCAGGAGCGGAAGCTCGATTCGCAGTATGTTTCACTTCTTTTTGCGCTGTGGGATGACGAACTGCGGACGCTGCTGGTGGCGAACTCCGGCGCTGTACAACCTGTGCTGTGCAGGCAGGGGCAGTCGATGACGGTCAAGGCGGAAGGGTTCCCGCTCGGACTTTTTCCAGACGTGACTTACGAGGAGTACTTTGTTGCGACTGAGCCCGGTGATGCAATCATCTTCGTTTCCGATGGCATCCTGGACGCTGAGAATGCGGCTGGCGAAATGTACGGCGATGAGCGCCTGGCGGGTCTTCTGTGCGCCAACCGGAATCGTTCTGCAATCGAAATTGCCGACGCGCTACTGGCTGATGTGGCTCTGTTTCAGGGCGCTCACGATCGCTTCGATGATGAAACTATCATTGTGCTGCGGGTGCGATAACTCTCCGCATTTTAGTCATCTCAATATCGGAGCGACTTGAACATGAAACCAAGAATCAAACAAAAGAATCCGCTTTTGTGGGTGTTCGAATCGCTGGAGGACGATCCACGTTTTGTTCTGCGAAAGCTTTTCAGCTTCGACGCAGCCTATCTTGATGGTCGGCTGTATCTCGCAGTTTCCGGCGGAGAGGAGCCGTGGAACGGTCTTTTGGTGTGCACATCTCGCGAACATCACGCCGCCATCCGAGATCAATTCCCGCAGCTTGTTTCGCATAAGGTATTGGGGAAATGGCTTTATTTGTCCCAGTCGCATCCGGAATTCGAGTCCATCGCGGTTGACCTTGCGGCGATGGCGCGCAAACGTGATGCGAGACTGGGTGTGGAATCGAAAGTGAGAATGCGGTAAGCGGGGCACTACGGCTTCCCTGCCCCGTAATTCGGGACGCGCGGGGTTAGCTTTCGAATGACAAATTCCTGAAAGAGATTGGATACCGCGCTCTCGCCGGTTCCTATCAGGGCGTTCTCAAAGGTCAGTCCTATGCCGCTGCGGTTACTGGCCGGATAGTACAAATTCGATATCCCGCCTGCAGCCAGCCCACCAATAATCGCCGAATAATTTACTTGCCAGCGTCCGTTGTCACCTTTGCACATGACCGCATTCTCAATCGCGTACATGACCCTCGACCGCGTTGTGCCCGTCCCCTTATAGAAGTAGCGCGGGTCTTGTTTCCACCACGACGGCAGAATCGCCCCGCCGATCATAGTGCCGATGAGACTGTCGGCAAAGCCGGCGCCATACCGTTTTGCGTAGCCCTGCGCACCTTGCCCATACCCGCTATCACTGTTGGTCGCTTGCTCGATACCGGCAAACACGCCAACGGCCAGCAACGTCACAGGGTCAATCGAGGACTTCCATGCGAGGTTGAACTTTTGCCTTGAAGTTAGCGGGGGTGGGTTTGGAACATAGGTTACATAGAAATTTGGAATCACACCCAAAACACGCTGCGTTTCCTCCTGCTTCAGTTCCTCCTGCGCAATTTCCACTTGCGATGCAGTCACAGTCACGTCACTGGTTGTGCCGTTCATAGTAAGCACAATTGCCTTTGCCTCGTAACTTTCGGCAGGCTGGAGAGTTCCTGTAAGGACCTGGGGTGCAAATCCATTCGCGGTGACGGTTAATCGGAATTGCCCTGGAGGCAAATTGGAGAAACTGAAATGGCCGTTGCTATCTGACGAGGTGATTAGCGAGGGCGCACCGCCGGAGCGCGGGTCTGCCCCTGGCTGCGAGAGCGCGATCTTTGCGCCTTCGTAGACTGCTCCCTCTCGATCCTCTACCACGCCATGAATGCTGGCAGCACCCGCGATCCCCGATTCGGGCTGGGCCGCCTGTGCCCCGGGGGCGTCTGGTAAGGCTTCATTGGCGGCCGGACTCTCCGCGGCCCGCAATACCGGCTGCTGCGCCGACGCTGCCGCGGCCAGACCGATCAAGACGGCAAGCAGGAGTTTAGAGCAAAGACTCAGGGCTCCCGAGTACGGGTGGTTCCGCCGATCGAGCAGGGGCGTCAGGTTAGTAGGTTTCGCTATCTTTTCGATGAATTCAAACCTCAGTTTCGGCTTAGTGGAGGAACTTTACTGCGAATTGCAAGCGGATCCAGTTGCCTGAATGGTTAGACGCGCTTTCGGTGGAGGACGAAATACGGTCGAGGGTTTTTCTGATTACTTTACAGCGTTTCCGCGGTGGGTTCGTCAAAGATTTTAAGACCGGTCATCGCACTCAGGTGTCGCTTGAAAGTGGTCGGGGTATTCACAGAGCAAGTGGTTATTGATTATGACCACATGCATGCGGCATAAATGAGGATGCCGCTTCTCTACGCGGTCAGGCGTCGAAAGGTCTGCCATGCCGGGAAACTTGACGAGGACTTTCGAACTGGTTTTCACGGTGCTCTTCGCCTCGCTCGCCGTTATACCCGGCGCCGGTGCCCAGGACGGCAGCCACTCCTCGCCATTGGAGATCATCCACGACAAACCATTCGTGATGGTGATGGTCAATGGAAAAGGTCCGTTCCGGTTTGTGATTGACACTGGCACAGGCGGCGAGGCTTTTGTTTCCTCGGAACTCGCAGCAAAGTTGGGGATCCCACAATCCGGCCAGATCTTATTGAACGACCCGAGCGGCAAAGGGGGTCAACGGGTTCCGATGGTCGTGTTGGATTCGCTTCAGGTTGCGGGAGTTGAATTTACGGGCGTGAAAGCCGCCGTCCACAATTTTGGCAGCGGCGAAGGGGTTTGCCAGGGACTGCTGGGGTTTGCATTATTTCGGGACTACCTTTTGACTCTTGATTACCCCAACCGGCGGATGGCGCTTACGTCAGGCGATCTGAAGCCAGATGGCGAGCGATCGGTGCTCTCGTTTCGCATGCCGGAGGGAATCCCCATTGTGAGTCTTGCGATCGGAAGTACGCGCATTGACGCGCAACTTGACTCGGGTGGCTCCGGACTCAGTTTGCCTTTGCAGATGACTTCGCAGCTCAAATTCGCTTCGTCCTACGCGAGCCTGAGCAATGCTCATTCGCTTTCGACGCGCTTCATGGTGATGGGTGCTACGCTCGCGGCCGATGTGCGATTGGGATCCTATACATTCAAGCGGCCATTCGTTGAGATCAATCCGGCATTTCCGTTGGCCAATTTTGGATCGTGTCCAATGCAGGGATTTGTGCTTACCTTCGACCAGAAGAATGGACTGGTGCGGCTCAGCGGGCTGCAAAGAACGCTGCATCTATCCGAAACGCCAGTTCCGATGCGGCTGCAGAGCGCGCCTGATCGCGAGACTATCGATCCCAAGCTTGTGCCTGTTGGTTAGATACCGTTCCCTACTTTAATCTCTCCAACTTCACCGCAACCTGGTTTGTGCTTAGCGATGCGGCAAGAATCCACGAGGCGCCACATACTGCCAAAGCAATAAACGTGCTCGACCACTCATCAGGGTTATGCGACTTTGGATAACTTACCACTCGCGGGCCATGGAGCAGCAGGACCCACAGCAAAAACATAACTCCGAGCAGTGTTGCGGCAATCCGATCGAACCATCCTGCAGCGAAGCTCAAGCCCGCGGCAATCAATGCCAGCGCTGTGATCTGCGTCCACAGCCAGCCGCCTCCGGGAATCCAACGCGGGATCAGGGACACGATCAAGGCGAAGACAAGGTAGTGATCAATTCCGAATACGATTGCGGAGATTGCAAGCAGATAACGACCGGATTTAAGGAGGTGGTTCAGGATTTGATCCCTACGGCCTATCGGCGAGGCACGCTCCGGCAAGCTGGCGGCAAGCATCCAGGCCGCGCTGCACATGGTCAGAGTCTCAAAAGCTGTGGTGCGGATACTCACGTCCATTGGAGCAGCTATAACTTTGGGAAGCTGCAACAGAAAGTCGCATAGCAGAAATAGTGCGCCGAGGAGAATCGCGGTGAACCGCTCGTGGAAATGAGTCGCGATGCATATCGCAGCGGCGAGAAGAGCAAGGCCAGTTAGATATGCCAGCCAGGGATAACTCGGAACCCAGGGAATTACTGGTAGAAACGGGCCCGAAGAGTGGGCGCAAACCAGGTTCTCAATACCGAATGCAGCGATTGCGATGGCAAACACGATCCGGCCTCGGTCAACGAGCCACTTCATCATTGTCTTCTCGATTCAAGTTGGATTTATCAATTTCTTCCAAATGAAATCAATCATTTGCCTGGGCAAAGCAAGCGCCGCGGCGGGTAGAACATTGTAATCGGGCAAAAATCCCCTTTTACTATTGCTTGAAAAAGTGGTTTGCATCCATAGCCACTTGTCTGCGATTCGCCCTGACCACTAGAATGGTCTCGTGAAAAGTGTTCCGGACCAAAGCCTGCCTATCTTCAAGATCGACCGTGCCGATCCGGTCCCTCTGCACAAGCAGATCTACGATGGCTACCGGGCGGCTATCCTTCGCGGAGACTTGCGGGCCGGTGGGCAGATTCTGTCAAGCCGCGAATTCGCTGCCGAACTCCGTGTCTCACGTTTTCCAGTTTTGAATGCGTATGCCCAGTTGATCGCGGAGGGTTACCTTGAGTCACGTGTTGGCGCAGGGACATTTGTTTCCGCGTCACTGCCTGAACAGCAAATGTCTGTCCCTCCGCCCTCAGGCCGAAGCATCGCCGCACCTTCCGGGCCGCGCCCCGTCTCGCACCGATCGACGCTCTATCCGCGCCTGAATATCTCGGCGGTCCATCGGGGCTGGGGATCTTTCGGCGTGCATCAACCGGCTCTCGATCAATTCCCTTTCAATATATGGTCCGGTCTTGTCGCACGGCACAGCCGCAACCCTCACGTCCGAGCGATTCATTTAATCGACCCCCGGGGAGCTGAACGCTTCCGCACTGCCATCTGCGACTACCTGCGCACAGCACGGGGAGTGAAGTGCACGCCGGAGCAGGTTCTCATCGTTTCGGGATCGCAGCAGGCTCTCGACATCACGGCTCGCGTTCTTCTCGACCCCGGCAACCCGGTCTGGGTCGAGGAGCCGGGCTACTCACTCCAACGCATTGTGCTGACGGCGGCAGGCTGTCGTCTGATCCCCGTTCCTGTGGATGGGGATGGCATGGACGTTGCCGCCGGGATCAAGAGAGCGCCGAAAGCGCGCGCCGCATTTGTTACACCTTCCCACCAATATCCGCTTGGGTCGACGATGAGCGCATCGCGGCGAATTCAATTGCTCAACTGGGCGCACAGCGCCGGAGCATGGGTTATTGAAGACGATTACGACAGCGAATTCAGGTATGAATCGCTTCCCATTTCCTCGATGCATGGGCTGGATCAAAACGCTCGCGTGATCTACATTGGGACGTTCAGCAAGGTCCTGTTTCCATCTCTACGATTGGGATATATAGTGATGCCGCCGGACCTGGTTGACCGCTTCGTCGCGGTGCGGCACGCGATGGATATTTTCCCTCCTTACCTGCACCAGGAGGTCATGAGCGACTTCATTCTTGAGGGGCATTTCACTCGCCACATTCGGAAGATGCGGCAGGTCTACAAGGAGCGGCGCTCGATCCTGATTGAATCGCTGGCACGCGAATTTCCGGCAGACCAAGGCTATGAAATTCATGGTGTGGAAGCGGGAATGCATCTCGCTATGACACTGCCAACGGACCTTGCTCCGACTATCACCGACGCAGAGATTTCGGCCCGCGCCGCGGCATCACGATTGTGGCTCTGGCCTCTTTCACCTTCGTACACGACAGTGCCGCCACGGCGGGGGTTCATCCTCGGATTCGGAAGCTCGCTGCCATCGCAGATTCCAAAGGCGGTGCGGCTAATGCACTCTTTGATTTCGTCTTTATAGATCCTGACTGCTTCTGCATCTGCTTTCAGTGGAGGGCCTGATTTGGGTCGCGCGACAACTCGCGGGCGCATCCTGTATTGTTGGGCTGTAATTCGAGTTCGTCTATGCTTCTTTCTCTCCCAATTTTGGCTGAACCACAGCGCTTCTCTGTTGTTGAGAAGATCGTTTTCGCAGGAATGATCCTTGCCTCGGGATATTTGTTCTGGCGACGCTTTGGCGTGGTGCTCAACAAGATTCTTACATCGAAAAAGGATTCCAACTTTCACTTGTTTCCTATCGGAAAACGGGTGTGGGAATTCTTCTGGGAAGTGCTTTGCCAGGCTAAGGTCATTCGCGAGCGTCCGCTGCCAGGAGTGGCCCATGCACTGGTCTTCTGGGCATTTTTGGCGTTCGCGCTGGTTACGCTGAACCACTGTGCGACTGGACTTGGAGCGGGATTTGTTTCGCCTGATGGGTTGATTGGGCGGTGGTATTTCTACTTTGCAGCAGCCTTTGCAATGGCTTGTGCTGTGGGGATTCTCGGTCTGTTTGTCCGGCGATTTCTGGTGCGGCCAAAATGGCTTGGCGAGAAGCTTTCATGGGAGTCAGGGTTTATTGCGTTCCTGATTTTCGCGTTGATGGCTACTTATCTGGGGTCGTTCTTTGTGGCGGATGCCGACACCGCCGCGCGCGTTTTATGGTGGGCACACACACTGGCGCTGCTGACTTTTCTGCCATTGATTCCGCATACAAAACATTTGCACCTGGTACTGAGTCCTGCGACTATTTTTCTTTCGCGGGGGAGCTATGCGCAGATTCCTCCGCTGAGTGGGGATGAGGATTTTGGGCTCGTTGCAGGCACGGACCTGACGCAGCTTGTGAGCTTGCAGGCTTACTCCTGCGTGGAGTGTGGACGCTGCACCGAGCACTGCCCTGCTGCCAATACTGGCAAGCTGCTTAATCCGAAGGAAATTATTCTGGGCGTTCGCGCTTATCTGAATGACCTGGGGCCGGCTTCGGACCATCCGTTACTGGGAAAGTACAATTCCCAGGAAGCGGTTTTTCAGTGTACTACCTGCGGTGCCTGCGAGTTTCAGTGCCCGGTGGGGATTGAGCATGTGCCGATTCTTGTGGGGCTGCGACGTGGGGCGGTCAATACAGGTGCATGGGAAGACGATTACGGCTCGAAGCTTTTTTTGGCTTTGGAACGAGGCTCAAATGCACTGGGCATCAGCCCTTTAGACCGCGACAAGTTTATTCAGAAGCAGGCGCTGCCTATTTTCGATGGGACTCAGGAATATTGTTTGTGGCTGGGCTGCATGGGCGGATACGACCCCAAGGGCCGCGAGATTGTGGCTGATTTTGCGCGTGTGATGAATTATCTGGGGGCGAGTTACGGGGTGTTGCGCAAGGAAAAATGTACGGGCGATCCGGCGCGGCGACTGGGCAATGATCTGGTGTTTCAGCAACTGGCCGAGGGGAATCTTGAAGCACTGGCACAGAACAAGGTGAAGAAGATCGTGTCGATCTGCCCGCATTGTGTGCGGACGATTCAGGAGGACTGGAAGGAGTACGGCACTCCGCCAGAGATTGAGCACCATAGCGAATTTCTGGCGCGGTTTGCGGACAAGCTGCCACAGCAATCCAAGGACGAGACGATTGTGTTTCACGATCCCTGCTACCTCGGGCGCTATCGGAATGTGTACGAAGAGCCGCGGGCTGTGGCAGGGCTGGCGGGGACGGTGGTTGAGGCTCCGCGGAATCATGAGAGGAGCTTCTGTTGCGGGGCTGGTGGCGGGCTGGCTTTTCTTGGCGAGGAGACTGGAGAACGCGTAAGTCATAACCGCGCGGCGGAGCTTGTGGCTACGGGCGCTTCTACTGTGGGAACGGCTTGTCCGTTTTGCAATACTATGTTTCGGGATGCACTGGCTGCTGGTGGAGAGGCACCGCCGCAGTTGCTTGATATTGCGCAACTGGCAGCGCGGGGGCTGCCTGCGGGGAGTTCAGTTATTGATTCGGGACTCAAGTAGATTTGAGGTTTCCCACCCAGCGTAGGTATTCACCGGGAACATAAGCATGCACCAAACGAATTAGGATGTACGAGGCTTTTTATTATGAAAATCATTGTCGCTATTAAACAGGTTCCGGACAGGGATGCGCAGTTTCGAATTGATGGTGCGGGCAAGTGGATTGAAGAGGCTGATCTTCAGTTTGCGCTGAACGAGTCGGACGCTTATGCGCTTGAAGAGGCTCTGCAATTGAAGGAGAAACACGGCGGCGAGGTTGTTGTGCTCTCGACTGGGCCGGAGCGAATTGGGCAGACGATTCGCGAGGCGCTGGCCAAGGGTGCGGACCGCGCTATCAACATTGCATGCGACGATCTTGGGGCGCGGGATGCTTTGGGAGTGGCGCGGTTGCTGGCTGCGGCGGTGAAGCAGGAGAGCCCTGACTTGCTGCTTACGGGCTTGCAATCGGAGGACCTGGGACTGGGGCAGACTGGGGTGATTCTGGCGGAATTGCTGGGGCTGCCGCATGCTTCGCTCATTCTTCATGTGGAGAAGACTGAGACCGGGTTGACGGTGAGGCGCGAGTTGGAAGAGGGATGGTTTCAGTCGATCGAATTGCCAACGCCTGCGGTGCTGACGATCCAGTCTGGCGGCAACAAGCTGCGTTATGCGACGTTGATGGGGATCAAGCGCGCCAAGACGAAGGAGGTTCGGCAACTAACCGCCGCGGAGCTTGGTGTGGATGCGACTCCGGTGGTGGTGCTCGAGGGCGTGGCTTTGCCGCAAAAGCAGAAATCAACACAGATTTTGGCCGGTTCACCGAAAGAACAGGCAGCGGCGTTGGTGGAAAAACTGAAATTCGAGGTGCGGGTGCTATGAGCGGAATTCTGGTGGTTATCGAACAGCGTGAAGGCCGCATCTCCCGCATCAGTTGGGAGGCTGTGGCCGCCGCGCAGCGACTCGCATCGCAAATGAGCGAGCCTGTGAATGCAGTTATTCTTGGCGCGGATACTGAAGCGCTAGCCGCTGAAATCGCTAGCAGGCCTGCTGCGAGGGTCATCCGCGTGGAACACCCGCTGCTGGGTCAGTACACGGCAGATGGTTTCACGGTTGCGCTTCAGCAGTTGGTGCAATCCGAGATGCCAGCGTATATGGTGCTTCCGCATACGTACCAGGTGCGCGACTATGCTCCGGCGCTGG
>Ga0302320_10023650_pt1 | contig 12046 bp, 10 predicted proteins | sample Bog_T0_3_FD_202130 | JGI IMG/M metagenome (GOLD analysis project Ga0302320, IMG submission 202130) | Peat permafrost microbial communities from Stordalen Mire near Abisko, Sweden - Bog_T0_3 | ecosystem: Environmental > Terrestrial > Soil > Wetlands > Peat | place: Sweden: Abisko, Stordalen Mire...
GGTCCCCGGCGACGATCGCGTCCCGGATGATGCCCAGCGCTATGCCCGCACCGGCTTCGAAAAGCGCGTCGAGGGCCGCCCGGCGCTCGGGCGAAACCCTGAAGCCCAGGCTGAGGACATTGCTGATCTGCTCCGTGCGCCAGTAATCCGGATTCAGCTCAAAAAAAATGTAATCGGCCTTGGCCAATGCGATTGCACGCTCGCGGCTGCGTCCCCTGAACATTGCGGCGCGCTCCAGCAGTCCGAAGCGCAGCCGCCCGCTTTCAAGGCAAAGCGCGGCGAGGACATCCTCCTTTGACGCGAAGTGCTGATAGATCGTCCCCTTGGAATACGGGGTCTGCGCGGCCAGCTTGTCCATTGTCAACCCCTGCATGCCATTGGCAAGGAACAGCCTGCGTGCAATCCGGAGAAAATCGGCCTCGCGTTTCTCAATTTCAAGCTGCTTGCGGCGGGAACGAGGCATCGGAAATGCTCCTCTTGAGTCTTTACAAAACGTCAAAAAGATACCGAGCGGACCACCATCGGCGAATGATTTTCCTCTATGTAGGCACTTAATTCCCTTTTTGGATGATCCCATTAGAGATCGACATATCGTCAAATCTGCGGAGCCGGCGGTTCCGGTTGGGCTTTTTTTAGGTTCTCCGAAAAGCGGTGCCGGGAGTCGGTTGGAAACCGACGCCCAATCTCTTGGGCCCGGCCGGAAAATCGACGAGCGTTGGGTCGCTCACATCGCTTTCGCAAAGGCCAGCGTTTTTGCGAAGCGCGGAGCGTCCTCAGCCGCGGCCGGAATCGACAATCAATAACTTGCGTCTTTTGAAGCGGCGACGGCTTGGCTCTGGTGAGCGGAAAACGCCTCGATCAGCGTGCGGTCGTCGGATGGCGCACGTTCTCGCAACTGCCTTGCGCCATCGGGATCTCCCGTTTTGGCAAGAATGGCGGACTGGCCGATCCTTCGTGACAACTCAGAATCCAGCGAAGGATTTGCGGCCGAAAGACAGCGCGCGACCTCAAAGCCGAACAAGCGACCTCCGGCCGTGGATAAAAATGGAATATTTTTTCCTCTCCATGGCCATTAATTTCGATCACAACGTATTCATTATCAACGCATGCAAATGGACTATTTTCATCGGCTGTGAATCGTTGCGTCCCCACCACAGGCGCCGGGCTGACACACGGCCAAACTCGGCCCCGGGGCGGGGCTGCGGATCATTTGCGGTCTGATTCGGCGAGGACGGTGAGGAGCGCCTTTTGGACGTGCAGCCGATTCTCGGCCTCCTCAAAAACGATGGATCGTGGACTATCGAGAACGGCTTGCTCGACCTCCTCGCCGGGGTGCGCCGGCAGGCAATGCATGAACAGTGCGTCCGGTTTGGCGGCGGACAGCAGTTTTTCGGTCACCGTATAGGGCCGCATCCGCGCGATGCGGGCGGCGGCCGCTTCTTCCTGTCCCATGCTCGTCCAAACGTCCGTATAAACGAGATCGGCTCCGGCCACGGCTTCGAACGAATCGGTCGTGAAATGGTAGTCGACGGGACGGCCGGCCGATTGCAGCAACGCCCTGATCTTCTGACCGGGAGCGTGATCCGCGGGTCCGGCGAGCGAGATCCTCATCCCGAAGAGGCTTGCCGCCAGGATCCAGGAGTTGGCCATGTTGAAGTTGGTGTCTCCGAGGAACGCGACTTTCCTGCCCCGCAGGGCGGCGATGAGGTCGCCGTCCGGTCCGGCCCACCGCTCCGCTGCGGAAAAGGCGTCTGACAGGCTCTGGCAGGGGTGCAGGAAATCGGTGAGGGCGTTGATGACCGGCACAGTGCCGAATTCGGCAAGTCTTTCCACATCGCGGTGATCGAACGTCCGAACGACGAGACCGTGAATATACCGCGAAAGAACCCGAGCCGTGTCCTCGATGGTCTCGCCGCGACCGAGCTGGATGTCATTCCTGTTCAGGAAAATGGCATTTCCGCCCAATTCATGAATGCCGACCTCGAAGGAAACGCGGGTCCTGGTGCTTGATTTGGAGAAGATGAGCGCCCATGTCTGGCCGGCCAGAACCTTGGATGCCCTGCGACCGCGCTCACGCTTGAACTTCCGGGCAAGCGCGAACACATGCTCGAGTTCCTGTGGCTGCAGGTCGGTCTCCTTGAGGAAGTGTTTCATCGACTGAAACGTTAATGCCTAGGCCTTTGTTTGGGCCCAGACGAGCGGAAAACGCCTCTGGGGACAGCCTCTGCGCCTCTGGGGACAGCCTCTGCGGACGGGCCCGGGAAGGGGACAGGTCCTTGCCGAGCACAGACATAGAGACAAACTGTCTCAAGTCACCTGCTCAACGAGGCGAGGTTGGGTACCTTTTCTCAAGATGGAGAAAGAGATACACTCCTCCGGGGTCTGCCGTGACCCGGATGGCCTCCTCGGGGACTCCCACTTGCAAGGCGAGCCGGTGGAGATCGGACGCGTCGCGATGGTGCAGCCGCCAACCCAAAAGATCCAAATAGGCTTGCGAGGGATTGGAGCGCGAGAAATTGGATGACACAAACTTGCCGCCGGGTGCCAGGAGGTGCCACAGCCGCCGCAGGACGCTCAGCAGATTTGGGTCGTCAAGGTAATCGAACAGGCCGGAGGCCCAAATCAGGTGGGGCATTCCAGCTGGCTGGAATCCAAGGGGATTTGCCTGGTGCAACCTGACGCGGCCGCCCACCGGCGCGCAGATCCATGCTGCGTAGGAAACGGCTCTGGAATCGGCATCCATATAGTCGCACACAACCCGGCTTCCCGGATTCTCCAAGAAGTACTCGAGCAGCTCGCGACCGGAGCCGCCACCGAGATGAAGCAGGCGCACGTGCGGAAGCAGAGCGTCGCAACACGCCTCGGCCTTTGCCAGCCAGGAACAGAAATGGGCCTTGGCGTGGAGCAAAGCGCGAATTGCCGGCTGGGCATGGAAGAAAAAATCCCATTTGGCCAGCGCGGGATTGCTGCTGACGCATTCCTTGTAAATGCGATCGATCAATTCGAAATCGCCCGGATATCCGTACGGCTGGGCCCGGGCCATTCCCTGCATTGTCAATCCTGAGGAAATCGCCGGTTCCGCGCCTGCCAGAAGCCTGCAGACGTCTGTCCTGGTCACGGTTTGATCCCCGACCGCCGCGGCTGCCCGACAAAACCAGTCTGCCAGAAGCCCAAAGTCAGCCGGCTCTGGACCGCCCTTCTTCGCAATACGATCGAGATACTCAGCCCATGCGCCAAGCAAAGCCGGCCGGGCCTCACCGCGGACTTCACAGGACGCAGACACCCGGCACGAATGTCATGAACGGTTCATAACCGTCAACAACGTTCCGCGGTCCAGCCAGCCCCGCCGAATTCATGCGTCTCGCCGCAGCAGGGGGCGGCGGATTGCAGGGCGCGGATTCAGGCCCGGGTCGCCAGGATAGAACGGATGATCTCCACCGAGCGCTCGAGATCCGCGAAGCCCGTAACTAGGGGCGGCAGCAGCCGGATTACGTTGCCTCCGGACGGCACCGTGAGAAGGCCGCCCTCGCGCAGCGCGGCAACATACGGGAGGACGTCGCCGGCAAGCTGCACACCGACGAGAAAGCCCCAGCCGCGCACGGCGACAACCTGGTTGGGAAAATCCTTTGCGAGGGCAGCCAATCCCGCCAGCCATGGGACGCTCACGTCTGTGACGTGCGCCAGGAGGTGTTCGCGCTCGATGACGTCGAGAACGGCGAGCGCGGCCGCACAGGCCAGCGGAGTGCCGCCAAAAGTCGTGCCGTGCGAGCCGGGATGAAACAGATCGGCCGCCCGTTCGCCGACCCACATGGCGCCGATGGGAAAACCGCCGCCAAGCCCCTTGGCCATCGCAGTGGCGTCGGCCCGCACACCCGCGTGCTCGAATGCGTAGAACCTGCCCGTGCGGCCGATGCCGCATTGCACCTCGTCAAGCAGCAGCAGCAGGTTGCGCTGATCGCACAGCCTCCGCAGCCCGATCAGGAACTCTGCCGTGCACGGATTGATGCCGCTCTCCCCCTGGATGGTCTCGACCAGGATGGCCGCGGTCTGGTCGTCGACCAGGCTGGAGAAGTGCTCGAGATCGTTCAGGCGTCCAAACGCGAAACCCGGCACCAGCGGGCGGAAGCCCTTTTGGATCTTCTCCTGTGGCGTGGCGCTCATGCCGCCGAACATCCGGCCGTGAAATGCGTTTTCCGCGCAGACGATCTTGTAGCATTTGCCCTCTTCGCCGCCGGCCTTGCGCACACCGTGGAGCCGGGCGAGCTTGATCAGGGCCTCATCGGCCTCGGCGCCGCTATTGCAGAAAAACACCCGGCCCGGCCCGGCGTATTGCACGATCCGGCGCGCGAGTTCTCCCTGGTTCGGATTGCGGAAAAGATTGCTCGCGTGGACGAGCTCGCCCGCCTGCCGCCGCACCGCATCCACCCAGTGTGGATGGCAGTGGCCGAGGGCGCTCACGGCGATTCCCGAGGTGAAGTCGAGGTAGCGATTTCCCCGGTCGTCCCAAACGTGGACGCCGCTCCCCCGCACGAGCGTGAGGCTTGCCCGGGCGTAGTTCTTGAGGACGTAGGCGTCGTACAGCTCGGCCGCGCTCGTCGGGATCAGGGCCGGGGAGCTATCCATGGACGATCTCCGTGCCGATGCCCTGGTCCGTGAAAATCTCCAGGAGGAGGCTGTGCGGGAGCCGTCCGTCGATGAGATGCACGCGCTGGACTCCCTCCTGCAGCGCGCGCACGGCGCTTGCGACCTTGGGCCGCATCCCCTTGTCGATGATCCCCTTTTGTCTCAGCTCGTCGACCTGCCCGATCCGGAGCGTCGAAATGAGGGAAGCCGGATCGGGAGGCGCCGCGAGAAGTCCGGGCACGTCGCTCATGTAGACGAGTCGCCGCGCGCGCAGGGCGCTCGCGACACGCCCGGCGACGAGATCGGCGTTCACGTTGTATGGTTTCCCGTCGATCGCCTCCGCCACCGGCGAAATGACCGGCACGAATCCGTCGGCTATTTCCTTCTTGATAAGCTTCACCTTCACCTCGGACACCTCGCCCACATAGCCCAGGTCGATCGGGTTTCCGTCGTCGTCGACCTCGAGTTTCTGGCAGACAAGGACACTGTCTCCGGGAAGCGCCTTCGGCCGGCCCCCGGCCGATGCGATCGCATCGCAGACGTCCTTGTTCACGACCTCGTCGAGCGTCTTCTTCACGATCGCGATCGTGGCCTCGTCCGTCACCCGCATTCCGTTGACGAAATTGGCGGTCAAGCCCGAGGATTCCATCGCCCGCGTGATCGCCTTGCCGCCGCCGTGCACGACGACGACGTTGATTCCGACCGCGGCTAGAAACGCGATGTCATAGGCGACGCGCGTGCGGACCACCGGATCCGGATCGTCCATGAAGCTCCCGCCGTACTTCACGACAAAGATGGATCCGTGAAAGTCCTGAATGTACGGCAATGCCTCGAGCAGCACCTTTGCCTTGGCGGTGACTTCTTCGACGTTCATCGCGCGCCGAAACCCGCTGTCATCGGCCGGGAGAGATGGGGAAAACGAATGGAGGCGCTCACTTTTTCGTGGAAACAGAATGGTCATAGCGCACCCGCGGCAAAGATTTCGATAACATTTTTCGGCCGAGGGAGAGATTTTCGCTTCACACCGCGGGATCATCGCCCCAGTTCTTTCCATTGTGCCCAGCACTTCACTCACGTTTCCGGACTGCGCCGCCCACCGCGCATGGCTGGCGGGGCAGTCGGCGCTTCCCGCCGGCTTTCGGGTGGGATCAACGGGATTCGACTTCACGCCGCGCGAAGCGCCAAAGCCATCGAGGATGACGCTCACCCTGATTGCGCTCGACAGGCCGTCGCCCGATTTCGCTGCCGTTTTCACGAAGAACGCATTTCCCGGGGCGCCGGTCATGATCGGCAGGCGCCGGCTGAGCGAGCCGGCGCTGGGTGCGATCATCGTCAACAACAAGATCTCGAACGTTTGCGCTCCGGACGGGGAGGCCGCCGCCGAGCGCGTCTGCGCCGAGACGGCGCGGCTGCTCGGCCTTTCTCTGGCGGAAGTCTGGCCGAGTTCGACCGGCGTGATCGGTTGGAGTCTGCCTGTGGAGGCGATTTCAGCCGCCCTGCCCGCGGCGGTGGAGGCCCTCTCGGGCGGCTCCATCCTGCCGGCCGCAGAGGGCATCGTCACGACGGATCTTTACCCGAAGGTGCGCCGGGCCGGGATCGAGGGCGGCTCGATCGTGGGAATTGCAAAGGGGGCGGGCATGATCGAGCCCAATCTCGCAACGATGCTCGTCTATGTCCTGACCGACCTTGCGGTGCCGCGCGACGATCTGCGGGCCTTCCTGGCCGGGACGGTCCAGGACACGTTCAACGCGATCAGCATCGACAGCGACACGAGCACCTCGGACACGGTGATTCTCGCCTCCTCGGGCCGGATTCCCTGCCGGGACCGCGCGGGGTTCGCCCGCGCCCTGCACACGGTCTGCGCCGACCTCGCGGAGGATGTGGTCCGAAACGGCGAAGGCGTGCGCCATGTCATCCGCGTCGCCGTGCGGGGCGCGTGCGATTCGGCCTTTGCCCGGGCGCTCGGCAAGGCGGTCGTCAACGCCCCGCTCTTCAAATGCGCGGTGGCGGGCAACGACGCGAACGTAGGACGCCTCGTCCAGGCAATCGGCAAGCAGGTCGGCGCCGCCGCCCCCGGAATGGACCTCTCCGCCCTGCGGCTGCGCCTCGGCGGCATCGAAATCTTCGGCGGCGGCGTATTCCGCCTCGACCCCGACAAGGAGAAATCCCTGTCGACCCATCTGCGTGGCGCCGAGCTCTATGCGAGCGCCCCGCCGCGGAACGGCGTCTTTGCACCGGCAGTCAACTACCCTCCGCACGAACGGTGCGTGGAGGTGGAGATCGAACTGGGGCAGGGCGAGGCGTCTGCGACAATCCTCGGAAGCGACCTCACCCACGAGTACGTGAGCGAAAACGCGGACTACCGGAGTTGAACCGACGCCTATTCGTTCACGTGAACGACCTGCGCTGGCGGAAAGCCGTTGAAATGTGTGGCCGAAGCGTGGCTGTAGGCGCCGATGTTTTTGCTGTAGACAAAATCGCCGCGCTCGAGATCGGGCAGGTTCTCCGCCATTGAAACCACATCGAGTGCATCGCACGTCGGGCCGAAAACCGAGCAAATCTGGGTCGCGCCCTTCTTGAAGGCCCGGATCGGGTACTTGCAGTGGTCGAAGATGACGCCCGAGTAGGTGTGATAGACGCCGTCGTTGATGTAATAGCAGGTCTTCCCGTCGCGCACGGCCTTGCCGATGACCTTCGAAACCGCATAACCCGCCGAAGCGACAAGGAAGCGCCCGGGTTCGGCCAGTATCTGGATGTCGGGCGGGAAAAGCCGTTCGATCTCGCCGTTTACGACCTTTGCCAGCTCCGGCAGCGGCCTCACGCTGGAGTCATAGGGCGCGGGGAATCCCCCGCCGATGTCGATCAGGTTCATCTTTGTGTAGCCCCGGTCCCTGGCCTCCTTGAAGACGCCCGCCGTCAGATTCAGGGCCTGGACGTAGTTTTCGAAATTCGTCGTCTGGCTGCCCACATGGAAGCTGATTCCCTCGACGACGAGCCCCATCCGGTCCGCCTCCAGGATGAGATCGACGGCCTCGCCCGGCGAAGCCCCGAATTTCGAGGAGAGCTCGACCATGGCGCCCGTGTTCGGAACCTTGAGGCGCAGCGCGAGGCCGGCATTGGGGGCGTGTATGCGGATCTTCCGGATCTCCTCCAGGTTGTCGAAGGTGACCAGAGGCTTGTACCGGTTCAACTCCTCCAGCGTCTCGGTCGGCTTTGTCGGGTTGGCGTAGATGATCTTGTCCCAGATCCAGTCCTGTCTTTCCTTCGCGGGCAGGTGCCGGATGTTCTCGTGGACGATCTTGAACTCGGGCATCGACGCGACGTCGAAACTGGAGCCCTCCTTGTAGAGGGTGCGGACGATGGCCGGATCGGGGTTCGCCTTGACAGCGTAATAGATCTGCACGCGAGGCAGACAGCGGCGGAACAGTCGATAGTTCCTCCGCAGCGCGTCGTGGTCGATGACAAACAGGGGCGTCCCATTCTCCTGGGCCAGCTTCTGCAGCCGCGACTTTGTGATCATCGGGGGTCCTATTCGCTTTCCGTGATGAGAAAATTCTTGAACTGCCACGGATCCTTGAGGTCAACGTCCGCGCGATTGTACCCCTTGAATGCGTTGACACGGTCCTTGAGGGGCGTCCAGTCCGACGGCTTGGAGATGAACCTGCCGAGGTAGGGCTTGGAAATTTTGAGCACGTAGTCGTGCGGGAGGTCGTCCGGCACGCACACGCCTTCCGACGGATTCTCCATCATCCACATCGCCGCGGCCACGACTGCGACCGCCACCTGCATGGTCGTCGCGTTCTGGTGGGGAACGAGACGGCGGGACTCCTCGATGCTCAGGTCGCTGCCGATCCACCACGCGTTGTACGCGTGTCCCATCAAGAACGCCCCGAGGATGTCAGCGCCGCTTGTGATCTCGTCGTTCATGATCCGCTGGTTTTCGACCAGGCGGTAGCCGTAGCCGCGCATCTCGTTCAGGGAGGCGATCGCGCAGTCGCACGGACAGTACGCGTAGTGCACGGTCGGGCGGTACACGGCCCTATTTTTCTCCCAGACCGTCAGCTTGTCCGAGATCGTGAACGACTCGCCGTGACGGACCACCATGCCCTGGATGCCGTAATCGGGCACCCAGGAGCGGACCCATGTGTTGATGCCCATCCGCGCAAGGCAGATCTGGTTTCGCGGCCCTTCCTTGTGCGTGTAGGCGAGGGGAGGAAGTTCCTTCTCATGGGTGCCCCATCCCATCTCGGAGGTCGTCGTGCCCTCCTCCCGGAAGCCCTCGATGCTCCAGGTGTTGACGAACTCATCGACCTGCTTGGGCCGGTCGGTGATCTGGGTGTCGCGCTCGCTGCAGTGGATCACCTTCACGCCGAGGGCCTGCGCGAGCAGGTTGAACTTTCTCCCGGCCGCCAGCCCGGAAACGCGTTCGGCGGCGGCGCCCCTGATCTTCTTGTCGGCGACCGCGCGTTTGGCGATGTCGATCAGGCCCTGCTTGGTGAAATGCGAAATGAGCCCGGGGTTGGCGCCGTGCTCGATGACGGCGCTCGGGCCCTTCTCGGCCCATTTCGCCGTCAGCCGGCGCAGGTTCATGTGGCGCCAGTACAGCGTGCGCTGGGTCGGAGGCTTGTTCGTCCCGCCCGCATAGGGGTCCCAAAGCTCCGTCGAGGTGTTGACGTAGAGAACGCCGTGATCGTGGCACCACTGCAGAATTTCGCACGCATCGATATTCCACGCCAGATCGATCAGGAGGTCGCCCGCCGACAGGTGCCTGGAGAGGATCCTGGCGAGATTGTCCTCGGAGACGCGGTCGCGCACAAAACGCACGCCTTTCGAAGTCCATCTCTTCAGCTTGGCCGCTTTGTTCTCGAAATCCATCACGGTGATGTTCCGGGCCGGCACCTTTACCTGCTCCAGCAGGATGGGAAGGGTGCATTCGGCGACAGCGCCGTAACCGACGAACAGGATTTTCTTGTCGAAGTGTATCATGGGTTTTGGGAAACGAGCAGTGTTGAAACCGCCACCGCTTACAAGCGTTTTTGCGTGGCGAAAGGATCAGGCGAGCCCGTCCGTCTCGTTCCAGCCGTACCAAAGATTCATCGTCTGGACGGCCTGCCCGCTCGTCCCCTTGACCAGGTTGTCCAGGGCCGACGTGAGGACGAAGTTCCCGGTCCGCGGATCGTGGACGGCCGACATGTCCAGCCGGTTTGTGCCCACGACATGGGCGGTGTCCGGGGTTTCCCCGGACGGCAGAAGATGGATGAAGGGCGATCGGCCGTAGGCCCGCCGCCAGGAGGCGTAAACGGCCTCGATCGACGCGCCGGAGGCGGCTGGCACGGTGATCGTCGTCGCAATTCCGTGGCGCATCGGCGCCAGGTGGGGATTGAACTGGATCACGGTCTTCGCCCCCGTGTGCAATTCGAGCTGTTCCTCTATTTCGGACAAATGGCGGTGCTTCACCAGGCCGTAGGCCTTGGCGCTCTCCATTCTTTCCACGAAAAGGTAGGCCTCGTCGACCTTTCGGCCCGCGCCGCTCACGCCGCTGAAGCTGTTTACGACGATGTGTTCGCGCGCCACCACGCCGTCGCGCAGCAGGGGAACCAGCGGCAGGAGGATGCTCGTCGGGTAGCATCCCGGCGAGGCGACGATCTTCGCCTCGGTCTTCCAGGAAGGCGGCGTGATTTCAGGCAGGACGTAGCGCGCGCAGGCGAGCAGCTCGGGCGCATGATGCTTGCCGTAGTACCGCTCGTACGTGGCCAGGTCCGCCACCCGGAAGTCGGCGCTGAGATCGATGACCCGCTTGCCTGCGGGGACAAGCACCCTCGCAAACTCGGCGGCGGCGCCATGCGGCAGGGCCAGGAAGAAAAGCGGAATGTCGCTCGCGGCGAGCGCGGCCGGGTCCGATGCGCTGAACAAAATTCCCCGGTCGATGCCGCGCACCCCGGGAATCACCTGCGCAAGGGGCTTCCCCCCGTGCGTGCGCGAGGTGACTGCGGACAGCTGCGCTCGCGGATGGCCGAGGAGGAGCTTGACGAGGACTTCGCCCGCGTAACCGGACGCGCCGACAATGCCGACTTTCATGGGAATGGAATCAAGACGCAGCGCGGGGAATCCACAAATCATTTTGCACCGGGTCCCGCGGGTGCGCGGAGCGGGTCTTTCGCCTCCAAAACCAGAAGAAAATCTGCCGAATCCCGGCGGACGAAAGCGGGTCGCTCAGCATCCAACCGTTTTCGCCTTTGCCTTCGGTTCCGAAAGCAAGAAGCCGCCGGTCCGGTGCGGACGCGGCGGCTTCGAAAGGCTTCGTCGGAGGACGTCGCTCCGGAAGGGCTCAGCGCTTGGAGAACTGGAAGCGCTTGCGTGCGCCTGGCTGGCCGGCCTTCTTGCGTTCCTTTTCGCGCGGATCGCGCCGGATGTGCCCGGCCTTCTTGAGGGCCGGCCGCAGTTCGCGATTCATCTTCTGGAGCGCCCGCGCGATCCCGTGTGCGACGGCGCCCGCCTGGCCGGCGACCCCGCCTCCGGCAACGCTGACGGTCACATCGAGCTTCTCCTTCATGTCGACCGTGAGGAGCGGGGCGTAGGCCTGCTTGGCGAAATTATCGTGGCTGAAATAGTTGTCAAACGCGCGGCCGTTGACGACGAGTTTGCCGGTGCCGTCGGTGAGGCGCACCCGCGCGGTGGCCGTTTTGCGGCGGCCGGTGCCGGTGAAGACGTTGGGGGTGATGGTCATGGTCTCGATCAGACTGAAATCTTTTCGGGGTTCTGGGCTTCGTGCGTGTGCTTGCTGCCGGCGAAGACGCGGAGCTTGGTCAGCATATCGGCGGCGAGGCGATTCTTGGGCAGCATTCCCTTGACGGCGTGCTCGATGATGAATTCCGGATGGCGCTCGCGCATCAGCTTCAGGCTGCGGTAGCTCTCCCCGCCGACGAAACCCGAGAAGAACATGTACTCGTTCTTGTCATCCTTTTTGCCCGTCAGGACCACCTTTTCGGCATTGATGACGATCACATAATCGCCCGTGTCGACATGCGGGGTGTAGGACGCCTTGTGCCTGCCACGGATGATGTTGGCCGCCTTGACGGCGAGACGGCCGAGCACAAGCCCTTCGGCATCGATCAGATACCATTTGGGTTGCACCGTCTCCTTCTTGGCGAGGAAAGTCTTCATGGGAAAAGAGGTCAACAGCTAGGGTTTGGTGCACTCCTGTCAAACCATTTCCCGGAGCGCCGCACGGCGCTGGATCGACGGATGGACCTGCCGCGGGCCGAATCTCCTCCCGCTGGCCGACGATGTCCCTGGAAAACCTTTGACAGAGCTGGGTCCGGGGGTAGGTTGACCCTCCCCTTGTTGCAGGGTGGAGCAGCCTGGTAGCTCGTCAGGCTCATAACCTGAAGGTCGTTGGTTCAAATCCAACCCCTGCACCCAA
>Ga0302320_10023651_pt1 | contig 12045 bp, 8 predicted proteins | sample Bog_T0_3_FD_202130 | JGI IMG/M metagenome (GOLD analysis project Ga0302320, IMG submission 202130) | Peat permafrost microbial communities from Stordalen Mire near Abisko, Sweden - Bog_T0_3 | ecosystem: Environmental > Terrestrial > Soil > Wetlands > Peat | place: Sweden: Abisko, Stordalen Mire...
TATACGGTGGATCAGATCCACGAGATGACGGCGATCGATCCGTGGTTCCTGGAGCAGCTGAGGCAGATTGTCGCGTTCGAGCAGGGGCTGACCGGCGGGACTCTCGAAGGAGCGGATAAAAAGCTGCTGCTGGAAGCCAAACGGCTGGGCGTTTCCGATGCCCAGTTGGCGAGTTCGTGGAAGTCGACCGAGATCGCGGTCCGGACGCGGCGCAAAGAGCTGGGCGTTAGAGCGGTTTTCAATCGGGTAGATACGTGTTCGGCCGAGTTTGAAAGCTTCACGCCGTATCTGTACTCGACTTACGAAACGGCGTGTGAGGCTGAGCCGACCAATCGCAAAAAAGTCATGATTCTGGGCAGCGGGCCAAACCGGATCGGCCAGGGGATTGAGTTTGATTACTGCTGTTGCCATGCATCGTTCGCGCTGCAGGGTGAAGGCGTGGAATCGATCATGGTCAACTGCAATCCGGAGACCGTATCGACGGATTACGATACCAGCGACCGGCTTTACTTCGAGCCGCTTACGCTCGAAAACGTGCTGAACATTGTCGATACTGAGAAGCCCGATGGCGTGATCGTGCAGTTCGGCGGACAGACACCGCTCACGCTGGCGCTGCCGTTGAAGAGGCTCGGAGTACCGATCATCGGTACCGACCCCGAAAGCATCGATCTGGCGGAAGACCGGAAGTTGTTCGGGAAGTTGCTCGACGAGTTAAAGATTCCCGCGCCGGATAATGGCACGGCTACGAGCGTGGACGAGGCGGTTACAATCGCAAAACGCATCGGATATCCGGTGCTGTTGCGTCCCAGCTATGTGTTGGGCGGACGCGCGATGGTAATCGTTTACGACGAAGACAGCGTGCGGCGGTACATGCGGGAGGCGGTGAGTTTTTCGCAGGATCGTCCGGTGCTGGTGGACCGGTTCCTCGAAGACGCGGTGGAAGTGGACGTTGACGCGTTGTGCGACGGCACCGACGTGCTGATTGCCGGCATCATGGAACATATCGAAGAGGCGGGTATCCACTCGGGCGATAGTTCGTGCGTGCTGCCGCCGGTTTCGCTGAGCGACGCGACGATCAGGACGATCGAAGAGTACACGGTTAAGCTGGCTCGCGGGCTGAATGTGATCGGCCTGATGAATGTGCAGTATGCGATCAAGAACGGCACGGTTTATGTGCTGGAAGTGAATCCGCGAGCTTCGCGCACGGTGCCTTATGTGAGCAAGGCGACGGGCGTGCCGCTGCCGAAACTGGCAGTGCAACTGATGCTGGGGAAGAAGCTGCATGAAGTCACCGATCATCGCGGACGCCTGCCGGTGCCGTTGAACTTTGTGAAGTCGCCGGTGTTCCCCTTCAATAAGTTTCCGGGCGTGGACCCGGCGCTGGGTCCGGAGATGCGTTCGACGGGCGAAGTGATGGGCGTAGGCGAGAACTTCGGTGAAGCCTTCGCCAAGGCGCAGTTGAGCGCGGGGATGCCGTTGCCTGAGAAGGGCACGGTGTTCATCAGCGTGAACAGCCGTTATAAGGACGAAGTAATTCCGGTGGGGCGGCGGTTCGCGGAGTTGGGATTCGACCTTGTGGCCACGCGTGGGACGGCGGCGCTATTGCAGGCGGCGGGCATGACGTGCAAGACGGTGTTCAAGGTGAATGAGGGACGGCCGAATGCAGTGGATCTGCTGAAGGCAGGGTCGATTCAGTTGATTGTCTACACGACGACGGGTGCGCTTTCGTTCGAAGATGAAAAATCGATCCGGCGCGCCGCGGTGCAGTATCGGGTTCCGTGTATTACAACGATGAGCGGGGCGCGGGCGGCTGTGGAGGCGATTGCGTCACGGCAAAGGGATCCGATTCGGGTGTGGAGTCTGCAGGAGATACACCAGTAAGAGAGTTTTCAGCGGTCAGCTTGTGTTCCGCCCGCATTGGCATTGCGACAAGAATGGATTCACCGGGATCGCCGAAGCTAAGATTCCTGCACGCTCAGGAAACGCTGAATCGGGTTGAACTGGAGTTTTTTCGACGCCTCTCGACTGACGAGATGAAGCTGTCGCTCCAAGCTGGCCGAGAGGGTTGCCTCAAGGTCCGCCCTGACGGAACTGTCCTCGACGGTCATCACCGGCTCAGCGTGCTGAATGAGCGGGGCGAGGATACGAACGGCCTTCCGAGAGAGATAATGGAAAGAGAGTTATGAAGCCCGATCTCTATTGGATTCCCGGCCCCTGGCGTGGGAAGTTGGCTGTAAGTACCCGTCCCCGCGGGGGAGATTGGCTGGACGATGAAATAGCCGGCTGGCGGGGTGATGGGCTTGATGTCGTCGTTTCGTTGCTTGAGAAAGAGGAAGCCTCGCAACTGCAACTGGACCGCGAGGGAGTGGCGACCTGTTCGAAGGGCATCGAGTTCGTTTCATTTCCCGTTCCCGATCGTGGAATTCCCCTTTCCGTTCCGAAGGCGCTGGCATTTCTTGAAGCAATTGCCATGCGGTTGGAGAAGGGCAGGAATGTCGCGGTTCATTGCCGCCAGGGAATCGGTCGGTCAGGACTTGTTGCCGCTGGACTTTTGATGATCGCCGGCACATCGGTGGAAGACGCCGTCCGCACAGTGAGCGCCGCCCGCGGAGTTACGATACCCGAAACGGCCACACAGCTCGAATGGCTTGAGCGCTTGTCTTCGATGAGACCGTCACTCACGTCGGGGTAAGCTGTCAGCTTTCAGCCCGAACGTCGGCTCATCTTTTCGCTTTCAGCGATCGTTCAGGGGCTGGAGGATTGCGTTGTGGTCCTGGCCTATGCGGAGTTGCCACACACGGCGATCCGCGTAGTAGTCAATTAGCTTTTGGTTTTCTTCTTTGCCCATATCGCGGGCGTAGACTATTTTTGCGCTATCGATATCCGGCTCGTTATAGACCCATTCGACTGTGTCGTACTTCGGGAAATCGTAGGTCACGATTACCAGGTGACGACCGGGGAGCGTCTGTAACTTTTCGACAATCGGTGCGCGGTCGCGCGGACCGGTATCGACACAACACCAGGAGACGAAGTTTGGGATTGCGGGCGGAGGTCCGCCTGCCGAGAGGGTGATCACTCGTGCGGTGAGGAGCAGGATCGAGAGCGGCATGGCTGCGCGCACGATGGCCGGCCCCCAGGGAGTTCCGCTTTTCCCGCATTGTGCGAGATGCCGGAGTCCCTGGACGATAAACAGAAGCATCGCGGGCGCGGCCGGGGCCCAGTAGTGCGGGTAGCCGCTTTGCTCGGTGATTACCGCAAGCGCAACCACGGCGCCCGATAGCCAGACCGCGCGCGTGCGGCACGCTTTCAGGATGCGGGTGGTAAAGAGGAACGTGGCGCAGAGCGTCAGGCCGAAGAAGAAACGCATGGCGGATGCGTACTTCAGCAGCAGGCCGATCGGGATATCCGAAGGTACTGTGATCTGGCGATGTTCGCCCAGTTCGAAGGCGCGGTAGAGAGCAAGCTCCGGATGGCGGAATTCGATGGGAAGGACCTTTGTCCACGGGAGCGTCAGCGGCCATCCGTATGTCTGTTGGTTGACTTGATAGGGCAGCGTGAGCGCGTGTCCGGTGACGGCTTTCCAGTGCTGCGTCATGGCCCAGCCCGATGCGCCGAGCACGATCAGGGCGACAGTTGCACTGACAGCGATACGCTTTGCGGGAATGGCGACGGCGGATCTTTTCCAAAGGTTATAGATTAATAAGACCACTATCGCGGATCCCAGCGCCGCACCTTCGTACGGGCGTGTATTGGCGAGGACCACAAGTCCGATGGCAAACACGATGGCTGAGGCGGGTTTCCAGGCCTTGAGTAAGCGCGGATACGCACCGAGCAACATTGCCGCGCCGAGAGCGCCTGCGCTTCCGCCCCAATAACTATCGTTCCAGTAACTCGCGGCGCCGATTCTCACCGCGAACAGCAGGCCTCCAAACAGCGCCCACCCCGGGGGGGCCCAGGCGCGCAGGAACCATGTCATGGCGGCGCAACACAAGGCAGTGGAGAGTACGACGCCCCAGAACAGGTTGCCGAAGGCCAGTTGTCCGATGGCGAGGAAACACGCCTGGCCGGCCATATACATGGAACTGTAGGTAGGCTGCGAAAGGATGTGGATGGATTCGAAGTGCTGCCACAGGGGATGCGCGGGATTGGCGAGGCGGCCGAGGAGGAGGGTTTTGGCGAGCAGGATGTGACTAAATTCGTCGGGCACGACGGGATTCGGGATGGGGATCCAGGGGAGGAGACTCAGGCGCAGGGCTACTGAGAGAAGGGCCGGAAGAAGGCAGGCTAGTGCGGCGTTGTGGCTCAGCTTTCTCAGACCCCGGCACCATGCGGGCGGTCGCGCTGTCCAACTCAGGCGCTTGCTGAAGATGGCTGCGGCGATAAGGATTGTGGTCAGCAGGATGGCTTCGAGCCAGAGGAAATCGATGGATCGGAAGATCAGGGCGCAGAGGGCCGCAGGCAGAAGGAGGGCTATATTTGCGGGATGAACGGGTCCTGACCGGCGGGCCATTTAGTTCAGCTTAGCGCGGAGTACTCAGGTGGAGGAAGCAGGTGTGGAGCGGGAGGTGGTGCGACTAAGGCGACCCCCGAGGGACCGAAACGTCGTCGAGCTTCGCTGGACCGACCCGCGGCTATGCAGGTCCATCCGAGATGGGGCGATTCGGATATATCCGGCCGCTACCGCCAGGCTGGTATCCCCGTGACTCTTTCTCCGATCACCAGCGCGTGGATGTGATCCGTGCCTTCATACGTTCGCACCGTTTCCAGATTGCAAAGATGGCGCATGACCGGGTATTCGCCGGTGATGCCGTTGGCGCCGAGTAAATCGCGGCTCTGCCGGGCGCAGTCGATGGCCATGGTGGCATTGTTGCGCTTCAGCATCGAGACATGGGCGGGATCGAGCCGGCCTGCGTCTTTGAGGCGCGCGCAGTGCAGCGCTAACAACTGAGCCTTGGTGATCTCGGTAATCATGTTCGCCAGTTTCTCCTGCACCAGCTGATGACCGGCGAGCGGTTTGCCATCGAACTGCGTGCGGGCAACCGTGTAAGCGCGGGCGGTTTCGTAGCAGTCCATGGCCGCGCCGATCACTCCCCAGCCGATGCCGAAACGGGCCTGCGTGAGGCAGGCGAGCGCGGCTTTCAGGCCTTTCGCGCCGGGGAGTTTTGCGAAATCCGGGAGGCGGCAATCGGTCATCGCAAGGCTGGAGGTGACCGAGGCGCGCATGGACCATTTGTCGTGAATGTCTGATGTCGTGAAACCGGGTGTGCCGCGTTCGATGAGGAAGCCTGCGATGCTTTCCGGCGTGCGCGCCCAGACGAGGGCGATGTCTGCGATAGAGCCGTTGGTGATCCAGGTTTTTTCGCCGTTGAGGATCCAATGGTCGCCGTCGCGGACGGCTCGGGTGCGCATGGCGGCGGGGTTGGAACCGAAATCGGGCTCGGTGAGGCCGAAGCAGCCGATGGCCTTGCCGGCTTGCAACAGTGGGAGCCAGCGCTGCTTCTGTTCATCGGAACCGAATTGCAGGATGGGGTACATGACGAGCGCGCTTTGCACGGAGGCGAAGCTGCGGAGGCCGGAATCGCCGCGTTCGAGTTCCTGCATGACGAGTCCATATTCGACACTGTTCATGCCGGCGCAGCCGTAGCGTTCGGATTCGGGACCGAGGCTGGCGCCGAGAAAGCCAAGGTGGCCGAGTTCTTCGATGAGATGTTTGGGAAAGACGGCGTCGCGGTAAGAGACGCGAATGACGGGGAGCACGCGCTCGTCGACAAAACGGCGGGCGGTCTGGCGAACCAGCAGTTCGCGTTCGGAGAGCTGCGAATCGAAAAGGATGTAGTCTACACCCGGGAACGCCATAGCAGTTATCAGTCTACTGAAAGAGGGTGCGTGGGCGTAACCTTGGCCACTGCCGCGTATTACTTCGGTGCCACCTCAAAGCGACTATAATAAAAACTGCGTTATTCCGAATGAATGCTCTGATCTGGCTGGCGCTGGTTTCCTGTGCGATCTCGCTGATTCTGACGCCCCTGTTCAGAGATATTTTTCGTTCCTGGGGTCTTGTCGACCACCCGGATCAGGATCGCAAGATCCACAAGTCTCCGATTCCGCGCGGGGGCGGGATGGCGATTGCGGTTTCCTATGCGGCTGCCTGTTTCATCGTTCAGTGGCGAACGGGAATTCTCGACCAATACAACCTGAGCCTGGTCTGGAAAATTCTGCCGGCCGCATGCACCATATTCCTGGTGGGCGTGGTGGACGATTTGTGGGGCCTGAAGCCATGGCAGAAGCTGGCCGGGCAGGTGGTGGCGGCAGGAATTGCGTGTTACAGCGGCGTGGTTGTGCAATCCCTGGTCGGGAAGCACGTCGACGCATGGTGGGGAGTTCCCGCGACTGTAGTCTGGCTGCTGGCCTGCAGCAACGCGTTCAATCTGGTGGATGGCATGGACGGACTGGCGGCAGGGGTGGGGATTTTCGCAACCCTGACGATGTTTGTCGCTGCTCTGATCGAGGACAAGCTGGCACTGGCCATGGCGACGATCCCGCTGGCCGGGAGCCTGATCGGATTCCTCCGCTACAACTTTAATCCGGCAACGATTTTCCTGGGCGATTCCGGAAGCCTGACGATCGGGTTTCTGCTGGGGTGTTTCGGGATCGTGTGGACGGATAAATCGACCACATTGCTGGGAATAGCGGCGCCTGTAATGGCGCTTTCACTGCCTTTGCTCGATACCGGGCTCGCGATCTTCCGGCGGTTCCTGGGACGGCAGCCGATATTTTCGGCCGACCGGGGACATATTCACCACCGGCTGCTGGATAGCGGCATGTCGACCCGGAAGGCGGCGGCGATGTTGTATGTCATCTGCTGCCTGGGGGCCGTCTTCTCACTGCTGGCGCGCGCGGTGCATGACAGCGCGGTTTCCGGCGTCATTGTGCTGCTGTTCTGCGCGGCGGCATGGATCGGTATCCAGTATCCGGGTTACACGGAGTTTTCACTGGCGGGAAAGATGCTTTTCGGAGGCGGACTGCAGCGGAATCTCAAAGAGGAAATCGATCTGGGGGCGTTGCGAAAGTCGTTCCGCAAAGCGAGGACGCCTGCGGAGTGCGCCCGGTTGGTGGAGGGGTCGGCAGGCACGTTTGGATTGATTGCAACGCATATGAGAATAGCCGGCGAGGATTTCGCCGGGGCGGCGAATCCGGACGGTTCGCAGTGGGCGGCGCGAGTCGCGATTGCCGAAGGAGACTGGATCGATTTCGCGCGGGTTCCCGATTCCAGTGCGGGCGCGGTGCTGTTTCTCGACGCGGTTGCGGCGAGTCTGCGGGAGAGGATTCCGCTGCTGGATCCGGCGGATACGCAGACGACGGGCGTGGTCCGGTAGGGGCGTTTGCCGAAGCGCAAGGCCGCCTTGTGCGCGGCGGATTAAAAGATCGGTCTGCCTGTCCGATAAGCGATTTATGGAATTGAGATCGCTGATGACCCGGATACAAGAGTGGAAGTCCGAAGTGCAGGCAGTGCTGGAGACCTGTGAATCGCGACCGAAGGAAGAACATGAGCCTCAATGGTACGCGGGCCTGGCGGTGAGTCCGGCATCTTTCAGCCAGCAACTGGCGGACATGCAGGTTTCGCTGCAACGGGCGAATACGACACAGTCTGCGGCTGAGGATTTGGAATTGGTGAAGGTTCGTTCGGCGGGACTATCTCTCGAAGAAGGACAGCGGCGGAGGGCGTAGCGCATTAAGGGTTGCACAATACCTGGCGTTTGCGGGTAGACTGGGTTTCATGAGACACTTTAAAACCTGGCTGGCAGTTTCGCTTTGCGCCGCATTCGCCATCCAGACAGCATTGGGGCAAACGGTCAAACCCGAGGCCAGCAAAGTATTCGACAAGACGTTGTCCAGCACCGAGAGAGAGTTTGTGTCGCTGGTGGAGGCGATGCCGGCAGATAAGTTCTCGTTTGCACCCACCGCGGGTAAGTTCGATGGCGTTCGAACGTTCGGACAGCAGGCCATGCACGCGGCCTACGTGCTCAACGAAGTCTCCGCGGCGATGCTGGGGGAGAAGGCGCCGCTAACCGGACCGCACGAGAACGGTCCGGAGAATATAGCTGGCAAAGACCAGATTGTTCGTTACGTGAAGGAAGCGTTCGCGCATGCCCACAAGGCGGTCGCGCAACTGACGAATGCCACGTTGATGCAGGAAACGGCGGATCCATTCGATCCGAAAAGCAAGCGCACGCGCGTGGATTCGGCGGGCATCCTCACGTGGCATACTTTCGACCACTACGGGCAGATGGTGGAGTACGCGCGGATGAACGGAATCGTGCCGCCCGCGAGCCAGTAGTCGACTCTCTGTTGAATGGCCTGGCGGAGTTGATCGGGAGTCGCATCTGCCGGGGGATTGATGGGTGCACCGCGTCCCGCGGCGCCGCGGCTGCCGGAGGAGAACTGCGGGAGGGGAGCGCCCACCGCCGGCGCGGTCTGTGGCGGCGGAGTGTTCTGTTACAGCCGCATGAGGGTGAGGACAACCATTGCGGCGAGCGTGGCTGTTTTCATCCTCGATACCTCGCCATGCGAGCGTTTCTTTGCATGAGAGATATCACAACAGTGGGTCACGCGCCTGACCTGTGACAATGGAAGTGACGCGCCCGACCGCATGAAATATCCTCACTTCGAACAGCTTCGGCAATTGCAGGCCGACCGCGTCATCTCGGCGCGGCCGCATCCCGAGTTGCCCCTGGTTATCTATAACTACACGATTAAGGCCGTGTTTACCCCGCCCTGCGACTGGACGGAACCGATGCGGGATTGCCGCGGGCTGATTCTGGATCACGCGGGCAACATCGTGGCGCGGCCGTTTTCGAAGTTCTGGAATTACAGCCAGGTGCTGGGCCAGGTTCCGGCGGGGGAAGCGTTTACGGTTTGGGAAAAGCTGGATGGGTCGCTGGGCATCATCGCGGCTTATGAGGGCCGGCGCGTGGTGGCAACGCGGGGAAGTTTCGATTCCGATCAGGCGAAGTGGCTGGGCGAGTGGCTGAATCGCGAGCATCCCGACTTCCTGCCGGGCGGCGAAACATGGCTGGCAGAGATCATCTATCCCGCTAACCGGATCGTGGTGGATTACGGCGAACGCGCGGAGGCCGTGTTGCTGGCGGTAATGGCGAAGGACGGCACGGAGTTAGAGCATGTTTTCGAAAGCTCCACGCGATTCAACAAGGCGCGGCGATTCGATGGCATCACCGATTTTTCCATCGTGAACTCGGATCCTCGCTTCGCGGCCGAAGAAGGGTTCGTAGTCAAGTGGAAGTCGGGTCTGATGGCGAAGATCAAGGCCGACGAATACTCGCGGCTCCACCGGTTGGTAACCGGCTGCAGCAATCGCACGATCTGGGAGTTACTGCGCACCGGAAAAGGCGTGGGCGAGATCGTGGAGCGCGTTCCAACGGAGTTCGCCGAATGGGTGAACACCACGGCCGATGGCTTGTTGGCGGATCGCGCGAGGGTAGAGGCGGAGGCGCGGGCGCTGTTCGCTTCGGCGGGGCCGGAGGTGCGGGCCACGCGCAAAGATTTCGCGGCATGGGTGATGGGGCAAAAGCAGGTAAACACGGCGCTGCTGTTCGGAATTCTGGACGGGCGCGACATCGGCGACGCCTGCTGGAAGCTGGTGGAGCCAAAGTGGTTCGCGCCGTTCCGCCATGACGATGGCGAGTAGGCTCCGATACAACGGGCTATCATGGTCGCGTGCCTGCCACGCTTCCCCGCTTGCGGAACGATCTGGACATCATGCCTTCGCCGGTGGAAGATCGTCCCGGCCTGCTGATCCGCGATTCCCTCCATTATTCCGATTCCGTTCTGATCATTCCGCCGCAGTTGATCCAGTGCCTGACTTGCTTTGACGGGCAACAGACGGAGCGCGATCTGCATGAAATGCTCTACCGGATGTCGGGCGATTTGCGCGCCGGCGAGGCGGGAGATCAACTGGCTCAGGCGCTGACGCGCAGCGGCTTCCTGGAAGATGAAACTTTCCTGGAATTGCGCGAGGCGCGACATCGGGAGTTTGCGGAAGCGCCCATGCGGATGCCTTCGCATGCGGGGTCGGCTTATCCCGACGACCCCACGGAGTTGGTCTCCGTGATGCAGCACTGGATGGGCACGGCTACGCAATCGGACCCCGGCATTGCCGGCCCAATTGCAGGGATAGCCGCGCCGCATGTGAGCCCGGAGGGCGGCTACGAATCGTATCGCGCGGCGTATTCGCATCTGGGCCCGGAGCTTCGCGACAAGACCTTTGTGGTGCTGGGAACTTCGCACTACGGCGCGCCGGACAAATTCGGGCTTACCCGCAAGCCTTATCTCACGCCGTTCGGCTCCACGCGGACAGAACCCGCGCTGATCGATGAACTGGTGCGCGGCGCGGACGATGCCATCGGGATGGAAGACTACTGCCATTCCGTGGAACATTCGATTGAGTTTCAGGTAGTGTTCCTGCAATCGATCTTCGGGCCGGATATCAAAGTGCTGCCGATCCTTTGCGGCTCCTACCTGCGCAGCATTTACGGCGGCGGCATGCCGGAGGATGACGAAGGAGTGAAGCGATTCCTCGGTTCGCTGGGAGAGATCGCCGCGCGTGAAAAAGATAAGCTGTGCTGGGTTCTGGGCGTGGACATGGCTCATATGGGAGCGCGCTACGGCGATGAGTTCGAAGCGCTTGCCGACGCCAATGAAATGGTCGCTGTGGCCGAGCGCGACCGCCTGCGCATGGAAAGAATTGCGGCGGGCGACGCACCGGGCTTTTGGGAACTGGTGCGCGAGAACCGCGACGATCTCAAGTGGTGCGGTTCGTCGCCGTTCTATACGTTCCTGAAAGTGCGTCCGGATGTGCGCGGCAAAGTGGAGCGCTATGAGCAGTGGAATATCGACGCGCAAAGCGTGGTGAGCTTCGCGGGGATGTCGTTCCGGGGCTAAATGGACAGGATCGCTATTTAGTTCCGCGCCGCGTAACGATGCCTGTCGGAGTCCGCGTGGATACCTGCGTCGTGGAAACCTGACTGATCAGTTGCGTAGGCAGGGTTTGCGATGCGCCCACGGCAGTCGGGTTATAGGTGCTGTAGTAAACCCAGTTGACGATATCGTGATTCTCAAAGCCGCCGCCCGTTCCGGCCGTGAAGCCGACGTACGCTTCTTTCGTGTACTGGAGCAGCGCCGGAAGCGAAACCGGGGCATTGATCAGATCCGGCGGACGCGTGGTGGAACTGTCCGCCACTGCGACGTGGAGATCGACGCCATCGTAATCGATCCAGACCGACCAGAGATCTCCGTTCGACATGCAGCCAACGATTCCCGCCGGCGATGTGCACGGGGCGACACCGAACGGTGTCTGCGTGAATTCATCGAGGATGACGCCGTTGGTCTGAATGGCGACGTGATTGTCGTTGGTTTCGCCATCGTTCTTGTAAGTATCGAACTTGATGCCGATGCTGTGGCCGATGCCGTCGTAACCGACGGCGTTCGCCGTGGAGCCAAGACCGGGCGTGTTCTTCTCGCGCAGGACAAAGGCAAAACCGTCGGCCGGGGCGAGGCCGCCGGGTTGCGTGAGGCGGAACTGGAAGAAGGTACTGAAGGTGCCCGCCGAAACCTGGAACGGGACTGGATAGGTGGTGAAAACGCTGCCAGCCGAGCAGCAGACCGCCTGGGTGAGGCGCGCGACCGAGCCATCGCCAGTCTGCGCGATGGTGGTGGTGCCGTTGGTGGTCAGGCCGGTCAGGACGGAGAAGTTGGGGTAGGAGACCGCTTGGGCGAAGGCAGCGAGGGGGATCAGACTGAAAATCGCCGTGAGACGGGCTGAGCGCGATAGCATCGGGCGGCAAATCATGGCAGGAAAACCTCTCCTTTGATTATGCGCCTGTTGGGACCGAAAAGTTCCGCTCCCCGAGCCAGGCGCCAACAAAATCGTTGCCAACACGTTTGTTGGATCGGCCGCGCGACGGCGAACCGGTCCGGCCTTATGCGCCGTCGGCCGGCGGAGTTGGCCCCAACCCCTGAAATATCCGG
>Ga0302320_10023652_pt1 | contig 12045 bp, 9 predicted proteins | sample Bog_T0_3_FD_202130 | JGI IMG/M metagenome (GOLD analysis project Ga0302320, IMG submission 202130) | Peat permafrost microbial communities from Stordalen Mire near Abisko, Sweden - Bog_T0_3 | ecosystem: Environmental > Terrestrial > Soil > Wetlands > Peat | place: Sweden: Abisko, Stordalen Mire...
TGATCGTCGAGGAGAACAAGCCGTTCGCCGGTTGGGGAGCACAGGTCGCCTACCAAGTGCAGCGTGAACTTTTCGACGACCTTGATGCGCCGGTGCATCGCCTTACGTCGCTCGATGTCCCGCAGCCCTACAACGGCCGGCTCGAGCAAGCGGTGTTGCCGAATGAGGAGCGGGTCATCGCAGCAGTCAAAGAAGTCTTGGCCTGATGAAGCGGCATCTCCCGGACGACATTCGCGTTCGCTGGTTCGGGCACGCCACTTTTGAAATCACCGGTCCGGCCGGGCAGAAGTTCCTGATCGATCCGTTTCTGGTCAACAACCCTAAGTTCCCCAAGGAACTCAGTACGGAGGTCACAGCGGCTGGCGCTTTTCACGCTCTACTGGTAACTCATCCCCACTCGGACCATTTCGATGATGCGCTGCCGTTACTTCGGAACGATCCAGCACTGAAGGTCATCGCGCAATTCGAGATCGGCGGTTGGTTGAAAGGCCAGGGGATCAAGGAGGAGCAGGTCATCGGAATGAACACCGGTGGCACGCTGACATTTATGGATGTGCGCATCACCATGGTCAATGCGGTGCATACGAGTTCCATCGGTGAGAGCGGTATTCAACGGGCGCTCGGCTTTCCGATCGGGTATGTCCTCCGTTTCGCGAATGGATTCACCCTTTACAATACGGGTGATACAGCCGTGACCACGGACATGCAGATTGTTCACGACCTCTACAAGCCAGACCTGGTCATCCTGCCTATCGGCGATCTTTACACGATGGGCGCGGAACAGGCGGCTTATGCTTTGCAACTACTCAACCCACGTTTCGCCCTCGGTGGACATTGGGGTACCTGGAACGGGATGCCTCCCGGTACGCCTGAGGCGCTGGAAAAAGAACTGGCGCGTTATAAGCTCCTCACGCAACTTATCAAATTGAACCCCGGCGAATCCCTCACCTAAAATACTTTTATGGCCAAAGACATTCTCATGCCCCTGCTCAGCCCTTCAATGACCGAGGGCACCGTGGTCAGATGGATCAAGAAGGAAGGCGACCCGGTAAAATCAGGCGAAGTCATCGCGGAAGTCGAAACGGACAAGGCGACGATGGATCTCGAAGCGTTTGACTCGGGCATCCTGCGCAAGATTTTGATCCAAGCGGGCGAGAAGGTCCCTATTCAATCGCGGATCGGGATCATCGGCTCCAAGGATGAGAAAATTGACGTATCGGCCCCATCACCGGGCAAGCCCGCGGAGACGAAAAGTGACACTGCGCCTGCGGCCAAACAGGAAGAGGCCAAGCAACCTGCGGCGGCTTCCGCTCCTGCGACCACGGCTGCTGCCACGGTACCGAGCGGTGGCCGGGTCAAAGCTTCACCTCTGGCCAAAAAGATCGCCAAGGCTCAAGGCGTTAACCTTGCACTTCTGAGTGGCTCAGGTCCCGGCGGGCGAATCGTCAAGATGGACGTACTCAACGCCCCCGCGGCTGGGTCCGGCGGCGGCTCATCCATTTTTCCGCGTGGGCCGGTAGCAAAAGAGGGTAGCCTAAAACTCAGCACCATGCGATCGGTGATTGCCAAGCGCTTACTCGAGAGCAAGACGACCATCCCCCATTTCTATCTGGAGATCGAGGTGGACGCAAAGCCGCTGCTCGACTTACGCGTACAGCTCAACGAGGCGCTCGGCAAACTGACTCCGCCAGTGAAACTGAGCCTGAATGATTTTGTGCTGAAAGCGTCTGCGGAAGCCGTGCGCCGTGTCCCGGCGGTCAATGCTTCATTCGAGGGCGATTCGATCCGGCAATTCGCCGACGTGCAGCTTTCCTTTGCCGTGGCGATTGCGGAAGGGCTCATCACCCCGATCATCCGCGAGGCGCAAAACAAAACACTCATCCAAATTAGCGGAGAGGCGAAGGCGCTAGCGGCCAAAGCCAAGGAAGGCAAGCTCAAGCCTGAGGAGTTTCAGGGCGGTACCTTTACCGTGTCGAATCTTGGCATGTTGGGCATCGATAGCTTCAGTGCGATTATTAATCCCCCACAGGCTGCAATCCTTGCCGTGGGTAATATCGTCAAGAAACCGGTGGTTGGCCCGAACGACGAAATCGTCGTGGGGCATCGCCAAAGTATCACGCTTTCGTGCGACCATCGCGTCGTCGATGGCGCGGTCGGTGCAGCCTATCTTAAAGAACTCCGCGAGCTGATCGAGAAACCGGCGTTGCTACTGCTGTAGGAGGCGTTTCGTGTGGAGCGCGCGGAGGTCCCTGAGGGTTGAATTCCGAATGCTGTGTGCTCTGAATGGATCAGGTATTTTAATCCACCTGCGGCTCGGTTTGGGCGGGCGGGGGTGACGAGATAGACGCCGGGGAACGATCCGGGGAGGGGACTACCGATGGCGAAGTAACCGGTGCGGCGGCAGGTTCGGATAACAGGACCTGGTTTTTCGGCACAATTTTCAGAACCTCGATTTTAAGGTTCCGCATCAATTGCATCACGGGAGTGTCCAGATCGACGAGCGGGTTGATCTCCTCAAGCGCTGTTTTGGTGATCGCGATGTGGCCGACATCGAAGCCATGAAGCGCCGCATCCATCGGTACCCATTGGTCTGGTCCGATCCAGGCCTCGGCCCACATGTGAAAACCAAAGATGCCCGTATCATTATCAACTGCATTGGTCACCGTTGGCTCATCCGCGCCCGGCGGGATGTAGCCAAAGCCAAGGACGCACCGGGTAGGCAGGCCAGCGGCGCGGCCAAGCGCCGCGCAGAGGACGGCATGTTCTGTGCAGTCGCCTTCGCGGGATTTCGCGGTTTCCTCCGCCGAAGCAAAGCCGATGTTAAGATCCTTCTTCCAGATAAAATCACGGACAAAACTTTCAATAAAGCGGGCAGCCATTACCGGATTTTTCTCGTTGCCCACCGCCTGTTTGGCCAACGCCTGGATTTCGGGCGAATTGACCTCGAGGTAAGTCGAAGCCTGAAGAAAGGGATGCAACTCGGGCGTATCGGCGTGAGGCAGCTGGTAGGTCGCACTTTCCGGCGTGATATGCTGGGCAGTCACTTCAATTTCGGACATGCCGGGAACGGAAGAAAGTACCCGTTGTTCGCCCTGGTTCCACAAGGGGAGGGTCTGGGTGGAGTCTGAAAGAATCAGGCGGTAGACGGCCTGGGCTTGGTCGGTAGGTGAGGGAATGGCGCGCTGGGGACGGACGAGATTCGTGGCAAATATCTCGGCACCCTCCGGTTGTTTCATGCACTCAGCGCGATCGGTTACGTACTCATGAAGATCACCGATGCCAGGAATGACTGTGAGCGCCTCGACATCGTTGCCCTGGTCATCAACCCAGGCAGTGGAGATTAACCCCGGCATTTCACTTGTTTCGCTCGTAAGCTTCCACAATTCGCGCTGTACGCCGCGAACGTTTCGTGATTCCTGATCCACGATGGTACCCTTCTCGACCACGACGGCTTGCGGATAGTCACTGGCAAAGGTGTTGAAGATAAAGGGCTGGCCCGGTTTAAGGGGGATCGCATCGCTCAGTCGCCGTAACTTTTCCGGGCCGAGCGCATTGAGCCGGGGAATGTGGTACCGCTGGGTCTGGCCGCGGCTGGAAACGACCATATCGTCGCTTTCGCGCACCCCGGTTGAGACGATGTCCGATCCAAACCCCGCGGTCGACTGTTCAAAGCTGAGGACCCCGCCGTCGGCGTCTTCAACGATCTTGAACCCCTCGGTGATCTTAAGATCGGTACCGAGCCGTTTGACCACGAACTGTTCTTCATAGGTGGTGTGGAATTGTGGCCCGGAGGGAGTGTCAACTTCGGTCGTGATGGTGCTGCCATAGCCGCATTGTTTGCTACCCAGAACGAGAACCATCCATTCCTCGAAGACAGGCTTCGCGGCCTGACTTTTTCCGAGCTCGGTGAACGGCGCGGAGGTGACGGGCGTCGCCGGCGACGCTTGGGCAAGAAGCCCCCCCGAGGCCAGCAGCCACGCAAGCAGAGCTCCGGTCAGTATGGCTTTACTGGGATTTGGCTTCGTTCTGCGCCGGGGGAGTCGCATTAGGATTGGAATTGGTGGTTGAAGAGGAATCGGGAGCCGGGGCAGGCGGCGGTTTGTTCGTGTCACTGGCCGGTGCTGGTACCAGTGGAGGAACGCTCGTATCCGGCGAATTGGTTACAGGCATAGGTGCAGAAGATACCGGGGCTGGCGCGGGGGCTTGGCCAGATGGTAACGCCGGGCTACCGGGAAGAAAAGGAAGCCCGCCGCCGATGAGATTTCCTTTGGGCAAAAAACCCATCGATTGCGCAAAGCCGGCACTTCCGGCACAAGCAAGACCGAGGAGAATTCCCTGGTTTCCGACGCCGGAGACCGAGTAACCCTGGCTGCCGTTCTCATCCGGGGTTGAGACGCAAGACCAGGTTCCCATCGGAGCCATCCACATCAGATCGGAAGGCAAATCATGGCCTTTCAGTATTGTTGCCACTTTTTTGTTAAACATCGAGGCCATGGAAACGAAGGGCATCGCTGTCCGGTAGGCGCGATCCAGCAATTTCGGCGAATCGAGGAAAACGAGCTGTGAGGCACCATTGCGTATGTCGCCCACCTGCTGGTTGAAATCGGAGTTATGGAGGAGGCCTTCTCCATCTCCGCGTTGAAAGGACTGCACCGCTTGGTTCGGAGTCAGGAAAATCCCCAGGTAGGGGCCGTTTTCGGTAATGGTCGGAGTGATAAACGAGTCCTTCACGAACTGGAGCGCAGCAAAAGCCTGCCCATTGGAACTTAGTTCCTTAATTACGGCGGAAGACTCGAAAGCCTTGCGCGCCGTTTCGATGATTGCGGTGATGGTCGGTTTGAAATTGTCCGGCTTGTCGAGCTTTACAAACAAGCCGGCTTCGGGCCAGGTAAGGTCAGGACTCCATTCCACCTGCATCGAAATCTCAGGTCCCAGCGGATCGATGATGTTGTGCTGGACATCGAGGCCAGCACCTTGTGCCCAGGTTTGCAGGCCGCTTATAAAATTATTGGCGATCGAGTTGGCAACCATCTGACCCGATTGGACCTGGGCGTTTTTCCAAACCTGCTGCCAGTCGATGCTGGAGGCAGTATAGAACCGGGTACTCGCGCCGGTGAACTTGAGAGTCTCGAAATTGCAGGCGGACGCTCCGATGCCTGACTCGGCTTGGGCCTGGTGAGAGATCAGGACAGAAAAGCGATCCGCGATTTCGCCGTTCTCGAATCGTGTGCCAACGGCAAATCCACCCAACGAGGTGAGCATCTTCGGCAAAGTCTGCGCCTGAGTGGGACTTATTTTGGCCATTTGCTTTTGCATCAAATCGATCGCCGCGTGGCAATCGACGTAGAGGAACGTCATGGGGGCCTTACCCACGCGTGCCAGCGATTTGATGTAATCGGGATTTTGCGCGAGGCTCGGCGAGGCTGGTTTCTTTTGGTAACGCTCCAGCCAGTCCTGCAGCGAGGCTTCGCCCCAACTCGTGATGATCCAGCCCTTGTAATGGGCCACGCATAGTTTATCCGGTGCGCCCGGTCCCTGAATCGATTGGTAATCAACCCCGGCGACGTTGCCCGTGCCAGTGGTGCCCTGGTTGAGGGCGTCAGGGTAACTGGTCTTTAATTTGTCCACGAAAGCATTGAAATTAACGAGGCCCGCCTTGGGTTTCATCCCCGCGATGAGACCGATATGCTCTGGATGATCGGGGTCGAAGTGGGTGAGGGCGATAAACGATTGACCGCTGAGATTGGGCGCGAACGTGGTAAGCAGATCGAAGTTTTTCTGGCCAATCCAGTACGGGATTTGATCGAGTAACGGCTTCGCGTTGGGTGAGTCGACCAAAGTTTTCAACTGGGACGTCTGGTAGCCCGCAACAATCTCCGCAGCATTCGGAATCGTGGCGAAGGCAATCGTGTCAGAGGGAACCAATTCGGCGGCAGCCACGGTGCTGGTGCCAAAAAGGTACCACCAGAGGCCGGTTCCCAAGCCAAACACGATTGCGATTAGAATGCCGACAGCAATTTGTATGCGCGAGCGAGTCATAACTCTGTTCAGACTGGCGGCAGAAGCGCTGTTTGGCAAATCTTGACGGAATTAACAGGATTTTGGACAGGATGACCGATCAGCTAAATTTCAAATGATAGGTCGCGCCCTTGCCCTATCTAAGGTTCTCTCCGTGCCAAGACTTCCGCGCGACTTTTCGCAGCGGCGAGGCAGCGGGCCATGAGTTGGTTCAGCGCGTCGTTTTCTTCGAGGATGGTGCAACCAGCGAGGGTGGTGCCGCGCGGGCTTTTGACTTGGGCGGCCAAGTCCAGCGGCGCGAGGGGCGATTGTGCGGCCAGTTGGGCGGAACCGAGGACGGTTTGCAGCACGAGGTCGTGCGCGAGCTTTTCCGAAAGGCCGAGTCCAACCCCCCCGCGAATCAGCGCGTCGATGAAGTGAAAGACATAAGCGGGCCCGCTGCCGGAAAGTGCAGTGACCGCGTTAATTTGATCCTCAGCGACCGGCCACGCCTTACCTGCGGACGAGAGGATGAGATGCACGAGGGCCAGGTCATCTTCCGTGACGTTGGAGGCACCCGCATAAACGCTGGCTCCCGCGCCAATTTGCATCGGCGTGTTGGGCATGGAGCGGACAACGCGCGCGGACTGATGCAGTCCGTCGCAAATGGTTTGTATGGGAATACCCGCCATGAGCGAAAGAAAAAGGGCTCCTGCGCTGGCCTTGCGCAGTGTCGGGGCAACTTCGGGAAATACCTGCGGTTTGATGGCGAGAATGACGATGCTGCTCCGGCGGACGACTTCGCCGTTGTCCGGGGTCCAGCTCGCATCTGGAAACATGTCGAGAAAGGGTTGGCCATCCTGCGGCAGCGGTGCGGAACAAATGAGGTCTTTTGCCGAAACGATTCCTCCTGCAACAAGACCGTTGCCCAGAGCGCGCGCCATAACCCCGGCTCCGATGAATCCGATGATCATGGCCTTAAATCCCCAATCCAAACTTTTTCAACTTTGTGTAAAGTGTAGGACGATGGATACCGAGGAGTTCCGCCGCTTTTTTCTTGTTGCCGTTGCACTGTTCCAACGCAGCGACAAGGGCGGCTTTTTCCCGGTCGGCGAGATTGAGTGACTGGGAGTCAGTCAGTAATTGGCGCAAACCTGTCCCCGAGGGTGTCATCAAAGAGTGGGGAGACGAAGCTGAAGACGAGGCATGATGATCAAACGGAGCGCTGTGAATGATCTCCTGAGGCAGACTGCGGGGCGTAATCATGTTACCCTGCGCCAGCACCACGGCGCGCTCGATTACATTCTGCAACTGGCGAACGTTACCGGGCCAGTGATAGCGCAGGAGGGCGTCGTAGGTTTCCGAAGGGATGGTCAATGCGGGCTTATTCATCTTGGCGCAAAAGCGCTGGAGAAAAAGTTGGACGAGTTCGGGGATATCTTCCGTCCTCTCGCGCAGAGGCGGGATTGGCAAAGTGAAAGTGTTAAGCCGGTAAAAGAGATCCTCACGCAGGCGTCCGTTGCGGATGGCCTCCTCGGGATGGCGATTGCTGGCCGCGACGAGGCGAAAATCGGCCTTTTGGACCTGCGTGCTTCCGAGCGGGCGAAACTCGCGTTCCTGGAGCACGCGCAGGAAGCGAGTCTGCAAGTCGATCGGCATTTCAGCGATTTCGTCGAGAAACAGGGTGCCTTCTGCAGCGGCGCACAACATCCCGGGGAAATCCTGGCTGGCACCAGTAAACGCACCCTTCTTGTAACCGAAGAGTTCGCCTTCAATCATGTTGGCCGGAAAGGCGGCACAGTTAAGCTTGATGAGTGGACCGTGTGAACGGTTGCTCAACTCATGAATACGATTGGCGAAGACCTCCTTGCCGACACCACTATCACCAACGATGAGAATGTTGGCTTCGCTTGGAGCGATCTGTTCGACCAATTCGAAGAGTTCGCGCATCTTCACGTTCTTGAAAACGGGTTGAAGCTGCGCCTCGGCGCGTTGCACTCGCTTCTTAAGCCGCTCCGTCTCTTCGCGAAGTTGTTGAGTTTCCTGTCGCAGGCCCCGCTGCTCGAGCGCCTTGGCGACGAGGCTGAGCAACTCCTCAGGCACGTAAGGCTTGCTGATGAAATGGAACGCACCGACCTTAATGGAGTCGATGGCATTGTTGAGTGAATCGTGCGCAGTGACGACGATCACTGGCAGGTTGGGATGCCCCTGGCGTATTTCCCGCAGGAGGTCGAGCCCTTCGCCGTCGGGCAGACCAAGGTCAAGCAGGACAACGTCGGGGCTGTGGTCGGCAATCATTTGCACGCCCTGCCGGGCGGTGAAGGCTGCGACGGCGGAGTAGCCGCGCCGGTCGAGGATGGAGGCAAGCGTGGCCTGAATGTTGCGCTCGTCGTCGACAATGCCGATCAAGGGTTTGGAACTCATGGATGCTGTCTACCAATCATGTAATCAAAGGCTACCGCAAATTTAAAGAGGAAGCGAGAAGAGCGCTTGGGCAAGCCTTATTGCTGAAGCGGCACCTTTGTGGACCTGAAACTCGCTTATCATCGAAGATTATGCTCAAAACCGCACGGGATGTCGCAACGCCGACGCCAGACGTTCAAGGTAATCGCGCCGACGAATTTCAATGGCGCCAAGACGCGCGGTGAGGGGAGAGAGCACCTGAGTGTCGAAGAGCTCGAAATTGCGTGTGCGCAGGTGGTCCATGAGATGACAAAGAGCAATCTTTGAGGCATCGGTTACGCGGTGGAACATGGACTCCCCAGCGAAAAATCCGTGGATGGAGACACCGTAGATCCCGCCGACCAAGGCGTTTTGCTGCCATACTTCCACGCTATGGGCATGGCCGGCACGGTGAAGCTCGATATATGCTTTTATGAAGCGCGGGCTGATCCAGGTTGATTCCCGTCCGGGTCCTGGCTTGGCGCAAGCCTGGATGACGGAGGAAAAGTCGCGATCCATGGTCAGGGTAAACGGGTGGTGGCGTAACTTTGTCTCGAGGCGTTTGGGAGGACGGAACTTGTTGATTTCAAAGATCGCACGCGGGTCCGGCGACCACCAGGTCAGTGGTTCGTCCGTCCAGGGAAAGATTCCAGAGCGGTAAGCCAATATCAGGCGCGGGACGGAAAGATCTCCACCGAGGGCGAGGAGACCCTCGCGGTTGGCCGCTCGATGATCCGGGAAGGCGAGGCTGTCCGGACGCAGGATGTTCATATCAAAACAAGGATTCGTTCCCCAATCCCAAGGTAACCCACGTCAAGATTTGGGCGAGAGCAACGATTAAACTGAAAACCACGACTAGCAATGCGGGCATCACTTTGCGCGTGTTCAGATACCGACGTCCCATCAGGACCAGCAGAAACAAGCTTAGAGCCAATGCGGCAGGGACCGCAAGGTGCCATGCGTAACGGTAGCCCAGGATTAGCGCGATCACGCCGCAGACCACTCCCGCCACCAGGGATGGAGTGCTCTTTGCCCTTACGTATCCCATTAGACCTCCGAGGATCAGAACAATGCCGTAAACATAGAGAAGGGTTGAACCGATAGAGAACGGAGACATGGCATCAATCTGCCTGACTTTTTTCTTTCACGCAACGCTCCTGCTCATTGGTCAGTTTCGGACAGCAGCATCGTTCTGGAAATAAAATCAGAGCGTAGGGCCAAAAATCAAGTGCCTGGCCTGTCGGTTTAGTGATTGAAACAAATTTCCTTTCAAAGCCATCTCTGAAATCCATTGCATTTCTTCCCAACCTTCCGCACGATAGTACACAGCCTATGGAATCGGAGCTATTGACTGTCACCCTGCCTGAAAATCTCTCACCTGCTTTGACGGAAAAGCTCAAACTGCTCGCCCCCGGGACTTACTGCCTTCATCGCAGTTGGGGTTTTGGCCAGATCAAGGACTGGAACAATGTTACTGAAAGTGTAACAATCAATTTCAAAGCAAAGCAGGGCCACGTCATGCAGTTCGCTTATGCGGCCGAATCGCTGTCGCCGCTGGCAGCCGACCATGTGCTCGTGCAAAAAGTCGAATCGGCCACTGCGCTACGCCAGAAAGCGCAGGAAAATCCGGTCGGCGTAGTGCAAGACTGCATTCGCAGTCTCGGTCCGCAGGCCACAGCTGACAATATTCAGGCTTTGCTTAGCCCTGAAGTCATCCCTGCCGCCGATTACAAGAAATGGTGGGACAGCGCCAAACGGGCCTTGAAAAAAAACGGTCACTTTTACGTGCCCGGAAAAAAGAATGAAGCGCTTCGTCAACTCGACGCCCCGAGCGCCTTGGGCGATTCCGCGCTCGAGAATTTGCGTTTGGCCAATGGGCCCAAAGCCGTCCTCGCCGCTCTTGGCACCCTTGCGAAGTACTGGCCTGAGATAAAAAGCGATGCCGTGCTTAGTGAAGTGGCCGATTTATTGCAGGCCACTCTCTCCAAGGTTCCCCGGTCACAACTGGCGATGCAGATTGAGTTGGCGCTAGCCCGCGATGATTTTTTTGCCCAAGCTGACCACCAGCAGGAAACCGGCTCGTGGGCCATCACCACATTGACGCCACAGTCAGCGACCGCACTGAGCAACCTGCTGGACGCCCTGCCTGGCTCCCGCCAGCCGAAGCTGCTCGAGGCTTTACGCATCGGATTGCCCGAGGCCTGGTCGGGCATTTTTCTGAGTCTGATCCCCCGTGCCAATGGCCGCGTGGGCGAAGTAATCACGGAAGCCTTTCAGGCCGCCGGGCGCGAAGCCGAGGTGCAGACGGCTGTGAATCGATTTATCCGGGAACGGAACATCACCTGTGATTTCCTTTTCTGGCTGTGTAAAAATCGTCTTCCCGTTTACAGCCAGTTGATAGAACCGCAGCTCTTCATGGCCATCTTATCTGTTCTGGAAAAAGACCAGTTTTCCGAGATCAAGAAGGGTACCAAGCTTTACGAACTTGTCCTCGCCGATAAGGCCCTAATCGCCGCGATCCTCAAGGACGCACCGGTTCCTGATGTCCGCGATATCACCCGCGCCATTCTGCTCAGCCCGGTGTTTGAAGAGCTCGATAAACGTTCACTGCTCGCTGCCATTATCAAGCTTTATCCGGAAGTCCAAGCCATGGTCGTCGGTACCGACAAAACTGCCGCCCCTGAAGCCAAGATCATTGTTTCGTGGCCCAGCCTCAAGCGCCGTCAAGCGGAGATGGAGGATCTCGATAAAAACCAGATTCCGCAAAACAGCAAGGACATTGGAATCGCCCGCGGTTACGGCGACTTGCGGGAAAATCACGAATTCAAGGCTGCCAAGGAAATGCAGACCATCCTAGCCCGGCGCAAGGCCGAGCTCGAACAAATGCTGGCGCGCGCCGAGGCGACCGAATTTGAAAACATCGATACCTCCAAGGTCACACTCGGCACCCGGGTAACGCTCAAGGACACCGCTTCCGGCGAAATACTTGTTTATACGATCCTTGGTGCATGGGACAGCGATCTGTCCAAGGGAATAATCTCTTACCAAACGGCCGTGGCACGCGCGTTGCTGAATCACACGGTCGGCGAGCGTATCGAGCTCTCCACCGATGAAGGCGCACTGCGGCATGTCATCATTGAAAAAATTGAGCCGCACCAAGTTGATTTATCCGTACCCGCCTAGACGCTTATGAGTTGTACCTCCATTACCAAAGTCATCGCCCGTCAAGTTCTAGACTCTCGAGGCAATCCCACTCTGGAAGCTGAAGTTTATTTACACGACGGAACGCGTGGACGCGCCATCGTCCCTTCTGGCGCCAGCACCGGCGAGAATGAAGCACTCGAACTCCGTGACGGGGACAAGGGCAAATACGGTGGCAAGGGTGTGCTCAAGGCCGTTGAAAACGTCAACAAGAAGATCTCGCCAGCCCTCGTTGGTCATGACAGCACCGATCAACTTGGCTTGGACGCTGCGATGCTTAAGCTCGACGGCACGAAGACCAAGAAGAGCCTCGGCGCCAACGCCATTCTAGGCGTATCTCTGGCCAATGCCCAAGCTGCGGCGAAATCAGTCGGATTGCCTCTCTACAAGTATCTCGGCGGCACG
>Ga0302320_10023655_pt1 | contig 12044 bp, 7 predicted proteins | sample Bog_T0_3_FD_202130 | JGI IMG/M metagenome (GOLD analysis project Ga0302320, IMG submission 202130) | Peat permafrost microbial communities from Stordalen Mire near Abisko, Sweden - Bog_T0_3 | ecosystem: Environmental > Terrestrial > Soil > Wetlands > Peat | place: Sweden: Abisko, Stordalen Mire...
CGGCTCCAACGGTGACTGCCACAACTCCCACGTGCGGTGCGACAGGTGTGCCCGTCGACTTCACGCCAATCACCGTTACCTTCAGCGAGGCAATGAACCCGAGCACCATCAATGCCACGTCGGTCACGGTGGCAGGTCCCGGTACAACTGCGATCGCGGGTAGCGTCGCCTATACGGCAGCAACCGATACGGCACAGTTCACGCCGGCAGGCGCCTTGCCTTATAACACTCTCATTACGATCACCGTCACCACCGCGGCAAAGTCCACGAGCGGTACGCCGATGGCCGCCAACTTTACATGCGGCTTTACCACGGCTCTGCCCCCGGCACCCACCGTGATATCCACGACTCCCGGATGCGGTGTGGTAGGCGTGCCGGTTGGCCTCAAGGAAATCACCGTCGGCTTTAGCGCGGCGATGAATGGAAGCACCATTAACAGCACGTCATTCACGGTGACGGGACCCGGCACCACTGCCATCCCTGGAACTGTCGCCTATTTTGCGGCAAGCGATTCCGCGCAGTTCACGCCGATAAATCCTTTGCCCGCGAACACCTTTATTACGATCACCGTAGGGCCGCCGGCAATGTCCGCACTTGGTGCGCCCGTCGTTCCCTTCACATGCGGTTTCACGACTGCCGTGGCACCAATTCCGCCCACGGTTACGGCCGTAGCGCCTACCTGCAGTTCTACGGGCGTCGGAGTGAATCAGAAGATCGCAGTGACCTTCAGCGAAGCGATGGACGCAAGCACCATGACCGCGGCCAATCTCTTCCTGACATATCCAGTCGGAGCGGTCACTACTCCCATCCCTGGAACGATCGCCTACGCGACGGCCAGTAACATCGCTACCATCACACCGACGGATCCTCTGCCCAGCGCCATATCCCCTGCTGCTCCCATCACGATCACAATTACGGTGACCACCGGAGTCAAGGACCTGGCGGGCGATCCAATGGCCGCTAATTTCACCTGCAGCTTCACCACGGCCGATGCTCCCAACACGACGCCGCCCACCGTGATCTCCACCCTCCCGACCTGCAACGCGACGGGCGTGGCGTTGAACACAACGGTTTCAGCGGTCTTCAGCGAACCGATGGATCCTCTCACGATCAACGGCACCACCGTAACTCTCAGCGCACCGGGACCGGTGGCCGTCGCGGGAACCGTGGCCTACGCGGGAACCGCGAACACCGCCACCTTCACCCCAACCAGCATCCTGGCGCCCAGTACCTTGTACACGCTTACGGTGAGCACCGGAGCCAAAGACTTGGCCGGCAATGCGCTGGCCCAGAACTTCTCCTGCGGCTTCACCACGGGCTCCGGGCCCATTGACACGCCGCCCACTGTGATCCTGGCCAGTCCGACCTGCGGCGCTACCGGTGTGGCGCTCAACAAAACGGTGAGCATAACCTTCAGCGAGGCGATGGATCCGTTAACCATCACCACGGCAAACCTCCTGTTGGCCGGTCCCGGAACAACCCCGGTCACTGGAACGGTCGCCTACGACGCGCTGGACGACATCGCGACGTTTAACCCAACCGCCGATCTGCTATCGAACACGCTCTACACCGTCACCGTTACCACCGGAGTCAGGGATCTGGCGGAGAATCCGATGGCTGCCGACTTCGTATGCCAGTTCACCACGGCTGCAACCCTCGGACCGCCAACGATCAATCTAGGATCTGCGGGTCTGTTCGTAATCCTGGCTGGCTCCACGGTGACCAGCACCGGGCCTAGCGAGGTGACGGGCGACGTCGGCCTCAGCCCAGGTTCGGCGGTCACGGGATTCCCCCCGGGAATCATCAACGGTACCTTGTACATTGACGATTCCATCGCTGCCCAGGCCAAGCTCGACCTGACCACCGCGTACAACGACGCGGCGGGACGCAGCTTGAACGTCGTCATCATCTCTACCGGAGAACTCGGCGGGCTGACCCTGGCCCCTGGACTCTACCGGTCGGGCATTTCCTCCTTTGCCATCACGTCATCGGATCTCACGCTCGATGCCCAGGGGGACGCCAACGCTGTCTTCATCTTCCAGATGCCGTCCTCCACACTCACCACGTTGAGCGGGCGCAAGGTAATTCTGGCGGGTGGCGCCAACGCCGCCAACATCTTCTGGCAGGTCGGCAGTTCGGCCACCCTGGGGACGACTTCCGTCATGCAGGGAACCATCATGGCCGCCGCGTCGATCACTTTGGACACCGGGGCCGTGCTGAACGGCCGAGCTCTGGCCCAGATTGCCGCGGTCACGCTCGACGACAGCACGGTTACCAGGCCGGCGATAGCGCCGTAAACATGAGGCCGGCCCCGGCGAAATCCGGGGCCGGTCAGGCAGTGGTTTGGAAGCAGGATAGAGGGAATGCATATGACACTCCATAAGGTTTTGAAGTTGCGTAGTTTCCTGGCACTCCTTGCGGTCGCGCTGTGCGCGTCAGCACTACTGGGGCAGGATCGTCTCCCCTCAAGATTCGACGTCTTCACCGGATATTCCTGGCTGCATCCCGGTTACAGCACCTACGTTCCCAACGCCCAGGAAAATATCTCCGCGGGCTATACGATCAGCGGTACTTACTTCTTCAACCGTAATATCGGCTTCGGAGTGGATTGGGGCGACCATCGCGGCTGCTGCTGCCCGCAGATCTACACGATTACAGCCGGCCCCACGGTCCGCTTTCCGATGGGACGCGTGACACCGTTCCTGCACGCTCTCGCCGGCCACGACCGCATGGTTCTGCCCTTCCCATTCCGCGGTGACAACGACTACAGCGTCATCGCCGGTGGCGGCGTGGACGTGGCCCTGGTACACCACGTCAGCCTGCGGCTTTTCCAGGCGGACTGGGAATACGCACAGCATGAATATGGGCCTCGTCTTCAGCCGACCGAGAGCGGAGTGCGGCTCAGCACCGGCCTGGTCTGGCAGTTCGGCTCCATTGGCGCGGCGCGAGTCTTCGCCGCCGCCAGCGCGTCCTGCTCGGTACAGCCCAGCGCCGTGAATGCCGGCGAACCCGTGATCGTAACCGCAACGGGCTCCGGTTTCGACAGCAAACGCACCATCGCCTACAACTGGTCCAGCACCGTAGTAAAAGTCACCGGCAGCAGCGCCACCACCCAGATCGAAACCACCGGGCTGGCTCCGGGCACTTACTCGGTGAGCGCTACGGTCGTGGACAACGGCAAGGGCGCCCATCAGCGTTCTGCGTCCTGCCAGGCGAGCTTCACCGTCAACCCGCTTCCGATGCGTGGGCCGTCGCTGACCGTCTCGGCCAACCCTTCTATGCTGATGTGCGGCGAACCGTCCACCATCACGGCAGTCGGCACCAGTCCGGACAACAGTCCGCTCACCTATAGCTGCACGCCAACCTCCGGACACCTGAGCGGCGCTGGCCCCATCTACACGCTGGACACCGCTGGGGTTCCCGCAAGTACGATTCCCGTCAACTGCACGGTGACCGACGCACGCAACCTGACGGCCTCGGCCAGCACTTCGGTTCGCTGCAGGGTTGCCGAGCAGAAGGTTGCAGTGAAGTTCGGCAGCATCGACTTCAAGAACTGCGACCAGCCGCCGACCCGCGTGGACAACGCGGCCAAGGATGAACTGGGCCGTTACGCCGAGGCTCTCATGGCCGATCCGGATGCCAAGGGTGTCGTGGTCGGCTACGCCACGCCTGAGGAAAACACCGAGAAGAAAGGGAAGATGCCGGAATTCGCCGCCGAACGCGCCGTCAACACCAAGCAATACCTGGCGGTCGAACCGGTGAATCCGACCAAGGTCGATGCCGAGCGCATCCAGCCTCGCACCGGCACCGGCGACGATCAGAGGGTCGATCTCTGGATCGTACCGGCGGGCGTCGTCTTCCCGGCCGACGGAACCACCGTGGTGAACGAGAACAACGTGAAGGCGGTTCCGCGCGGTACGTTCCGCAAGGAGACAAGAAAGGACTGCAAGTAGGGATTCATAGTAAGGCAACGGCGTCATACGCAAGAGTGAACGCATAGCGCCGGCGGGCGCGGGAAACGAATGTGCTCTACCCGTCGGCAATCTCCCGGCTGGATGCATTTATCTTCATCGCATCCAGCCCGGGAGCCATCTCTGCGAACGCCGCGCAGCCCCACATCGGCACCGACTGCCAGCTCGAAAGCCGGCGAGGCGGTCTTCCCCGGGCCCGTCATCCAGCGACGGGCCCGTTCCTTTTTTGTGCGCTAATTCTTGTGCAGGTAGATGCTGCCGTTCACCGTGTTCAACTCAATCGTTGAACCGCCCGAGCCCAGCGTCGAATCCACGCTCGCGCCCGGCGCGTACTGCGACTTCTCCACCTTCAGCGGCAGGTCGGAGTGAATCTCTCCATGCACGGTCGCGGCGACCACGTGCGCGTTGGCCGCGGGGGACATGGCCACCGCCAGGCTCCCGTTCACCACGCTCAGCTTCACCGGCTTCGCTCCGGCGTTGCTCAGCGATGCTTTCACTTCGCCGTTCACCGATGCCGCCTCCAGCTCATCGGCCGCGTTCCACACCTCCACCGTGCCGTTCACCGTGGCCGCCTTGATGCGCCCTCGCGGCCCGTCAATATGTACCGAGCCATTCACCGTTGCCACATCGGAGAGGCGCGCGCCCCACGGCACGTGGATGGTGTACTCCACCTTGGCCGGATTGTTGTTGGCATGGTCGGGATACTTGGTCTCGACGTTCACCGAGTGTCCGCTGCCGTACACTTCGATGCGCGCCTCGCGCAGCTTTTCATCCGAACTGGCCGTCTTCACCGCGTCGATCTGCACCTCGTTCCGGTCCCAGGCGGAGATCGTGATGCTGCCGTTGACGTCTTTCACCGTGAGGCTGCCATTGGCATCCATGGCCACGGTCTTGTGGAACTCCTCGCGCGACTCGGCCCAGGCGGGCAGAGCGGCCAGCGCAACCGCCAGCACCGGCGCCAGCAGCAGCGCTCCTTTGCTTCGACTCAGCATGTTTGTTGCCTCCCTTTTCGCAGAACGTTTTTCGCAGAATTAAAGATACGTGCGCAAGACCCCGCAAGTTTCACCGCTCGCGGGGTTTTCACCCGCCCGCGCCCCGAGTCCCCGCCGTGATATGTTGCAGGGATGAGCCAGTGTACTCGAATTGCCAGTGTCTCCGAGCTGCCGCCCGAGGGCGAGTTGCGCGAATTTCCCTACCTCTCCGGCACGGTCTGCGTCGCCAACCACCTCGGCGTCATCACGGTCCTGGGCAACGTTTGCCCCCACAAGGGCGGCCCACTGGCCGAGGGAGCCATCGAAAACGGAAAGCTGGTCTGTCCCTGGCATGGCTGGGAATTCAATCTCGCCAGCGGTCAGGGCATCGACCATCCCGGCGCCTCCGTGCAGGTTTTCGAAATGGTGATTGAAGGCGACGATGTCTTTCTGAAATCCTGAAGCGGAAGCGTTTCCGCGCGAGCGCAGTTGGACGTCAGAACGTTTCGCTCAGCAGCCCGAAGCACTCCAGGGTCAGCAATCGCTGCGGCTCCACGGCCTTTGCCAGGTCGGCACGCTCCAGTATCCAGGTATCCGCGTGCGGAATGAACACCGCGTTCAACCCCGCCGCGAGGGCCGGATTGATGTCGGACTTCGGGCTGTTGCCCACCATCCACGTCGTCGCCGGCTCCAGCCCATATTTCCGCACGATGGCCTCGTAGCTCTCCGCGTTTTTCTCCGCCACCACTTCCACGGCCTCGAAGTACGGAGTCAGCCCGCTGCGCTCCACCTTGTTCGTCTGCTCGCTCACGCTGCCCTTGGTCACCAGCAGCAAGCGGTGCCGCCGGTGCAGTTCGTCGAGCGTGGGACCGACGTGCTTCAGCAGTTCGATGGGCTGCTCGGCGATGGCCGCCGCGAAGCCGTGAATCGTCTCGTGCAGGGCCGGCGTCAGCGGTTCCACCGAGAGCCGCTCGAAGGTGCCGGCCAGCGCCGCCGCAAAGCTGTGCAGCCCATAGCCCAGCTTCACAATGTTTTCGTGCTCCACTTCGTTCAGCTTCTGCCGCACCTCGGCCGCGCTGTAGTGATGATGATTGAGAAACGAAATGAAATTCGCGATGGCGCGCTCAAAGTAGATATTGTTTTCCCACAGCGTGTCATCGGCATCGATCATCAATGTCTGGCGCGTCGTCTTCAACTCATGCATCGTTTGTCCATCCGTCCCGGCCCTGCGAAACCAGTGTAAAGGATAGCCGCGCTTCCACCGCCTGGTGGAGATGGCTCGGGCCGCGATTAAAACTGCGTCCTCCGCCTCAGGAGCGCCCCGAATGTGCTAACGTACTGAGGCTTCAAGGTTACACTCAGCTCGACCCGAGGTAATCCGAACCATGACAACGAATCGACGCTCTCTCGCCCTTGCCGTTTCCGCCTGCCTGCTGCTCGTGGCCCTCACCGGCTGCGGCACCACCGGCACGGCCACGGGAACAGGCACCGGCACGCCCAACTTCGCAACCACCGTGGTCGTCGGCGACTCTCTCAGCGCCGGTTACCAGAACGGTTCGCTGCTCGATACGCAGCAGCCCCACGGCTGGGCCAGCCTGGTCGCCACCCAGGCAAACACCACGCTCACCTTGCCCTTGATTGCCGCGCCCGGCGCTCCGGCCGTCCTTCAGTTGACCAGCCTCGGCCCTCCACCCGTAATCACCCAGTCCACGGGCACCACCACTGGACGCGATAACCCCGGCGTGCAGAATTACGATCTCGCCGTGCCCGGCCACCAACTCAGCGACCTCATCAGCACTACGCCAACCCTCGTACCCACCACCGGCCAGGAATTCCTGACCGACTTTGTCCTCGCTTTTCCCCTCGGCAATGACAGCAGCCAGATGAACCTGGCCATCCAACTCAATCCGACCGTGCTGTTCGTCTGGATCGGCAGCAACGACGCCCTGCAGGCGGACGAAGCCGGTACGCCCACCGTCATGACCCCGGTTGCCACTTTCACCACGGAGTTCCAGCAGTTGCTCTCCACGCTGCACTCGCAGACCAAGGCCACTCTGATCGTCGCCAACATTCCCGATGTCACCGTGGTGCCGTATCTCACTCCGGCTGCCACCATCATCGCCGAAGTAGCTGCGGCCACGGGCCTGACCCAAACCCAGGCAGCCACGGCCCTCGGCATTCAGGCCGGAGACCTCGTCAACACCACCGGCCTCGCCCAGGTGCAGGCCGCAATCGCGGCGATCCTGCAGTCGCAGGTACCCACTCCGCTGACCGACGCGGGCTTCCTCGACGCCGCTGAAATTTCCACCATCCAGAGCACGGTCACCCAATACAACGCAGCCATCGCCCAGGAGGTGAGCGCCGAAGGAGGCGTCCTCGTCGACATTCACACCGTCATCCAGAACCTGGCGCAGAACGGCATCACCATCAACAACTACAACGCCACCACAGGCTTCCTCGGCGGACTCTTCGGCCTCGATGGCATCCACCCCACCAACACCGGATACGCGCTGGTCGCCAATGCGTTCATCGACACCATCAACTCATCCCTCAAGACGACGATTGCCGATGTCGATGTCTCGGCCATCGCCGCCAACGATCCTCTCTTCGGCCCCAACATCAAGCCCACATTTGCCAAGCCCCACATACCGCTCAATGCAGCCCGCCGCGCGGATCAACTGATCTCTCCGCGCAAGGGAGCGGCAAAATCCAAACCTGTCGTTCCATGGAACTTCCCCTAACCCTGCGGCAAGCGGCGGGCACTTCCAATGTGCCCGCCCATCCGTTCGCCCGCGGTTGCTACAATCTGATGGCATGATCGACTTCCGCGCCACGCGCTCCGTCGGGTTCTCCGCCGCGCTTGTCCTCGCGTCAATGGCCGCGCCCACGCTTGCCCAGTCGCACTCCCCACATCCCGCGGCCCCTCGCCACTTTCCCATCGGCGGCTCGGCCCCCAGCGGCGCGCAGCTCAAGGCGCCCGCCGATCTCGCCCGGCGCATCGCGCAATGGCAGACCGTCGAAATGCCCTTCCGCAGCCAGGGCCTCACCCCGCGCGAAGTCCGGATGATCGCCAAGCTGGCCGACGCCGCACGCCAACTTGAATCCATCTACTGGCGGCAGAGCGATCCCTATGCGCTCACCCTCCACGCCCAGCTCAAAGGCTCCGGCGCAGCCCGCGATCAGCAGATTCTGCGCTACCTCTTCCTCAACGGCGGCCAGTACGACCTGCTCGACGGCAACCGCAGCTTCCTCACCCGCGAAGCCGCGCCCGCCGGACGAGCCCTCTATCCCGAGGGCGCAACCCGCGAGAGTGTTGCAAGCTACTCGTCCGCCCATCCCGACGCGCGCGCCGAACTCACCAGCCCCTACACGATGGTCCGCGCCATGGGCTCCGAGCTGGTTGGCCTCCCGTATCGCTCGGCCTTCCGCGCCCCGCTGCTCGAGGCCGCGCGGGATTTGCGCGAAGCCGCCGCCGACAGCGACGATGCGCCGTTCCATGCCTTCCTCGCCGCCCGCGCCGACGCCCTGCTCAGCGACGACTACCACGCCAGCGACCTGCTCTGGCTCGCTCTCCGGTCGCCAAGGATCGATCTGATCTTCGGGCCCTCCCGCACCTCGCTCGACCATCTTCTCGGAGTGAAGACCACCTACGGCGCAGCCATCCTGATTCGCGACGACGAGGAGAGCCGCAAGCTCGCTCTCATTTCGCCGTACCTTGCGCAGATTCAGCAGTCGCTGCCGCTGCCCGCCGAAGACAAGCCCGCCCTTGCAGACCGCGGCTCGATGGAGGTCGCGGATTCGCCCTTCCGCACCGGAGACTTCCTGCACGGCGATCAAGCGCTCGCCGTCACCCTGCCTATCGGAACGGACGCGGGCGCCAGGACCATCTTCTTCCGCAACTTCGCCGACGCAGAGTTCCGTGCCGTCATCCAGCCGCAGGCGCGCCGCATGATCGACCCATCGCAGTCCGGCGAGGCGACGGCCGGCGGCTACCTCACCAGCATCGAGTTGCTCGAACTTGGCCGCGATCTCGGCCCCGCCGCCGCCCGCGTCAACGCCAGTCCGCTCCCCATCGCGGAGGCGTTCGGCCCCATCTACGCCAGGCTCGACGAGGCCAAAGCCGATGTCGCCGGAATGTACGCCACCCAATGGCTCATCGCGCACAACGGGTTGCCGCCAGCGCGCGAGCACGAATTGGACGTCTGCTACCTCGCGCGCCTGCTGCACGCGGTGCGCCTCCTGGGCTCGATCGATGCGCGCAACCGCGCCCGGCTCATGGAGTTCAACTACCTGGTCGAGCAGGGCGCCATCGTCTCCCACGAAGGCAACCGCAGCCGCGGCACGGCGCGCGTGGTCTTCGCTCTCGACTACGCCAAGCTCCCCGCCGCCATCGCCTCGCTCACCAGGGAGTTGCTCGCGATGGAGGCCACCGGAGACCGTCTCCGCGCCGAGCAGTGGTTTGCCCGCTACGGCAGCGTCAGCTCCCCGCTGCGCGCCTCGCTCGAGTCCACCAGGGACATCCCACTCGAGATCTTTCCGAAATTTTCCTGGGATGTGCCGGTGAAGTAGCGGCAGACGCAAAAAGCTCCGCGGCTGGCGCGGAGCTTCCTGCAGCAGAATTATTAAGTACGTTACACCCGGTTCGCCGAAGCGGTTTCGCTCACCCACTCCAGCTTGATCTCCGGCGCAATGATGCCTTTATCGTGTCCCATATTCAGCAGCTTTGCCACCGCTTCGCGGCCGTCGTCGCCGTAGTCCAGGGTGCGCTCGTTCACGTACATGCCGACGAACTTGTCGGCGTCGCGCGCGTCCAGATCGCGGGCAAACTGCATGGCGTATTCCAGAGCCTGTTCGCGATTGTCCAGCGCGTGCTGAATGCTGTCGCGCAGCGCCTTGCAAACCTTGGCGATGGTCTCGGCGCCCAGATCCTTGCGGATCGCATTGGCGCCCAGCGGCAGCGGCAGGCCGGTCAACTCGCGCCACCACTTGCCCAGGTCGAGGATGCGATGCAACCCGCTCCGCTCGTAGGTGAGCTGGCCCTCGTGGATGATCAGCCCGGCATCGAACTTGCCTTCCAGCACCGCCGGAATGATCTTGTCGAAGGGAACCACCTCGGTCTGAATGTCGGGCGCGAACAGCTTGAGCGCCAGCACCGCGGTGGTCAGCGTGCCCGGAATCGCAATCTTCAGCTTCTTCACCTCGTCCAGCGAGTAGCTCCTGGGCGCAATGATCATCGGGCCGTAACCATCGCCCACGCTGCCCCCGCTCGGCATCAGCGCATAGCGATCCTGCAGGTACGGATAGGCGTGGAACGAGATCGCGGTCACTTCAAAGTAGGCTTCCGCAATCGCCTTGTGGTTCAGAGTCTCGATGTCGCAAAGCACATGGGTGAATTTCAGGCCGGGCACTCGAACCTTGTTCGTCGCCAGCCCGTAGAACATGAACGCGTCGTCCGAATCCGGACTGTGCGCAATTTTGATTTCCATAGTTTCAGGACCGCTGCTGCTCATAAACCTTTTTCCGGGGCCGATAGCCCGCTCATAGTAGTTCGAATGACTTGCCGCCCGGATGAAACCGGCGCGGCACAAAACCCGTTTCCTGCGGAGCCGCCTGGAAGCGGTCGCAATCATCGCCCCTGGCCGCTACGTTAATCCTTCGTGGCCGCTCTCTTGCGCAACTTCCGTCGTGGAGTTCCGTCGCATCGCCCGGCGTGACTTCAGGTGCCACCAGACGCGTACGAACACGGCGATCGCGACGCCGATCAGACATACCGCCGATAACACCAGAACCGCAAAAAGAACCTTGATGATCACAAGGCATTAGCATATCAGAGTAGCGCCCGCGCGGCCCCCACTTTCGCAGCCCTACTTGTGCATCGCCGCTTCCACATCTTCGGCCGTATGCGGCAGATTGGCCGTCAGATTCACCAGCTTACCGCTCTCATCCAGCAGCAAAATATCTTCGATCCGCACCCCTATGTTTTCTTCGGGAATATAAATTCCCGGCTCCAGGGTGAACACGTCGCCTTTGTCCACCGGGCCCGTGCCCACGTCGTGCACTTCCAGGCCCACCCGGTGCCCCAGTCCGTGGATGAAGTATTTCCCCAGCGGCTCGCCATGCAGGTCCTTGCCATGGGTGTTGATGTAGTCGTACGCCACCTGGAAGAGCGAATCGGGCCCGTGCCCGGTCAGCATGCTCTTGCCCGCCACCACCGCTGCCGCCGCGGCCTGCTGCGCGCCCAGCACCACGTTGTAGATTTCGCGCTGCCGTGCCGTATAGTGGCCGTTCGCGGGCAGCGTCCGCGTGATGTCGCTGGCGTACATCCCATACTCGCCCGCCACGTCCATCACCACCACGTCGCCGTCGTGGATCTGGTGTGAGTCTTCCGAGTAGTGCAGCACGGTCGAGTAGAAGCCCGACCCCACAATCGGCGCGTACGCCTCGCGCTCGCAGCCCGCGTCCTGGTGCTTGTATTGCATCAGCGCCGCAATCTGGTATTCGTACAGCCCCGGACGCATCGCCTTCATCGCCGCCCGCTGTCCGGCCATCGAAGCCTCGGTGGCGTGGCGAATCCGTTCGATCTCGCCCGCGTCCTTGTGCTTGCGCAACTCGGCAATCCTGCCGTCGATCCCCTCGAAGCTCACGCGCATCGGAAATACGTTGCTCCGCTTCAGCCACTCCAGCGGAGCCGTCGAGGGAGTCGTCTGCGGCGCCTCGGCAATCGCCGAATAAATCGTCACCCGCGCCTGCGGAACAATCTCCAGCAGCAGGTCGTGCATCTGGTCGAGCGTTGCCACCCGGTCAAATCCGGTGAGCGCCGCGGCCTTCGGATCGTCGGCGCCCAGCTTCGGCCCCGTCCATTTTTCCTGGGTCTGGTTATGTGCCGGCAGAAACAGAATCTCACGGTACGGGCGCGCCGCTGCGTCACCTGTGGCCTCCACGGCGGGCGCAATCACCACCGCCGCGCCCGGCTCGGCCCAGCCCGTCAGGTAATAGAAGTTATTGTCTTGCCGGAAGCCATACACCGCGTTTGGCCCTTCCGCTTCCGTGGCGGCAAACAGCACGGCCACGCCGCCGTCCAGCTTTTGCGACAGCAAAACCC
>Ga0302320_10023657_pt1 | contig 12043 bp, 6 predicted proteins | sample Bog_T0_3_FD_202130 | JGI IMG/M metagenome (GOLD analysis project Ga0302320, IMG submission 202130) | Peat permafrost microbial communities from Stordalen Mire near Abisko, Sweden - Bog_T0_3 | ecosystem: Environmental > Terrestrial > Soil > Wetlands > Peat | place: Sweden: Abisko, Stordalen Mire...
CCCTCGCTGAAGACCGCGGCCTGCCCGCCGCCGAGCAGACCCTCCGCCGCCTCTCCACCACCGCCAGCCTCATGATGATCGTCGCCCACCCCGACGATGAAGACGGCGCGCTGCTCACTTATCTCTCCCGCGGCCTCGGCGTCCGCTGCACCCTGCTCACACTCACCCGCGGTGAAGGCGGCCAGAACGCCATGTCCGCCGACGCCGACGACACCCTCGGCATCCTCCGGACACATGAACTCTTGAAAGCCGGCCAGTTCTACGGCGCAAAACAACTGTGGGGCACCGAGGCCGACTTCGGCTTTTCCAAAACTCAAGACGAAGCCTTCGCCCTTTGGGGCCGCCAGCGCGTCCTCTATGACGCCGTCCTCGCCGTCCGCCGCGAGCGCCCGCAAATCATCGTCTCCACCTTCGTCGGCGGCATCACCGACGGCCACGGCCACCACCAGGTCTCCGGTGAAATCGCGCAGGAGGTCTTCAAAGCCGCCGCCGATCCCAGCATCTTCCCCGATCAGTTGAAAGACGGCCTCCAGCCCTGGCAGCCTCTCGCCGTCTACTCCATGGTCCCCTTCGCGCCCATCACCGAGAAAGGCATGTTCGACTACGCCACCGGCAAGTGGGCGCTTGCAAAATTCAAAAACTACGTCACCGGCGAAGTCATCTCCGGCCAGCCATCCACCGATGTCACCCTCCCCGTCGGCAACTGGGACCCCGTCCTCGGCCGCAGCTATGTGCAGATCGCCCGCGAAGGATGGGGCGAGCAGAAGTCCCAGAACGGCGGCTCCAACCCCACCCTCAGCGGCCCCGGCAGCACCAGCTACCATCTCTGGGCCGTCGCCGGCGCCGCAAAGCCTGCCGCTGCCAACTCCCCGCAACCCACCGATCTCTTCCACAACCCCAAGGTCAACATCGACACCACCCTCCCCGGCCTGCGCTCTCTCGTCCAAGCCCCGACCCCCACGTGGCTCAGCCAAAGCCTCACCCAAATCCAAGCCAGCCTCACCCAATTCAGCGCCACGCGCGACGGCCTCACCGGCCCCGCCGCCGCCCACAAGCTCGCGCCCGTCTATCGCCAGCTTCTAACCCTCCGCGCAACCATCGCATCCAGCACTCTCGACGCCCAATCCAAGGCCAACCTCCTCCTCGAGCTCGACGCCAAAATCGAACAAGCCCAATCGGCCTTGAAGAACCTCCTCGGCCTCGACCTCGCCGCCTTCACCACCAAAGCCGACAGCCTCTCCGGCGCCGGCCCCTTCCGCGGCGCCTCCGCCGACGAGACCCCGCGCAGCGTCCAGCCGGGTGAGCAATTCCGCGTCCGCGTCCACACCGCCAGTGCCGATGCAGCCGCCAGCCTCGCCCGCGTCTGGCTTGAGAGCCGCACCGGCGACCCCTGGCAAGCCAAAGACACAACCGCCACCGGCCCCGACCGCCTCTTCCAGGTAACCGCCGCAGAAAACGCCGAGCCCACCCAGCCCTGCTTCACGCGCCCCTCCATCGCCCAGCCCTACTACGACATCTCCCCCCCTGAAGATCGCCTACGCTCCTTCGCGCCCTATCCCCTTTCCGCCTGGGCCGAGTTCACCTTCGACGGCCTGCCCATCCGCATCGGTCAGGTCGTGCAAACGCTCGAGCGCGTTGTTGGGCCCGGCGGCGTCTATCAACCCCTCATCGTCGAGCCCGCCATCGGCCTCCGCATCGAACCCAGCGCCCGCATTCTCCCTCCCGATGGCAGCGCTCTCCCCGTCCGCGTCACCGTCCATACCCAGGGCCCAGCCGACGGCACGATCCAACTCCAATTACCCGACGGCTGGCACGCCGATCCCCCACAAGCCGCCTTCCATCGCGCCACCGCCGGCGACGCCGAGCCGCTCCTCTTCCGAGTCACGCCCGCCGCCGCTCAGGCCGGCTCTTACGCAATTCAAGCCGTAGCCCGCTCCGCCGGCCACGACTACGCAACCGGCTGGCAGAGCGTCGGCTATCCCGGCCTGCTGCCCTATAACCAGTTCCACCCCGTCCGCCTCAACACCCGCAAGGTCGACCTCAAGCTCGCTCCCGGACTCCGCGTCGCCTACGTCATGGGCCCCGGCGACCTCGTCCCCGATGCCCTGGAAGGCCTCGGCCTCACCCCCCACCTGCTCACAGCCGGCGAGTTGGCACAAAGCGATCTTTCCACGTGGAACGTCATCGTCATCGGCATCCGCGCGTACACCACCCGTCCTGAACTCGCCGCCAACCAGGAACGCCTCAACACCTTCGTCCGCGGCGGCGGCACGCTCGTGGTCGAGTACCAGGGCGGCGACTTCCCCGCACCCCTGCCTCTCGCCATGGGCCGCTCGCCCGAGCGCGTCGTCGACGAACAGGCTCCCGTCAAGCTCCTCGCGCCCGCCAACCCGCTGCTCAACTGGCCCAACGCCATCACACCCGCCGACTTCGACGGCTGGGTCGAAGAACGCGGCCACGGCTTCCCTGACCACTGGGACCCGGCTTATGCCGCACTCACTGAAACCGCTGACCCCGGCCAGGACCCCCAGCGCGGCGGCCTCCTCATCACCCATCCCGGCAAAGGTACATATATCTATGTCGCCTTCGCCCTTTACCGCCAGTTCCCTGAGCTGGTCCCCGGCGCCTATCGCCTCTTCGCCAACCTGCTCAGCGCCGGCCAACAACCCGCTTCTCATTAGTCGCTCTCAACCCGCCCGCCTGCTCTCCCCACCGGTATCTGGCTTGCTTGAGACGCCCCTCGTCCCCGGTCCAATGCCGCAAAATGCAAGAGCTACACGCCATCCAAGGCTTGCTTTGTTACAGAATTATGAATTTCCTGACCAATGAAATGGCGGTACATCTAAGTCGCTCATAAGTGCCTATAAATACGCCGCATCCGTTCACCCCCGGCTCTGTTAAAAACTCGTGAATTAGTCATATATTCATCAAGCTCTGCCACTCTCAATTACATGAGCGAGCGGAACAAGCAGATCGCCTTGGCGCCCTGACTCCACCTGCTTTCACTCGATTGAAATTGCCGCCGATAACAAAACAATACGGCCTGATTCGCACCACCTATTCCAATGCAGCAGCGAACAGCGCCCCGCACCCAAAAGGCGCATCCGCCATGCAAGGCACACACGGTCCAAACCTGATTCTTGAGAGGAAAATGAGAGGCTCAATGAAATTCATACACACGATTGCCGCCGCAGCGGTGCTGGCAACTACACTGGTTGCCTCATACGCACACGCCGAGGACTCCGCGCCCCCGGCGAAAAAGCATCTAGCAGCCAAAAAGGCAAAAACACCTCCGCCGCCCTCAGTCGCGGATCAGATTCAGGCCCTCAAGCAGGAACTCGAAGGCCAGATCAACGGCCTCAAAAGCGACCTGGCCACCAAGGACGCGCAGTTGAAGCAGGCCCAGGATGCTGCCGCACAAGCTCAGGCTGCTGCTGAAAAGGCACAGGCTGCCGCTTCGCAAGGCCAGCAGGCGGTCACTGAGAACACTGCCGCCGTCTCCACCCTGCAAAGCACCGTCACCGATCTCAAGGCCAACTCCGTTTCGCTGGCCACCACCGTCTCCGACGAGACCGCCAAGATCAAGAAGGAGTTCGCCAACCCGAGCGCCCTCCACTACAAGGGCGTCAACCTCACCCCCGGCGGCTTCGTCGCGGCTGAAACAGTGTGGCGCTCCAAGGCAACCGGCGGCGACATTCCGACGGCTTTCAGCTCACTGCCTTACGAGGGCGCAGACGCATACCAACTGTCGGAGTTCTACGGCACCGCCCGCCAGTCCCGCCTCTCTCTCATGGCCGAAGGCAAAACCAACTGGGGCACCCTCCGCGGCTACTACGAGGCTGACTTCCTCGGTACCGGCATCAGTTCCAACAACAACCAGTCCAACAGCTATGTCCTCCGCCAGCGCGTCGTCTGGGCCCAGGCAGAAACCAACAATCACTTGGCTGTCACCGCCGGACAGCTCTGGTCCTTGGCAACTGAAGACAAAAAGGGCATCTCCAACATCTCCGGCGATATCATGACGCCGCAGGTCATCGACCCGAATTACGTCACGGGATTTGTCTGGACTCGCCAGTTCGGTTTCCGCGTCACCAAGACCTTCAACCACGCCGCATTTGGCGTCGCGGTTGAGAATCCGCAGCTCCTTTACACCGCCTCACTGGCCGGCAACGAGCCGTACGCCGTCCTCGGAAGCGCCGGCGCAAACGGTGGAAACTACAACGCCGGAATCAGCGCCTGCTCCCCGGCCACCTCCATCGTCAACTACACAAACCAGCAGGTCATTGACGATAACGGCGACACAACCCAGATCGCGGTGCCGGTCTACAAGACCGTCAACTCCTGCGCCAACATTGCCAACATCAGCTTCAACAAGGCTCCCGATGTCATCATCAAGGCTGCCTTCGATCCCGGCTGGGGCCACTACGAAATCTTCGGCATCGCCGGTTTCGCTCACGAATCCGTATACTCCGGCGTCACCACCAACAGCGAACTCTATGGCGGCAACACAGACGTCCTCGCCTCCCAGCTTGCCGGCGCAGCCACATTGGCTGCTCCCAAGCTGCCAAGCGCGCCCGTCGGCGTCTCTGACAGCATCATGGTCGGCGGCGTGGGCGCCAGCCTCCGCGTGCCCCTCATCAAAGACAAGCTCACCTTTGGCGCAAAGGGCCTTTACGGTCCCGGCATCGGTCGCTACGGCAACTCCACCCTGGCTGACGTAACCGCGGATGCAAACGGCTTCCTCGCCCCCATCCACAACGTCTCCGGACTCTTCACCATCGAGGCCAACCCAAACCCGCGCCTGTCCATCTACCTCAACTACGGCGGCGACTATGCCGGCCGAACTGACTTCGCAACTCCCACGGCTACAACCCTGGGCGGCCCCAATCCCTGCTTTGTTTCCACGGCCACGGGCTATACCGGAACTTGCTTGAACGAGACAGGCAGCGGCTCAAGCGCCAAGTATCCGCTCACCCTCAACTACAGCGCCCTCAGCCAGGCTGCTGTCGACGATGGCGCATGGGGTGCCACCTGGTCCGCTCCCTCGGCCGCTGCCGTAGGTTACGGTTCGCGCCTGCTCAACAACTCTTCCTGCAACGTCAATTCCACACCCGGATACAACGGCAGTTCCACCGGCTACTACACCGGCGGCTCCTGCGGCGCGCAAACCCGCGACGTGCAAGAGATCACCGGCGGCTACTGGTACGACATCTACAAGGGTGATCGCGGCCGTCTCCGTCAGGGCATCCAGTATGGCTATGCAGTCCGCGAGGGATGGTCAGGTGCAGGCGGCATCGGCGCCAAGGGCATTGACAACATGTTCTGGACCAGCCTCCGCTACTACCTCCCTTAACCCCCCAAAAATCCTTCGGGATTGGTACAAGGGAAAAGAGGCAGCCCCAACCCGGGCTGCCTCTTTTTTGTCGCGTCCATAGCGGAACCAGAGTCGATATATCCCGAAACCACAGCACTCAAGTCGATGCGACCATCAGGGAGCAGTGACCCTGCATAAATCTCAACCGGACACAGTTACTCTGGTTTCGCTCTAAGCACACTCTTTCCCAATCAGGGCATCTGCACCCACTGCCGTCACCCCAGCTCGTGCTCGTCATCACAGACCTTCCTGCCCTTTTCACCCCATCCTGTGGATGATTACGCGGAGTATCTGCGAAGTTTGCCTGCAGGCGATGGGAAGAGCTCCCATCTGCCGCAGCCTTAAAGCCGGCAGCGGTGAGGTTCCCACGCAAGCGAGGAAAAACTGCCTCGCGGAACTCTCCCGCTGTCTCGCTTTTTTTGCGCACCGAAAACTTCTCCGCGCTGCCTTCAAAATCGCATCGCATCCCACGCAGCCAACTCCGGCTACGATGAAGATTGAGCCCGCCCGCCAACCATGACCAGCCAATCCCGCCAGCTTGACTCCATCGCCGCCCTGCTCCGCTCCCAATCCACCCTCGCCCTCGCCACCACCGGCGAGAACGCCCAGCCCTGCCTCGCGCCGCTCTTTTACATCGCTGACCCCGAACTGAATCTCTATTGGCTTTCGTCCCCCTCCAGCCAACACAGCCGCAACCTGGCCCGCGACCCCGCTGCCTCCGCAGCCGTCTTCCGGCACACCCAAATTTGGAATGAAATCTGCGGCGTCCAGATGCGCGGAAAAGTCGATCTCGTCGAAGATCCTCAACACCGCCGCGCCCTGGTCAAAACATACTGCGAGCGCTTCGCCCTCGGCAGCGTCTTCCGCCTCGCCATCCTCCGAGCCGGCTTATATGCCTTCCATCCGCACTGGTTCCGCTACTCTGACAACTCCGTCCGCTTCGGCTACAACTTCGAGCTCACGCTCCCCGGCTGAAACACTATCCGACCCCGGCCCCCACGCAACTCACTCCCCGCGCGGCTCCCCGGTGCTCAAAAACGCAACCCCGTCGAACTCCTGCCCCGACGCCAGCGCATTCCTTAGACCCTCTGGATTCGCCCCGCTCCGTTCCGCCGCTACCCCCAGCAGCCGCAGCGCATCGCCCGGCCTGGTCGCCGCAGGCAGCCGAAAAATCCAGGGAACATTCGTCGAAGTCAGCGTCCTGTCCCCGCTCAGAGCCAACACCGGAACAAACGCCTTCAGCGCCAGTTGCTCGGCCAGGTGAGCCGCATCCCGGTCCAGCGCCACAATCGCCAGCGCATGCTCATCCATCAGCGCATGCACCAGCTGGGTTGAAGCCGCGCCCCAGTTCTGACCGCTCTCCACCGGCAGCAACGTGAGGTCCACCCCGCCCGCCTTCAGCGCCGCCTTCACCTCTGCCGACTCCGCCACCTCGCCCGCCCGCGCCCCAAACAGAATCACCCGCACCGGCCCCGCAGGCAGATTCGCCCCATGCGGCCCAGCATACTCAACCCCGTCTTCCCCCACCCGCGCATAGGGCACCTGCGGTGCTGCCAATTCCGCTCGCGCGGGTCCATGCAATCCTTCAGAATTCTGCGGCGCCAGCCGCACCGCAGGTGCCGGAGTTGGGCCCGCCGCAGGTGCTTCCATAGTCGCCACCCGATACGTCACCGCCCCGCCGTGCACCGTCCCCAGATACATCGGCGCAACATTCTTCTGGTTCGGATCGAACACCATCGCCCCGGTCACGCCGTCATAGTGCTCAATGTCCGCCAGCGCGTCGTGAATCCGCGCCCGGTTCAGTCCCGCCTTGCAGATCGAGTCGAGCAGCGCGTTCATCGCGTCAAACGCCAGCGACGCAAACTGCTCCGGCTGCTCGTTGTACCGCGCTTCGAATCGCTTGTTGAAATCCACCCACTTGGGATCGCTGCGCGTCGGATCGTACGGGAAAACCGCTTCAAACCCCTCTGCCGCATCGCCGGCCTCAGCCAGCAGCGTCGGTCCCAGCGTGCGATACGCGCCAAACACCCGCTGCTTCATCCCCAGCGCCCGCATCTGCTTCAATATCTGCGCCGCCGGAACCTCGTCGGTCCACAGCACAATCGCGTCCGCCCGCGACGAGCCAATCACCTTCAACTGCTTACTGAAATCCGTGTCCCCCGGCAGAAACTTCTGCTCAATCACCACCGGGTGTCCCAGCCGCCGCGCCGCATCGCGAAACTTGATCACCCCAAACCGCCCATAGCGGCTGTTGATGCGCAGCAACGCAACCCGCTTCATTCCCAGTTGCGTAAAAATCCAGCGCGCCAGCGTCAGGCACTGCACGCGGTCGTCCTGCAAATCGGTAAAATACCACGGAATATACGTCTCCGGAATCGTCGGATCCGTCGAAGCAGAATTCACAATCGGAATCTCCGCACGCAGCGCCACTCGCAGCGCAATGTGCGTCGACTCGGAACTGATCGACCCGAAGATCGCCCAGTCCTTGTCGTCATAAACCATCTTCACAACTTCGTTCGACGCAGAACCCCAGATCGCCGGATCGGTCGGACGGTCTTCCCCGTAAACCGCCTTCGCCTGCCAGTTGTCATAGTCGTTATGCAGCATCAGCTTGAACGGCTTGTCGCCGTACCCGCCGCGCGCGTTGGCCTCTTCCACGGCCAGTTGCGCACCGTGCAGCATCCGCTGCCCAAACACCGACTCGGGATTGTGCTCAATCGGCCCGAAAAATCCGATCCGCACCTCCGTCAGGTCCTTCGGCTCCGGAATATCCCGACCCGCGCCCGAATAAATATTGGGATGGACGTAGTTCAGGTCGTACGGCGCGGCAAACTTCGCATACGGGCTCAGGTCAGCAGGCTCGCCCGCATACGGCGTCACCACCCGGTCCTTCGGCGGACCCGGCGGATGTGCCCCGCACTCGCACTTGCCCGTCTCCTGACCAGCAAATTGCCTCGCCCCGCTCAAAGCGACGGCCAGCGCCAGTGCGCCTGCCGCAAACACCCGCCATCCCTTGCCCATCGCGCTTACTCCTTGCTGTCTGCTGCCTTATCCGTGCGGAACATGGCGATGGCTTCAATCTCAATCAGCAGCTCCGGCCGGCAAAGATGCGCCTCAATACCTGTCGACGCTGGCAGCGGGTCCAGCGCCTGCTCCTTGAAAAACTTCGTCCGCTCAAGGTTGAACACGTCATAGTCGCGGTCGATATCGCGCAGGTAGCAACTGGTGCGCACAATGTCGTGCCACGTGCAGCCCTCGCTCTCCAGCAGCCCCGTGATGTTCTCAAACGTCCGCCGCAGTTGCGCCGTAAAGTCGCCCACGTGCACGCTCACGCCGTTCTCGTCAATCGACGCAGTCCCGGAGATCAGCAGAATCGTCACCCCTCCGATGTCGATCCGCATCCCCCGCGAGAACGAACTCGGCTTGGCATACGCATACGCCTCGTTCAGAACTCCGTGGTTGGTCATGGCGCGCTTTTCAATCGGCGCGTGTGCAATGGTCTTCAAAATATCCTCAAATACATTCATGATTGCCTGCTCTCCTGATTCCTTACTGTTTTTGTCGAATCCCGTGGCTTAATCCCTTCGCCGTTGCAACCCATACATCGTCGCCCGCGAAGTCAATCCCCAGCACATAGTTGTGCGCCGGCGCTGTCGTCACCGCAACCGGCGTAACCTTCCCCTTCGCGTCCCGCACTGTCATCTCCGGCTTGCCCGTCGTCAGCGAGGGCCGGTACACAGCCCAGTTCACGCCGTCATAGTAAGCCAGCCCCTTGTCGGTGCCAAACCAGGCCCGGTTCGCGTCAACGCCCTTGATCGTATTGATAAAGTTCGAGGGAAGTCCGCTGTCTTTCGTCAGAAAGTTGTGCCAGTAGCGGCCATCGTAGCGGCTGCCCCCAAAATAAGTGGCCGCCCAAAGAATATTGTCCACGAAACCCACTGAAGTGACAATCTCGTGAATCAATCCCTGATCCTTGAACAGCACCATCTCGTTCTCGCCGTCCGGATCGTCGTACTTGTCCCACCGCCCCGTCTTCTGGTCGTACTCCAGAACCCCCGAGCCCCAAACCGCGTAGTACACCTTGCTCGCCGTCGCTGAAACGCCATATACCCAGATCTCGTTCATCGGCGTGTTGCGCTCGTTATAAAGCGTCCACCCGCCACTGCGCAGATTCAGCCGGCAGCCGCCCGCGGCCGTCGCCACCCACACATCTTCCCCTTCTACTGAAACCCCGTAAACCACATCGTTCGACAGCCCCGAGTTCAGTTGCGTGTACGTGTCAATCCGCCCGCCCGAGATGCGGCTCAACCCGCCCATCGTCCCCGCCCATACGTCGCCCGTATGCTTGTCCAGCGCCAGCGTCAACACCGCCCTGTGCGCCAGCCCATCCTTGGTCGTGTACGTCTTCCACGCGTGATTCTCATACACCCCAAGCCCGTTCTCCGTCCCCGCCCAGATCCGCTCTCCATCCACCAGCACTGCGTACACATGGTTGTCCGGCAGCCCGTTCGCGGTCGTGAAATTCTCAAACCTGAATCGCGGCAACGCCTGCGGTGCCGCAGCCGTCGCGCGCGCGACCCTCGCCTTGTGCGCGACAGGCGGCGCTGTCTGCGCCGCCACAGCCAGTCCACACGCCAGCAGCACGGCCATCCCGATTCTCTTGCCCGTAGCCTTCATCATCGCGTCCTCAGGTACTCGATCAGATCGTTCAGTTCGTCCTTCGTCAGATCGTTCGTCCGCCCATGCTGGTCGTCCGGGTTATACACAGTCCATATCTCTTCCAGCGTCCGCGCCGACCCGTCGTGCAGATAGGGCGCCGTCAGCCCGATATTCGTCAGCGGCGGCGCTTTGAACTTCCCCGTGTTATCGCTCGCCTTCTGCGTACCCACGTCCACAATCTTCTGGTTCGTTCCCTTCGCCCCGCTGTGGCAATACGAGCACCGGTTGTACTCCAGAATCTCCTGCCCGAACTTGTCCTTCGTCCGCTCAAACAGAGCCTTGCCGCGCTCCTGTGCCGGCGTCATCTCGCGCCCCGCCAGCTTCCACCGGTTCGGCCGCGTTGGCATCTCGCGCACATACACCACCAAATCCGTCAGCGCCAGGTCGTCGTACTGCTCTGAACGCCAGAAGTACTTCTCCGTCCGCGGCCCGCACTCCGTCGGCAGATTCGGATTCGTGCCCGTCCACTTGTAAGGCTGCGTGCCCTTCACGCCCTCCAGCAGCTTGTTGTCCACAATGTCGCGCCCAAACCCGTCCGGCTCCAGATCCCACGTCAGTCCGTCAAACGTCGAATCGATGTGGCAGGTCGCGCAGCCAATCTGCCCCTGGAACGACTGCCGCGCCGTATAAAAAGTCTGCTCCCCGTGCCGCAGAATCGAAATCGTCTTCGGCCCCTCCAGCTTCATCGTCGATGCCACCCGGTTCGTCCGCGTGTCGATCGCGCTGATCGTGTCGTCCAGCCGGTTGGCCACCAGCAGCCTGCGCCCATCGCCGCTCAGCGCCATCCCTCGCGGATTGCGTCCCACCGCGATCCGCGCCACAACATAATTCCCGCTCGCCGCAAGATCCTGCACAAACGTTCCCGGCGCCGGCCTCGCATGCGTGCGCACAAACCCCAGCAGCCGCGCAACGTCAATCACCGTCACCATCTCTGACCCGCCGCAGCTCACATACATCCGCCGCTTGTCCGCCGAAATCACCACCCCGAACGGTTGCGCCGCATAACGCTCCAGCTCGTCCAGCGGAACCTCAACCGGCTTGCCCACATCCGCGCCAAACAATGTCAGCGTGTCTTCAAACGCGCCGCCATGCTCCAGGTGCGCCAGCGGAACAAGATTCTTCGGGTGATACTCGGCCACCGCGCCCAGTCGTCCATCGGCTGAGAACGCCACATGAAACACGCCCGCAATCGCATGCAGCGGCATCCGCTCCACCACCACCGCCCGCGCCGCGTCAATCACCGTGATCTCTGACTCCGGCGGCGTGCGATTTTCCAGGCCCGTCCGCTGCGCTCCCTGGTTCGGATAAATATGCGTCGCATAGATGCCGCTCCCGTCCGGCGAAAGCGTCAGGTAGCTCGACCCGCGCCCGCCTGCCAGCCGCTTCTCTTCCGCGCCCGTCTGCGCATCCAGCACCGCAATGTCGTTTGAAATTCTGTTCGCAACAAACAGGTGCTTCCCCGCACGGTCTTCCACCACGCCCGAGGGCTCCGCGCCGACTGCCCACGTCGCCACAACGCTCAGCGAACTCGTATCGATCACCGACACCGTGTCGTCCCACGAATTCGCAACAAACAGCCTGTCCCCTTTGGGCGAAAGCGAAATCCCGCGCGGAACGCGCCCCACGGCAATGTTTTTGATCACCGCGTAGCTCTTCGCATCCAGCACGCGAATCTCCCCGCTCTGCTGGCACAAAACAAAAAGCCGCGCCCCATCCGCTGAAAACAGAACCTCCAGCGGCGAAGCGTACTCCAACCCATCGGCCTTGTCCTCGCGCTCCTGGGCATGCGCCGCCAACCGCGGCCAAAACACAGCCGCAACCAGTCCCAGAGCCACCACACCCAGCCCCGCGCGCAATCCCACTTGACGGTCTCCGCTCACTTCGGCTCCTCCACCGTCAACACGCGATCCACCGCCTGCTTCTCCAGCGTCTGCTCGCGCCCGCTCGGCC
>Ga0302320_10023658_pt1 | contig 12042 bp, 7 predicted proteins | sample Bog_T0_3_FD_202130 | JGI IMG/M metagenome (GOLD analysis project Ga0302320, IMG submission 202130) | Peat permafrost microbial communities from Stordalen Mire near Abisko, Sweden - Bog_T0_3 | ecosystem: Environmental > Terrestrial > Soil > Wetlands > Peat | place: Sweden: Abisko, Stordalen Mire...
ACTCTTTGAAGATGGGGCTAATCCGATCGCGTCCGCGGCGCACCTCCGGCTCGTAGAACATCGCTCCGCACTGCACAAAAAATGTGCCCCACAACTTGCGCAGCGGCTCCAGAGTGCTCGGCCTGAACGGCTCTACGCGAAAGCCCGCGCCTCGAAGAGCCTCTGCGGCTGCGTTCACTGCGGCGCGCATCGCCGGCGTCACAGGAGTCAGACCATCGTCCTCAAAATACCCAATCGCATGTGCGCGCAACTCAGCCTCGCTCGGAGTTCTGAGCGCCACCGGCGGGCTCACCGGATCGAGCGGATCCTGCCCGCTCAGCGCCCGAAACATCAGCGCAACATCGCCCATGGTGCGCGCCATGGGTCCGATTGCGCCAAGAATCGCAAACGGGCCCACGCAGGGCGGCAAATGTCCTCGCCCCGGAATCCGGCCCGGCGTTGGTTTGAGCGAGCAGATGCCTGTAAAGTGAGCGGGCACACGCACAGAGCCGCCGCTGTCGCTGCCCAAGCCTGCAGCCGACATTCCCGCGGCAATCGCCGCAGACTCGCCTCCGCTCGATCCGCCCGGCGAGCGATCCAAATCCCATGGATTCTTCACGCGGCCATGCAGCAGGTTTGCCGTCTCGTAGGCCATCAGGAACTCAGGACAGTTGGTGGTTCCCAGAATCAACGCTCCCGCCGCGCGCAGCCGAGCCACCACTACCGCGTCTTCGCTGGGAATTTCTCCCTCGTGCAGCAGGCTGCCGATCTCGCACTTATAGCCAGCGGTTGCAATCGAAGATTTAACCGTGACCGGCAGTCCATACAGCGCACCGCGCGGCTCGTGCGACTCGTCAAGCTGCCGCGCCTGCACGCGCACACGTTCCGTGTCGAAATCGGCAAACGCGTTGAGCTGCGGATCGAGCCGCTCGATCTGCCGAATGTGTGCCTCAGCCAACTCCGCAATTGAAAGCTGGCGCGTCCGCACCAGCTCAAGTTGCTTGGCCGCGGGAGCCAGTACCAGATCGTTCACGGCTGCATCCCAGGCTGTGTTCTAGGCACCTGCTGCGGCGCGTCCATCTCCGGCGGAACGGCCGGCGATGGCTGATAGTTGAACCGGTAAGAGCGAACCGGCTCGCCGCTATCGAAGCGGTCGTTCCAGTTCAACTGGTAGTCAACCATGCCCGCGTCGTCCGGCGTCTTCTCGCTGTCTGGATACGGATACGCGCTCATGCCGTGGAACGGCAGTTGCGACACAGTGAACGGCGACGCATCCCACCAATCCATGTCCTTCACGTAGCCGTTGGCGTAGAAGAAGTAATCGCGCTTCCAATGTGCGGGCAGAACGGGCAGCGCCGACGCGTCAAACTCCGCGGCAATCTCTTCGCCGCTTCCGTAGATCACGAACCGGTTGTCTACGCCCTTCAACAGCGGCGTTACGTCGCCCATGTGGGTGTAGCTGCCGCGCTCGCGCTGGAAGGGCCCGGTCAGGCTCACCAGGTTGTAGTCGTAGTTCAGGTCGCCGGGACTCGCGCCCTCAAGCTGCTTGGGATATCCGCGGAAGTGCAGCATGGCGCTGGCCAGCGGAATCTCCGTCGTCCGCGTCTCTGCGTCTGAGCCTTGACCTGATCCTTGATCAACGAGCACCTGGTCCCAGTAGATCTGCAGGTTCGTCATCAGCCGAATGCGCCGTGTGCCCGCCGGCAGTTTGCCCGTCAGGTCCACAACGATGGTCCGCTCCAGACCTGCCGGGAATCCCGCATCGCCGGGAATGCGCCGCCAGCTTCCATCGCTCAATTGCGCCTCAACATACGGCGGAATCTCTTTGAGCCCCGCCTGCCACGCACCATAGAGCGAAGTCGCGCTGAAGTAATTCACGTAGCCGGTCATCAACAGCCGCAGCGGAGCGCCGGGCCTGGTCTCGCCCAGATCGAGCGTAAGCGCATGCAGGTTTGCGAATCCATCGTAAGGCAGCACTTTGAATCCGCTGGCAAAAACGTGATCGCGGCGGCTCAGCCGGGTCAGCACATCGCGGCCCTCGCCATCCCACGCGCCCACGGGCAGCCGCGTGTCTGCACTGGCCACAACGCGGCCCGAGGCAAACGGCGGATTGTCGAGGAACCGCTCCTCGGGATTCACTTCGACATTTTCCGGATGGTCAACTGCAACCATGCGCAACTGGTCGATGTAATTCACCTCTTCCATCGGCTCCATAAACCGCACACTGATGTTGTTCTTCACCAGCGCAACGTTCGCGCCGTCGATCTTGATCCACTCGCCGGGGTTGGGAATGTTGCGATGTGTGGGCGTAAACCAGTGCCCCACCACCGCCGCGCCAATCACGTCGGTCACAAACTTGTACTGGTGCCCATCCCACGCAAACAGCACCGGGCAGGAGCTGCCGCGCCGGTCGGCTTCCTTCATCGCAATCACCGGCGTCTGCGGCAGATCGATCTCGTCCTGCAGCACGCCCGTGGGCCACAGAATGCGCAGCAGATCGATGCCAGGCGCTGTGCCCAGTCCCACCAAAAGCTGCGGCGGAGCCTGCGTCTGGTAGCCCGATGCGCCGGCCAGCTCCCACTTCTGCCAAAGTCCGTTTGCAAACACCTCAACCTTTACGCCCAGCGCAGTCTTGTTGTCGGCCAGGCCCGTCAGGTCGAGACGCACAAAGTGATTCTTGTTTGCTCCAATGTTCGTGAGCAGCACCGGCGGAGCGTTCTCCTGGGTCACGATCAAATCCGGCGATCCATCGCCATTCACGTCCGCCGCAATCAATCCGCGCGGCTTGGTGAGCTTCACCGCGTCGAGTCCCAGCGCGTGGCTCACATCTTCAAAACTGCCGTCGCCGCGATTGCGGAAGACGCGCACCTGCGCACCCTCCTTGGTCTCCACAATCGCCGCCAGGTCCACCCATCCGTCGTTGTCGATATCGACGGCAGTCACTCCCCATCCGCGCACGGCATTCTTCAGCGGCAGCTCAACGCGCTCAAAGCGGCGGCCTGTGCTGTGCGGGTCCTCGACGTTGCGCCACAACGTGAGCCCAGGCGCGCCTGCGTGCGTTACGGCAATGTCCATCCAGCCGTCTTTGTTGTAGTCCAGCACCGCAATGCCCACTGTGCTCGGCAACTTGCCTTCTTCATAGAGCGGTTGCTTGGGGTACTCGCCCTCGCGCGGATTTACGTAGAGCAGCGGCGTGGGTCCATCGCCCGTCACCGCCAAATCCACCGCCCGATCGTTATTGAAATCGGTGAGAATCGCCGATGCCGTCGTGCCGCTGCCGCCCAAACCAGTCGGCACGGTCTGCTCGGTAAATGTGCCATCGCCGTTGTTGCGCCACAACACGTTCGACTCATCGACTGCCTTCAGCGGCGCTCCGGTCAACAACAGATCCAGATCGCCATCGTGGTCGTAATCAACAAAAGTGATGCCGGTGGGCCGATTGCGAGCCACAATGCCCGACGCCGCCGTTACATCCTTAAACTTTCCGTTGCCAAGATTGCGAAACAGAAGCACGCGGTCCTCAAGCGCCACGGCCAGGCCGTTCAGGCCATCGCCGTTAAAGTCGCCCACCGCGCAGGCCACGGCACGGCCACTCGCCGTCAATCCCGCGGCATCTGTATCCACATCATCAAAGCTGCCGCCGCCGCGATTGTGCAGCACGCGAATCGCATGTGCTCCCGCCTGCATCAGCACCAGATCCATGGTCCCGGAGCCGGTAACGTCCATCATGCACGCGCCGCCCGTCGAGGTAAATGCAGGCACCGCCGCCGCAACCATCGGCCGCGCCTCAAGCTTCACGGGAATCATGACGCGCTGAATCGTCTCCGGCTCCTCGACTGTCGTCACAATCGAGTAGTGCCCCTGCTCACCATAAGCCAGCCCCAGCGGCGACGAAATTTTTGCGCTCTGCATGTGCTGAAAGCGCCTGAAGTGAGTGGCCGCCTCCGCCGTGTGCCCCGTTCTCTGCAGCGACTGTCCCAGCGCATACTCGGCCGAAGCGTGGAGCGGATCGATCTCCAGAGTCTTCCTGAAGATTGCAATGGCCGGCTCGTATTGCTTCATCTCTTTCAGGCATGCGCCCTCAAAATACCAGGAGTCCGCATCGCGCGGATCGAGCTTCTCCGCATGTTGAAAGCTGGCAACCGCGGCATCCAGTTCGTTGGCCGTATGTTGCGTGAGCCCCATGTTGTACCAGGCCTGCGCATTGTTCGGGTCAAGAGCAATCGCCTCGTTCAGCGCCTTCTTGGCCTGGTCAAGCTTCTGCTGGGCCAGCAGCGCAATGCCATCGTTGATCGCTGCTTGTGCCAGCGTGGGGTCTTTCTTGAAGGCCTGTGCAAACGCGTCGGCAGCGCGCTCGGTAAACTGCTGGCCCATCAGAGCAGCGCCGCGATTGTTCAACCGGATCGCCTCCGCGTCATAGCGCTTTTGCGTCGCGCTCATTGCAGGCATTGCTGCCAAAAACGCCAATACCCAAACTCTGGCAACTCTCATCATTCTCAAGCTCACGATTGCAACTCTCCCTGCACGCCTTCAAAGTATCCAGTGTACGCGAGCGCGCAAAGGGGTTAAAAGCCGCCGCCGCAACTCGCTTCAGCAGCATCAAAGCCTGCCGCGATTTATACTTCATGCTGTGAATCCGTCTCTTGAAGCAATCGACTGGCAAGGCTTTCTGGCGCGTCCCGCCATTTCGTCTCCGTCGCCAGAGATGCTCCAGGACGCTCTCAGCCAGCCGATCCTCATCACCGGGGCAGGCGGCTCCATCGGCTCCGCACTTGCTATGCGGCTGGCGCAATTCGCCGCTCCCCGTCTCATTCTGCTTGAAGCCGCGGAGAACAGCCTCTTTCATCTCGAGCGCGCGTTGGCCCGCGCGCCGCACTCGGATGCCGCAGGGCAGGCAACCTTCGTCCTCGGCAATGCGGGCGACCGCGCCACGCTCGACGATCTCTTCACCGCCCATCGTCCGCGTCTTGTCTTCCATGCCGCCGCGCACAAGCACGTTCCTCTGCTTGAGCAGCAAGCCTTCGCGGCCATCGGCAATAATATCTTTGCGACTGAAACACTCGTCGCCGTTGCAGCAGCGCACAGCGCGCGCGTCGTGCTGGTTTCTACCGATAAAGCAGTCGAGCCGGCCTCGGTAATGGGCGCAACCAAGAGGGTAGCCGAGCGCATCGTTTTGCGCGGCGGCGGAACGGCGCTGCGCCTGGGCAACGTGCTGGCCTCGAGCGGCAGCGTGGCTGAAGTCTTCGCGCAACAGATTGCGCAGGGCGGCCCGATGACCGTCACCGACGCTGAAGCGCGGCGCTACTTTCTCACCAAAGATGAAGCCGTGAATCTGCTTCTGTTTGCAGCCGCACACGCAGCGCCGGCAATTCTTGCTCCGGCGCTCGCCCACGCGCATGGCATCGCAGAACTGGCCGGCTTTATGGCGCGCGCGCTTGCGCCCGGCCGCGAAATCGCGGTTCAATTCACCGGCCTGCGCCCCGGCGATAAGGTCGCCGAGCTGCTCTGGGACCCATCGGAGATTGCCCGCCCCGACACCGGCACACCGCTCGTCCGCATCGAGTCAAGTCCATCGTCGCCTATGCAGTTCGACGCCAAAATTAGCGCATTACGCGCCGCAGTGAACAACCGCGATCTGGCCGCAGCGCTCGCTCAATTGCGCGGGCTGGTTCCCGGCTTTCATCCCAGCAAGACAGTGCTCGCCGTGGCGCGCAACTGCGTTCAAACGGTGTCAGCATGAGCAATGCATCTTCGTCAGCCGCGCCGTGCCGCCGCGTCGCCGTCGTCACCACCTCGCGCGCGGACTATAGCCATCTCTACTGGCCTTTGCGCGAGCTTGCCGGCAATCCGCAAATCGATCTCGGCGTGTTTGTGCTTGGCCCGCATCTTTCGCCGCAGTTTGGCAACACGATTCAGGAGATTGAGCGCGACGGATTTCCCATCCGCGCGCGCATCGAATGCCTGCTCAGCTCCGACACCGACACCAGCATGGCCAAAACCATCGGCCTTGCCATTCTGGGCCTGGCCGATGCACTCACAGCGTGGCGGCCCGATCTGCTGCTGCTCATCGCCGACCGATATGAGATGCTCGCGCCCGCTTCCTCCGCACTCGCTATGCGCATTCCCATCGCGCACATTGAAGGCGGCGAGGTTAGCCAGGGTGCAATCGACGATGCCGTGCGCAATGCTCTCACCAAGCTGGCGCACGTTCACTTCACATCGACTGAGACGGCACGCCAACGCGTAATCGCCATGGGCGAGGAGCCGTGGCGCGTGCATCGCGCCGGCGCACCTTCGCTCGATCACCTGCGCCGCTCCGCGCTGCTCGATCGCGCTGCTCTTGAAGCCCGTCTCAACCTCAAGCTCACACCGCCCACGATCATCGCCGCATGGCATCCCGTCACCATCCTGCGCAACACAAACGCTGAGGCCGATGCGTTCTTTGCCGCGCTCGCGCAAACGCCGGGCCAGATCGTTTTTGTTTATCCCAACTCCGACGCTGGAAGCCACGCGCTCATTGAGCGTGCGCGAGCTCTCGCGGCAACGCGGCCGCACACGCATATCTTCGTCAACCTGGATGCAATTGCATACTGGAGCCTGCTCGGCCAGGCCGATGCCATCGCCGGCAACTCTTCCAGCGGCATTATGGAAGCAGCGTCGTTCGCGCTGCCTGTAGTAAATGTGGGCATGCGCCAGCAAGGCCGCGAACGCGCGCGCAACGTCATCGACGCGCCGGCCGATGAGGCGGCAATCTCAGCAGCGCTCAAGCGCGCGCTCTCGCCTGCGTTTCGAGCGAGTCTCACTGGAATGACAAATCCCTACGGCGACGGCACAGCGGCAAAGACCATCGCCCACGTGCTTGCATCCGTTCCTCTCGATGGCCTGCTCATCAAGCAGCCCGTGCCCGTGCCGCAACGCGATCGAACGGAGCGCCCGTGAACATGCGCATTCCACTCTCCGCGCCCGACATTACCGAATCCGAGATCGCCGCCGTCACCGCCGTTCTGCGCACGCCGCAACTCAGCCAGGGCCCCGAGCTTGCAGGCTTTGAATCTGAGTTGGCTGCGTATCACGGCGTCGAGCAGGCCGTGGCCGTCAGCTCCGGCACCGCCGGACTGCACATCGCACTCGTCACGCTGGGCGTGGGCGTGGGCGATGAGGTGATCTTTCCTTCCTTCGCATTTGTTGCCGTTGCCAACACAGTGCTCCAGGTGCGGGCAACACCCGTTTTTGTCGAGATCGATCCGTTGTCGCTCAACGTCGACCCAGCGGCGGTCGAGCGGGCCATCACTCCCCGCACCCGCGCCATCGTAGCCATTCACACCTTCGGCGTTCCCGCGGAGATGGATGCGCTGCGCGAAATTGCCGAGCGATACGGGCTGGTTCTGATTGAAGATGCGTGCGAGGCCATCGGCGGGCGCTACCGCGGGCAGCGCACCGGCAGCCTTGGCGATATGGCGATTCTCGGTTTCTATCCCAATAAGCAAATGACAATGGGCGAGGGCGGCGCGGTGCTCACCAACAATGCGGCCCACGCCGCGCGCCTGCGCCGGCTGCGCAACCAGGGCCGCGATCCCAGCGCAGATTGGCTCGATCTGGTCGAGCCGGGATACAACTACAGACTTTCTGAATTAGCGTGCGCGCTGGGCCGTGCGCAGTTGCGCCGCATCGATGCGGTGCTCGCCAAGCGCAGGCAGGTGGCCGAGCGCTACGATGCGTTTCTTGAAGCGATTCCCGGCCTCAATCGCCCGCCACTCTCGCTGCCGCATCGCGAAATCAGTTGGTTTGTATATGTGGTGCTGTTGCCTGAAGGCACAGACCGCGCTCGCGTGCAGGCCGAACTTGCCCGCCAGGGCATCGCCACCGGCCGCTACTTTGCGCCGCTCCACTTGCAGCCGGCGTTGCGCGCATACTCCAAGAATGCGGTTGCATTAGCGCTAACGGAAGCGGTTGCGCGGCGCGCGCTCGCGCTGCCCTTCTTCAACCACCTGGCCCAGGACCAGCAACGGGAAGTTGCCGAAGCCCTGCGCGCCGCCATCGCCAACGCGGGATGAACGGAAGCGACTGAGCCGTGCTTTTTCAAGACCAGCGCAATCGTTGTCTAGAACCATGACCCTGTAGATTTGTGGTATCCCAGGTCTCAAAATCGAGACCTAGGGCACCCTGCCTGATATCGTGCATCAAGAACTCACGATAAAAATGCGGCTGTCATTCTGATCGAACGGGGCTCCGAACGTTTTTCAGTTCGGGGGTGGTGAGCGAAGAATCTGCGGTTGCACTTCAATGAACTTCGCTGGCAACACACTAGTTGCCGCTGACCGCAGGCGTCTGCGCCGGTTTTACCTGCTTCTGCCGGCACGACCGCAGATACGCTAGAAGATCGTTCAGATCCTTCTGTTCAAGAATGTCCGCAAAGCCCGGCATCGCCTTGGTTCCATACAGGATCTGCTCACGCATCGCCGACTTCGACTTCCTTCGTCCCACGCCTGAGAGATCGGGGCCTTTGTGCCCACCGGCGCTCGCGATTGTGTGGCAATGCTGGCACCCGTTGGCGGCGTAAACCGCTGCGCCATGTTCGCGATTCCCGCGCGAAAAGGTGAGACCGTACGCTGAAAATGTCATGCAGAGCAGTGCGATCGCACCAGCCAGTTTCATTGCCCCGAACCACCGCCTTGCGCGCCGTTTTCCTGCGCCACGTTACTGTGAATATGCCACGGAATGCTCTCGGCTGTCACGTCGGGGTGTTTGCGCAGAAACTCCAGCGCATAAGTGCTGGCGGTCGGATCGTCCTTTTGGTCGGCATAAGCCGCGGCTTCGCGCGCCGCTTCAGTCTTCATGCCCAGCCGTCGATAGACGATGGAAAGAATGTAGTGCGCCGACAGATCGTCGGGATCGATCGATTGCACCGTCTCGTACTCGGTGCGCGCCTCATCGTATTTGTGCTGCTGATAGAACGAGAAGCCCAGTTCCCGGTGCGCGTCGCGCGAGCGCGGGAACTGCGTAATCACATCCAGCAGGTCGGCGATTGATGCGTCGGGGTGTCCTTCGATGCGCTCCACCAACGCCCGGTAATACAACGCGCGCGCGTTGTGCGGCGCAAGTTGCAGCGCCTTCTCAAGGTAGGTGTGCGAAACGTCGTAGCGCTGCCACGACAAGTTGGCAATGGCCACGTTGGTATACGCATCGGCATAATCCGGGCGCAATTGCGCCACGTGCTCAAAGGCATGCGCGCTGTCAGAGTATTGCTGTGCGTCCAGCAATCCAATGCCATAGTTGTTCCAGCGCATCCAAAGCGGATTGTCGGCCGGGTCAGGCGGTGTGGCCGGATTTGCGCCAATCGCCAGCGTTCGCGTGCGCGACGCTATCTCCACAATGGGCATATCGTAGTGCTGCTTGCCCATCGCAAAGTCGATGAAGTGCTGATTGAAGCGGCGATAGTTCACTTTGGCGGCGATCGTAATCGCCCCGCTCTCATCCTGCGGCACCTTGAACTGATAGCGCACAATCTGCGAGCGGCCTGAGGTGATGGTGTTGTTATACGCAATCACGCGCGTATCCCACACCTCGTGACGATCGTTGAGCGTGCCTTGCAGATTCACCAGCCGATTGGTAAAGCTGTGCGCCGTCGGATCCAGTTCGCCGTTGGGCGCGAGCCCGCCTGAGTGCATCAGCGTGTGGCCCGACGCGTCCTTGGCCTCAAACTCAACCCAGCACTCGTAAAAGTCGCGCTGCTCGGGAACCAGATTATGCCCGATTCCCTTGTTCTGGATCACCACGGAAACGGTGAGAACATCGCCCGGAGCCACGTCTACCGGCTCGGCCCCCAGCGGCGCAATCAGCTTGGCGCCGTTGCGCTCAATGCCGAAAAGGTCGACGTTCAAAACATCCTTGCGCAGAAACTCCATCGTCTTCTGCAACTGTTCGTCGTAGCCGTAGTACTTGTAGAGCAGCGTGTTGCCGCCCATCCAGCGGTGCGAAGCAATCGTTCCCTGCTCCGATCCGTAATCCTTCATCGTGATCGGTTCCTGCGGCATGTGGCAGGTCTGGCAGTCCTGGACTTTGTCCTTCACATAAAACGGAAGCGGATTCTGTTTTCCAAACGAAGTCTGCTGCCATTCGTCGTAGACCATAAAGGCACGCTGCCACTTGTAGTGGTTCAGCTCTTTGGGCAGCGCAGCCTTGTGGCATGCGGCGCAAAACTCCGGCGTGCGGTAAAAGTCCTGCATCACCGCCTTTGAGTGCCGATCGAGATGGGTCAGAATCTCCTTGTCAGGCACCTCGCCATAAATCGGCTTGCCGTTCTCGTCCACCATCACAGCCGGCATGCCCATCACGTAGCTTCCCGTGCCGCGCGTCGTCACCTTTTGGATCGAGTGGCAAGTCGTGCAGGTAACTCCGTCCGCGTCAAACTTGCGATTGATCGGCGATCCCGTCGTCAGCGCGCCAGAAAAAAGCGCCGTGGGGTTATGGCAGCCCTCGCAGTGGCGCGTGTATTCGATGCCTCGCTCGTTAATCAACAGATTTACGTTCTTCACGTACCAGGGGTTGCGAAACGAGTTCGCATGCACCGTCTGCCGCCACTCCGCGTAGGCCTGCTGGTGACAGTGCCCGCAGTACTTCGCGGTCAAAAAGCTGCTGGGATCGATGAATTGTCCCGTGTCCGTCGTGGCATTCGAAGGGAAAAATGGATGCCCCGGACCAAACGGCGTTCGGTAGTGCTCGGCCACATGCTGGGTGTAGGTCTCTCTCTGCGCCGCTGCATCGTCAGCCGCAAATGCCGGCCGAGTCCGCAAAGAAACCAAAGCGCAGGCAACAGCGGCTGCAAGCAACAAGCAAAAGAGGACACGTAGACATCGGCTAGGGAAAAAAGGGGGAAGCATCGCGGTCATCATTCATAGTATGAACCTGCGGCCCCTCTGGCATCCGGCTTTGGATCAGGAGAAATCTCCACCAAAAGGTTGAGTCCCGCCCCGCGCCAGATCTTTGGCGATTTGCTACCCAAAATACGCTCCGGCATGTTGGTGCGCGGAATCCTGCTGCACAGTTTGTCCTTCGCGCAGCGTCAGCACTGGGCAGCGCGCGTGTGCCAGCACGCGGTAAACCGTACGGTCGCGGGTCAGGTTTTCGAGCGCCGAGCGGTGCGTTGCTCCCAGCACAATCACGCTGGCCTTCTGCTCCACTGACTGGGCCAGAATCTCAATCGAGGGATTGCCGTGAATCACCACCGGCTCAACCTCGCCGCCAGATTCCGCGCCGATCATCGCAGCCATCGCGCGCAGTTCCTGCATCGCTGCGGAGTCAAATCCCGTTGGCTGGCCTTTGCGCTGCATCTCATCCAAAGGCGGCAGCACGTGCAGAAGCACCAGCTTGGCCTTCCATTCCGCGGCAAATCGGCCGGCAAGTGCCGCGCTCTTAAGAGAGGTCTCTCGAAGAGTAGTGGCATGGAGCACGACGCGTCTTTCGTAGCTGCCCTGCGCCGGTAGATAAGCCTCTGGCCCCACGGTCATGACTGGCAGGTTGACCGCGCGAAGAACCTGTTCCGCCACGGAACCGATAAGCACTTTGCCCAGCTTGCTTCGGCTTCGCGTACCCAGCAGAATGCGGTCTGCCTGAAACTGGCGGGCCGTGGCAATAATCTGGTCGGTGGGATGGCCCTCACGCACCAATGCGTCGCAGGCAACACCGAAGCGCCGCGCCGATTCGCACCAGGGCTTGAGCGCCTTCTCCGCCAGTTCAAGGCCGCTCCACGGATCGTAGTACGACATTTCTGGCGAGCCAAGGGGCATGGCCGCCGAAACGGCCAATGCGTGCAGCAAAATCAGACGGCTATGGGAGTGGGAAGCTTGCTCCAGCGCAAACGGCATCAGCCGGTCCAGCTCGCTCAGGTCCGTTGCCACCAGAATGACGCCGGGTTTCGTCCATCGATCCGAACCGGAGTCCGTCATGACGCACCTCTTTTCACCGAAAGGTTGACACTGATATAGATGCCGGGATGTGCCAGGGAGCACCGGGGATTGTGATGTAGGGCCTGTTAACACCACTTGGACGCCAACTGTCCCAGTA
>Ga0302320_10023660_pt1 | contig 12041 bp, 9 predicted proteins | sample Bog_T0_3_FD_202130 | JGI IMG/M metagenome (GOLD analysis project Ga0302320, IMG submission 202130) | Peat permafrost microbial communities from Stordalen Mire near Abisko, Sweden - Bog_T0_3 | ecosystem: Environmental > Terrestrial > Soil > Wetlands > Peat | place: Sweden: Abisko, Stordalen Mire...
AATGGGCGGAAAGGGTGAGACGATCGCGACCCGGCGCCGGCGCGGAGGCCAAGGTCGCCGTGGCCTGTTGAGGAGCGCTTCGTAAGCCTTAGCGGTCCGGTCGGCGACCTTTGCCCAGCTTGTGACCCCGGCACGGGCTTCCGATCGGGCGGCCTCGCGGAAAGCCTCGTCCTCGAGCCCGAGCTTTATGGCCGCGCTGATGGCATTGGAGCTGTGCGGGTCAAAACGCGCCTTGGGCGCGACCAGGTCCCGCAACGGGTCCACGTCTGAGACGACTGCGACCGCGCCGCACGCCATCGCTTCGGCGACGGGCAGGCCGTAGCCCTCGAGCAGGGAAGGAAAGCATAAGAGCTCGGTCGCTTGATAGAGGCGCAGCATCGTTTCGTCAGAGACGTAACCCGGGCACAGTACGCGGCCGCCGATCCCCTCTGTGGCCGCGACGTGGTGGAAATGGTTAGCCATGAGCGGCGGGAGCTGGCCCACCACGACAAGCTGACGCGTGCTGCGAAGACGCTCGGGTAAGCGGGCGAAGGCGACTATCAGCGCCTCGACGTTCTTTCTCCCGTCGCTGCCGGCTGGATAAAGGACAAAACGCTCCTCGAGGCCGGGCACGGACTCCTTCGCGAGCTGGCGGGCTTGGTCGAAGGACTCGGCTGGGGCGAAACGGGGTGCTGTGCCGGCGCCGACCATGTACAGCTTCTTCGCGTCGACACCGAGGTTGGCCTCAATAGAACGACTCGTTGCCGGCGAGATAGTGAGCAGGGCGTCGGCCGCGCGCAGCACCTCGAGGCGCGCCGAGTACGTAAGGCGTTGGCGGACGTCATTGAGGTAGATATCGGGGTGTTCCAAGGGGATGAGGTCGTAGACGGTGGCGCAAAAGCGCACGCCTTGGGCATGGGCCCATCGTGGCCACACGCTGTCGATCGGGACCTCGAGCTCGAAGGGCGATAGGGCATGTAGCACGCGGGCCGAGTCGGGTATCGCCCCGTAATCGACCTTCCCTGAGCTGAGAAGGGGTCCGAGATCTCCAGGCGGTGGCAGATCAGGGTTCAGCAGGTAGCGGCACACAAGTTCGGGATGTCCTCGTTCGAGGGCGGTAGCGAGCTCGTACGCGTAGCGGGCGATCCCTCTCCCTCTGTAGTCCGGGCTCTGGAGAGCCTGAATGTCTAGGACTACTGGGCCGGCAATCACGCTCAAGCGCCGAGCCTCAGCTCTGCGTCTCGTTCGCGAGAGGAGAGGGCTTGGTTGCAGTTTTACTGCGGGGCCGTCCCACGGGTTCCCTAGATGACTCCGGAGCTTCCGGGCGGCGGTGGAGGGGCCCTTCGAGTGCGTCTAGGCGAGCCGACGAGGTGGCGAGGAGCCTGCCGAGGAGCTCTGTCGACTGATTGGTGACCTCAACTTGCATCGTGACGATACGGGTTAGTTCCTCGACCTGGTCTTGCAGCTGGACAACCCGTTCGAGAACGTCGGCGAGCGGCACGGTCACGCGTCCGTCGAACTTTGTCGTCAAGCTGGACTTGGCCTGGCTCCAGCCTCGGCGGCCGATGGACGTCACGGCAATCGTCTCCTTCGGTGCGCGCATTTTGCTAGGGAGCTTACCGGCTCGGGCCCGAGAGAGGAGGCCCAACGGTCGCCCGTGTGGGTCGCGAGGGCTGTTCTTGGCTAGGGTGCGAGGGATGAAAGTCGCACAGAAGCCGACCGCTCCACTGCTCGGCGTGGCATTTGGCGGCAGCCATGAGCTCCCTTTGCGTGTCGTATCGGCAAAAGTCAGCCTCCGGAATCGGTTCATCGAGATCTGGCAGTCGCGAGAGCTGGTCATATTCCTCGTCCGCAAAGAGCTGAAGGTCCGCTACAAGAACAGCGTGCTGGGTTTCTTGTGGTCGTTCTTGAATCCCGCCCTGGTGCTGCTGGTGTACTACGTGGTCTTCAAGTACTTCTTGGCCAACCACATCTCGTTGTTCGCCATCTATCTTTTTGCCGGTCTTTTGCCCTGGAACCTCTTCAACAACTCGCTGCTTAGCTCGGCAGGCGTGCTCGTGGCTCAGGCGGGGATCGTAAAAAAGGTCTCGTTCCCCCGCGAGATCCTCGCCCTCGCCCAGGTGGGCACGTCCATCTGCTATTTCTTCTTCCAGGCGTGCATCATGTTGTGCTTCCTCGTTGGATTCGGGGTCAATCCGGACTGGAAGTTCTTCCCGGTGATGCTGCTGGCGCTTATCTGTGACATCGTCTTTTCGGGAGCCCTGGCGGTATTCCTCTCGGCTGTCACCGTCTACCTGCGTGACGTCCAGCACCTCATCGAGGTGGCGCTCGTAGCGCTGTTCTTCAGCGCCCCAATCGTCTACATGTTCACGACAGTGGGTACCAAGCTTGCCAAGCACGGCATCTTGTGGATCTATTTCTTGAACCCGCTTGTCTCAATCGTCCTTGCCTTCCAAAAGTTCATCTATGGGACCGTCGCCCCGCGAGACAACCCCATCCCGATCGCGACCTACGGGGAGCACTGGTACTTCGCCGTGCTAGGGATCATCCTGCTCGTCTCCGTGGGGCTCTTTTTGATCGCCATGGTGATCTTCGGCCGCGTCGAGGGCAACTTCGCCGAGGAGCTCTGACCACCCCTGCAGACAGCAATCGACATCCAGGACGTCTCCAAGCGGTTCCGCCTCTACAAGGAGAAGTACACCTCCCTAAAAGAGAGGCTCCTTCACGCAGGGCATGTTCCTCACGAGGACTTTTGGGCACTTAGGGACGTCGAGTTCGACGTCAAGACCGGCGAGACCTTCGGGATCATCGGGCGCAATGGCTCGGGCAAGTCCACCCTTCTAAAGTGCATCGCCGGCATCTTGCAGCCCACGTCGGGCCAGATCGTCGTCCGCGGGCATCTCGCGGCGATGCTCGAGCTCGGTGCCGGCTTCCAGCCCGAGCTCTCCGGCCGGGACAACATCTACCTGAACGCCTCCTTGCTCGGCCTGTCCCGGCGCGACATCGCCCGCCGTTTCGACGAGATCGTTGCCTTCGCCGAGTTGGAAGATTTCATCGATAACCAGGTGCGCTTTTACTCCTCTGGTATGTACGTCCGGCTCGGCTTCGCGGTTGCGGTAAACGTAGAGCCCGACGTCCTTCTCATCGACGAGGTGCTCGCTGTCGGAGACGAGCGTTTCCAGGAGAAGTGCCTGGATCGCATCCGCCAGTTCCAAGCCGAGGGCCGCACGATCGTCGTCGTGTCCCACGCAGTTTCCGTGGTGCGTCAGGTCTGTGATCGCGTCGCTGTGCTGGAGAACGGCAAGCTCGTCACTGTCGGTCCCCCCGGGGAAGCGATCCGGGCTTTCCGTAACTGCTTGTTAGCCGGAGAGGTTCCTGTCGCGATTCCTTCCGAGCTGCAGGAGACCGATGCGGAAGGCAAGCCCATCCCCATGGCGGAACGGCGTGTCGTCATCACCGGCGCGACTGCCCGTCACACCGGCCCTCCCGGTCGGGACTTCCTCGTGCCGGGCGACACGCTTCGCCTCGAGCTCCAGTTCCAGGTGAATGAGCCTTTAAGCGATGTCGCCTTCGGTTGCGAGCTGCTCGCCGGCAGCACAGGTTTCGTGGTGTTCAGCTGCGACAGTGCTATGCCCGAGTTCGGCCAGATCCACGACCTCGACCCCGGCCGCTATCGCGTGGAGTTCAACTTCGACGACCTGCCTTTGTTGGACCAGACCTACACGCTCAACGTCTGGATCCAAGATGCCGGTGGCGGCGTCGTCCATGCCCGTCTCGAGCCTGCCACAACATTCGTGATTGTGAGCTCCGGAAGGGCGACTGGGCTTACGAGGGTGCCCCTTCGGATCGAGCTCTCGGCTGCCTCCGAGCCCGACTCGGCGGTGACGGCTGCCGGATGACTGCAAAGGTCGTCGCGCAGATCGAAGAACAAGTACTTGAGCTGCGGTCGCAAGGAGTCGTTCCGGACGGCTTCGAAGACGAGCTGGAAGCCTGCTTCGAGCAAGCCGCCGAGGCGGCCCTCAATTCGGGGTCGGTTCCATTAAAGGACCTTGGCGGAAACGTAAACCCCAGTGTCGGCGGTGCCCTCGGCCTAGGCGGGCTCGCCAGGCAGGCGACCGTTCTGCTGCGTAGGCGTCTCGGGCCGTCGCTTCGTCGCGTCGAGCGTCGCAGCGTCATCGGCGCAGCTCGTGCCGCAGAAACCACCTGGCTCCAGGTGCATGTGGCGGTGGACCACCTAGAGCGCGTGGCGGCGCGGTCGGTGCCCGCGTCCCGAGTTCTCTCTGTTCTTAGGCCCCGCGAGCTGGCGGGTGCCGCCGCCGAGGCGACTCATGTGGCGATCGAGGGGGCCCTTTTGACATGGGTGCTCGATCGCCTGAGCGCCACAGCGGGCGTGCCCGGCCCGGTGCTGCACGCTGAGTCCGGGGATGGGAGCATCGTGGAGGCCCTCGTGGCCCGGGGCCTCGATGTCCGCGGTGCGGACCCTCGCCTGTCGGTCCGGGCGGGTGGTGCCACGAGCACCGTCGCGGCCGGAGCCCTCGAGTACCTCGGCGCCGCGCCGAGCGGAACCCTGTCCGGCCTCTTGTTAACCGGTGTTGTGGACCGTCTCCGGCCCGGGGCAGCACGCGCACTGGCACAGCTCGCAGCGCGCAGTCTGGCACCGGGTGGTGTCGTGGTCCTCGTCGGCGCCCGGCCGGAGGTCGTAGTCGCCATCGATCCGGTAGCGGCTGACCTGTCACCGGGAAGGCCCATACACCCCGTCACATGGTGTCATCTGTTGGCGCATTTCGGGCTCTCGGAGCTGACCATCTTCGAGATGGACGCGTCGGAGCCAGACATTTTCGCTGTCTCGGCCCGGTGCCCCTCGCCCGAGCGTGAGGACACCGACAGGAGTAGTCCATGAGGGCCAGGCCAGTCCGGATCGACCAGGTCATCCCCTCCATCGTCGAGCGTGATGCCGTCAGCCATCACACTCTCGAGGCACAGAGAGTCCTGCACTCGATGGGTTTTGTCTCCGAGGTTTACGCCCGCAACATGGGACCGGGGCTGCAGGGTCGCGTCCATCTCCTCGAGGAGCTCCCACGCGAGGGGCCGGAGCATCAGTGGGTCTGTTACCAGGCCTCTATTGGCTCGCCAGCCGCGGAAGCTTTCGCCTCACACCCGGGGCTGAAGCTGCTCGATTATCACAACATCAGCCCGGCCGAGCTCGTCGAGCGATGGCTGCCGCATCTTGGCGAGGAGGTTCGCCTCGGTCGCAAGCAGCTGGCAGAGATGGCGCCCATCGTTGAGCTGGCCTTTGCCGATTCGGAGTTCAACCGCCTCGAGCTGGAAGAGGTCGGCTATCGCCAGAGCACGGTGGCGCCCCTCATGGTGGACACGACCAATTTCAACTGCCTGCCCGACGAGCGGCTGGTCGAGCGTTTTGCGAAAGAACGTGCCGGCGGTGGGCACGACTGGCTCTTTGTCGGCCAGATGCTGCCCCACAAGGCGCACCAAGACGTCATCAAGGCGTTTGCGTGCGCTCGCAAGCTGTTCGACCCCAAGGCCCGCTTGCACCTGGTCGGGCGAGCCAGCTGTCCCGCTTACGCCGATGCCCTGCACCGATTCGCCACGGCCCTCGGTCTGAGCAGAGCGGTCCACTTTGCTGGCTCAGTCAGTGCCGCCGAGCTCGCCGCCTACTACACGAGCGCAGACGTGCTCGTGTGCTGCTCGGACCACGAGGGCTTTTGTGCCCCCCTGCTCGAGGCGATGCACCACAAGCTGCCGATAGTTGCCTACGGCGCTACGGCGGTACCCGAGACGGTGCTTGACGCCGGGATCGTGCTTGCATCGAAGTCGCCCGTGCTCGTGGCCGCCGCCGTGCAACGCGTGCTATCGGACCCGGGACTGCGCGCTCAGCTGATTGAAGCGGGCCTCGAACGCGCCAGGGCTTTCAGCATCGAGGCCGCGAGGCGTGGGTTTGCCACAGCTATCGAACGGGTGCTCCAGGCATCTTGAGCTGGCCCGTAATGGGTTTCGATGACCTCAGAAGTAACATGTCTCACATCCGCAACATAAAGCGTCGTGCCGTCCTGCTCGCCTGCTTGCTGCTCGGCGTGCTTACCGGGCCGGTCGCGCTCGCCTCGGGCGTCGGCGCGACAGGGCCTTTGTCGCCCGCGCCTTTTCCGGCTACGAGTGTGGACTTCGTTGGCTACGGCGATGGCCCGGGCGTCGGGATGGGCCAGTGGGGCGCATTCGGGTATGCCGTTTTAGACCACGAGCCCTACAGCTGGATCCTCGCTCACTACTACGGCGGGACAACGTTGTCCTCGAGCGACAGTGAGGTCAAAGCGGACCCGATGGTCAGTGTCGACATCAACGAGAACGATGGCCATCCTGTCGTCGTCACCTCTGCCTCGCCGTTCTCCTTCGGGTCCCACAGCTTTGCCGGCGGCCAGGTCGCCCGGGCTGTTTTGTCGGCGGGCACGTGGACTCTGAGCGAGTCGACGGCCTGCTCGTCGACGAAGTGGCTGCCGGTTGCAACCGGTCTCGAGGACCCTGTAGCCGATCCCTACTCGTTGGCGGCTACGGCGAGCGCCACGCAAGTGCTGACGATCTGCGAGCCCTCGGGCAACGAGGTGCCCGTGAGGGGCACGCTCGAGGCGTACGCCGCCCCGACGGGCGAGGTCACCTTGAACTTCCTTCCCCTCGAGCAGTACGTGCGCGCCGTGATATCCGCTGAGGTCTCTTGGTCCTGGGGGCTCTTCGGCGAAAGCTCCGGGGCCCCGCAGAAAGAGCCGTGGGGCTTTCAGGCTCTCGAGGCCCAGGCAGTAGCCACCCGTTCGTATGTTGCCGCCGAGCTTGCCTCTGGAGGATGGGAACCCTACGCGACTACCTGTGATTCCTATTGCCAGTCCTACCCGGGCATGGCAGGCGAGACGGCGGACCTCGACGCCGCCGTCACCGATACTGCCGGTCAAATACTTGAGCAGCCCGAAGCGGGCGCTTTGACCGGGGACGCCGGACGCACAGTCGAAAACGTCCAACCCGCCCCAGGCGGGCCAGCCGGGCCTACTCAGCCAGGCGTGCCGATACTTGCCGGGTACTCCGCCTCGACCGGGGGTTACACAGGCGGCGGCCCTTTTCCCCAAGTAGTCGACCTGGGCGATGTCGTGTGCATAAAGAGCCACTACTACTCGTGCAACCCGTGCCATAAATGGCTCGCGACTGTCCCGGTGAGCGCCATCGAAGGCCTCTTCAAGTCGATCGGCAAGCTCGCCTCCGTGGAGGTGACCGAGCGCAACGGTCTCGGCGCCCTTGGCGGGCGTGTCGAGGCAGTGGAGGTCCTTGGCACGACCGGTGCCAGCGTCACGGTTCCCCCCTATGAGCTGGGCGCGCTGTTAGCGGGTAACAACCCTGATCACTGCACCTCTGATTGGTTCGGGGTCACCAATGGGCCATGAGCTGGTCCAGGTAGGCTCCGACGTGGCTTGAGGGGACGCGTCATGGATGTGCGGGACAGCTTCTATGTCGGTGGCAAATGGGTCGCACCGGCGCGGCGCGACACGATCGCCGTTTTTGACCCGACGACCGAAGAGATGATCGGGTCGGTCCCGTCTGGCTCGGTTGCAGACGCCGATGCCGCCGTCACGGCCGCGCAAGAAGCACTCGAGCCTTGGGCGAGGTTGTCGCCGGTCGAGCGAGCTTCGTACCTGTCTCGGGTTGGTGAAGGCCTCGGCGGGCGCATGGTGGAGATCAGCCAACTCGTCACCCGCGAGGTCGGGACGCCTATCAACATCTCGATGATGATCCAAGTGGGTCTGCCGACTGCGACGTTCTCTTCGATGGCCGAGCTTGTCGGCCAGATCTGTTGGGAGGAGACCGTCGGCAACTCGATCGTCGTGAGTGAGCCGGTTGGTGTTGTCGGCGCCATAACCCCTTGGAACTACCCCCTCCACCAGATAGCCGCCAAGGTCGCACCTGCGCTAGCGGCTGGGTGCACTGTCGTATTGAAACCAAGCGAGATCGCACCGCTGAATGCCTTTGTCCTGGCCGAGGTCATCGACGCGGTGGGGCTTCCACCGGGTGTGTTCAATCTGGTTTCCGGTACCGGGGCAGACCTCGGGGAGGCGATCGCCCGCCATAGCGGGATCGACATGGTGTCGCTGACCGGGTCGACTCGTGCGGGAAGGCGAGTCGCGGAGCTGGCTGCTGGCACGCTGAAGCGGGTATCGCTCGAGCTCGGAGGCAAGTCAGCCACCGTCATCCTCCCCGACGCCGATCTTGCGCGCGCCGTCTCGGGCGGGATCACGATGTGCTTTTTGAACTCAGGCCAGACCTGTGTCGCCCTGAGCCGGATGATCGTGCCCCGCTTCGCGCTCTCTGAGGTGGAATCGATTGCCGCCGAGCTCGCCCGTGAGTACACGCCGGGCAACCCGTTCGACGATGCCACCCGTTTGGGCCCTTTGGTATCAGCTGCCCACCGTGAGCGTGTACTGGCCTACATACAACTAGGGATCGACCAAGGGGCCAAGCTTCTTACTGGCGGCACCGATCCGCCCGACGGACTGGACAGGGGCTACTTCGTGCGACCGACGGTCTTTTCCGACGTGCGCCCGGAGATGGCCATCGCTAAGGAGGAGATCTTCGGGCCGGTTCTCTCCATCATCGCCTACGACACAGAGGACGAGGCGGTCGACATCGCCAATGACTCGATTTACGGGTTGGCTGGAGCGGTGTGGTCCGCCGACGTCAACCATGCCGAGTCAGTTGCCCGTCGTATCCGCACCGGCCAGGTTGACTTAAACGGTGCGATGTTCAACCCGCTGGCACCATTCGGCGGTTTCAAGCAGTCCGGTTACGGGCGCGAGCTAGGCAAGCATGGTCTCGAGGAATACCTCGAGACCAAGTCGCTCCAGATGTAGCGCTTTGTCTTGAGCGAGCATCCGGCCGAGGAGTCGGCTCGAGACACAAGGCGTAAGCGGAATTGGCGACGCGTCCGGTTCTTGGTGGGAGTCGCTCTCGGCGGTGTCGCCCTTTGGGCGGTCAGCGGCCAAGGCGGCGAGCTGGCGGGGGCCTCGGGTGAGCTCGCCCGTCTCAACCCAGGCTGGCTCCTTGTCGCGATCGCCGTCGAAGCTCTCTCGCTCGTTGCTTTCGCACGCCTTGACCAGCGACTCTTGCGTTGCGGCGGGGTCCGTGCCGGAATCGGGCGGTTCACGGCGATCTCCTTCGCGGCTGGAGCCATAGCAAGCTCGCTTCCGGCCGGCCCGCTAGTCGCAAGTGCCTTTGGCTTTAGGCAGTTCCGACGTCTTGGAGCATCCGAGGCCCTTGCCGCCTGGGCACTGCTGGCCACCCTCGTACTCTCAGCGCTCGGCCTTGCCCTACTGGCTACAGCCGGTGTCGTGATCGCAGAACGGGAAGGCTCGGCGCTCGACCTCATCGGGGTCACGGTCGCGGTATTGGGGATCACCATCGCCGGTGTCGTGGCCGTCTATGAGCGGCAAGCTCTCGCCAGCGCTTTCGAGTGGTCCCTCAAGGTCTCCCACCGCGTGACTGGGTTCCCGCGCAATCCGTCGGAGAATGTGCTCTCTAGCTTCGCGATGAGCCTTAGCCATGTCGACCTCGGCAAAGGCGACCTTGCGAGGGCACTCATGTGGTCCATTACGAACTGGGCGCTCGACTGCAGCTGTCTTGTGTTCTCCTACCTCGCCGTCGGGGCCGGGGTGCCCTGGCGCGGTCTGCTCCTTGCCTATGGGGCGGGACAACTTGCGGCGAACCTGCCCATTACCCCTGGCGGTCTCGGGGTCGTCGAAGGAAGTCTCGTGATCGCCCTTGTCGCCTTCGGGGGGGCACAGATCAGCACTGTTGCCGCCGTCTTGCTTTACAGGATCGTCAGCTTCTGGGGCTACCTACCCGTTGGCTGGTTCGTATGGGGTGGCCTCACCTTGAGCAACAGGCGTGCCGACAGGCTGGCGCTGGTGACAGCGGAGCCGCCTGGCCTGCGGCCCATGCCGGCCCCGGCAAATGATCGTTCAGCGGAGCTTCCGGGATGACTCGACCAAGACCGGGTGTCCGGCCCTGTCGCGCTGGCGGCAATGGTGTCAAGATCGTCTTTTGTGCGCGGCAGCGAAGAGGCGATCTCCGTTTGAGAAAGGCGCGAGCGGCGTTTTGTGCGCTGGTAGCCCTCGCCGGGTTGCTCGGCGGTTGCACCGCGGCCCGTAACGGGCTCGGGACCCACGACAGCGCCTGTTTCCGGGTGCTCCCCGAGGCTCTCGCCGCGGTTCACGATCGCGGGCACTTAGTAGGAGAGCGTTACCTTCAGCCTCGCGCCCTCATCATCGACCTTCGCCACCTAACGGTGCCCGACTCGATCGCGGATGCTTCCAGGGTCGCGACCTGCCTGGTTGCCTTTACCGGCCATTTCAAGGCCTCCAGCGTGAAACGGGGCTGGGGGCCAATGGGCGAGGAGGGCCGGATAGCCATAGTCATCGTGCGTCAGCGCGATCTGGTGCTGCTGGCCACCGTCGTGCTCGGCCGGATCCCGCCGAGACTGATCTTTGCCCACGTCTTCCCTCGGCTCGTGTGAGCCGGCGTCACCTAAGGGTCATAGACCGCGACTGGTTTGGTTGCTGGCAGCTTCAGGCGCGAGCTCGACAGTTACCCCTAGGGCTGTGGCGCCCGGGTTTGGCGCGAGGACGAGCTCGGCTATAGCCCCGGCCTCGACCAGGTCGTCCCTGGCGAGCTCGATGAGCTCGAGGAGCCCACTTGGCCCCGTCACGACACAGCGCGCCACAAGAGCGCGCATCGAGCTCTTGGCCACCGTTTTTGCTTTGCGCAAAGCGACGAGCACTTCACTGACTGCATCGAGGAGCTCCGGTCGGCCGTCGCGCCCGCATTGTGTTGCAAGTTCCAGGCTCGAGGGCCACGGTGCGCGGTGGATGGAGCCGTCCTGCCACCAAGACCAGGCCTCCTCCGTGCAATAGGGGAGGAAGGGCGCGAACAGGCGCAGGATCACCGACAAGCTGAGCCCGAGCGCACGGCGCGCCGAGGCCGGTCCCGACTCGGACTCCTCGCCGTAGGCGCGTGCCTTGACGAGCTCGAGGTAGTCGTCGCAGTAGGACCAGAAGAACGACTCGGTGACTTCAAGGGCGCGGGCGTGGTCGTAGGCGTCGAATTCGGCGGTCGCCTCGGCGACCACGCTCGCGAGGCGGCTCAGCATGGCCGCGTCGACTGGGACAAGCTCAGCGGCGGGTTCGCTTGCGCCGTCCTCTTGTCCGTCCAAGCGCGAGAGCACGAAACGGCTGGCATTGAGGATCTTGATGGCGAGGCGCCGCCCGACTTTCATCTGCTCCTCGCTGAAGACGGTGTCGGTACCGAGGCGGGCCGAGCCGGTCCAATAGCGCACGGCGTCGGTGCTGTACTTCTCCAGGTATTCGAGCGGCGTTATGGCATTGCCGAGGGACTTTCCGAGCTTTTTGTGGTCGGGGTCGAGGATCCAACCCGAGATGGCGGCGTGCTGCCAGGGCAGGCACGAGTGCTCGAGCTCCGATCGCACGACCGTCGAGAAGAGCCAGGTGCGGATGATCTCGTGCGCTTGTGGGCGCAGATCCATCGGGTAGACCTTGGCGAAAAGCGCTGGGTCGTCTTCCCACTTGCCGGCGATCTGCGGAGTGAGCGACGAGGTGGCCCACGTGTCCATCACGTCGGGGTCGCCGACAAAGCCTCCGGGCATGCCACGCTGTTCGGCGGTAAAGCCATCGGGGACGTCGGTGGACGGGTCAACCGGCAGTCGTTGTTCGGGGGCGAGCAGCAGCCCGTCCGCGACGCGCTCGCCGTCACCATCGAGCCGGTACCAGACCGGGAAGGGCACGCCGAAAAAACGCTGCCGCGAGATGTTCCAGTCCCCGGTAAGCCCCTCAACCCACGCCTCGTAACGGGCCCTCATGAACTCCGGGTGCCACTTGAGCTCGCGACCTCGAGCAAGCAGCGCCTCGCGGCGCTCCAGGGTTTTCACGTACCACTGCCAGGACGTGACGATCTCGAGAGGGCGGCGACCGCGCTCGTAGTACTTGACGGCGTGGACTATC
>Ga0302320_10023664_pt1 | contig 12040 bp, 2 predicted proteins | sample Bog_T0_3_FD_202130 | JGI IMG/M metagenome (GOLD analysis project Ga0302320, IMG submission 202130) | Peat permafrost microbial communities from Stordalen Mire near Abisko, Sweden - Bog_T0_3 | ecosystem: Environmental > Terrestrial > Soil > Wetlands > Peat | place: Sweden: Abisko, Stordalen Mire...
TGGCGGAGTTTATTGCGGACAGGTCACAAAACGGACCTTCGATGGACTACACAACAGGGAAAACGCCATGAACCCATGCAACCGAGCTCCGGCGATCGAGAACGCTGCGCAATACATAGAGGGCACGCTCTCTCAAATAGATGCGGAGCGCTTTGAGGATCACTATTGGAACTGCCCGGCATGTCTTGCTTATTTGCAGGCTCTTGAGGCCGTGGGCGACGAACTTGCGCGCGAGCCGTTGTCGCAGATTGTTCCGACGCCGCGCGAGCGTATTTTTGCTTGGCCTGCGCTGGCGTGGGCACTTGGAGCATTGGCTGCGGTGGCGGTGTTCGTGGTGGTTGGTATTCGGACGATTGGGCCGCGCCCGGAAAAGCCATCGCAGGCTCAAAGCACTTCGGCTGGTTTGCCGCAGCGTGCGCCTTCTCAGCAGATCGCCAGTTCGTCGCCGGTTCGGCAGTCTGCGTCTGAGTTGGCTGAGATTTCTTTGCCGGCGTTTGCGGTGCACACCCTCCGCGGCGCCGAGATGGAAGCGCACTTTGAACAGGGCATGTCTGCTTATTCCCGCGGCGACTGCAAAGTTGCATTGACCGCTTTAGCGAAGGTGCCTGCGCAGGATAAACAGGAGCGCGAAGCTGAGTTTTATTCCGCCGCTTGCCGGTTGCATGAGGGAGACCTTGCGGCCGCAGAGGCCGGGCTGCGGAAGGTGGTTGATGGGGGAGATTCACTTCAACTTGAGTCGGCTCTGTATTACCTGGCGCAGATCGACTTGGCACGGAACGATCCGGCTGGTGCGCACCGTTACCTTGTGCGGACGATCTTGTTGCGGGGGGACCTGGAAAAGCGAGCTCGCCTGCAAGACGAGAAGGTACTGGCGCTGGAGAAGGTGGGTATTGACTTGCAAACACCTGCAACCAGATAGCAAAAAATTAGGGCAGGAAGCAGGGGCAGAATTGCCTGTCCCCTGTTTTCTGCCCCTTGTTCTGGAGTAATTACTGGATGCTTGTTTGTAGTACCCCAGCTACATAGACAGAGCATTGGCCCGAGTTGAGGCAGCTTACGTTCAGGGCGCCGGGACCGGTCAACGTGGTCAGGTAGGAAGACCCGTTGGCGGCAACCCATGAGCTGGTGGCGTCGAGGGTCAGGTTGATCGTTCCTCCGCTATTGGCAGCATTGATTGCGCCGGTAAGTGTGGAGGAGACGGGGCTGCTTGCAGAATCGGCAGCCAGGTTCAAGTTCGCCGAGCTGATGGCGTCCACAATGATGTCGCCGGTTAGTGTTTCACCAAAGGCGTTGAAGGTGACATTGCCTCCGGCAGCCTGGCTCAGCGCAGCCGAGGTGAGCAGGGTTCCGTTGGTATCTTCGGGGCCGCTTAGCGGGTTGTATGGCGTGTTGTTGATCACGATCACATCAGTCAAGTTGATGATGGCCGTGGTGTTGGTTGCCGCGAAGACGGTGGCGGGGATGTTTTGATCGCTGGGAGTCCCGGTGCCCGCGCAACTCGGAGTTGCGGTTGCGTCGCAGGTGTAGCTGATGGAGCCGTTGGTCATGGAGAAGGTGCTGGTACCGGCGGTGGCGTCTCCCAAGGTGCCCTGGTAGAGGAAGATGCCGTTGTTCTGTTCGCCTGCCGCAGCGGAGAGCGATGTGCTTCCGTTGCTGCTGATGGTCACGGTGTTTCCACCCTCAATGACAGCTGCCGACCCATTCAGCGCGGTGATGCTGGTGCCGCTGCCTGTGCCGTCGGTGACGTTGATTGTGCTGCCGGTGCCTGCGGCTCGAATGCCCGAGGAGCGCAGACCGTTAGAAGTGGCAATGTATGTGCCGCCTGCTACCGTTACAAAGCCGCTGCCAATACCGGATGCGATTACGGAGCTGTTGTCGCCGGTGGTGTTGGCTACCACATTGTTGATATTCAGACTGCCCGCATAGGTTGCATCCAATGCGAACGCGTAGTTACCTGAGGTGTTGATGATGGTATCCGTGATATTGACGGTGCCGCCCATGGAGGCGACGACGCCGCTGCTGTTGTTTTGCGAAGTGCTGATGGAGCCGGGGTCACCTGCGCCATCGTCGTTGATGGTGATGGTGGCGCCGGAGTTTTGTGTAGCTGCCGTTCCGTAGGCCAGCACGGCGGCGTCTGTCCCGTAGGAATTTGAGTCAGGGGCCCAAGTGCTTGCGGCGTTGGAGGTGATGAAGGGGTAAGTGACGATGGTTATGTCGGACGGGGTGGCATCGCAGACGGCGCTCTCGTTAATGCCCTCGGCGTCTGAGGTTGGATCGGTCAGTGTCAGGTTACCTGTTTCGACATTCAAGGCTGTGGAGAACGTTGAGTTGGTTAGGTCCTGGTAGCCGCACGCGTTGACGGTGACGTTGACCCATCCGTTTACAGTGCTGTAGTCGGAGGAGCTGGGAGTAAAGGTAACGCTATATGACGAGGTACCGACACCGGGTTGGATGGTGTTGTCCGTCCAGGAGAAGGAGCCGTCAGTGCTGGCGGAACCGGGGGTGGCCCACGCGGAGTTGGCCAGTGTCTGGCCGAGGCTGATCGGATCCGCGGTAGGCCACGAGGAGGGCGAGACCGTTGTTGCGGCCGGGTTCACGACGATCGCCACCGTGCCCGAGACCGTGGTGTAGTTCGTCGAATTGGTTGGCGTGAAAGTTACGTTCTGGGCAGGTCCGCCCACGTTCGGGACGGTGGAAGGAGTGCTCCAGGTGAAGCGGCCCGCAGTGGATCCGCCGGTAAGATTGGAGCTGGCAAGAGTCTGCGGATAGGTGATCGCAGATGCGCTTGGCCATGCGGAGACCGAAGGCGTCGCCTTGCTGACGGTAACCTTTACGGTGCCCGTCACGGTGCTGTAGTCGGTTGAATTGGTTGGCGTGAAGGTCACATTCTCGGAGGGCGTACCGGCGGAGGGGATAGTGGCGCCGCTGGCCCAGGCAAAAGTGCCGGCAGTGCTGGCGGTACCGCTGCCCAGTGTGGATGTGCTGAGCGCAGCACCATAGGTGATGGTGGAGGGGGTCGGCCAGACGGAGACCGTCGAGGTTGCTTTGGTCACATTAACGTTTACGTTGCCCGTGGCCGTGTTGTAGTCCGCTGCATACGTTCCCGACGGCCGGAAGGTGACACCCTCGGAATTCGTTGTGCTGATGGTGGTGAGGACCGTGCTGTTAGCTGTCCAGCTAAAAGCGCCCGGCACTGCGACGACGCTGCTGCTTGGCAACGTGAAGGAGGCAGAGCCGCCGGTCAGATTGGATGCGGACAGGGCCGAATTGTACGGAATAGAGCTGGCGGTCGGCGAGATAGCGATTGTCGGGTTCACCGGGGTCACGTTCGCGCTTACTGAGCCAGTTGCCGTGGTGTAATCCGCGGAGCTAGTAGGCGTGAAGGTCACGCTCTGGCTCGAGCCCACGTGGGGGATGGTGCTGGAGGTTGTCCAGGCAAAGGTGCCGGGAACGCTTGCGGTGCCTGCGGTGGCCCATGAGGAGGAACTGAGCGGATGACCATAGGTAATCGCAGTGGCTGTCGGCCATACGGAGACCGTCGCAGGAGCCTGGTTCACGGTAACCGAACCACTCGCGTATGTAATCGAATAGTTGGCGGCCACAGCTCCATAGCAATAGGCGCTGTACGATCCGGGGACGCTGCCCACTGTGTAGGCTGTTTTGCAGGTTGCCGGAGTGGGTATGGTTGTATCCCCGTTCACGAGGCCACCGCCATAGCTTGCAGTAATCGCCGGTACAGTCGCCCCATAGACGATCACAGCGGGACTGGAAGCGGTAATGATCAGAGGCGCCTGATAAACGATCACGGTCTTTGTGGCTGGAACGGCTACAGCGGAGTAATCGACACTGGCGGCCACGGTAGCGCCTACAGTGATGGTTCCAACTCCGGAGGGCGTCAGGGTGGTTCCGCTTGTGATAGCCCCCGGACCGGAGATCACCGAGTAAGTGACCGTCCCGCCAGAGGTTGCTATCGCAGAGAGAGCAATCGGCGTTCCGTAAACGGTGGACTGGTTAAACCAGTGTCCTATAGTCTGCGTTGCCGGATTAACCGTCACAGTATAAGGAACCGGAGTCGCCGCATTATAGGATGCGTTGCCGGACTGCTGCGCGGTCACCGTGCAGGCATTGGCGCCGACGCCGGTAAAGCTCAGCGTGGTGCCGCTGACAGTGCAGGCGCCGCTCGCAGTGAAGGTCACGGAGAGATTCGAGGTTGAGGTAGCCACCAGTGTTGCGGTGGCGCCGTAAGCGCCCGGAGCGGGTTGCGTGAAAGCGATCGTCTGGGCAGAACTGATGGTCACTTTCGCCGAGAGGGAGAGACTGGTGCCAAACTCCGCAACCGAGGAGCTGTAAACGCCTCCATAGGAAGCGATGAGATAGTGTGTCCCGGATGTGGTCACGCTGATTCCTGTCAGGGTGGCGATTCCGGAGCTGTTGACGGTCGACTTTCCCAATTGGGTTGCGCTGTCGTAGAAGGTTACGCTTCCCGAAGTCACAGTAGCAGTGCCCGAGGCGGGCGAGACGGTCGCGGTCAGGTTGAAGGGAGTGCTGGCGGCTGTGGTGGATACTGAGGCTACCAGCGCGACCGCTGTGGGGGTAGCAACTACGCTGACGGGCGTAGAGGAGGCGTTGCTTGCGGCATAGGTCGTGTTGCCAGGATAAGCAGCTGTCACTGAGTTGGAACCCAGCGGCAGTGGACTGAAGGTAACGTGACAAGTGCCGGAGCTGAGAGTGCAGGAGCCCACCTGGTTGGAACCGTTCGTAAAGGTAACGGTACCTGTCGCTGCTGTGGGCGTTACATTCGCGGTGAGAGTGGCGCTGCCGGCGTAATAGTATGGGCCTGCCGATACCGCCAAGGTCGTTGTTGTGGCGGGTTTCGTCACCGTAAGGCTAACGGTGTTGGAGGAACTGGCGGTGTCATCTGCTGCCGTTGTTGGGGTGAAGACTGCCGTCAGTGGGTTCGATCCGGGCGTCGTCAATGAGGTAGTGACCATGGTCGCAATTCCGGAATTCACGGTAACTGCGCTTCCCATCGCCACACCGTTGTTCTTGAAGGTGACTGTACCTGCCGCCGCTGCGGGTGAGACTGTTGCAGTAAGTGTCAAGCTCGAGCCCGAAGCTGCAGTGGTGACCACGGTGTTCGGCGCGGATGTCAGTGCGGCTGAGAGCGCGGTAGTTGTGGTGGCTTGCGATACTGTGACGGTCTTTGCGGCCGAGGGTGTAGAGGTATAGTCCGCAACCGTTGTCGGAGTGAACGTAGCCGTAAGAGAGTTGGCTCCCAGCGCCAGTGAGGTGGTAGCCAGTGTTGCTGTTCCGGAGGTCACTGTGACCGCGCTTCCCACGGTGACGGTCCCGTTCTTGAAGGTCACTGTGCCTGGCGCGGTCGAGGGTGAGACGGTCGCGGTCAGCGTCACGCTGGCGCCAAAGGCCGCCGATGTGATGGCCGTTGCTGGCGCGGACGTGAGCCCGGCTGCGAGTGTGGTTGTCGCGGCGGTTTGCGTTATCGAAACGGTCTTCGCGGAGGAAGTGCTGGCGGTATCGTCTGCGGACGTGGTTGGGGTGAAGACAGCCGTCAGTTGGTTGCTTCCAACGGGGAGTGCGGCGGTGGCCAGGGTCCATGTTCCAGCTGTTGAGCCTGCGATGCCCGCGCCCAGCGCCGTGCTTCCGCTTGAGAAGTTTACTGTGCCAGCCTCGGCCGGAGAGATGGTAGCTGTCATCGTGACGCTGACACCATAAGCCGCCGTGGTGATGGCCGCAGTCGGCGCGGATGTAAGCCCGACTACCAGTGCCGCTGTCGTGGTGGCTTGCGATACCGTGACAGTCGATGCGGAGGAGGCGCTGGCGGCATAGCTTGCCGGCGTGGTTGGGGAGAAGGCTGCAGTCAGGGAGTTGGCTCCCAGGGGCAGGGTAGTGGTGATGCATACCGCTGTTCCTGCGCTAACCATGACGGGGCTGCATCCCAGTGTGGTGGAGCCGTATTGGAAGGTTATTGTGCCTGCCGCCGAGGGCGCTTCGGTCGCGGTCAGGGTGAGGCTTGCGCCGTAGGCCGCTGTGGTGATGGCCGTGGCTGGTGCGGAGGTCAGGCCGGCTTTCAGCGTGGTTGTGGTGGAAGTGGGAGTGGTCATGGTGACGACAGGGTCAGGTGAAGTACTGGTCAGGTACGTCCCATTTCCCGCATAAACAGCCGTCAGTGCGTTGGAACCCTTTGCCAGTGTCGTAAAGGCGCTGTGACAGGCGCCACCGCTGAGGGCGCAAGTTCCCAATGTGGAGGCTCCGCTCTTGAAGGTCACATTACCTGTTGCCGCCGAGGGTGAGACGGTCGCGGTCAGCATCACGCTGCTGCCAACCGTTGCGCTGGTTACCGAGGAGGACAGCGTGGTGGTGGTGGCCGATGTAACGGCGACGTTCGCTGGGGCGGAGGTGCTTGCGGCGTACGCAGTTGTTGCAGCGTAGGCAGCCGTCAGGGAGTTGGAACCCAGTGGCAGTGTCGAGTAGGCACTGTGACAGGTACCGCCGCTAAGGTTGCACGTTCCAATCGTGGCGGTTCCGTTTTTGAAGGCAATTGTGCCTGTTGCTGCCGCGGGCAACACGGTCGCTGTCAGTGTCACGCTGCTCCCGGCGGTGGCGCTAGTTGCCGAAGAGGACAGCACAGTTGAGGTTTTTGTCGCGGTCGCGTGAGCGCTCGTCATGGCGGTCAACAGAAACAGAAGCAGGATTGCCACGCTGCCGTGGTGCTTCAGGATGCGTTTTGATGTTGCAAGAGCCGCCTTGCGGGTCGTCGCAACCGGTTCAAATCGTTTCTCGGTCATTTTGAAATCCTTCGCCATATGGCTGGCTCTTACGGAGTCGGTGTGATGGAAATTGGAGGGTTAAGAAACGCCTAACAGACTGCGCTTCTGAAATTTCAGGGGGGCGCGCTGCCGCGTCTTACAATCGGGAATTGACCCTGGAACCGAACAACAACTGATGCTTTACAGCCTGTGGTCTGAATCTCACTGCACGGAGCGAGACAAAGCTCTTCAAGACGAAACGCGGCATGACGGAGTTGCGGCACACCCATCCCTTCGGCAAGAAAGTTGGGGACGAATACGGTACGAATGTGTGTTGGGATGAAATTGCTTGTTGTTACCGAGGCGGGCTTAACTTATCTTCTAATGATTTGTGTATTTAAACGGGCCAATCGCGTCGAATCAGGGCGCTGCCTTCATCGACACGCTCCTGGCGGAGCAACAGATTACGCTCCGGGCGCATTGCTTTTCAGCAACCCAAAAGCTCGGCATCTGGGGGATTGTTTGGGATTGTTTGGAACACCTTTCGGTGCACCGAAAGGTGTTCCCCATCGATAGCCGCAAGGATGTCAGAACGGTGCAACAAATCCGACAACGTGCCAACAGCCTTGACAATGACAGGTCGTCACGCAAAACGAGCGTGGCGCGCACCGCCGTATTGTGACGAGGGTGGTTGGGGGCTACCATTTGAGCAAAGCAAAGCCCATCGGGGTAGTGCCACTGATCGGACCATAATGGATCTGCCAATTCCCGGACGGGAATTGCAACTAACTGATTCTAATTGGCGTCCCCGACGGGATTTGAACCCGTGTTATCGCCGTGAAAGGGCGGTGTCCTAGGCCGGGCTAGACGACGGGGACGCTTGAAGGGCCAGAATCGGCCAGAATCGGCCGGGAGCGCCCTTATGAAGGCTACCAACTTGGGTGGATCGTGTCAAAGGAACGGTCTCTCTTCTCATTGCTTTGGACGTTTTAAGATAATGCCTGTCGGTGGAATAAACGTCGAATCGGGCCAGGGGAATTTCAGCGCGCATTTTTTGCGTCGATGGGAGGCCTTGGAACGTCAAATGGGAAAAGGCTTTATTTTCAGAGGTCTTCTTCTTCTTGCGGTGTTGCCCGGAAGCAGGAACTACTGTCTGTGAGGGAACGTATCGGGATCAGGTGCGATCCTCGGTTTTCCGCCGCACGCAAATCGAAAACGGAAATCGACGCCGGTCAAGAACGGATAAAGGAATCAACGAGTGAGGAAAAGCGCGTTGAAATGCATTCTTAGCGTGTGTTGTCTTTTACTGGTGGGTCTGGCTGCGACAGGTTGCGAGAAGAAGCAGGCGGCACCGGCAAGCGCAGGTGCGCAGGCGATGCCTGTGCGGACGATGGCGGTTTCACTGTCTCCGGTGGCCCAAAGCAGCGAATACGAAGCCACTATCAAATCGCGGCGCTCGGCAACCCTTCAGCCTCAGGTGGATGGAAGGTTAACGGAGATCAACGTGCGGTCGGGGGACCATGTGAAGGCCGGCGACAAGCTGATGGAGATCGATCCTTTGCATCAGACGGCAACGGTCGAGTCGCAGCGTGCAACCGAGCGGCAGAAGAAGGCTCTCTACGATTACAACGTGTCGGAGATCGATCGGCAGAAAAAGCTATTTGAAGCCGGCGTGACCAGCCGTGACGCCTACGAGCAGGCGCAACAGGCTTTTGAAAACAGCAAGGCAGACTACCAGTCGGCTGTGGCCCTGACCAAGACGCAGGAAGAGCAACTGGCGTACTACACGGTGCGTGCTCCGTTTGACGGCGTCGTGGGTGACATTCCGGTACACGTGGGCGACTATGTTTCATCTACCACAATGTTGACGACCGTGGATGAGAGCAAGGATCTCGAGGCGTATATCTACATTCCCACTGAGCGTGAAGCCCAAGTGAAGCAGGGTCTTGTTGTGGATTTGGCGGATAACACCGGCAAACTGCTGGAGAAGACTCAGATCGATTTTGTATCGCCGGAGGTGGACAGCACGCTTCAGGGAATTCTGGTGAAAGCTCCGGTTCACGCAACTCCGGAGGTTCTGCGCAATGCGCAGTTGGTGACGGCTCGCATCATCTGGAGCACAACTCCAATGGCGGTCATTCCCATTTTGGCGGTGTCTCGCCAAGGCGGACAGAGCTTTGTGTTTGTGGCGAAGCAGCAAAATGGACACCTTGTGGCTCAACAGACAGCAGTGACTCTCGGAGATACGGTGGGTAACAACTATTCGGTGCAATCAGGGCTGAATATTGGGGACCAGGTAGTCGTGTCGAGTACGCAGTTCCTATTGAACGGAATGCCAGTGATGCAACTGCCGGGCGCCTGAAGGGAAGCTGACGACGCATCTTTGCCAAAGCATAGAGCGCACATTGGACCCGGCAACCGCGGTTCCGTACCAACTGAAAAGGAAGGCAACCTTTGTTTGTCGATTTCTTTATTCATCGGCCTGTTTTTGCGACTGTATGCGCGCTGCTGATTATCCTGGCCGGTGCGGTATGTATTCCCAACCTGCCAATTGCGATGTATCCCGCACTGACGCCTCCCCAGGTAGCGGTGGCCACGAACTATGTGGGCGCCAACGCTGACACGGTTGAGAAGGCGGTCACCATTCCGTTGGAAGAGGCCATCAACGGTGTTGAGGGATTGCGGTACATTAGCTCGTCAAGCACAAATAGCGGGACCAGTTCCATTGTGGCGACGTTCAACACCGGCTACGACCTCGATATCGCGGCAGTTGACGTGCAGAATCGCGTGGCCAGCGTAACGGGACGTCTGCCGGCGGCTGTGAATGCGACGGGCGTCAGCATTACCAAGACCAACAATAACTTCGTGTTCGCTGCCGGTTTTTATACGAAAGATGGGCGCTATTCCGAGGAGTTCATCTCGAATTATCTTGACGTGTACGTAAAGGATGCGATCAAGCGTGTGCCCGGTGTGGGCGACGTGATGATCTTTGGCGAACGCAAATACGCCATGCGTGTATGGCTTGATCCAGCACGCATGGCCGCCCGTTCGCTTACGGCGACTGACGTGGTAAACGCGCTGGTTGAGCAGAATGTGGAGATTCCAGCGGGGCAACTTGGCCAGCCTCCATCGGACTCCAAACAGGCCTTTCAAGTTCCTGTGCGCGTAGTGGGGCGCCTCACGAGTCCGGCCGAATTCGACAAGATCATCGTGAAGAATTCTGCAAACGGCCTTGTGCTTCTCAAGGACATCGGACACTCGGAAGTGGGAGCCGAGGACTACAGCACTTCATTGAAATACTCGGGTCACGATGCGATGGGTATCGGCGTCCAGTTGCTCTCGAACGCAAATGCGCTGGAAGTGGACCGGTTGGCAAAAGCCAAGCTGATCGAACTGTCTAAGAGTTTTCCTCCGGGCCTTGAATACGCCATCGCCTTTGACTCGACGACCGTGATTGGCGACTCGATTCGGGAAGTGATGGTGACACTTGCTGAAGCAATCGTTATCGTCATCGCGGTGATCTTCCTGTTCTTGCTGGATTGGCGAGCCACAATTATTCCCGCCGTCACCATTCCCGTTTCATTGATCGGCACGTTTGCTTTCATCAAGCTCTTCGGCTTTTCAATCAATTCGCTCACCCTCTTCGGAATTACGCTTGCGACCGGGCTGGTGGTGGACGATGCCATTGTGGTCATCGAAAACGTTCAGCGTCATATAGCCATGGAGCACTCCGATCCGCATGTGGCTACGTCGCACGCCATGAGCGAAGTCACCAGCGCAGTGATCGCCACATCGCTGGTGCTGATTGCTGTGTTTGTCCCCGTCTCATTCTTTCCCGGGACTACCGGAATCCTTTACCGGCAGTTCTCGCTGACGATCGCGTTTGCCATCGCGATTTCGGCATTCAATGCACTCACGCTCTCGCCCGCGCTGTCGGCAATGTTCCTGCGCGGGGAGGAAGATCGCCCCAAGCAGCTTGATTTTCTTCACATTCGCCCGCTCTCTCGTGTCTTTGCCGGATTTATTCATGGCGCGGATGCCACAGTGAGTTGGGTGGGACGGACGTATGGAAAGACTGTCCACGTGGCGTTACAACTCCGCTACGTGTTGCTGCTGATTTTCTTCGCCGGCCTCTGGGCCACAGTGTATGTCTACCAAAGCGTTCCTACCGGCTTCATTCCGCAGGAGGACCAGGGCTATCTCTTTGTGATTGTGCAGGCGCCCCCGGGTTCGTCGCTTGCGTATACAACGGCGTTGGCAGACCGGGCCGAAACCATTCTGGCAACAAATTCCGATATCCAAGGCTCTTTTTCTGTGATGGGATTCGGCTTTTCAGGAGGCTCTTCGAACGCCGGCTTGATGTTTGTTAGCACCAAGCCTGCCGATCAGCGGCGTGGCAAAGGCCACTCAGCCGCCGACATTGTGGCCGACCTTTCGCCAAAATTGCAGAGCCTGCTGTTCGCTCCCAATGGCGGGCTGGTCGCCATGTTTCAACCTCCGGCAGTTCAGGGCGTAGGCAGTTTCGGCGGCTTCCAATTCATGCTGCAGGACCAGGGCGGAAATACGCTTAGCGATCTTGATCGCGTCGCCCACCAGATTGTGAATGCCAGCCGCGGCAGGAAGGATTTGACAGGGCTTACAACCACATTCTCTGCAAACGATCCCCAGGAACTGGTTACAATCGATCGCGAAAAAGCCAAGTCGCTGAATATTCCGCTCTCTCAGATCACCACTACTCTAGGGGTTTTTATGGGATCGGAGTATATCAACGACTTTGACTATAACAACCGCACCTATCGCGTTTTCGTGCAGGCAGACCAGGCGTTTCGAATGAACGCCCAGGATTTGCATAACTACTACGTGCGCTCGGACAGCGGGCAGATGGTACCGCTGGATAACCTGACGACTGTGGTCGAGAGTTCCGGACCGCCGGTGATTACGCATTACAATCTCTTCCGTGCGGTGGAAATTGACGGCTCTCCGGCACCGGGGTACAGCTCGGGCCAGGGGATCGCTTCCATGGAGGCTCTAGCCAAGCAGAGCATGATGCCCGGCATGACGTTTGAGTGGACGGGTCTCACTCTAGACGAGCTTGAATCAAGTGGCAGGGCGATTGTGATCTTTGGCCTGGGATTGCTGGTTGTCTATCTCACACTGTCGGCGCAGTATGAGAGCTTCGCGCTGCCTTTCATCATCCTGTTGGCAGTTCCTATGGCGGTGCTTGGCGCACTTGGCTTGGTGGCGTTGCGCGGTCAGTACAACGACGTCTACTG
>Ga0302320_10023665_pt1 | contig 12039 bp, 10 predicted proteins | sample Bog_T0_3_FD_202130 | JGI IMG/M metagenome (GOLD analysis project Ga0302320, IMG submission 202130) | Peat permafrost microbial communities from Stordalen Mire near Abisko, Sweden - Bog_T0_3 | ecosystem: Environmental > Terrestrial > Soil > Wetlands > Peat | place: Sweden: Abisko, Stordalen Mire...
GCGTGCTGAAGAACCACGTCCGCCCCTTCGTGGAACTCAGCTTCATGCCATCGAAACTGTCCGCCACGCAACATACTCACGCCTTTTGGTACAAACCCTTTCCGAACCCGCCCACGGACTACGCCAAGTGGGGCGCGCTAAACGAAGCCTTCGCGCGCCATCTGATTGACCGGTACGGGATCGAGGAAGTCTCGCAATGGTTCTTCGAAGTGTGGAACGAACCGAACATCGATTTCTGGACCGGCGAACCGCCGCAACAGACTTACTTTCAACTCTATGCCTCGGCCGCCAACGCGCTGAAGAAGGTGAGTCCCCGACTCCGGGTCGGCGGACCCGCCACCGCGCAGGCCGCCTGGGTGGGTAATTTCATCGCTTATTGTTCACAGAACCACGTGCCGGTGGACTTCGCGTCCACACATGTCTACGGCAACGACAAAGCGGAGGATGTCTTCAATACCCACGAACAGATCCAGCGCCGCGATATGGTCGCGCGCGCGGTCCACAAGGTCCACGAGGAAATCAAGAACTCCGCGATGCCGAATCTGCCGCTCTATTGGAGCGAGTTCAATGCGTCCTACTTCAATGAAGTGGATGTCACCGATTCGCCTTTCGTCGGACCCTGGCTGGCGAACACAATCCGTATGTGCGATGGCCTGGTGGACATGATGTCCTATTGGAGTTTCTCGGATGTTTTCGAGGAGCAAGGCGTGGTGAAAACGCCTTTCTATGGAGGCTTCGGACTCATCGCCGCCGGGAACATTCCAAAAGCGTCGCTCAACGACTTTCGGTTGCTTCACCAATTGGGTGACGCCCGCATCCCGAATGACTCGGATTCGGTGTTAGTCACGACGCGCAAAGATGGGTCGCTCGCGTTGGTGCTCTGGAACTACGTTCCGCCGGAAGACGCCGGAGTGCCCAGACGCTTCAATCTGAATATCGCGGGACTGAAGAACGCCCACCGCATCCGCATTACGCAAGTGGACGCGCAGCACGGCTCCTCCCTGTCCGCGTGGGAATCGATGGGGAAGCCGGCTTTTCCGGCGCGTGAACAACAAGCCAAGCTCCGTCAAGCTGGTGTTATGCCGCTGGCCCATGAGATGAAATGGAAGGCTGGCTCGCCCGTAGCCATCGAACTTCAACCAAAGTCGCTTGCGCTTGTTGAGGTCATCAAGTAAAGCTGGAATCGAAAAATGGTGTTTCGCCAAGCCGCTCTGCTTCTGCTCCTCCTTGACGCGTCTCCGACAGTGCGAGCCGAGGAACGCCGGATCGCGTTGGTGATCGGTAATGACAACTACCCATCAATGCCGCTTCGCGCCGCGAAGAATGATGCGCGGGCTGTTCGTTCGGCATTGGTGGAAGCCGGGTTCAGCGTCGATATCGTGGAAGACGCTGACCGAGTTACCTTCGAGCGAGCCGTCAGTGATTTCGCCTCCAAAATTCAAACAGGCGACATCGCGCTGTTCTACTACTCCGGTCGCGCTACAAGCGTTGATGGTGCGAATGCTGCCGATCAACTACTCAGTGCTCCAGAACTATCCAGCAGATCAGGTTCAAATGAAGTTGGAGAAACGCAAGGCCGGCCTGACTGTGATCGTTCTCGACGCCTGCCGCGACACGGGTGGTTTGGGGGCGATGCGCGCGGGGCCCGGATCATTGATCGCGTTCGCGGCCTCCCCGGGCGAACGCGCCGACAATGGCCCGCTTGAGACGACGGACTTGTTCACCAAGGAGTTTCTTGACGCGCTGAGCGGACCGTCCCAACACGCCCGCGAACTCTTTTACCGCGTGCAAAAACAGGTCTCAGAGGATTCGTCCTATGAACAGATCCCATGTATCTCCGAGTCAGGAGTTGGGGAGGTTTCCCTCGGGAGTTCAGCCCCTTTCACGGGACATCCCTATCGAGTCGGCGGACCTGTCTCAGCACCCCGTGTGATCAGTCAGGTCAATCCGCAATACTCCGAGGAAGCGCGCCAAGCCAGGCTTAACGGAACGGTGACCTTGGCACTGATCGTTGGCGTCCATGGCGATGTATCCAGTGTTAAGGTGTTACGTGGGCTTGGCATGGGCCTTGACGAGAAGGCGATAGAAGCAGCGAAAAAGTGGAAGTTCATGCCCGGTATGAAAGGCGGACACCCGGTACCTGTGATTGCCAACGTCGAGATGCACTTCAGAATATAGGTCCCGTCTATTCTTGCCGCACCGTCTGCGCCGGGTGCACCACTCGCTCCGGGGAGGTAAACTGTGGGAGAAGTCCCCAACATTCTCGTGCCGACACTTTCCCAAAAGCTGACTCTACCGGAGTTCGAGAAACGCTACGGGGGCGAAAAGCCCTACTACGAATTCTGGCGCGGTGAGGCCCTGCAGAAAGCGATGCCGAATTGGATTCACGGACTTCTCCAGCGAATCCTGATGGATCTGCTAACCCGGGCCGGTTACAAGTCCGCTGCCGAGGTCCAACTGAAGATCGACCCGGACCTGCAACTCATTCCGGACGTCATCGCGACACGCGACCGAATCGAAGAATCCTATCCCTCGCGTGCGTTAGAGGTCGTCATCGAGGTCTTATCCGATAGCGACCCGATGTCCAAAACCCTGGCCAAGTGCCGGGCTTACCACCGTTGGGGATTTGCGCAAATCTACGTTGTCGATCCTGACGCGAGAACCCTGTTCCGGTGGGAAGCGAACCGCCTGATGGAGGTGGAGGCTTTCGCCGGTATGCGCTCCCAGGAAATCTGGGAAATGCTAGATCGGCAATTGGAGTAGCCGCGCCGGCCCTATTCGTCCCGCAACGTCTGGGCGGGATCAATCCGCGCCAGCCTCAGCGCTGGGAGAATGCTGGCCGCGGCTGCAACGACGATGAGTAGTAATGCGACGGTCACGAAAGTTGCAGGATCGGTTGGAGCGACACCCCAGATCTGACTCTTCAGCAATCTTGTCGCAAGTAAAGCGAGCACGATGCCAAAAGCAATTCCCGCGAGGGAAAGCGTAATGCCTGGCAGCGCGGCGGCGCGGACGACTCCGTTTGCCGTGGCTCCCAGCGCCAACCGGATGCCCATTTCGCGCCTCCGCTGGGCAACGGACTGCGCAATCAAACCATAAAGCCCCAACGCAGCGAGCAGCGTCGCCAAGCCGGCAAGCACGGAAAAGATGGTGGCCTGATAACGCTGCTCCTGGAGCGCCGCGCCACGAACGTCCGCCATGGTCTTGAAGGACGAGAAAGGCACACGTGGATCAACCGAAGCAAGCGCTCGCTGCATGGCGGTCGCGATCGAACTGTTGTCGCCATGGTTGTTGACAGTGGCGGTGCGGACGATCCAAACCGGAGAGAACCATATATTCGCCATGGCGAAAATGCCGTCGGGAAACTGATCGACCGGAACGTAGACTTCCGGGAAATGATCAATGGGACCGCCCACGCCGATGCCGTTCTTTTCCTGCACGTTATTGACGACGCCGATGATCCGCCAATCCTTGTTTTCAATCTTGATAGGAACTCCGAGAGGGTCGGCATTCGCGTGCAGGTAGCGCTTGAGGAACGCTTCGTTCACTAGGGCAACGCGCGCGGCGCCAGCATTATCGTCATCGGTGAACAAGCGGCCGCGCAACAATTTCATACGCAGCGTTTCGAACATCCCCGGCGTTGCATAGGTGAACTCAGTGATGCCCTGGCTCGGAGGCCGGCCGTTCACCGCAGCCAGACCTTCGTTCAGTGGCCGGGTGTACGGGGAGGACAGAGCCACGGCGGCGGATTCCACGCCGGGGATGGTTTGAATCCGCTGTAAGCTCTCCCGAAACAAGCGCGAACCAGCTGCGGCGGTGGCATACCGTTCATCCTGGAGGGAGGCGGAAGCGATCATCAGGTTGTGAGGATCGAAGCCAGGGCCTGCATTAGCGATGGTCATGAACGTTCTGATCAGAAGGCCCGCGGAGGCAACGAGGACCACGCCAAGCGCTACTTCAGCAAACACGAGTGACTGACGTTTCCATTGCCGCCGGCTGCCCGCGTTGCTTCGGCCAGCCTCCGATAAGGCGGAGCGCAGATCCACTGCGCTTGCTTCGAGCGCGGGGAAGAGGCCGAAAAAGATGCTGGTAGTCAGCGACAGAGCGAGCATGACGGCCATAACGGGAACGTCCAGACGCACGGGACCAGACAGTGTAAAGCCGCCAGGGTTCATGCGCAGCAGGCCATCCAAAGCAAACTGCCCCAGAACCAGGCCCGCGATGCCGCCAAACAGCGCCAGCACGACCGATTCGGTGAGCAACTCGCCAACGATGCGCCTGCGTGACGCCCCCAGTGCCAGGCGCGTCGCAAACTCTCTCGAACGCGTGGCCGAACGGGCCATCAAAATACCCGCGATATTGACGCAGCCGATCAGCAGTACCAGCCCAACGGCGCCCCACATGAGGTGGACGCGAGAACGCAAATCGTAGGTGATTCCGGTCTGAAGGGGAAGGGCCTTCTCTTCGATCGTCACACCCTTGTTGAGATGCATCCGCGAGAACAGACCTTGCATGATCGAATTCAGTTGACCGTTCGCCTGGGCCAGGGTGACACCGGAGTTCAGCCGTCCGATGACGCCGTAGTTGTCGCCGCTCCCTTCACCCGTGGTGGAAGGGCGCAGCGGCGTCCAAACATCCGGCGAAGCGTCGGTGCCCAGCCCGGTGGGCAAGGCCCGGAAACTTTCGGGAATGATCCCGACAACGGTGTAAGGCGCGCCCCGAAGATCGATCGAGCGTCCCACCACCGACGAATCTCCGTGGAAAACTCGCCGCCAGAGCCCGTAGCTCAGTATGGCGAGTGCCGGACCATTCGGCACATCTTCCTGGCGGCTGAACTCGCGGCCGACCAGCGGAGGAACGCCCAGGACGTGGAAGAAATTCGCGCTTACCCGCTGGTTTTGCACATACTCGACGCGGCCTCCGGCGACCAGATTCACGCCGCTGGTCGAGCCGTAGACCGCGGTGTCGAGGAACGACGCGTGATCCCGAACCACCTCCCATTGGCGGCCATCCTGACTCGTATCGACTTCGGACGCGCCTTCGTGATTCACGGAGGTAGAAACCATCACGAGACGTTCGGGGTTCGGATAGGGAAGCGGTCGAAAGAAAAGCGCATCCACAATCGTAAAGATCGCCGTGTTCGCACCGATGCATAACGCCAACGTTCCAATTACCGTGAAGGCGAAGGCCGGACTCTTACGGAGCTGACGGAGAGCGTAATGAAGATTCTTCCCAATCGTCATGGCGGACTGATGGGCACTTCTTTCTCCATCGCCGCTGCATATAACTCCGCCGTTTTACTCACTAAGGCGGAACCGGCTGTCCGCTTTTGGGAAAACCGTGTTCAAGATCGTCTAGTCGTCCGACTCGATTGGACCCCGGTCACCCCGCAACGAGCCGATTTAGTCGATCACGAACGGTTTGCACCCTAGCGTGGCTGTCTGCATCGGGCAGAAGAAATCCAGGTAGTGCGTCGAGAAACTTTGTCGAGGACAGCAATCGTTTGATCGCGGAGCGAATGTAATCCTGAAGTTCCAAGGACCCCGACCGCACCTCCGCAACGAGGCTCTCCCTCCCGTCGACAACAGCGACTAAGTCTTCCAGATCGCGGCTGAAAAAGCCGCCTTTACCTCGGCCTCTAAATGCCTCGCTGGTATCCTCCGCAAACCCAAGCTCCCGGAGGCGCGCCCCAAAATGCTGCATACGCTGCGTAGGAATGGATTGCCGCGATAGCATCCACATCGAGAGTTGCGCGCGGGTCGCCGGCTGCTTCGTCCATAATCAGAACGCCGTTACGGAACCGCCAGCGAACACGAGTTCTTCCAGCAGCGGTGCCAGTGGACGGGCTGCGGCGATCAGTTGTTCAAGGTTCGAATCGCATTCGCTTCCCGGAATCGGCGGAGAACTCCTTCTGTGCCATCCCACATTTCCGTACGCGGCCGTACCGAAGAGCGTCCACCAGGGCTAGGTACTCGTAAAATAATGGGTCTCGCAGCGCTGCCTGGGGTGCGGTCTTGTAAGGAGGCGCGAATGCAATTCCACGATGTTTCCCCTCCGCGTAGGGCCAGACTGGGATGGGTTCGCTTCCCGGAGCGATCAGGAGTCGGAGCGGCTCGGCGGCTTACGCCGTCGGAACCCCACGGGTGTGTTCGCCCGCTCGGCTGGAAACGCAAACTTCAGGCCATGGAACAGGAACTCCTCAAGCGCGGCTAGGTTCGGGCGATCGTTCAACTTGGGTCGGTGAAGGAGGCTGGCTCGCGCCCGGTGCACGCAGGCATGGACCTCGGACGGACTCATCACGAGGTCCACAGCGAGTTTGGAGTACCCGGGCCTGCGCAGGCCCGACGCCACGATCTTGAGAACCACTAGATGTCCTGAGGTTTTAGAGCCATTTCTACATTCGCTATTCGCGAATAGCGAATAGCAAACAGTGCGTCACAGCGATGCTCCTAATCATCCGAATCGATCGGACCCACCTTCAACACAGCCAGGAAAGCTTCCTGCGGGATATCCACGTTGCCCACACGCTTCATACGCTTCTTCCCCTCCTTCTGCTTCTCCAATAACTTGCGCTTGCGTGAGATATCGCCGCCATAGCACTTAGCCAGCACATTCTTCCGCATCGCCGGAATCGTCTCGCGCGCCACAATCTTATTCCCGATCGCGGCTTGCAAAGCCACCTCGAACATCTGCCGGGGAATCAACTTACGCATGCGCTCGATCAGGATCTTGCCGCGCTCGTAAGCCACATCGCGATGCACGATGATGGAGAGCGCATCCACGGGTTCGCTGGCCACCAGCACATCCAGGCGCACCATTGGCGATACGCGGAAACCCGATAAGTGGTAATCGAGAGACGCGTAACCACGCGAGACGGATTTCAGCCGGTCATAGAAATCCATCACCACTTCATTCAACGGCATTTCGTACAGAAGCAGCACGCGCCCCGCGCCGATATACTCGAACTTCTTCTGAATCCCGCGCTTGTCTTCCATCAGAGCCAGAATGCCGCCGATATACTCGTCGCGAGTAATCACGCTGGCATCGATAATCGGCTCCTCGATCTGCTTGATATTCGATGGATCGGGAAAGCGCGTCGGGTTATCGACTTCAATCACATCACCCTTAGTGGTGGTTACTTTGTAACGAACGCCCGGCGCGGTGGTGATCAGGTCGATCTTGAACTCGCGCTCCAGACGCTCCTGAACAATCTCCAGATGCAGCAGCCCCAGGAATCCGCAGCGAAACCCGAAGCCCAGCGCCACCGAGTTTTCCGGCTCGAAGCTGAACGCACTGTCGTTGAGCCGCAGCTTCTCCAGGGCATCGCGCAATAACCCATGCTCATGCGATTCCACCGGATAGAGTCCCGCGAACACCATCGCCTTAATCTCTTCAAAGCCAGGCAGAGGTTCCGCCGCAGGGTGATCGTGATCCGTAATCGTGTCTCCGATCTTGGCATCCGACACGGTCTTGATGTTGGCGTAGAGGTAGCCCACCTCGCCCGCCGAGAGCTCCTGCGTGGGAATCGCCTTGGGCGATTGATAGCCCAGGCCCTCCACTTCGAACACCTGTCCCTCCGCCCACAGGCGGATCTTCTGGCCCATGCGGATGCGCCCGTCGACCACCTTCATCAAGATGATGGTGCCGCGATACTGATCGAACCAGGAATCAAAAATGAGCGCGCGCAGCGGATCGTCCGGCGAACCTTTCGGGGGCGGCACGCGCTTGACGATCGCCTCCAGCGTTTCATGAATGCCGATTCCCTGCTTGGCGCTCACCAGCAGGGCGTCAGTCGCATCCAGGCCGATTACCTGTTCAATCTGTTCGCGGATGCGCTCCGGCTCGGCGGAGGGTAAGTCGATCTTATTGATAACCGGGATGATTTCGAGGTTATGATGCAGCGCCAGGTAAGTGTTGGCAAGGGTTTGCGCCTCCACGCCTTGCGAAGCGTCCACCACCAACAGCGCGCCCTCGCAGGCTTGTAAGCTCCGGGCAACTTCATAGGAGAAATCGACGTGACCCGGCGTATCGATCAGGTTGAGCTGGTAATCAATTCCATCGTCCGCGCGGTAGTTCAGGCGCACGGCATGGGCCTTGATCGTGATGCCACGTTCCCGCTCCAGATCCATGGAGTCGAGAACCTGCGCCATCATTTCGCGTTGCGAAAGCGCACCCGTGGTTTCAAGCAGCCTGTCGGCCAGCGTGCTCTTCCCATGATCGATGTGCGCAATGATGGAGAAATTGCGGATGAATTCCCGGTCCATTGCGGTATGATGAGGCTCTGTAAAGACGATTATCCCATATGAATTTCAGTAACATACGGATGGAGATGGGTGCCGACGGGGCAGCGGCCGGAGTGGCCGTAATTACCATCAACCGTCCCGAGAAACTGAACGCTCTGAACCGCGATGTGATGGCCGAATTGCGGCAGGCTTTCGAGGCGGCGGCGAGGGATTCGGCGATCCGCGGGCTCATTCTGACCGGGGCGGGCGAGAGGGCCTTCGTGGCCGGTGCGGACATCCGGGAATTGGCGGCCATCGATGCGGTTGGCGCGGAGCGGCTCTCGTCGCAGGGTCAAAGCACGTTCCGGCTGCTGGAATCCATGGGCAAACCCTCCGTGGCGGCCATCAACGGCTTTTCCCTGGGCGGCGGAATGGAACTGGCGCTGGCGTGCACCGCGAGGATCGCCTCGGAAAACGCGAAGCTTGGCCAGCCGGAAGTGAAGCTCGGAATCGTGCCGGGTTACGGCGCAACGCAGCGGCTTCCGCGCTTAGTGGGGCGGGGAAGAGCCCTGGAACTCCTGCTGACCGGAGAGGTGATCGATGCGGCGGAAGCCCACCGGATCGGCCTCGTGAATCATGTGGTGCCGCAGGCCGAACTGCTTCCGTTCAGCAATGCGTGGATGATGAAGGTTCTGGCCAACGGGCCGCTGGCGGTCGCACTGACCATGCAGGCCGTTGACGCGGGTTACGATGCGGGGATGGACGCCGGGTTCCGCTTCGAGGCGCTGGCGTTCGGTTTGACCGCCGCGACAGAAGACCGGCGGGAGGGCACGCAGGCATTTCTCGAGAAACGCGTGCCCCGGTTTACGGGAAAATGATGAACGTGATAGAAGGACAGCTCTCCTCCGCCGGTCTGCGCTTTGCCATCGTTGTGGCGCGGTTCAACAGCTTCATTACGGATCGCCTGCTGACGGGCGCATTGGACGCGCTGAAGCGCACGGGCGCAGCGGAAGAACAGATCGACATCATTCGCATCCCCGGCTCCTGGGAGTTCCCGATCACAGCCCGCGCCGTGGCGGCTCAGAAGCGGCATGACGCCATCATCTGCCTGGGCGCGGTGATCCGCGGCGATACCCCGCACTTTGAATTCGTGGCGGGCGAAGCGGCCAGCGGACTCGCGCGCGTCGCGGCGGAAACGGGCGTTCCCGTGGCGTTCGGCGTGCTCACCACAAATACCGTGGAGCAAGCGGTGGATCGTTCCGGCGCGAAAAGCGGCAACAAAGGCTTCGATGCGGCCATGACGGCGATCGAGATGGCCAGCCTGCTGAGGCAGTTGAAGACTTAGCATGCCGTCGCGTCACAAAGGCCGTCAGCGCGCCTTGCAAATCCTTTTCGAGTGGGACATGCGCAAGCATCCCATCACGGATTCGATTGAAGGCTTCTATCAGTCGCTGGGGCGGGAAGAGGACCAACCGCGCGTGGCGCGCGATCCATTCATGGAGTCGCTGGTGCGCGGCACCGTGGACCGGTCGCGGGAGATCGATGAGCTGATTCAGAAGCATGCGGAGCACTGGCGGCTGGAACGGATGCCCGCCGTGGACCGCAACGTCCTGCGTCTCGCCGTGTACGAAATGCTGCATACCGATACGCCTCCGGCAGTGTTGATTGACGAGGCCCTGGAACTGGCGCGTCAGTTCTCGGGAGAGGAGTCGGTCCATTTCGTCAATGGTGTGCTGGATGCGGTGCACCGGGACAGCAGCGCGGCCAAGGCTTGACGAATCTCCACATATTCCCGTGCAGCATTGCCGGTTTTGAACGTCATCCGGATCAACTGTGGCTCGGCGGGCCGCGTCAAATCTTCCGGCAACTTGCCGCCGAACTAGAACGTCTACGTAAGTGTGGGTACACGCGATGGGGTTTTCCTAGCTGGTTTCCCCTTGGTTCGCGCGTTGCCAACCGGCGGGTGCTTTCCTCCAGGCACCCGCCGTTTTATAACGCCCGTGCAACCGCGGGCCGCGTGAGACTGAATAGCCGCTGACCGGGCAGTAGCCACGCCAGCTTGTCCGCCAGCCCCCAGGAAACGAGCTTGCGAAATAACGACGCCGCGCCGTATTGCGATTGCAAGATGCTTTTGCACTCGGCTAGATACCTGGCCGAGGGAACCGCTTGGGCGCAGCTTCTGCCAGCCACTAACCCGGTTACCAGCGCGCCCAACATCCCGGAACCCGTGAACGGGTCAACAAACCCCAAAGCATCGCCTACCGGATAGACTCCGGGAGCCGCCTGACCAAAGCCGCCGCCGAAAACCAGCGGGCCGGTGATCAGCCATTCCATTTGGCGGCAAAGCGGACTTATGCGTTCTTTCAATCGAGGAATGGCCGCCAGCAGGCTGTCGGGATCGAATCCGTGCTCTCGCAGGAGAGATTCGGGCGCGAGGCCGCACACATTCGTCAAGCGGTCTTCAATGCAATTGATCCCGACGTACATCTTTCGGTCGAAGTAAAGATCGACCGAATGGCTAAGGGGTCCCGAATAGTGGGCTTTGAACCCGAATAGACGGTCTTTGCGGGAGGAACTATGCTGACGCCCATGCGCCAGAATCGTAAGGCCGTGATTCGGCTCGGCGGCCTCGCGAACCAGCTCCGCTCCGCGGTTCACGGCGCATCCGAGCAGGGCCGAATCGAGCGCATACCGGCTGATTCCGAACGCCGATTCCTCAAGTTTCCATCTTTTGTTCACCGCGCCGAAGAAAACATTGGCCTCAGTGACCGGGTGCGGGCGCAGATCCAGGAATTCGGACAGCACGCCCAACCTTTCCAGGATGACAACCGCTTCCGGGGAAAGGAACTCCCCACACACTTTGTGCCGCGGAAAGCGCGTTTTCTCAAAAATAGTTACGTGCGCGCCTTGCTGCAGCGCACTGAGGGAGGCTGAACATCCGGCCGGCCCGGCGCCAATTACCCGGATTGGTTCAGTACGCATGTGGCTTGGACGCCAGATCGACCGCGCCCGTCTCAATTTTTTCGTTCCGTAGAGCCGCGATAGCCCACCCCCGCCGTTTCATCGTTGGGCTTTGCTATGACGTAAGTATATAGCTGCGGCGATTACCCTAAGGAGAGAGATGACGAAAACAGCCGCAGGTCTGCAGACCGGAATGGCCGGAGCTCTGGTAATGCTTTCCTGGCTTTGTCTGGCGACGATGTTGACGCAGCACTCCGTATGGTGGCTTCCCAACCTGATGGCGACCTCTTTCTGGGGCGATCCGGCGCTGAGGAACGGGTTTGGAAAGTATTCGACGGCGGGGCTGGCGCTGTACCTTTTGCAGTACACCGCACTGGGAGTTCTGTTTGCCTGGGTGGTGCCGAAGGGAACCCCTTACGCGCGCCGGCTTCTGTTTGGCGTGGTGCTTTCGCTGGGCTACTACTATTTCATGTACGGGTATGTGTGGAGGCGCCTGGATCCCTTAATTCCGCTGTACAGCGCGGATCGGGCCGTTCTGGTGGCGCATGTGTTCTTTGGGATGATGCTGGCGCTGCTGCCGCGTTATGCGATGCTTGAGCGCACAGACTGACTGGCAGCCGGGCTTCAGCGTGTGCTCGTGGATAGGATGTAGGCGGGGCAGTCCAGGAACAGGCCCAGGGTGCTGATGGGTTTCTGTGCGTTTTCGAACGTGCAGCGAGAGGCTCCGTCGCGGCCTTCGACCCTGACCCGGCGGCCGTCCCGCGACACCCGGAATGCGGTGCGGCAGCCGTGCTCGGCCTGAAGCGCATCGATCGCGGAATCGGACCCGTCGACAATGTGGATTTGCCCGCTGGGG
>Ga0302320_10023666_pt1 | contig 12039 bp, 8 predicted proteins | sample Bog_T0_3_FD_202130 | JGI IMG/M metagenome (GOLD analysis project Ga0302320, IMG submission 202130) | Peat permafrost microbial communities from Stordalen Mire near Abisko, Sweden - Bog_T0_3 | ecosystem: Environmental > Terrestrial > Soil > Wetlands > Peat | place: Sweden: Abisko, Stordalen Mire...
GTCGCGGCCTCGAACCGCGATTTGCGGGCGGAGGTTGCCGCGGGCCGTTTCCGCGAGGACCTCTACTTCCGCCTGAATGTCGTCTCCATCGAGACCCGCCCCTTGCGCGAACGCGGCGACGACATCGAAATGCTGGCCGAACATTTCCTTCGCCGCCTGGCCGTCGAGAACGGCATGCCCCTGAAAGAGCTCTCCGACCCGGCGCGACGGCAATTACGGGCCTACGACTGGCCGGGGAACGTTCGCGAACTGGAAAATGCCATCGAACGGGCCATTCTTTTCAGTCCCGGCGAGTGCATCGAGGCCGGGTTGCTGCCCGGGGCGTCTTCGAACGGCGCGGACAAGGCGTTCGATGAAGTTGCGGTGATCGGATTCGACACGGCCGTCCGCCAGACGATCTCGCACGTGTCGCGCGACGGCCGCTGGCTCACCGCGGCCGAGGTCGAACGCGAGCACATCTTGCGGACGCTGGAGCATACGGGCCATAATCAAAGCGCCGCCGCGCGGCTCTTGGGCATCGACCGGCATCAGCTTCGCCGGCGCATGCTGGAATACGGCCTCACGGCGCCGGGTCAGAGCCGCCGCGGGCGTCCCGCCATCGCCCTAGCGCGAAAAGCCGCGTAAGTCCGCACAATTGTAGTAGGCACACGGCGTGTGCGGTTGATATACTGCACTCGGTCATAACCGAGACGTTTCTACAGGGAACATCGCAACCCGAAGCGTAAGCGAGGAAACAACTTGCGGCCTCGCTTACGCTTCGGGTTACAATCGGTCCCCGCCGCGTGCCGTTGATAGTCTACGGCACACGGCGTGTGCCTGCTACGCAATCCAACCCATCGAGTCTCACTATGCCTTTAACGAAGCCCCGCCACACGAACTCATTAACGTCCATGACCAAAGTTATCATCACCGGCTTCTGCCTGGCCGTTGCACTCTTGCCCACGGTCCATTCCGCGCATGCGGCCGACGACCGCTATTGCATTGTCGTCTCCAAGGCCACCGCCGGCGATGCCCACTGGAAGCCGGTCGTTGCCGCCCTGCGCGACAAGCATCATGGCGACGTGCTCGTCTACGAGAAGTCGCCGGACGAGACCCGCGCGGCGCTGCGTAAGGCAATGCCCCGCTTTATTTGCTTTGTCGCCCAGCCGACCGAGGCCGGCCGCGAGTTCGTCGCCACCGCCCATCATCTCACCCGGCAGTTGGACGACGGTCCGTATACCGGCGCCTTCTGGAGCATTATCACCGGCTACGACGCCGAGGCCGCCTTGCAGATCGTCCGCCAGAAGGAACCGCTGGTGGTCCATCGTGTGGCCGCCTCCACCGAAATCGAGTTGCCGCTCTGCGAGGAGGGCCTTTGGTACTGCGAGTTGAACCAGGGCAAGATGGTCCGCAAACTGCCCGGCGGCAAGCCCAAGCAAGAGAAGGCCCCGAACGACACGACCCAGGCAATGGTCGATACGCTGAACGACTACCGCCCGCAGTTGTTCGTTACCTCGGGCCACGCCTCGGAGCACGACTGGATGCTCGGCTACCGCTATCGCAACGGCTTTTTCCGCTGCCAGGACGGCCAGTTGTACGGCCTCGACACCCACCAACACCGCTTTGCCGTCCACAGCGACAATCCCAAGGTCTACCTGCCCGTGGGCAATTGCCTGATCGGCCACATCGACGGCCGCCAGGCGATGGCGTTGGCCTACATGAAATCGGCCGGCGTCTGCCAGATGATCGGCTACACGGTACCCTCGTGGTATGGTTACGCGGGCTGGGGGATGCTGGACTATTTCGTCGAGCAACCGGGCCGCTTCACGTTGGCGGAGGCTTTTGTCGCCAACCAGGCGGCCCTGGTGCATCGCCTGGCGACATATTTCCCCGGCGCGGAGAAGTCCAAGGCCGGATCGCGCGGGGCGGCCCGCGGAGAGTTGTCTGCGGCAGCGCGGGAGGCGGGGCTGACTTGGAACGACGCCGACGGGCTGCTTTACGACCGTGACGTGCTGGCCTTCTACGGCGATCCGGCCTGGGAGGCCCGCATGGCCCCGGGCCCGCTGGCATGGGAGCAGAAGCTATCGGTGGCCGACGGGCGTTACCAGTTCGATATCAAACCGCTGAAGGGCGAGAAGAGTTTTCAGCCCATCAACACCAACGGATCGCAGCGGGGCGGCCGCCCGATTGTGCAATTCCTGCCGCAGCGGATCGACCCGCATTCGGTGCGCATCGAGGAAGGCGGCGACCTGAAGCCCGTAATCGCCGGCCGCTTCCTCCTGGTGCCCAATCCCGGCAAGTGCGATCCCGCGCGGACCTATCGCGTGGTGTTTCGCGCGGACGTGAAGAAATGACATTTTCATATCTGCCTTGTTTCGCGCCGTCCAAGGGGCTACAATGCGGAAAAATCCTTGGATTCGCCGCCAGACTCATGTCCCATCCCGCCTCCGCCATCGTCCGCGTCGAGCACGTTCACAAGTACTTCCGCCGCGGCAACGAACGCGTCGATGTGCTCCAGGACCTCACGCTCGAAGTGCCCGACGGCCAGTTCCTGGGGCTGATGGGTCCCAGCGGCTCGGGCAAGACGACGCTCTTGAACCTGATCGCCGGCATCGATACGCCCAGCGAAGGCGACGTCTGGGTGCAAGAAGAACGGATATCGGCCATGTCCGAGGGCCGGCTGGCCCACTGGCGCACCAAGCACGTCGGCTTCATCTTCCAGTTTTATCATCTGCTGCCGGTGTTGTCGGCGTATGAGAACGTCGAATTGCCGCTGTTGCTCCTGGGGCTCTCGGCCGCCCAGCGGCGGCAACAGGTGAGCACGGCGCTGGAACTGGTCGGCCTGAGCGATCGCGTCCGCCACCGGCCGGGACAACTTTCCGGAGGACAGCAACAGCGCGTGGGCATCGCCAGGGCGATCGTCACCGATCCGGCCTTGATCGTGGCCGACGAACCGACGGGCGATCTCGACGCCAAGAGCGCCGAGGAGATACTCGACCTCATGGTCGAACTCCGCGGGGCGCTGAAGAAAACGATCCTCATGGTCACACACGATCCCCGCGCCGCCCGCCGGGCCGATCGCGTGCTGCACCTGGAGAAGGGCCAGCTCGTCGAGCAAGCCGCGATGGTCTGACGGAGATGCGATGAAATACCTGCTGTTGATCTATAAAAACGTCGGACGCAACCTGCTCCGTTCGCTGCTGATGGTGATGGGCACGATGGTCCTGGTGCTCGTGGTGACGCTCGTCTGGTCGGTGCTCGCGTTCATCGACAAGGTCACGGAGGAAAAGAGCAAGGATTTCAAGGCCATCGTCAGCGAACGCTGGTCGGCCCCCAGCCGCATGCCCTACGACTATGCCCGCGTGCTGGCCGAGGGCGCCGCCCGTAAGGATCATCCCGAGGACATCCATCCCGACGATTCGATGACGTGGCAGTTCTTCGTCGGCACGCTCGACAGGGAGAACATGAACTTTCGCAACACGATGTTCGGGCTGGCTTGCGATCCCGACAAGCTACTGACGATGATGATGGGCCTGGAGAAGGAGAACCTGGCGGGCCAACAGCGGCGGGAATTCGAGACCGCCGTGGAGAAGCTGAAGCAAACGCGCAACGGCATCATCATCGGACACGACCACCTCAAGAATCTCAACGCCATCATCGGCAATACGCGGGACACGACACTCAGGGACCCTATCGGCCGCAAGTTCAAGCTCAGCGGCATCTCCACCTTTACGGGCCTCGACCTGGAATTCGAGATCGTGGGCGTTTTTCCGCCCGGCCGTTACGACAACTTCACCGCCTTCAACCGCGAATACTACCAGGCGGCGATGGACGCCTATCCGGGGGAACACGGCGGTCGGCAGCACCCCCAGGCCGAACGCAACTTGAGCCTCGTCTGGCTCAAAATGCCCGATCGCGCCAGCTACAACCGCATCGTGGAGCAGATCAACGCTTCGAGCTATCTGAGGAACCCGGAAGTCAAGATCGAGATGGCATCGTCGGCCTTTGGGAGGTTCTTGGAGCCCTTTCGAGACCTGCTGGCCGGCATGCGTTGGCTGCTGGCGCCGGCCTGCATTGTGACGCTCGCGTTGGTGCTGGCCAACGCGATCAGCATCAGCGTGCGCGAGCGGCGGACCGAGCTGGCGGTGATGAAGGTTTTGGGCTTTCGGCCCCTGCAGATCGTCTTGCTGGTGCTGGGCGAATCGGTCCTCATGGGCCTGGTGGCCGGACTGGTCAGCGCGGGCGTCACCTACGCGGTCATCAATTGGGGCTTCGGCGGCGTGAAGTTCCCCATCGCCTTTTTCGATGCATTTTTGATTCCGATCAATGCGCTTTATTGGGGCGCGTCGGTCGGCGCCGGCGCGGCCCTGGTGGGAAGCCTCTTCCCCGCCTGGTTCGCCTGTCAGGTGAAGCCGGCCGAAGTGTTTGCGAAAGTCGGATAAAGCATGCTCTACATCCTCTTCGCCATCTCCGCTGCCGTGGTGCTCGTGCTGTTGTTGCTCAACCGCGTGCCGCTGAGCTACACGGTCCGCAACCTCACGGTCCGCTGGATCACTTCCACGCTCACCGTGCTCGCCTTCATCCTCGTTGTCGGACTAATGGTCGTGATGTTGGCCTTCACGACGGGCATGAAGCGGATGACCGAGGGGACGGGCGAACCGGCCAACGTGCTGGTCCTCTCCGAAGGCGCCGACGATGAAGTCTTCAGCAACCTCGACGCGGGCGACGTCGCCGAAATGGAGCGATTGCCTTTGGTCCTCCGCGACGCCGGCGGCAAGCGGCCCGTCGCCAGCCGCGAATCCTATCTGATCATCAATCAGCCCGTGGTCAATCCCAAGCCGGGCCGGCCCCAGGGCCGTTTCCTTCAGATCCGGGGCGTGGTCGATGTGCCTATGGCCGCCCGCGTACACAACATGCAGCTTTTGGGCGAGGGCAAGTGGTTTTCGCAAGCCGGGACGCAAGAGGACCCCAATGGCAACGCTAACGCCCAGACGTTAATCCAGGTCGTGCTTGGCGAGGGCGTCGCCCGCGAACTGGCCGTCGACCGCACGCCCGCCGAAACCGCCGCCGCGCACAACCAGCAGCGGCTGGATATCGGCGACCGCTTCACCCTCGGACGGCGGCAGTGCATCATCACCGGCATAATGAAGTCGTCCGGCTCGACGTACAACTCGGAGGTCTGGGGCAAGCAGGACGTCGTGGCGCCGCTGTTTGGCAAGAACTCCATTACGTCGCTGGTCCTCCGCACGGCCGGCGCCGCCGCGGCCGTGCAATTGCGTGACGACTTGAAGAACAACTTCAAGAAGGCATCGGTCATCGCGCGGTTGGAAAAGGACTACTACGCGGCGCTTTCGGAAACGAGCGATCAGTTCCTCTATTCCATTGTCTTCGTCACGGCCGTCATGGCGGTGGGCGGCGTGTTCGGCGTGATGAATACCATGTTCGCCGCCATCAGCAACCGTATCAAGGACATCGGCGTGATGCGCATCCTGGGCTACGCCCGCTGGCAGATCCTCGTGTCGTTCTTGCTGGAGTCGCTGGTGATCGCGATCGTCGGCGGGCTGGCGGGCTGCGCTTTGGGCACGCTGTGCAACGGACTTTCGGCCAACAGCATGGCCAGTTCCGGCAACGGCGGCGGCAAGATGGTGGTCATCGAACTGGTCGTGGACGCCAACATCTGGGCCGCGGGCATGCTCCTCGCCGTGCTGATGGGCGTCATCGGCGGCCTGGCCCCGGCGATTTCCGCCATCCGCTTGCGCCTGCTGGATGCGCTGCGATAGGTTTCAGTTTTGAAGTTTTCAGTGTTCAGTGCTCAGTGAAAGCAAGTGTCTTCCTGAAAACTGAAGACCCTCTCGTGAAGGGGGGGACGCCACACTCTGGCCGGCATGTGATTTTTTCACACTCTCGCGGATTTCCCTTGCGCCGGGCAATTACTTTAGGTATATTAACAGTACATGGACGTAAACTAGTTGCCCCGGTCTTAAGTGCCGCCGCCGGGGTTCAAGAGTATGGAGGCCAGCGAAATCCAATGCATCAGACGGAAATGTTACAAGTTGCGGAATCCCTGGCGGGGCTGATCCCCCGTTTGGCCCGGGGCCTGTCGTCGCCCGAGAGGGACCCGGCCGACGAGTTGCCCCTGGCGCAGTTCCGCCTGTGCGCGATCCTCAGCGAAGGTCCGCGGCCGATGTCGGCCTTGAGCGACGAGTTGCGGGTTTCACTCAGCGCGTTGACGCAGATTGCCGACCGGCTGGAGCGGGCGCGGCTTGTCAAGCGGACGGCGGCCGAAAACGATCGCCGCGTGCGCTGCCTGCAGCTTACGTCCCGCGGCGAAAAGATGATGCGCAAGCGGCGCGAGGCCCGCCTGTACCGCAGCCTGGCGGTGGTAGAACGTCTTACCACTGCCGAACGCGAACTCGTGCTGACGGCCATCGAGACGCTTGTGGCCGCTTGTGTCCCCGCGCAAACCGACCCGGCGGCTCGCAACGGTCGGGGCGCCGTGGCGGTGGCCGCCGCAAGGTCCGTCGCCAAACCATCTGTGCTCATCGGACGTATTGATAACGGGAGAGCGGGCAATGGACACACCAGAGGTCCGAATCAACGGACCGCGACAACGAAAAAATCCAAAGCAAGGATATCCCCATGAGAACTATCTTGACGATCGCCGTGGTCCTGGGCCTGATCGGCGGAAGCGTCTACGTGTACTTCCGCTATTTCCGCGCTGAAAGCGGGACCAGCTACCGCACCGCCAAGGTGGAGCGGGGCCAGATGCTGCCTACCATCGGCGCCACCGGCACCATCGAGCCGGAAGAGGTCGTCGATATCGGCGCCCAGGTGACCGGCATCATCACGGAACTCGATGCGGATTACCGTTCGGTGGTCGACGCGAACCAGAAACTGGCCCAGATCGACCCGACCAAGTACGAGGCGGCGCGCGATCAGTCCGCGGCCACGCTGGCCCTGGCAAACGCGAACCGAGCCCAGGCCAAGGCCAATCTTTCCAAGGCCGATGCCGACTTGGCGCGCAACAAGGAACTGATCAAGGTCAAAGGCATTTCCCAGGCGGACTATGACACCTTCGTAGCCAACGACGAAGTGGCTAAAGCCAACGTGGGTGTCGCCGACGCAAGCATCGGCCAGGCCCAGGCGGCCCTGAAGTCGGCCCAGACCGATCTGGATTACACGGTGATCAAGTCGCCCGTCAAAGGCGTCATCATCGACCGTCGCGTGAACGTGGGCCAGACGCAAGTTTCCGCGCTCAGCGCCTCCAGCCTCTTCCTGCTGGCCAAAGACCTCTCGCGGGTGCAGATTTGGGCCTCGGTCAACGAGGCGGACATCGGCCGCATTCAACCGGGCCAGAAGGCCACGTTCACCGTCGACACCTTCCCCAACGAGAACTTTACGGGCGAAGTTTCCCAGGTTCGGCTCAACGCCACGATGACGCAGAACGTGGTGACCTACACCGTGGTCGTCACCACGGAGAACAAGGACCTGCGGTTGCTGCCTTATATGACGGCCAACGTGAATTTCGAGGTCGAACGCCACGAGGACGTGCTCAAGGTGCCCAACGCGGCCCTGCGTTGGAAGCCGCGTCCCGCGCAGATCGCGCCGGACATCCGCGCAGAAACCCTGGCGGCGATGAGCCATCGAGGCGACAAGTCAAAGTCGAAGCACGCCGGCGATGAGAAGGCTGCCGGAAAAGGCGATGCGGCCAGCGTCTCGCCCGGTGCGTCGCAACCCGGCGCGGAGGCCAGGTCCAGCGCCTCGCCGGCATCCGCCGCCGTTACGGCCAACCCCGGCGAGTCGGCCCATGCCGGCAAACATGACAGCCATCACGGCAAGACGGTGGAGAATTCCGCGACGCAGAAACCGGCTAAGATCGACCACGGACCGCCGGGCACGCCCGTCTCCGCGGGCGAACTGGCCGCCAAGAAGGAGCACCTCGAGTCGGGTTACCTGTGGACCGTCGACGGCAGTTTTGTCCGGCCGATCAAAGTGAAGATCATTGCCACCGACGGCACGATGACCGAAGTCCGCGAGGCGCGCGGGGAAAACCTGAAGGAAGACACGGATATCGTCACCGGCGAAAACATCGCCAGCGAAGGCGATGACACGACCAACCCCTTCATGCCCAAGTTGTTCCGGGGCGGCGGCGGCAGTTCAGGTGGCAAACCCAAATAGGATGCAACGCGGGTCGCAACGACCACCGGGGAGCCTGTCATGGAACTCATTCGTCTGGAAGATATCACCAAGACCTACCACTTGGGCGAAATCGACGTGCCCGTGCTCAAGGGCATCACGCTGTCTATCAAGCGCGGCGAGATGGTTGCGCTGATGGGCGCGTCGGGGTCGGGCAAAACGACGCTGATGAACATCCTGGGCTGTCTCGACCGGCCCAGTTCGGGCGAATTCTGGTTCGACGGCGAAGAGATGAGCGAGCTCACTCCCAACCAGCGGGCGCTCGTGCGCACGGCCAAACTGGGTTTCGTCTTCCAGAGCTTCAATCTGCTGCCGCGGACCACCGCCTTGCACCAGGTGCTCATGCCGCTGGATTATTCCCCCAATCGCCCCGCTAGCGCCGAGGCGACCGAGCGGGCGAAGATGCTCCTGGATCGCGTCGGCATCGCCGACCGTGCCGACCACGAACCCTCGCAGATGTCAGGCGGCCAGCAACAGCGCGTGGCCATCGCCCGCTCGCTGGTGAACCAGCCCGCCTTGTTGCTGGCCGACGAGCCGACGGGCAATCTCGATTCGCACACGAGCGTGGAAATCCTGCGGATGTTCCAGCAGCTCAACACCGAGGGAATTACGGTGATTCTGGTCACGCACGATCCCAAGGTGGCGGCCTTTGCGCATCGCACGATCCGCATCGCCGACGGTTTGATCGAAGGCGACGAGTCCCGCGTGCCCGAAATAGCCGGCGGACCGGTGCTGACGCCTGCGATGCTGTTGGAACACGGCGGCAACGGCAACGGCAACACCGCTCACCCTGGCCCTTGCCCCGAGGGCGAAGGAATACACGGCAACAACGGCAATGGCGCAGGGCATACCGATGATCGCGCGGAAATAGGTCTCATAAGTCCCATAGGTCCCAACCCGGAGGCTTACGCCTCCGGCTCGCCTCACGCCTCCGGCGCGCCTGCGGTGGCCGTTGCCGAGCCGGTTGTCGCGCCGGCGGCGGCAACCGCGGCCGTTTCTGCGGCGCCGTCGCCGCAAGGCCATAAGATGGCGCCTCTTGCGAAACCGGGAATGCCTTCGCTCTTGCCGCCCACTTGGCGCACAGCCTTGGGGGCCTTGCGGCGGAACAAGCTCCGTTCGGCGCTCACCGCCTTGGGCGTGATCATCGGCGTGGGCGCCGTGATTGCCATGACGGGAATCGGCGAGGGTTCCAAGACGGCCATCCAGAAAACGATCGCCAGCATGGGAGCCAACAACCTGCTCGTATTGCCCGGCGCCGCCGCCAGCGGCGGCGTGAGCTTCGGCGCGGGCAGCCGCCCCACGCTCACGCCCGTCGACGGCGACCAGATGGAGCAGCAGTGTCCGGCAGTCGCCTGCGTGGCCCCCATCGTGCAAGCCAGGGCCCAGTTGGTCTATGGCCGGAACAACTGGAATACGAGATCGGTGGTGGGAACCAGTCCCAGTTACCTCGAGGTCCGCGATTGGAGCGACATGGAAGAGGGCGATATTTTTACCGATCGCGACGTGCTCAACGCGAACAAAGTCTGCATGATCGGCACGACCCTGAAACGCGAACTCTTCGACAACGAGTCGCCCATCGGCAAGGAAATGCGCATTTCCAACGTCTCATTCCGCGTGATCGGCGTACTGTCGTCCAAGGGCGCCAACATGATGGGCATGGACCAGGACGACATCGTCGTGGCCCCCTGGACGACCATCAAGTATCGCGTCAATGCCACCTTGAACAACGCGGGAAGTAGTGCGTCGAGTTCCTCCAGTTCGATCAATACGTCCGTCAACAGCCTCAGCAATCTCTATCCGTCGGCAACCGCGCTCTACGACGCGGCCTCGACCACCCAGGTGGCCGACACGCCGCAGAATATTGCCTTTGTGACCGTCGATCAACACCTCGTCAAGGCCGCCTCCGCGGAGCAGATCCCCGAGGCGATCCGCGAGATTAAAAGCCTGCTCCGCGAGCGGCACCACATCCACACGCCCAGCGAAGACGACGATACCCACGACGACTTCAACATCCGCGACATGACGGAAATCACCCGCACGATTTCCTCGACCTCGACCCTCATGGGTGTGCTCTTGCTCATCGTGGCCGCCATCTCGCTGATCGTGGGCGGGGTGGGGATCATGAACATCATGCTCGTCTCCGTCACCGAACGCACGCGGGAGATCGGCCTCCGCATGGCCGTCGGCGCCCGCAGCCACCACATCTTGCGGCAGTTCCTCGTGGAAGCCGTGGTGCTCTGCCTGGTGGGCGGCGCCATCGGCGTGCTCTTTGGCTGGGGTATTTCCGTGGCCGTACGCTATATCCAGCATTGGCCCACAAGCGTTTCGGCCCTGGTCGTCTGCATTTCGGTTGCCGTCTCCGGCACCGTCGGCATCGTCTTCGGGTTTTATCCCGCCTGGAAGGCCTCGCGGCTTGATCCGATCGAAGCCCTGCGGTATGAATAAAGTGGAGAGGTGGGAGTTGAGAGTTGAGAGTTGAGGGATTCGTAGCGGACTCTCAACTCTCGTCTCTCAACTCTCAGCGTCTGTGATCGAGCGATTCGTCAACTTTGTGAGCGGAATCGGGCCGTGGGCCTATCTGGCGATCTTTGCCGTGGTATCGCTGGAATCGGCCGCGTTTCTGGGCTTTTTCATGCCCGGCGAGACGCTGGTTTTTCTGGGCGGTTTTCTGGCCTCGCGGGCCGGAGGCGGCGTACTGGACCTGAAACTGCTCATTCCACTGGTGGCCGTTGCCGCGATCTTGGGCGACAGCGTGGGCTACGAGCTTGGCCGCTTGCTACAGAAGTCTTGGTTTTTGCGTTATGGCCGCTGGCTGGGCCTCCGCGAACCGCAGTGGCAGCGGATGGAGGACTTCTTTCATCGTCACGGCGGCAAGACGGTTTTCTTCGCCCGCTTCTCGGCCTTTTTCCGCATCCTGGTGCCGTTCTTTGCCGGGGCCGTGCGGTTGCGATACCTGCACTTTCTGAAATGGAACATCGCCGGCGGCCTGCTTTGGGCCACCGGCTCCGTGCTGCTGGGCTATCTGGCCGGCGAGAGTTGGCGCGTGGTCGAGCATTGGATCGGCCGCGGCGCCCTGTTGGCCGTCGCGGCGGTGATCGCGGCCGTTCTGATCTTCCGCTTCGTTCGCCAGCGGGGTATCAAGAACGGCGGCGCGGGCGAAAAGAAATGTCCGTAGCAAGGCCGCCCTTGCCTAGCCTGGCGACCCGAGGCTACTCCCGCGACGAATTCGGATCGGGCGATGGCAATGGGGATAAGCCGAGCTCTCTCAGGAATGTATTGTGTTTAGTCGTTGCCGTAAGGATAGCGTTCTCGATTTCTACCAACTCACCGTGAGTCGCCGCCAGGTCGATCTCCTCTTCCGCTTCCGCCGTGCTGACGTATCGGGAGATGTTGAGGTTGAAGTCGTTCGCCTCGATCTCCTTCATCTTCACACGGCGGGCGTATCGTTCGATCGGCTTGGCGGGGCGGTCTTGATACGTCTTGATGATCCGTTCGATGTGCTCGTCCGTCAGTTGGTTCTGCCGCTTGCCCTTCACGAAGTGCTCTGCCGCGTTGATGAACAGCAGGTCGTCCGGCTTCTTGCATTTCTTCAGCACCAGAATGCAGACCGGAATGCCCGTTGAATAAAACAGGTTCGCCGGCAGCCCGATCACCGTGTCGATGTGCCCGTCCTTGAGCAGTTTGGTGCGGATGCGTTCCTCGACGCCGCCCCGGAACAGCACCCCATGCGGCAGGATGATCGCCATCACGCCGTCGTCTTTCAGATAGTGCAGCCCGTGCAGCAGGAATGCGAAGTCGGCCGCGCTCTTGGGGGCCACGCCGTGGGCCTTGAACCGCATGTCCTCGCTTACCGCCTCGTCTGGT
>Ga0302320_10023667_pt1 | contig 12039 bp, 11 predicted proteins | sample Bog_T0_3_FD_202130 | JGI IMG/M metagenome (GOLD analysis project Ga0302320, IMG submission 202130) | Peat permafrost microbial communities from Stordalen Mire near Abisko, Sweden - Bog_T0_3 | ecosystem: Environmental > Terrestrial > Soil > Wetlands > Peat | place: Sweden: Abisko, Stordalen Mire...
TCTGCTTGGACAACCCACAAAGCTTCAAGTCGCCGCCCTCGGTTCGCATCTGCTTCAGGCAGGCCACGAGCGACCCCAGACCTGAGCTATCCAAACGGCTGACTTGCGTCAGGTCGAAAATCATTCTCATGTTGGGCTTCATGAGCGGCGCCAGGTCCTTATCGAATGCCCGGTTGTTGAGAGAAAGGATCTTCTCGGGCAACTGTACGATAGTGATACCCTCAACGCTTACCGCGTTCAACAGCATGTTGGTTCTCCGTCCGGCCCGCACTCTTCCCACAGCCGTACCCTTGGCAAGTAAGCACGCGGAGCGCCAATCTTATGCAGTTCGGCTCTCGTCCCGGCACAATTCGCAATCAGCGGCCCATCGGGCGGCTACAACGAGATTATGACCGTATTCGGTCACATGACGCCTGATCGTCGGTCGTTTCGGAGCGAAGGACACGACAGGCTTGGGAGCCCTCTTTCGGGACCGGCGCGATGGCATGACTCATGCACCGATTCTCCAGGCAACTGCGCGGCGAGTGAAACTGCCGCTATTTCGTGTCTGTCGACCTCCAGTCGTGGCGCGCAGCCGAGTTCAACTCGAAGCAGAACAGACACTGGATGCAGCGCTGGAATTCGTTCGGCATGAGGGCGCGCACACTCGAATTGTGAGTTAGAGTTATAGATCCGCACCATCAATTCCCGGCAACTGAGCAGCCGCGAGCAGACACACAAAAAGACGCTCTGCCTACGGAGCGCGTTCAGCGGGCAGCGGCGACGGCTGACGGGAAATCTGGCCTTGAAAGGCTTCAGCTATCGAGATGTTGTTGTTGGTCAAGGTCTGGGCAGTGGCAAAATCAAGTTGCACACGCGCCTTGCTGTAATTGCTCAGCGCGGCGACTTCGGCCGACTGCGCAGTGGCCAGATCGCGCTCGACTAGAATCACATTGAAAGTAGTCGATGCACCCAGGTTCAATCTTTTCTGCTCGCCGTCCAGCGTCTGTTCCTGCAGAATGCGCTGCTTGACTGAGGCCTGGTAGATCGCGCGGGCCTGGCGCAATCCGATGATCGCGTTCTGCACATCCACGCGGACTTGTTTCTCCGCCGCCAACAGGGCCAGTTCCTGTTGGCGCTCGGTGATCTGATCCAGCGCGTAGTCTGCGCGCGCAACCCGGTTGAAGATCGGAATGTTGACCTGTACACCCACCGCATAGTTAGGAAAGCTGCGATCGAAGATCTGGGACAAAAGGTCGCCGTACCCGCCGATCAGCGAGGCGGCTCCCTGCACCGGCGTGGCTGACAAAGAATTAATCGCGCCGGCCAGACCATTATTAGCAAGATTGCCGAACGCATCCACGGTTGGCAGTAATGCGCCCTTCGATCCGCGAAGATTGATCTTGGCGTTGGTGATTCGGAGGCGCGCGATCGCCATCTCCGGACGACCACTCAAGGCCTGCGCCACCAGATCCTGGTAAGGCTGGATGGCTTCGACCTCCGGCATCCGGATGCGATCGGTCGGAATAATGTGCGCCTCCTCCACCACGGGACTCGCTACCCCATTGCGGCTGACGAAATCCTTCAGGATCGTTTCCTGCTGGAGAACGCGGGTCTCGGAGATAATCAGATCCTGCTGCGATGCGGCGACCGCGGCGTCGGCGCGGATGACTTCGATGGGCGCCAGCGTGCCGATCGCTACCAGTCCTTTGGCGTCCTTGTAAAGCCGCTGGTTATATGAGAGCGACTCTCGCTTGGCCCTGACGTCGTCATTGAAGCTGACCAAGTCCCAGTACAGGCTCATTGCGGACGCTACGATCACGATCACCTGTTGCTTGAACTGCAAACGAGCGAGTTCGCCGCTGTTCCGGGCGATCTGGATCATCCGCTTGCTCACCGCCATGCCGAAACCCTGCAGCAGGTGCTGCGTGACGTTCAGCGACACCGCGGCAGACCGGTACGGATTTAGTTGCGCGCGCGTGGCGTTGGAATCGAGCTGAAAATCATTGTAGCCGAGGCTGACGTTAGTCCCGGTAAGGAAATTCTGTGAGTAAGTAATCTGGCCCTGGTTATTGCGGTCGATCAACACGCTGGTACCGGTGACGACCGTGTTCGATTGCGGCGCGCTGCTGTACTGATACTGATACGACCCGCTGAGGATGGGGTCGAGGCCGGGGAGTGCGACGCCGCTGGGCTGAAGGAAACTGGTGACCGGGAATATGGGTATAGTGATGAAATTCGGCGTCTGGCTGAGCGGGGCACTGGACGGACCGCCCTGCACCGTGGGGAGACCGGTGCGCGATGCCCCACCCGCCTGGGCGCGCCGCAGATTCGCATTCGCGATCAGCGGACCGTAGCGCTGAACTTCGACGAAGACATTATTCTCGATCGCCAGCGCGACGGCATCTTCCAGGGAGAGGTACAGGTTGCCTCCCCGCAGCAGCGAATCGAGACGCGTAGTGTTGCTTTCGTTTACCTGCGAAACAGCCTGCGCCTGGTAGTTGCCGAGCAGTTGAGACAGGCGGCGCTTGTCCTGGGTGACGGTCGGAACGCGCGTCGAACTTGCATTCTGCGGGATCGGGGCTTTTGAACCGGGGGACGAACCCTGTGGGTTGTCCTGGGCGGCCGCAGTCAAGTAAAGACTTTGAAGAACGACACAGAATATGGCGATAGAGGACTTAAGTCGCGGCATGGGGGTCCTTCTCTAAGGAAGTCATGAGTAGATCAGTAAGGGTGCGTAGCACGCGACGTGCCGCCTTCGAGCACGGCATCTTGAGTTCAGCCAATAGCGAGTTCAGCCAATAGCGAGTTCAGCCAATAGCGACGCTGCTCGGCCCAGGCGTCATGTTCGCGCTCACCCTGCCGCCAGGAAGACGCGAACCGATTTCTACTTGCATTCTCCATCCGCCGAACAGATGCCGAACAAGAAGTACGTATTTGCACGGACTTAGCAAGATGTGAACCGGACTGAACCCACAGCCCGCCTCCCCGGCCGAATCCGGCGATCGCGACGGGCGCAGACGTGCTGGAACAAATCTGGCACATCGCTGGCTCCAACGCGGGTTTTCTCTTGGTAGAAATGGAAAACAAAACAAATCCATCGAATCCCGGTGTGGTGGTCTCGGTGCGCGGCAGCGTCGTGGATGTGAGGTTCGACGAGCACTTGCCGGCGATCTACTCGGTGCTGCGAGCCGGCGGCGAAGGGCGCATCGTTATAGAGGTGCTGGTACATCGCGATGCCCATTGTGTCCGCGGTATTGCCTTGACGCCGACACAAGGTCTCGCTCGCGGCATGCAGGTGGAGGATACGGGGGGCCCGCTCAAGGCGCCGGTAGGGCAGGGAATCCTCTCGCGTATGTTCAACGTCTTCGGCGATACCATCGACCGGGGAGCGGCGCTGTCCGATATCCAATGGCGCTCGGTTCATCGCACTCCGCCGCCATTGTCGCAACGGTCCACCAAGAGCGAAGTCTTCGAGACGGGAATCAAGGTGATCGATGTACTGGCGCCCTTGGAGCGCGGCGGCAAAGCGGGACTCTTCGGTGGCGCCGGAGTCGGCAAGACAGTATTGCTCACCGAAATGATCCACAACATGATCGGCCATCAGAAGGGTGTCAGCATTTTTTGCGGCATCGGCGAGCGCTGCCGTGAGGGCGAAGAACTTTACGGCGATATGAAGGAAGCCGGCGTCTTGCCCAATATGGTGATGGTCTATGGCCAGATGAACGAGCCGCCGGGCAGCCGGTTCCGCGTTGGCCAGGCCGCGCTGACGATGGCCGAATATTTCCGCGACGACGAGCATCGCGATGTGCTGCTGCTGATCGACAATATCTTCCGGTTTATCCAGGCCGGCTCGGAAGTCTCAGGCTTGATGGGGCAGATGCCATCGCGTCTGGGCTATCAACCCACTATGGGCACCGAGCTATCGGCATTGGAGGAGCGTATCGCCAATACCGACACCGGCGCCATCACGTCCATCCAGGCGGTATATGTGCCGGCGGACGATTTCACAGATCCCGCGGCGGTGCATACGTTCTCGCATCTCTCCGCGTCGGTGGTGCTCTCGCGCAAGCGGGCCAGCGAGGGCCTCTTTCCAGCCATCGACCCGTTACAGTCCAGTTCCAAGATGGCGACGCCAGGCATCGTCGGCGCACGGCATTACAGCCTGGCGCAGGAGATCCGGCGGACGCTTGCGCAATACGGCGAACTCAAGGACATCATTGCCATGCTAGGGATGGAGCAACTCTCGCCGGAGGACCGCAAAGTGGTCGCCCGCGCGCGCCGGTTGGAACGTTTTCTTACCCAACCGTTCTTCACGACCGAACAGTTCACCGGCCTCCAAGGAAAACTCGTCAGTCTGAAAGGCGGGCTGGATGGCTGCGAGCGAATCCTGCGGGATGAATTCAAAGACTACCCGGAGAGCGCTCTCTACATGATCGGCGCGATTGGCGAGGCCAAGGGAAAGCCTGCGGCGGGGCTCGCACCGGGGCCTGCGACAGGGCCTGCATCGGGGCCACCGGGGCCTGCAGCGGAGGTCGCACATGCCGGCGCTCATACATCTTAAGATTCTCCTGCCGTTTCAAATCTTCGCCGAGAAAACCGGCGTATCGAGCATTGTCGCCGAGACGGTTGCGGGCTCTTTTGGACTCTTGCCGCACCGGCTCGATTGTGTGGCCGCCCTCACGCCCGGGATTCTGACCTACAAGAGCGAATCCGACGGTGAAGTTTTCGTGGCAGTCGATGAAGGAGTGCTAGTCAAGACCGGCGGGGAGGTGCTGGTTTCCGTCCGCCGCGCGTTGGGTGGAAAAGACCTGGCCCAATTGCGGGATGCAGTGGAGAAACAGTTTCTGACGCTGGATGCGCAGGAACAGAGCGTCCGCACGGTGATGGCGAAAGTGGAGACCGGATTTCTGCGCCGATTGGCGACGCTTCAAAATGATGAATGACGAGCCAAATAGAAAAAGCGCCTTCGCCGAACAGGTCGGCGCGAAGGCTGCGCGCAAACTCAAGGCGCGCGCCTCCGGCCAAGGAGTCTGGTTCGGCCTGGGCATGATGGGGCTGATCGGATGGTCGGTGACGGTCCCGACCTTGCTCGGCGTGGCGCTCGGAATGTGGCTCGACCGACACTTTCCCGGCACCCATTCCTGGACGCTGGCGCTCCTGGTGGCGGGACTCGCGATCGGCTGTTTCAACGCGTGGCATTGGATCGACCAGCAAATGCGAGAGGAGCAGGACGATGACGATGACTGAAACTTTGACACTGGCGCTGTCAGGAAGCGAGGGCGTAGCGCTTGGTGCGATCTTCTTCGGCGGTCTTTGGTGGACGGTGCAGAAAGGCGTTGCGTCGAAACAACCTGCGCTCTGGTTTTCCGGCAGCCTGCTGTTGCGCACCAGCATCACCCTGGCGGGATTCTACCTTGTCGGGGGCGGCGATTGGACGAGGCTGGCGGCGTGTCTACTTGGATTTGTCCTGGCTCGGCTGGCAGTCACGCGCGTTTCGCGGACGGTGAACCATGCGGCTTAGTCCCGACCAGTTAATCTTCTGGCAATACGGATTTTTCAAACTCAACGGCACCATCGTATTCACCTGGGCGCTCATGCTGGTGCTGGCGGCCGGTTCAAGGCTCATCACGCGACAACTGTCTACCGGCATCGAGCGTTCCCGCTGGCAAAACCTTTTGGAAATCATAGTCACTGCCATCGATCAACAAATCGAAGAAGTCGGCCTCCGCCATCCGGAAAAGTATATCGGTTTTATCGGCACGCTTTTCCTGTTCATCGCTCTAGCCAACCTCTTCACAGTCATTCCCGGCTACACTCCGCCGACGAGTTCACTTTCGACCACCGCGGCCCTCGCGCTATGCGTGTTCGTGGCCGTTCCGCTCTTCGGCATCGAAGACCAAGGCGTGCGCGGCTACCTCAAATCGTACACACAGCCAACCGTCATTATGCTGCCGTTTAACATCATCAGTGAACTCTCGCGAACGCTGGCGCTGGCTGTCCGCCTCTTCGGCAACATGATGAGCGGGGCCATGATTATCGCCATTCTGCTGACGATCACACCCTTTATCTTTCCCATCTTCATGACGATGCTCGGTCTGCTTACGGGCATGGTGCAAGCTTACATCTTCAGCATTCTGGCCGCGGTTTATATCGCGGCCGCGACGCGTACTCGCAAACCGAAACTCCAAGCAAGAAACGCAGGCGATAACGCCTACTCCACAACCTAAGGAACATACTATGGATACTTCAACTTCGATCGCCATCGCTTCCATCATCACCGCCGGAGTTACAACCAGCTTTGGGTGCATGGCTCCCGCGCTGGGCGAAGGGAGGTCGGTCGCAACTGCGCTCACCGCACTGGCGCAGCAGCCCGACGCATCCGCAACGATCACCCGGACCCTGTTTGTCGGTCTCGCGATGATCGAATCCACAGCGATCTACTGCTTCGTGGTCTCGATGATTCTGATTTTTGCCAACCCGTTCTGGAACCACGTCATCGCTCAAGCGACCGGAAAGTGAACCTATGCTGATCGATTGGTTCACCGTCTGTGCGCAAGCGCTGAACTTCCTCATCCTGGTCTGGTTGATGAAGCGCTTCCTATACAAGCCCATTCTCGACGCGATCGACGGGCGGGAGAAAAAGATCGCCGCGGAACTCGCCGATGCCAACGCGAAGAAGGCGGAAGCCCAAAAGGACCGCGATGATTTCCAGCACAAGAACGAGGAGTTCGACAAGCAGCGCGCCGCACTCATGAGTAAGGCGACGGACGAAGCAAATGCCGAACGCCAGCGACTTCTTGATGAGGCGCGCAAGGCGGCCGACACGCTAAGCGCCAAACGACAGGAAGCGCTGAAAAGCGAAGCTCACAGTCTTGATCAGGCGATCACTCGCCGAACCCGGCAGGAAGTGTTTGCCATCGCGCGAAAAGCCCTGACGGATCTGGCTACCACGAGCCTGGAAGAACGCATGGGCGAAGTGTTCAACCGGCGCTTGCGTACGCTGGACGGCAAGGCGAAAGAAACCGTCGCTGCAGCTCTCAAGAGTTCGTCCGAGCCCGCAATCGTCAGCAGCGCGTTTGACCTGCCCGCGGACCAAAGAGCAGCGATACAAAACGCGCTCAACGAAACCTTCTCGGCGGAAGTCCGCGTCCGTTTCGAAACCGCGCCGGACCTGATCAGCGGGGTCGAACTCACCGCCAACGGACAAAAGATGGGTTGGAGCATCGCCGATTACCTCACGTCGATGGAAAAAGGTGTCGGAGAACTTCTGAAATGAGCACCGCACCTGACAGTTTGCAGAGTGTCTTCGACGGCGTTTTCGCTGCGATCGGCCAGGCGCGGGAAGCGTTCACGCCGCAGCTTACGCCGCACGAGGTGGGTACGATCACCAGCGTCTCGGACGGCATCGCCATGGTTTCCGGCCTTCCCGGCGCGGGCTACGAGGAACTCCTCGAATTTCCCGGCGGTGTGTTCGGTATCGCATTCAACGTGGACGCAGACGAGATCGGGGTTGTGCTGCTCGGCGAGTATTCGCAATTGAATGCGGGCGATGAAGTCCAGCGTACGGGCCGGGTCATGGATGTGGCCGTGGGCGATGAACTGCTTGGGCGCGTCATCGATCCTCTTGGCCGGCCGCTCGACGACAAAGGTCCGTTTACCTCGAATATACGCTTGCCGATTGAACGGCCGGCCGCGGCCATTATGGACCGGGCGCCGGTTAACGTGCCGCTCCAGACTGGCCTGAAGGTCATCGATGCTCTCATTCCGATCGGGCGGGGCCAACGTGAATTAATTCTGGGCGACCGGCAGACGGGCAAGACGGCCATCGCACTCGACACGATTTTGAATCAACGCGGGAAGAATGTGGTGTGCATCTATTGTGCGATCGGCCAGCGCGCTTCCGCCGTCGCAAAGGTAGTGGCCGACTTCCGCGAAAAGGGTGCCATGGATTACACGGTCGTGGTAGTCGCCGAAGGCAACGATGCACCCGGCCTCGAGTACATCACCCCCTATGCCGCTACCAGTATCGCGGAGCATTTTATGGAAGCGGGCCGCGACGTGCTGATCGTTTACGACGACCTGACGCAGCACGCCCGCGCTTATCGCGAGCTTTCCCTCCTGCTCCGCCGGCCACCGGGACGCGAGGCCTTCCCGGGCGACATTTTCTACATCCACTCGCGCCTGCTCGAACGCGCGACGCACCTTCGTAAGGAACTCGGCGGCGGCTCGCTCACTGCACTGCCCATCATTGAGACCGAGGCGCAGGACATTTCCGCCTACATTCCGACCAACCTGATCTCCATCACGGACGGCCAGATTTACCTCTCGCCATCGCTGTTCGAGCTAGGCGTGATGCCTGCGGTCGACGTCGGCAAATCGGTTTCGCGTGTCGGCGGCAAGGCGCAACGTGCGGCCTACCGCGCGGTGGCCGGGGACCTCAAACTCGCCTACGCACAGTTCGAGGAACTCGAGACCTTTGCCCGATTTGGCGCGCGACTCGACGAAGACACCCGCAAGAGTATCGACCACGGGCAGCGAATCCGCGCCTGTCTCAAACAACCGGAATTCACCCCGGTATCGGTTCCCGCCCAAATCACCGTGCTGCTGGCGCTGACTACCGGACTATTGGATGCTGTGCCGCTCGATCAGATGACTAACGCCGAAGATGCGGTACAAGAATCGACGGCGGAGATCCCGGCGGAGGTTTGCGCCCGATTCGAAACGGCGGACAAATTGAGCGATGAGGATCGCAAGACCGTAATCGATATCGCCCGGAAAGCGATCGCGCCCTTCCAGCGTAAGCCGGAAGAGAAAGCCAAGTTGTGAGCAACTCGACCGCGAGCCTGCGCAGGAAGATCAGCAGCGCCGGCGATCTGCAATCGGTCGTCCGCACCATGAAAGCCCTGGCTGCTTCGAGCGTCGGCCAATACGATATGTCAGTGCGCGCGCTGGCCGGCTACTATCGCACGGTGGAACTGGGATTGGGCGCCTGCTTCCGTGAAATACCAGAGCCCAGGGAAAAAGTCAATCGAGGCGCGATCGGCGCCGTAGTGTTCGGTTCCGATCAGGGGCTGGTGGGGCAGTTTAACGACGTAGTGGCAGACTATGCGATTCAGACACTCGCAGCTCTACCTGGTAAACCCGAGGTCTGGGCCGTCGGTGAACGCGTTCACGCGCGCCTGGCGGACGCGGGACTGCCGCTACTGGGACTCTTTAGCGTGCCTAATTCTGTCCAGGCGATCACTCCCCTGGTGGGGCAGATTCAGATCGAAAGCGAAGCACGCCGGGCCAAAGGCGCCTACGCGCGTCTTTACGTCTTTCATAATCGCCCGCGACCGGGCGCACTTTACGAGCCTGTCAGCCAGCGGTTGCGGCCGCTCGACGCGGAATGGCAGCGAGGTCTGGCCAAAGTCCCCTGGCCGACTGGAATGTTGCCCGAGGTGATGAGCGGCGGCACCGCGACGCTGCGCGCGCTGATCCGCGAGTATCTGTTCATCTCACTTTTCCGGGCGTGCGCAGAATCCCTCGCGAGCGAGAATGCGAGCCGGCTCGAGGCTATGGAACGCGCCGATAAAAACATCAACGAATTGCTGGAGAATCTGCACAACTCGTTCCACCGTTTGCGTCAGAGCGGCATCGATGAAGAACTCTCCGACGTCATCGCGGGCTTCGAGGCGCTAACGGCCACTCACATGCTTGCAGGAAAGTAGAAATCATGAAACAGAATCACTCGAAAACCACGCACCTCATCGGGCAGGAAACTGAGATCCAGAAATATGGAACTGTAGTCAACCGGCCCTTGTCGCTCGATCACAAAGTTCGTTTGGCCGGGGTCGACAGTCTCAATCAGATTCTTGCCGACACCATGACCTTGCGCGATCTTTATAAAAAGCACCATTGGCAGGTCACCGGTCCGACGTTCTACCAACTCCATCTCCTCTTTGACAAGCACTTTAACGAACAGGCTGAGATCGTCGACGCGTTGGCCGAGCGCGTCCAGACCCTCGGCGGAGTTGCCATCGCCATGGCTCACGATGTTGCCGAGACCACGCGTATTGCGCGCCCGCCCCGCGGCCGCGAAGACGCTACCGTTCAGTTGTTCCGCCTGTTGCAAGGTCACGAACTCATCATTGATGAGACCCGCGAAGCAGCTCACGCCGCAGCCGGGCGTGGCGACGATGGAACCAACGATCTGCTGGTCAGCGATGTTCTTCGCGTGAACGAATTTCAAGTCTGGTTTGTAAACGAACAACTTGCCGGTTCGGGTATCGCAGATAAAGACGAAGAGGCTAATCGCTTGGCCGCCAGCGCTCTCACGATTAAGGCGTTCGCGGCACCAGACAAGCCAGTCTTGCAGGGGTAGCCGATCGGCAAACCGCCATCCGCCGCGGGCCGCACTTTCGGACCCGGCCGCATGCAAGTGGTCGCGCTATGCACTCAAGACGGGAGCGGGACAGGTCAGCCTGCGGTTTTGAACCAGGATGGCTCCATCAACTTCGCCTTGAATCCGGCGCCCCGGATCCGCTATTTCCGTATTCATGATCGGTGCAGGAATCATGACGCTAGGGCAAGCAAGTGTGCCCTGGCGGATACGGTCAGGGACGCGCCTTCGCACCGACTTTGATTGTCGTTATTCTCGCTTCGCAGGTCCGCTAGCCGTACGGGTAGGTCCGACACCGCTCACCGTATTGCCCAGTCTCGGCAAGGGTCTGCTGTTCCGGCCGTCCCGGGCCGCTAACCGCCGGTTCAGCGAATTCTCGAACTTGGCGACAAATGCCCCGAGCGGGACGCCCGCGACGGCGCAGAGGGATGAGGTCCAGTCTCCGTTCGCCGGATCAACTGGCCGGAAGGAAGACTGGCAATGAGAAGCCAGAACGCGTTGGGGGGCAGCACTCGGAGTGGTAATGTAAACCGGCTCGCCAGGAAGCTGTTGTTGACTGGAACTTAGCCTGTCTTTCCACGGAGAAATCCTATGACTCTTACACGGCGCACCGCCGCAGGCCTGCTGGCCGGAGCGCCGGCTCTCATTCTTAACCGCAAAGCTGACGCGGCGCGTAGGGAAACAGTTTCCGCCGCGGAACGAATGGGGCGTTACAAGGTTGTCTGGGACAGCCCTTCGAAAGACGCCACCGGCGTGATGCCCATCGGCAACGGCGACATTGCCGCCGGCGTGTATGCCGTCGAAAACGGCGATCTGTATCTGCTGCTGTCGAAGAACGACGCGTTCACTTACATGGGCGACATCTTCAAGACCGGGCGGGTGCGGGTTTCGCTCGATCCCAATCCCTTTGTCCGCGGGAAGCCTTTTCGGCAGACGCTCGATTTGTCCACTGGCTCGATTCTGATCGAGGCCGAGGGAGTCACGCTACGCATTTGGGCGGATGCCAACCGACCGGTTTATCACGTCGAAATCCACTCACCGCGCAAGATCACGGTCGCGGCTCAGCCGGAATTCTGGCAGCGTTTCGACGCGTGCGCCCACAACGTCACAAACTTTTACAGCCAATCGGACGGTTCTCAGCCGCTGGCCCAGCCTACCCAGGATGTGCGGCCGGAGCGCGGCGGGAAACTGCTATGGTATTTCCCGGTCGGCGACCGGAGCGTTTTCGCTGACGACTTGAAGTTCTACGGGGTTGAGCCCATGGCTGCAAAGTTTCCCGACCCGTATCGCTTCAACACCTTCGGCAATCTGCTCGAATGCCCCGCGTTGCAGTTGAAGGACGGCGCACTCCGCGGCGCCGGGAGGAGTTTCGACATCCACATCCACGCCTTGGCGATGCAGACGCCGAGGCCTGAGACTTGGATCGAAACAATTGAGCGGCAGGCGGCGGTCCCGGTGAATACAGCCAGGGATTGGGAGAAACACCGGGTATGGTGGACAAGCTTCTGGGAACGAAGCTGGATCGTCGCGTCGGACCGCACGGCGCCGGCGGACATGCGCGAAAGACTCAACGGCGAACCTTCAGGGGCGGGCGTCCGCGACGAGAAGGACGGCGCGGCGCTGGTCGCACAGAGCTACAATGTCTTCCGCTTTCTGATGGCCTGTCAGAGCCGTGG